>Ga0081538_10000055_pt1 | contig 106524 bp, 101 predicted proteins | sample TabmetS5T2R1_FD_71022 | JGI IMG/M metagenome (GOLD analysis project Ga0081538, IMG submission 71022) | Tabebuia heterophylla rhizosphere microbial communities from the University of Puerto Rico - S5T2R1 | ecosystem: Host-associated > Plants > Roots > Rhizosphere ... | reverse complement strand
CACGCGGAAGCTTGGGTTCCCCGGGGGTCAGGTCTTGCGTTGCAACACCCGGCGAGCCGCCTGTCGAAGCCAGATGCGTCGGTTTGGCCGGCCTCGGGTGGCTCCCAGAGCCTCACGCCGCGGCGCTACGCCTCAATTTGGCCCATGTCTCGTTGTTGCGTTGCAAGACCTGACTGGGAGAGTGGGTCAGCCGTCCTGACCGACGGTCAGGCTGGTGCTGGCCCGCTCGACCGTGACTCGAGACCTGACCGACCTCGCCTTCGAGTGTCCTCCTGGGGATCCGTCCGGACGAGCAGGCGGTGCCGGCCGGGCAGGCCGCTGGCTTGATCAGAAGCCCGTCCGCCGCGTGGGCGGTGTGACTCCTCCCAGTCTTGCCGCGGCACGTCTGGTCACGACCGGCACCACCAGACCCCCGTGTACAGGAGGTACGCCCATGCTCGCAGACGACGTCGATCACGTCATCGGTGTCGATACGCACGCCTCGGAGCACGCGCTCTGCCTGGTCGATGCAGCGACCCAGCGGACTGCCGATCACCTGACGATTGCCGCCTCGCGGATCGGCTACCGGCGGGCGCTCCGCCTCGCCCGCGCGCACGCGCCCGGCCGCCGCGTGTGGGCGCTCGAGGGGACCGGCTGCTACGGCGCCGGGCTCGCCCGCTTCTTGTGCGAGCGGGGCGAGCAGGTGCTCGAGGTCGAGCGCCCACGTCGCGAGGACGCTCGCGGACGGCTCAAGTCGGACGCCCTGGACGCCGAGCGGGCGGCCCGGTTCGCGCTCGCAGGCCGGGCCGGCGCGCGCCCGCGCCTGCGAGCCGAAACGCGGGCGCTGCGCGGCCTCCTGATCGCCCGCGAGGGCGCCGTCCTGGCGCGGACAGCGGCGCTCAACGAGCTGCGGGCGCTGCTCCTCACCACCCCGCCCGAGCTCAGGGAGCGGCTGCAGCGGCTTCCTCGCGCCGCCCTCGTCGAGGCGTGCAGACGACTGCGATCCGCCGGCGACGAGGAGCGGGCGGCCTGCGCCTTCGCGCTGCGCTCGCTCGCCGGGCGCGTGCGCTCCCTGCACGCCGAGGCCGACACGCTCGAGCGGGAGCTTGCACGCCGGGTCGAAGCGCTCGCGCCGTCGCTTCTCGCTCGACCCGGGATCGGCCCCGTCTCCGCGGCTGCCCTCCTCGTCGCCTGGTCGGAGCCCGGCCGCCTCCGCTCGGAAGCCGCCTTCGCCCGACTCGCCGGCGTCGCGCCCATCCCCGCGAACTCGGGAACGCTCGTCCGTCACCGGCTCGACCGCGGAGGCGACCGCCGCCTCAACCGAGCACTGCACACGATCATCCTCAACCGACGTCGGCTCGACCCGCAGACGCAGGCCTACATCACACGCCGCGTGTCCGAGGGCAAAAGCGAACGAGAGGCGGTCCGCTGTCTCAAGCGCTACCTCGCCCGCTCGCTCTTCCGACACCTGGAGGCGACGCCGCAGACTTGACGGTTATAGAAGCATCCCCGGTTGGGCCCGGCGCCAAGGCCTGACCCTGATTCGGCCCGGCGTTACTTCAGGTCCTTGTTCGACTCCATGTCGAACCACATCGCAAAGAGCGTGAATTGTGACCCCGAGATGAGCAGCAAGGCGACCAGGACCACCGTCGGGGTCGTGAGCTCGTTGCCCATCAGCCGCAGGATCGTCTCGACGACACCGAGGACGAGGCCTGCGACGGTGAGCAGGATCCCCAGGACGTAGAAGAACACGAGCGGGTGGAAGTCGCGGATCACGTACTTCTCCCGCAGCCGCCAGAAGAAGCCTTTGAACAGCAGCCACGCGATCGCCGGAATCACGCGCCAGAGCCGGATCTCCGAGCGCTCGCCGACGCCGTAGATCGGCCGTGACGGAACGTCCCGCACACGGGCGTTCCAGACGTTCAGGTGGACGAGCATGTCGTTCGGGAAGCCGTAGCGCGCGTAGATCCGGTCGAGGTCGAGCTGCTCCAGCGTCTGGCGCGAGATCGCCGTGTACCCGGACTGGGAGTCGGCGACGTGCCAGTAGCCGCTCGCGATCTTCGTCAGCATCGAGAGGACGGCGTTTCCGAGGTAGCGGTGCCGAGGCATCAGCGTCCATGCCTGGCCGGTGAAGAGGCGATTCGCCTTCGCGTACTCGACGTCCCCCCGCGCCACCGGAGCGGCGATTCGTTCCAGGTCGGCCGGGTCCATCTGCCCGTCGGCGGCCATCACGCAGGCGACGTCGATCCCCTCGGCAAGCGCCCGGCGGTACCCGGTGACGATCGCTGCGCCCACCCCCTCGTTCTGCGGGTGTGAGATCACCTCGACGCGAGGGTCGCCTGCCTCTTCCGCACGCGTCGCCGTCGCGTCCCCGGAGTCGTCGTCGACGACGTAGACGCGGTCGACGAACTCGGGGATGCCGGCGAGCGTGCCCCCGATCAGCGCCTCCTCGTCGTGGGCCGGGACGACGACGGCGACCCGCTTGCCGTCCAGCATCTACGCGAAGCGGCGGCGGGCCGGCTCCCAGAGGATCGCCGCGAGCGTGCCGAGGATCAGCCCGATCAGGCCGCCGACGACGACGGAGCGGCCGACGCTGCGCGCGGTCGTCTTCTGCGCGGCAGCCCGCTCGACGATGCTCGGCGCCTCCACGTTCTCGGCCAGCGCCAGCTCCTCCTCGGCCTCGAGCAGGTCCTGGTTGACGAGCCCGCGCCGCTCGACGAGCGAGCCGATCTGGGCGTTGAGGTTCGTGACGGCGACCAGTCGGTCGGTCCCGCTCAGGCCCTGGTCCTGGAGGACCGCGTCAAGCTCCCGCTGCACGACATCGAGGCGCCGCTCGCTCTCGGCGAGCTCACGCTCGTGGGCGTCGATTCGCCCGCGGATGGCGGTGATCTTCGCCTCCACGTACGGCGAGACGTCGTCGACGACCTCCTGCGCGAGAAGGTTCGCCGCGCGCGTCGCCGTCCGCGCGTTCTGCCCGGTGACGGAGACCTCGATCAGCGGCGTCGTCCCGGCGACGGCACGTCGGCCGGCAGGCGGAGAGACCTGCCTGCTCGAGACATTGGCCCGGAGGTTCGACAAATTCATGCCGCTGCGGTCGGCGACATCCTGGAGCACGTTCTCGCTGCGGACGATCTCGTTGACCGTGCTGGGGTTCGTCGCCAGTCCCGGCACGGGTGCCCCGCCGCTCGGCGAGAACGGCTGGCCCAGGTACAGCGTCGCCTCCGCGCGGTAGACGTCGCCGCCGCCCAGAGCGAGCGCGTAGCCGCCGAGGATCCCGAGCGCGAGGCCGAGGAGGGGCAGCCACCAGCGCGCTGCGATCGCGTTCCAGTAGCGCCGGAACTCGACCTCCTGCTCCGCGTCGAAGTCGATCTCCTCCGGGCGCGTGCGTGGGCGCTCAGTGACGGCCATTTAGTGCCCCTTCCAGTAATGCCGTCGAGTTTCTGGGTCGCGAGCACCAAGCCAGAGTGCGCACTCCGACGAGCCAAGGCTGGAGAGCCTTGGTGAGGAGGAGGGTGTGCTCTGGCGCTGCGTGATCGCGGGCCAGAAGCCGACATGCATTGCTGGAAGGGGCACCTAAGCGACTTTAGCGAGGAGGTCGGAATAGAGCCGCTCGTGAGCCTCGGCGATCGCGTCCCAGGAAAGGCCCCGGCGGGCCCGTTCGGTGCCGCGGAACGCCTCCTGGAGCGCCTCGGGGTCGTCGAGCAGGTGGCCGATCGCCTCGGCCAGCGCCGCGGGATCGTCCGGCGGCACGACGAGGCCCGCGCCGTACTCGGTGACCGTCTCCCCCAGGATCTCCGTCACGACCGCCGGCCGCCCGTTCCCGAGCGCCGTCGCGAGCGCGCCCGAGGCGGCCTCGCCGCCGCCTCGGTACGGAAAGACGGCCAGCGCCGCCTCACGCATCAGGCGCTCGACCTCGTCGTCGGGCAGGTAGCCGAGCCGCCACTCGATCCGGTCGGCAACCCCGAGGGACCGCGCCAGGTCGCGGACGGGCTCGACCGATTCGACCGGATCGCCGGCGATCACGAGCCGCGCGTCCGGGATCTGCGGAAGCGCTCGAACGAGGACGTCGAGCCCCTTGTAGCGGCGGATCAGCCCGAAGAACAGCAGCGTGCGCCCGCTCGGCGGCTCGATGGCCGCGACCGGCGGCGCGCCGAACGTCCCGTGCGGGATGCGGACGACCCGCTCGGGCGGGACGCCGAAGCCCGCTAGCTGCTCGGCTCCGCTTCGGGAGTGCACGACGACGCGGTCGAAGGCCGCGTAGAGCCGGCGGCGCTGTACCGGATCAGCATCGCCCTCGTGCGGCAGCACGTTGTGCGCCGTGAGGACGAGCGGCCGCGGCAGGCGGCCGACCCAGCGGAGGTCGTAGCGCGGCAGCGCGACCCACTGGAGGTGGACGACATCCGGCCCGAACGCGTTCACGTGCCGGATGAGGCGCAGCGCGCTCGGGACGTACTCCGCGCCCTTGAGGACGAACCGCAGCCGTGAGCGCGGCGACCGCCGCAGCAGCCTCCCGCTCAGCGGGAGGAACAGCTCGTGCCGCCTGTAGCCGTCGGGCGCCGGCGGGTCACTGAACGCGAAGGGGGCGGTCAGCAGCTCGACGTCGTGGCCCCGTCGGCTGAGCGCCGAGGCGAGGTGGTGATCGTAGGCGGGCGAGTAGCTGGGCGGATCGAGGAGCGCGATGCGCACCGGTGAACTGTGACAATACGCCGCGGCCTTTGGACGTCCTCTACTTCCACCAGTACTTCGCCACGCGTCGGCGATCGACCGCGACGCGCTCGTACGAGCTCGCCCGACGGCTGGTCGAGCGCGGGCATCGGGTGACGATCGTCAGCCGCGACACCCGCAGGCTCGAGGCGGGACGGGAGGAGCCGCCGACGGGTCGCGTGGTCGCGCGCGAGCAGGTCGACGGGATCGACGTCCTCTACCTGAACGTCCCGTACGCGAACCGCTACCCGACCCCGGTGCGGATGGCGTCCTTCACCGCGTTCACGGTGGCGGCGAGCGTCGCCGGAGCGCTCGAGCGCAAGCCGGACGTCGTCTTCGCGTCCTCGACGCCGCTGACGATCGGGATCGCCGGGCTGCTGACGGCCCGAGCGAAGCGAGTCCCGTTCGTCTTCGAGATCCGCGATCTGTGGCCCGCGGTGCCGGTCGCGCTGGGCGCGTTGCGCAGCCGGGCGGCGATCGGGACCGCGGAGTGGCTCGAGCGCCGCCTCTACGACGGCGCGGCGCGGATCGTCGTCCTCAGCGAGGGCTCGCGCGACGAGCTCGCCCGGCGCGGGATCCCCGAGGACAAGCTCGTCTTCATTCCGAACGCGGCCGACCTCGACGTCTTCCGGCCGGACGTCGTCGACGAGACCTTCCGCCCGCGTCATGGCCTGGAGGGCCGCTTTGTCGCGCTCTACGCGGGCGCGATCGGCCGGGCGAACGGGCTCGACCAGCTCGTCGACGCCGCCGCGACGCTGCTGCGGCTCGGCGACGAGCGGGTGACGATCGTCGCGCTCGGCGACGGCGGCGAGCGCGAGCCGCTCGAGGAGCGGGCGGCTGCTCTGCGCCTCGGCAACCTCCGCTTCCTGCCGCCGGTGCCGAAGGAGGAGCTCGCCGGCATCGTCGGCGCCGCCGACGTGACGCTGACGATCTTCGCGCCGTACCCCATCCTCGAGACGAACTCGCCGAACAAGTTCTTCGACTCGCTCGCCGCGGGGAAGCCGGTCGTCGTCAACCTCGACGGGTGGCTCCGGCGCCTGGTCGAGGAGCACGAGGCCGGCGTCTGGGTGCCGGGCGGCAACCCCGAGGCGCTCGCGGGCGCGCTGAGCGTGCTCGCCGGGAATCCGGAGCGGGTGGCGCGGATGGGACGGAACGCCCGGGCGCTCGCTGAGCAAGAGTTCGGCCGGGACGAGATGGCCGACCGGCTCGCGCAGACGCTCGAGGACGCAGCCGCGTGATGCGGGCGGTCGTCTTCGGCCTGCTCCACGCCGGGCTCGCGGTCTCGAGGAGCCTCGGGCGCGGCGGCATTCCGGTGACGGGGATCGCCTGGAACCCGAGGGACTTCGGCCTGCGGTCCCGCTACCTCGAGCGGCGCGTAGTCGTCTCGGCAGGCGACGCCGAGGCGGTGGTCGCCGCGGTGCGTCGAGAGGCCGAGGGCGGGCGCGTCGTCTTCTTCCCCGAGCGCGACGAGCACGTCGAGTTCGCGCTCGACCACTGGGACGAGGTTCGCGCCGTCGCCGATCTTCCGTTGCCCGACGACGCGGAAGCGGTCAGATGCCTTCGGCGCAAGGACGTGCTCCCGCGGGTGGCCGCCGAGGCCGGCGTGGCGTCTCCGGCGACCGTGCTCGCCGACGGCGACGAGGCCGTCCGAGCCGCCGGTCTGCGTCCGCCGCTCGTCGTCAAGGCGGTCGAGGGCCAGGCGTACGCGCTCGCCTTCGGCCACAAGGCGGTCGTCGCCGAGGACCTGGCTCAGGCGCTCGCGGCGGTGGACGAGGCGCGCGAGCGCGGCTTCCACATGATCGTCCAGGAGCTCGTGCCGGACTCGCACGAGCGGATCTACTCCCTGCTCACCTACATCGGGCGCTCGGGCGCGCCGCTCGTCACGCTCGTCGGCCGCAAGGTGCGCCAGGGCCCGCTGCGGGTCGGGACGAGCGCGGTCTTCGAGGTCGCGTACGAGCCGCGCGTCCTCGAGCTCGGCCTGCGACTGCTGGAGACGGCGGGCTACACCGGGATCGCCCACGTGGAGTTCGCGCAGGACCCGCGCGACGGTGAGTTCAGGCTCCTGGAGGTGAACACACGCCTCCCGGTCTGGGCCGCCCTCGCCGCAAACCGCCACCTGAACCTGCCCCGTATCGCCTACGACGACCTCACGGGCAAGGAGGTCGCACCGTTACCGACCTTCCGGGACCAGCTGACGTGGATCTATCTCGCCAAGGACGTCTGGGTCTCGCTGCAGATGGCGAAACGGCGTGAGCTGCGGCCTCGCGACTTCGCCTCTCAGTACGTCCGCGGGCGGAAGGCGCGGGCCGTGTTCGCGCGCGACGATCCGTGGCCCGCGGTCGCCTCTCTCGGCTATCTCCGCTCGCGGGCGCCATGATTCCGGCGTGCTGAGGCGTCTGATCGATCTTGTCGGCGCGACGGTCCTGTCCGTCCTGCTCGCGCCTGTGCTCGCGGCGCTCGCGCTGGCGGTGCGGTTGAAGATGGGCACCCCCGTCTTCTTTCGCCAGCTGCGCCCCGGCTACAAGGGACGCCCGTTCGAGGTCTACAAGTTCCGGACGATGACCGATCCCGTCGATGCGGAGGGGAAGGAGCTGACCGACGAGCAGCGGCTGACCGGAGTCGGGATCTTCATGCGGCGGCTGTCCCTCGACGAGCTGCCGCAGCTCTGGAACATCATCCGGGGCGAGATGAGCTTCATCGGGCCGCGGCCGCTGCTGATGGAGTTCCTGAAGTGGTACTCGCCGGAGCAGATGCGCCGGCACGACGTCAAGCCGGGCGTCACCGGCTGGGCGCAGGTCCAGGGCCGGCACGACATCCCGTTCTCGAAGCGGCTCGAGCTGGACGTCTGGTACGTCGACAACCGCAGCCTGCGCCTCGACCTGAGGATCGTCGGGCTGACCCTGCTCAAGGTGCTGTCGATGCGGGGGTCGCAGCCCGCGCAGACCGACGCCGAGGTCGACGACGTCGGGCTCCACGACGCGGTTCGGCGCGAGCGGGGGATGACGTGAGTACCGTGACCGAGGCGTGGGAGGTGGGCGGGGAGTTTCACCTGCCGGTGGATCCGCCCGGCCCGTATCACCGCTGGCCGGAGGGCGCCGTCTGGTACGCGCTGGGGCGGCACGCCGTGGAGTCCCTGCTGCGGGAGCTCCGTGCGCCTCGGCTCTGGCTGTCGGACTACTTCTGCCACCAGGTCGCCGCGCGCTGGCGCGAGGCCGCCGTCGTCGAGCTCTACGAGGACGACCCTCGCTGGCCGGAGCCGCGCTGGGACTCGCTCCGGCCGGGGCCGCGGGACATCGTCGTCGCCGTCAACTTCTTCGGCGTGCGCCTGGGCGAGCCCTGGCGGGAGTGGCGGGCTGCGACGCCCTGCGTGCTGGTCGAGGACCACGCGCACGATCCGGCCTCCGACTGGGCGACCACGTCCACCGCCGACTACGCGTTCAGCTCGCTGCGGAAGACGCTCCCGGTTCCCGACGGCGCGATCCTGTGGTCGCCGCTCGGGCTTCCGCTTCCCGACCAGCCGGCCGGAGGAGCTGACGGCAGCGAGCTGAAGCTCGCCGCGATGCTCCTCAAGGGCGAGTACCTCGGCCGGGGCGACGACGGGCTCAAGGAGCGGTTTCGGCGGCTGCAGCTCGACGGCGAGGAGCGACTGGCGGGGGCGGCGGTCTCCGGCGCATCGGCCGCGACCCGGGAATCGCTCGTGCGCGGCGTCCCGCTTCCGTGGCGGGCCCGGCGCTCGGAGAACACCACGCGGCTGCTCTCGTCGCTCCACGGCTGGGAGGTCGCGGAGCCGCTGTTCACGGAGTGGCCGGCGGACGCGGCGCCGCTCGGCGCCGTGCTCCTCTTCAGGTCGGCGGACGAGCGGGACGCGGTCAGGGAGTCGCTGCGCGCGGCCGGCGTCTACTGCCCGGTGCACTGGGCGGACGCGGCCGAGTCGCGCTCGGAGCGCGTTCGGGAGCTCGCGGGGCGGATCCTGACGATCCCGACCGACTGGCGGTACTCCGCGGCCGAGATGGCCCGGGTGGCCTCGCTCGCGCGCGAGGCCGTGCGGGCGGCTTGACGGCTGAGGTTCTCCGCGCCGACGACCGGCGCTGGGACGAGCTGGTCGACGGCGCCCCGGCGTCCGACGTCTACTTCCGGCCCGGGTACTGCCGCGCGTACGAGGCCTCCGGCCATGGGCGCGCGGTCGCCGTCGTCACCGAGGGCGCGCTCTTCCCGCTCCTGCTCCGGCCGCTGCCGTTCGGACAGGACGGCTTCGATGCGGCAACGCCGTACGGCTACGGCGGCCTGCTCCCCTTGGGCCGCGGCGCCTCCGGATCGGGGTCGGACCCCGCCACGGATGTCCGCCAGCTTCGTGCCTGGTGTGTGACAAACGGTGTCGTCAGCTGCCTGCTTCGGCTACACCCCCTGGTAGGGGGTCCCGGTCAGCTGTCCGGAGCGGACGCGCCGGATCTAGACCTGGAGATCCGCGAGCACGGGCCGACGACGGCGATCGACCTCTCACGGCTCGCCGACGGCCGCCTCGAGGGCATGTCGAAGGGCAGGAAGGCCGATCTGACGATCGCCCGCCGCGAGCTCGAGCTCGCGTGGAACGTGGAGGATGCGCTCGAGCGCTTTCGCGAGATCTACGACGCGACGATGCAGCGGGTCGGCGCCGGCGAGTTCTACCTCTTCCCGCCCGAGTACTACCGCGCGCTGGAGGCTGGCCTCGGCGATCGTCTCGGCGTCGCACTCGCCCTGCTCGACGGCGCGCCGGTCGGCGGCGCGCTCTTCCTCGCCGGGCGCCGCTTCGCCCACTACCACCTGAGCGGTACGACCGATGCCGGCCGCGAGCTCAAGGCCGGAACCCTGCTCGTTCACGCCGGCGCCGAGTGGGCGCGAGAGCGCAGCTGCGAGCTCCTCCATCTCGGCGGCGGCACCAGCGGCGCCGACAGCCTCTTCGCGTTCAAGAAGAGCTTCGGCGGCGAGACGTTCACGTACGCATTCGCGACGCTCGTCGCTGACCGCGAGCGCTACGACGCGCTCACCGCCCGCCGCGCCGAAGAGCCCGGCCCGCCGAGGCCGGACTTCTTCCCCGCGTACCGCGCGTAGACGTCGAGCGTCTTCCGCGTCACCGTGGGCCAGGAGAAGCGCTCGGCTGCCCGCCGCCGTCCTGCTTCGCCCATCCTGCGACGCAGCTGCGGATCGGCCAGCAGCCGCTCGAGCGCCGCCCGCAGTGCCTGGACGTTCCCGGGCTCGACGAGGATCCCCGTCTCGCCGTTCACGACGAGGTCGAGCAACCCGCCGACGCCGCTCGCCACCACGGGCCGGCCGTGGGCCATCGCCTCCAGACAGGCGACGCCGAACCCCTCTCGGTGCGAGGGGCAGGCGACGATCGCCGCGCGCGCGTACAACCGCGAGAGCTCCGCCGGCCCGACGAACCCGCGCGCTTGGGGAACCCGCTCCCGCAGCGGCCCGTCTCCGGCGACGACGAGGTTCATCCCCCTCGCCGCCTCGACCAACTCGAGGACGCCCTTCTCCCCCGACAGTCGTCCGGCGTACAGCACCTCGGGCGGATTCGCCTCGTCCCCCACGGTGTCCGGCAGGTCGACGCCGCTCGGAACGACCTCGACCTGACGCGCCCCGAGGCGGGTCGCGTCGCCGGCGAGCGCCGACGACGGGCAGATCACGGCCTCTGCGCGGCGAAGCACGGCGCCCGCAAGCCGCCGTGCGCGCCGGGCGAGCTCCACATCCGTCCCCCACAACTGGACGACGAACGGCTTCCGCGTCGCAAGGGCGACGGCCCCGGACGGCAGCCAGTGGGCGTGGACGAGGTCCGCGTCGCGCGCTGCCCGCCGCGCAGCCGCGCTGAAACTCGCGAGGAATGGCGGGAGCAGAGCCGCGCGCCACGGCTCGCGCCGGAGGTTGCCGACTACGCCAGAGCCGTAGGCGATCCCGAAATGTCGAAAGTCCGCCGGCGAGACGACCTCGATCTCGACCCCCGCCTCACGCGCCCGCTCGACTGCATCGGCGACGAAGCGTCCGGCGGTGTCCTCCGCGTGGCGCGGGTACGAGGTCGTGAGGACGACGACCTTCACGGCGGCGCCAGCCGGCGTCCGAAGACGACCGGCAGCGCCAGAGCGAGCATCGTCAGCGCGTAGAAGTACGACTGCTGCATCGTCAGGTAGAAGGCGTTCGCGGCCATCACGCCGGCGATCGCCGCGGTCAGGCCCCAGGCCAGCGGCCGTACCCGCGTCGCGAGAGGGTCGCGGGTGGCGGCCAGCGCCCGGCCGATGCGGTGCCCGGCCCGCAGGCGCCGGAAGACCCACAAGAGGAAGGCGGCGAAGAGCGCCGCGCCGACGATCCCGGTCTCGATCACGAGCGCGGCGTAGAACGAGTGCGGGCCCCAGTTCGTCAGCCCCGTGACGGCCTCGTAGTAGACGGAGAACGTGTTGAGCCCGAGCCCGAAGAGCCAGTCGCCCTGGAGTGCCGGCCGAATCAGCTCGTAGACCTGGAAGTGCACGGCCGTCGAGTCGGCCTCGGTGTCGATCCGGGATCGCACGACGGTTTCGAAGAAGTCGACGCGTCGCGAGACGATCCAGGCGAGCACGAGCGCGAGCGCGCCAAGCGGCCCGAGCACCGCAGCGGAGAAGAACCGGCGCCGGTACGGGATGAGCAGGATCAGCGTCCCGACGGCGAGGCCGAGCAGCGCGCTCCGCGACAGGGTCGCAAGCTGGACGAGCAGGAGCACCGGCAGGATCACGGCGAGCGGCAGCTTGAGCGGATGTCCGCGCTCCAGTCGCAGGTAGAGCGGCGTCAGAAGGAGGAGCGGCACGAGCAGGACGATGCCGAGGTGGTTGGGGTCGTTCGTCAGGGCGTTCGGGCGGTAGACGTCGGCGCCCTCGACCGAGCCGTAGAAGTTGATCGGGCGGGCATCGCCGAGCAGCGGTCCGAGCACGGTCTGGTCGAGATTGCGCCCGGCCTCGGCGAAGCCGAGCTGCGCGATCCCGTAGACGGCGTTCAGCGCGATCCCCGCGCAGAGGACGGCGACGGCGAGCCAGTAGAAGCTGAACGGCTTCCGGGCGAGGTACGCGATGCCGGCGGCCGCGAACGCGAAGGTGATCGCGAACCGGGCGAGCCCCTTGGCGAACTGCTCCGCCGCCGCCTCGGTCTCGATGTTGTAGAAGCCGGCCAGATAGACGGCGAGGAACGCGAGAGCGAAGAACAGTGCGATCGCAACGGTCCGTGGGAAGCCGTGCCGGCCGTCGCCGAGCCGTTCCGCGAGGAACGCCGCGACGAACACGACGGCCAGGATCCCCGACAGGCCGACCGTCCCGGCCAGCTCCCACTGGATCTTCTCGAAGCTGAGGCAGAAGAGCGTCGCCAGAAAGAAGAACGCCGTCACGCGGCTCATACGAGGCTCCGAGCCAGCGCCGCGAGCTCCTCGGCGCGGGCCTGTCGCGAGACGCGCCTCCGGACGTCGGGGGAGAGCGGCGTGCCGTTCAGCTTCCCCGCCCGCCAATCGCCCTCGAGCCGCTGCAGCGCCTCCCGTAGGCCGTCTATGTCCTCGGGAGCGACGACGACGCCCGTCCCCGTCTCGCGGATGAGGTCCGCGGCGGCGCCGTCGGGCGGGACGGCCGCGAGGATCGGCCGCTCGGCGGCGATGTACTCGAACACCTTGGCCGAGAGCACGGCGCGCCCACGCCCGCCCGAGTCGGGGATCAGCAGCAGGAGCGCCTCGGAGTCCCGCTGGAGCTCCAGCACTCGGCGGCGGGGTAGGTAGGGATGCAGCTCGAGGCGGTCGCCGAGCCCGAGCCCGCTCGCCCACTCGCGGTCGGCCGCGCGGAAGTCCCCGACGAAGCGGGCGACGATGTCTGCGTCGGTTCCGGCGAGCGCCTCGAGGATCGGCCGCGGCGTGCGCTTGCCGAAGAAGCTGCCGGTGTGCGTGAGGCGGAAGCGCTCGCCGGGCGTGTACTCGAGCCCCGCGAAGTCCTCGAAGTCGGAGCCGTTCGCGATCGTCTGGACGCGGCGCGCGCCCAGCGCGCGGAGCTCGTCCCCGATCGGCGCGGTCACGGCGGTGACGGCGTCCGCGTAGCGGGCGACGAGGCGGGCGACGCTCTCGCCGGTTGCCTCCTTGGCGCGCACGAGCCGCGACTCGACGCGGCGGTGCGGGTTCGCGGCGATCGAGTCGCGGAGGTCGGCGATCCAGCGGGCGCCGGTGGCGCGCTTGACGGCGGCGCCGATCAGGTGGACCGACGTCGGCGGCGACGTCGTGACGACGACGTCGATCCCCTCCCGGCGCACGATCCGGATCGCGGCCGGGATCGCGGTCACGTTCCAGCTGACGTTCTCGTCCGGCACCAGCGCCCGGCGGAACGTCAGGGCCGCCTTCCGCCCGGCGCGCTCGAGCCCCTTGAGGCCGTGAAGCTCCTCCGCCGGCAGACGGCCCTTCGGCCCGACGTAGCGAACGCGGTGGATCCAGGCCTGCGTCGGCGGCGCGAGGTCGTCGTCGCGGTGCACCCACTTGGGGTCGTCCGGCGCGAGCACGTGCGTCTCGATCCCGAGGCCCGGGAGGTGCGTCGCGAACTTGAGCGGCCGCTGGACGCCGCCGCCGCCGGCCGGCGGGAAGTACAGCGTCACGAGCAGCAGTTTCACGCGGCTAGAGACGGTAGAGGAGATAACGGTCGTCCGAGTAGACGAGCGGTAGTGCGGGCCGCAGGAGCGACCGCCGGCGGTCGACGACGAGCCACTGGGCGCCGTAGCGGCGCGGGATCGCCAGGTCGCCGGTGCGGAGGAAACGAACCACGTCGCGTCGGCGGGCGTACGGGCGGTTGTCCTCGGTGTCCGCAACGTGTGCGGGCGGGCCCGCGGCGACGTAGACCGGCGCCATCGCCGCGATCCGGTAGCTGGTTTCGAGGTCGGAGAAGACGATGTCTCCCTCGGGGACGCGCTCGCGGAGGGCATCCACGAGGCCCGGCGTCAGCGGGAAGCGCGGTCCGGCCGGCGACTGCCAGTCGCGCAGTCCGTGCACCACGACCGGGAGGACGAACAGCGCCGCCGCAGTGGCGGCGATCCACCCGCGGTTCTCGATCGGCCGCCACCGGCGCGAGAGCAAGATCCCGACCGGAATCGCGAGCGCGCCGCCGACGAGCGCGATCCAGGTCGCGAGCGCCGGACCTCCGTCCTCGAGCTGACCGAAGTCGCCGGGCCAGGAGAGCTGGAGCCAGAGGCCCGCAGCGAGCCCCACCGGGAGTGCTGCGCCCCGAAGCAGTCCGGCGAGCACGACGCAACCCCCGGCGAAGGCGAACGCGAAGGGCAGAAACCCCACCGCGCGCCGAGCCTGCGAGAGCGAGACGAGATCGGCGAAGTGTGGAAAGAGGAGGTCGCTGGACATCAGCGCGAGGATCGGAAGCGCGCCGCCGAGGACGTAGGCCGCCCAGCGCGAGCGGATGGCCAGCGCGGCAAGCGGGATCGAGACCAGCGCGGCGACGGCGACGGCGCCGCTACGGCCGAACACCTCCGGCGCGAGCGAGTAGCGGTCGGCCGACTCGACGTTCAGCTCCCGCGAGTAGCGAACCAGCGCTCGGGCGACCTCCGCCGCCGAGGGCGTGTGCCCGGCGGTGTCCTCGACGATCGGAGCGAGCCAGTAGAGCACGGCCGCGGTGGGGATCGCGACGCACGCCAGGGCGCCTCCGAGCGAGACGAGATCGCGGCGCGCCAGAGCGACCCGGAGTAGGGCGAAGCCGGTGAGCGGGATCAGCAGGAAGAGCGCGTAGGTCGGGTGGACGAGGCCGAGCGCGAGCGACGCGGCGGCGAGCGGCGGCGCCAGCAGGGCGGACGGGCTCCGCACGAAGAGGAAGACGAGCGCGAGGGTGGCCGGGACGATCAGGTGGCGGGTGGCGGTCGCGGGCAGCTCCAGCGCGTCGTAGGCGCCGGCGTCCCCCGGGGCGAACCCGGTGAGCGCGACCTGAGCCGCCAGTGCCGCCAGGCCGCTCCAGACGGAGTTGAAGAGCGCCCTGCCCGCCTCGAATGCGAGCAGGAAGGCGAGTGGGGCCAGGATCGCCGCTTCGTGCAGGACGACGTCCGCCGGGTCGACGCCGGCAAGGCGCGAGACCAGGGCGAGGAACCCGTGCCAGAGCGGGAACGCGTAGCCGGGATGGGGCCCACCGTCGGCGAACTCGGCGACCGCGTCGAGCGAGAGGTCGTCGAACGACGCCAGCTTGCGAACGCGCGCCAGGTGGAAGAGCGCGTCGCCGCGAAGCGACGGTGCGAAGTGCCAGAGCGGCACGGCGTAGGCGATGCCGAGAGCGACGACGCCGAGCGACGGCAGCTCCCAGTCACGACGCCCGGGACCGACGAAGTCCTCCCTCAGCGCGAACGGCAGCGCGGCGGCCGTGACCACCGCCAGAACGCCGAGCGCGACCCAGATCGACGACTCCAGCGCGAAGACGGCGAAGAGGGCGAGGAACAGCACGCCCAGCGAGAGCGCGAAGGGCGCCGCCGCCCCGCGCAGACGAAGCACCCGAGCGAGCAGCGCTCCCGGCAGGAGCAGGCAGAGGGTCGCGAGCGCGAGCCGGATCGCGAGCCCGATGCCCTCGTCCGGCAGCAGGCGCGCAACGACGAGCAGCAGCGGCGCCGCGAGCAGCAGCGGAAGCCGGGTCAATGGGTGGATTGCAGCCAGTGCGCCGTGTCCCGGTACACCGCTCCCCGGTCGCCCCGGAAGACGAGGCCGCGAAGCTTGAGCCCGGCGAGGAGCACGCGCCTGGCGCGCGCCGCCGCCCTCGGGCCCCGGTGCTTGGCCAGGAACCGGAGGTGGCCGCGCACCTGCTCCCGGAACAGCGTCGACGACTCGCGCCGCCAGCTTGCGCCGCCGACGTGCACCGCTTCGGCGCCGGGGTAGAAGAGGACTTCCCAGCCCGCCTCGTGAAGCCGGTAGCACCAGTCGGTCTCCTCGCTGAAGAGGAAGAACCGCTCGTCGAACGGGCCGACGTCGTTGAACGCCTCTCGGCGGAGGAGGAAGGCGGCGGCCTTCGCGAAGTCGACCTCCCGGACCTCGTCGTGGTCGAACCCGCCGCCGTAGAAGTCGTTCAGGAACCGGGAGCCGGGCGCCAGCTTCCGCAGGAAGAAATACTCGGTCGCGAGCCGCCAGGCGGTCGGAAACGCGCGCACCGACGGCTGGAGCGAGCCGTCCGGGTTCCGCAGCCTCGGCGCGACGAAGCCGGCCCGCGGGCGCTGCTGCGCGAAGGCGACGAGCCGCTCGGCTGCGTCGTCCAGGAGCCAGGCGTCCGAGTTGAGCACGAGGACGAAGGGCGACGACGTTTCGCGCACGCCTCGGTTCCAGCCGGCCGCCAGTCCGAGGTTCTCTTGCTCGACGAGCCGGACCTGCGGGAAGCGCTCCCGCACGAGCTCCAGCGTCCCGTCGGTGGAACCGTGGTCGACGACGACCGTCTCGTGGCCGTCGACGCTCTCGAGTGTCCGCTCGACGTGCGGCAAGCCGTTGTACGTCACCACGACGGCGGCGAAATCAGGCATGCGGCAGCGTGCGACGCGCGGGTGTGCGAACCGCCTCCCACGCGATGATCGCGACACCGGGGAGCGCAAGCGCGATCGTGGTCGCGAAGAAGAGGAATCCGGTCGCCGCTGCGGCGTCGGCGTCGACGTCGAGCCGCGTCAGGAAGTCGATGAAGAACGCCTCCCGGACGGCCAGGCCGTTGATCGTGAAGGGGACGAGCATGACGAGGAACAGCAACGGTCCGAGCACGAAGTAGGGTGCGGGCGACAAGCCGAGCCCGAGCGCCTCGCCGCATAGCCAGATCGAGAGGATGCGGGCGACCTGGACGCCGATCGAGAGCACGAAGACGGCGACCATCGCGCCGATGTGCTCGCGGAAGCCGTGCATGCCTTCGTAGAGCGCTCGAACCGGCCGCTCGGCCCGGACTCGACCGAGCAGCGGCCCGGTCCAGCCCAGCCAGCGCCGGGCTCGCCGCGAGAAGATCAGGAAGCCGCCGACGATCGTGGCGACGACGAAGATCGCCTCGATCCAGAGGTAGGCGTTGATGTCGTACTCCCCGATGGCCAGCGCGAGACCGAACGCAGCGAGCAGGAGCGTCGCGACGCCGCCGATCGCGCGCTCGAGCACGACGGCGCCCGCGATCGTCCCGGTGTTGCCAGGATGACGCCGCGCCGTCTCGTAGATCCGCGACGCGTCGCCGCCGATCGCCGTGGGCAGCACCTGGCTTGCGGCGTACGAGACGAAGTACGCCCGGGTCAGCCAGCTCAACCGGTCGTGGATGCCCTTTGCGTCGAGCAGCCACTTCCAGCGCAACGCCATCGGCCATGTCGTCACGACGGCGATCGCGACCGCGGCGGCGAAGTAGCTCAGCTTCGTGTCGCCGAGGATCTCGATCGTCCGCGAGAGATCGATCTTCCAGATGACGTAGGCGGTGGCAAGCCCGGTGACGAGGAGGGTCAGCGCGACCCTGAGGCGGCGGCTCATCCGGTCAGGCGTCCGTGGACGCGGCGCAGGGCCGCGACGGCGTCCGCGATGTCGTCGTCGGAGTGAGCCGGCGAGAGCGGCAGCGACAGCACCTCCGCGCCGGCCCGCTCGGCGACCGGCAGCTCGGGCGGCGGGTCGAGGAGCCGGCGATAGGCCGTCAACGTGTGGACCGGCAGGAAGTGAATGCTCGTGGCGATGTTCTCCTCGGCCAGGACCCTGGCGTAGTCGTCGCGCGTCCCTCCCGCCTGCTCGGGGTCGATGCGGACGACGTAGAGGTGGAGGGCGTGTGTGTCGCGGTCGTCGCGGGCGAGCGGCTCGATCCCGTCGAGCTCGGCCACGGCCTCGTCGTAGGCGCCGAACTGCCGTTCCCGGATCGTCCGGTGCGCAGCGAGCTTGTCGAGCTGGACGAGCGCGATCGCGGCCAGGACGTCCGGGAGATTCGCCTTGTACCCCGGGACGGCGATGTCGTACAGCGAGCCGCCCGAGCGGCGCATCAGGCGGAGCTCCTCGAGCGCCGCCGCCAGGTCGTCCCGGTTCGTGGCGATGAGCCCGCCCTCGCCGGCGGCGAGGTTCTTCGTCGCGTAGAACGAGAAGCACGTCGCGTCCGAGAGCCCGCCGAGCTTGCGGCCTCGGTAGGCGCTCTCGAGCCCGTGCGCGGCATCCTCGACCACGGGCAGGCCGAGAGCCCACAGCGGGTCGAGGTCGCACGGCTGGCCGGCAAGGTGGACCGGGACGATCGCCTTCGTGCGCTCCGTGACCGCCTCGGCGGCGCGCGCCGGGTCGATGTTCAGGTCGGCGTCGCGGACGTCGGCGAAGACCGGCGTCGCGCCGCAGTGGACGATCACGTTGGCTGTCGCGGGCCAGGTGATCGGGGTCGTGATCACCTCGTCGCCGGGGCCGATCCCGAGCGCGACGAGTGAGAGGTGGAGCGCCGCCGTCCCGGAGGAGACGGCGAGCACGTGCTTCGCCTCGAGGTAAGCGGCGAGCCGCTCCTCCAGCTCGGCGGCCTTCGGGCCGGTCGTGAGCCAGCCGGAGCGGATCGTCTCGGCGACGGCGTCGATCTCCTCCCCGCCGACGGCGGGGGGCTGGAAGCCGAGCATGGTTTGCCGGCGGGGTCGAGTCTCAGACGAGAGCCGCATCGGTCTGGAAGCGTATGAGAGCCGCCGCCGACCTCGCCCGCTCGTAGGCCTCGTCGCGGCTGTCGCCGACCGCGAGCACCGCGCCCGCCCGATCGGAGCCGACGCGAAGCTCGCCGAAGCGGAAGCCCGGGCGCCGGTAGACCCGGACGGCCACGACACCCTCCGCGCGCTCGGCGTCCTCGACTCCGTCGAGGCCGAGCAGCGAGCCGGGTGGGGCAACGAGGAAGGCGGTCGTCGCTCCGCCGACCTGCGGCACGGGGACGGGTGGTTCGACCTGCTCGCCCAGCGCCGCTGCCAGCGCCAGGCCGTTCAGGTCGACGCCCAGCGCAGCTCGGCAGAGCTCGGCGTCGTGGCCGCCTCCCAGGCGCGCCGCGACCTCCATCACCTTCGGCCGCCCGCCGGCTCCGATCCGCACCTGCGTGTACGTCGGCCCGCTCCGGATCCCGAGCGCGGCAGCCGCGTCGGCGGCGACCTTCTCCGCGGCGCCGTGGTCGGCCCGAGACGGCCAGACATGCGCGAGCGCGACACCGAAGGCGGGCGGCTCGGCGGTGATCCTGTCGGTCACGGTCAGCGGGACGAACTCGCCGTCGACGGAGAACGCGTTCACGGTCACCTCGGGGCCCTCCACGAGCTCCTCGACGAGCGCCGAGCCGCTGCGGGAGGCGTCGACGGCTGCGGCGATCGCCGGCGCGAGGTCGCGCTCGTCGCGGACGACGCTCAGCCCGCGCTGACCCTGCCGGTCGGGCGCCTTGACGACGCACGGCACGGGGAGCCCTCGCTCGACGCCGGTCACGAGCCGCCAGCGCGGCTGCGGGACGCCCGCTTGCTCCAGGCGCTCCCGCTGCCGGGCCTTGGAGACGGCCAGGGCGGCCCCGGCCGGCTCGAGCGGGTGCGGGATCCCGACCCTGGCCGCGACCCTCGCTGCGATGCCGACGGGCCAATCGATTCCCGGCGAGATCACGCCGTCGATCCGCTCGGCCTGCGCGAGCCGCTCGATCCCGCGCTCGTCCTCGGTCGACACGATCGCCCGTCGGCCCGCGAGCGCGAACCCGGGCGCGCCGGGATCGCGGTCGACCACGATCGTGAAGAGGCCGCGCTCCCGCGCCGCCTCCAGCAGCCCCAGCTGCGCGGGTCCCGCGCCTAGAACGAGTAGGCGCGGGTGTCGCTCGCCTGAATCGCGCGCCACCAGGCCTCATTCTCGCGGTACCACTCGACGGTGCGTTCGAGGCCCTCCTCGACGCTCGTCCGTGCCGTCCAGCCCAGCAGGCGCTCCGCCTTCTCGGTCGAGCCAAGATGTCGGCGCACCTGGCCCGGGCGCTCGTCGACGAACGCCTTCAGAGACGCGGGCTTCCCGAGCACGTCGAGGACGAGGTCGGCGATCCGCGAGACGGTGACGTCGGCCCCGGTCGCGACGTTGATCACCTCGCCGGCGACGGCGTCGACGTCGGCTGCGATCACGGCCTCGATCGCCTCGGCGTCGTCGTCGACGTACAGCCAGTCGCGGCTGGCGGAGCCGTCTCCGTGGATCGTCAGCGGCTCGTCGGCCAGCGCCTGGGTCACGAAGCGCGGGATCACCTTCTCGGGGTGCTGCCTCGGGCCGTAGTTGTTGAACGGCCGGACGATCACGATCGGGAGCTCGTACGTTGCGTGGTACGCGTAGGCCAAGCGGTCGGCGCCGGCCTTGGTGGCCGCGTACGGGCTGCGCGGGTTGAGCGGATGCTCCTCGTCCATCGGGACGACCTCGGCCGAGCCGTAGACCTCGCTGGAGGAGATGAGGATGAACCGCTCGACCGGCGCCTCGCGGACCGCATCGAGCAGAACCCGCGTCCCCTGGACGTTCGTCGCGACGAACTCCGACGCGCCCTCGAGGATGGATTTCTCGACGTGGGACTCGGCGGCCGCGTTGACGATCACGTCGACCTGCTCGACGACGGAACGCACGAGCGACTCGTTGCGGATGTCGCCCTGGACGAACGAGAGCCGCTCGTGAGAGCGGATGTCGGCGAGGTTCTCGAGGTTTCCCGCGTAGGTCAGCGCGTCGAGCGAGACGACCTCGTACGGCGTCGCCTGCAAAAGGTGGCGAATGAATGCCGAGGAGATGAACCCGGCACCGCCGGTGACGAGGACCCGCTTCGGCACGCCGGGAGCGTAGCCGGGGCGACGGCATCGCTCGCTCCGCCTGGGGTCAGGTCTTGCAGCGCAACAACGTCACAGAGCTGACGCAAAGACGTGTGTCTTCTCGGTGCACGCTGGTGACAGATGGCCAGGCCGCTTCGAATCGAGTTCCCGGGCGCTTGCTACCACGTGACCGCGCGCGGAAACGAGCAGAAGGCAATCGTGCGCGACGACCTCGACCGAGCGGATTGGGTCGCGACCTTCGGACTCGTCTGTGCCCGCTTCGGGTGGCGGTGCCTCGAGTGGTGTCTCATGGACAACCACTTCCACTTCGTGCTGAAGACGCCGAGGGCCAATCTCGCTCGGGGAATGCAGCAGCTGAACGGCCGGTACGCGCAACGCTTCAACTGGCGGCATGACCGCGTCGGCCACCTCTTCCAGGGGCGCTACAAGGCGCTGCTCATCCAGAACGACGGGCACCTACTCGAGGCCTGCCGCTACACCGTCCTCAACCCTGAGCGAGCGGAGATCCACTGTCCCTACGACACCTGGCCCTGGAGCAGCTATCGGGCAAACGCAGGGCTCGAACCGGCGCCGCCATGGCTGGACGTCGACGAGCTGCTCGGTCATTTCGGACCCGATCGCGCGCTCGCCCAGAGTCGCTACCGCGCGTTCATCCGCGAGGGTCTCGAGAACGGCGTCGACAGACTGACGGTGGAGAGTGGGATCTACCTCGCTACGCGGCCGTACATACGCCGCAGAGGCGGCAAGCCCAACGGTTCGCCCGAGATCCCGAGGATCCAGCGAGAGCCGATCGCGGTTCCGCTCGAGCGCCTCCTGCGCGCGAACGGCGACGAAGGGATCGCGCTCGCCGTCCGAGAAGGCGGCTTCACCCTCCGCGAGATCGCTGACGCCCTCGCCGTCCACTACAGCACCGTCAGCCGGCGGCTCGCCGCGCAAGAGTGGCAGGATCGACGCTGAGGTTGTTGCGACGCAAGACCTGACCCCAATCCGGCCCGGCGAACCGCCCCGAGCCTAAGTCAGAGCTCGCGGTCGATCGTGTAGAGCGGCCGGCCCTCGACGTCCCGCTGGATCCTGCCCAGGTACTCGCCGATCAGCGCCAGGATGAAGCCCTGGACGCCGAGGACGAAGATCACCCCGACGCCACCGAAGAGCGGGCCGGGGAAGTTGGACTCGACGATCCAGTAGACGATGCCGTAGATGCCAAGGATGAGCGCGGCGAGCGTGCACAACGTCCCGAGGGCAAGGCCGATCCACTGGATCGGCTGCGGCCAGAAGCCGGCGAGCACGTGCAAGGCCATGCGGGTCAGCCGAAGCGGCGAGTAGCGGGACGCGCCGCGACGTGGCGCGTGCTGGACGTCCACCTCGATCACGCTCGCACCGGTCGAGAGAACGAGCGCCTTCGTGAACTTCTGCTTACCGATCGAGCCGAGCGCAGGCTCGAGCGCGGCGCGGCGGTAGGCGTTGAACGCGCATCCGAAGTCCGAGATGTGGACGCCGGTGAACCGGCGCAGCATCCCGTTCACGAGCAGCGATGGGACCGTGCGGCCCCACGAATCGCGCCGCGCGTTCCGCCGTCCGCTCGCGACGTCGGCGCCGGAGTCGACGGCGGCGACGAGCTTCGAGATGTCCTCCGGTGCGTTCTGCAGGTCGCCGTCCATCGTCACGATCACGTCGCCCCGAGCACGGACGATCCCGGCGTGCATCGCCGGATGCTGGCCGAAGTTCCGCTTCAGCCGCACGCCGCGGATCCGCCGGTCGGCCGCGTTGGCCAGCTCCACGGCGGCCCACGTCGCGTCCGTCGAGCCGTCATCAACGAAAATCAGCTCCCAGGGGCGCTCGAGACCGTCGAGCGACGCGACCGCCCGCCGGACGACCTCCCCCACCGTCCCGGCCTCGTTGTAAAGGGTCACCACGACCGAGATCTCGGGCGGCATGGGATCGAGCCTACAATTGGTCCCCCGTGGACGCCGCCGCCCTCCTCGCCGAACGAGTCCAGGAGCTTCGAGACGACCGTTCACACGGCGCCAGCTGGATGGCGCGCCGCGCAGTGGAGACCCTTGCGGAGCTGACCGAGCTCGAAGCCCGGAGCTGTGGCGACCTCCTGGAACGGCTCAGAGAGGCCGGCCGGCAGCTCGCGGCGTGCCGACCGGGAGTGGGTGCCGTCGCGGGCGCCGTCGGGCGCGTGCTCGCCGCCGCGGGCCACGAATCCCACCTCGAGCTGGACGATCTCCGCCGCCTGACGCAGGAGGAGGCGCAGGCGCTCGACGACGCGCGGCGGCGCGCGGCGGCGTCGATCACGATTCAGCTCAGGGAGCGGCTGGACGGCGCGACGGTCGTCACCCATTCCGCCTCGGGAACCGTCCGCGAGGCGTTCCAGCAGATCGCGCCGGCCAAGGTGATCTGCACGGTCTCCGAGCCCGTCGGGGAAGGCCGGGCCTTCGCCGACGAGTGGCGAGAGGCCGGCCTGGAGACCGAGCTGGTCGAGGACGCGGACGCGCCCGACCGGATCCCGGATGCATCCCTCGTCCTGATCGGCGCGGACACGGTCTTTCGGGACGGGACGATCTGCAACAAGGTCGGGACGATCCCGCTGGCGAAGGCGGCCGCCGACGCCGGGGTGCCGACCGTTGTCGCGGCCGAGGTGATCAAGCTCGCGCCGGTGCCCGGAAGCCAGGCGCCGGAGCTCGCCGACATCGAGCGCTCGCTGTTCGAGCTCGTCCCGCCCGAGCTGATCACCGAGGTTGTGACCGAAGAGGGCACATTCGAACCGGACGACATCGCGGCTCTCGTCGACCGCGTGCCGTTCCTCCAGGAGGGGTACGCGCTCGTGATGCCGGTCAGCGCCGGCCGGTAGCTCGTCTCGCTGAAAGTCTCCCGACTTTCAGCGACCCCATCGAGACCGGGCTCGGGCTTCGCCCGAGCGCGGCCCAGACGCGTTGAGGCGCTTCCTTCACCAGGAAGCCATCCCGGCGGAGCGGGCACAGCCCGCTCCGCGTCGATTGAGATTGTTGCTACGCCGCTTCCAGCGCCAGCTCCGGCTCCTCGGCAGGCTGCTCCTGCCGCCGGATGCGACGCGGGATCAGCAGGGAGATGAGCGAGCCTGCGGCGACGACGATCGCCCCGACCCAGATCGCCGGCGAGAGGCCGTCGACGAAGGTCTGCGGCGACTGGTAGCCGCCGTAGTGCGAGAAGACAGTCGCCAGCACGGCGACGCCGAACACGCCGCCGACCTCGCGGATCGCGTTGTTCGTGCCCGAGGCCTTCCCCTCCTCGTCGGGACGCACGGCCGAGAGGACGACGTTGGCAACCGGCGCGAAGAACATCGCCATGCCGGTGCCGCTGAGGATGAACGGGACGACGAGCTGGGTGTACGGGACATCGGGCGTCGACACCGCGGCCAGCCAGCCGAGCCCGATCGCCTGGAGCGCCAGCCCGCCGGCCATCAGCGGCCTCCCGCCGATGCGGTCCGAGAGCGCGCCGGCGATCGGCGCGACGATCATGGGCATCGCCGTCCACGGCAGCACGCGCAGACCGGCTCCGAGCGGCGAGTGGCCCTGGACCGTCTGCAGGAACTGCGTCAGCAGGAAGATCGAGCCGAACATCCCGAAGTACATGAGCAGCGAGGCGCCGTTCGCCGCCGCGAAGGCACGGTCACGGAAGAACCGCATCGGCAGCATCGGCGCGCGTGCGCGGAGCTCCCAGGCGACGAAGCCGGCGGTCAGAACGGCCCCGAGCGCAAGCGCCGTGACGATCTGCGGGCTCGTCCAGCCGTCACCATTCCCGTTTACGAGCCCCCAGACGAGGCCGAAGAGGCCGGCGCTGGCCAGCGCCAGCCCGGGCAGGTCGAGGCGGCTCGCCGGGCCACGGCTCTCGTGCAGGAACGCAAAGGCAAGCGGCACGAGCACGATCCCGATCGGGACGTTGAGCCAGAAGATCCACTGCCACGAGATCCCGTCGACGACGGCGCCGCCGACGAGCGGCCCTGAGGCAACCGCAAGCCCGGCGATCCCCGACCAGGCGCCGAGCGCAAGGCCACGCTTCTCCTTGGGGAAGGCCTCACTGAGAATCGTCAGGGAGAGCGGTGTGACGATCGCGCCGCCGATGCCCTGGATCGCGCGGGCGACGATGAGCGCGTCCATGCTCGGCGCGAGCGCCGCCGCCGCGGAGGCGGCCGTGAAGAGCGTCAGGCCCGCAGCGAACACGCGGCGACGGCCGAAGCGGTCGCCGAGCGCCGCGCCCGTGAGGAGCAGGACTGCGAAGGTCAGCGTGTACGCGTTGACCGTCCACTCCAGCTGCTCGAGCGAGGCGTCGAGGTCGGTGCGGATCACCGGCAGCGCTGTCGAGACGACGAGGTTGTCGAGCACGACCATGAAGAGCGCCAGCGAGGTGATCACGAAGGTCCAGAGCGTCCTGGGAGCCTGCATGTCGTTTCTCCTATCCCGGTAGTGATCCATCACTTACTTTCGAACGAAAAAAGAGAGGGCTTCATGCCTCGTCCTTGCAGCCTGCGATCAGGCGGTCGGCCCAGTCGATGCCGGCGTTGCGGACGTCCATCGCGGCGATCACGTTGATGAGCATGCCCCTGGCGAAGAACTGGGAGATCGGCGCTCCCAACTCGCCGCTCACCCGCTCGGCGAGCCGCACGAGCTCGCCGTAGCCCTCGCGCGCGACCTCGCCGATCTCCGGCTCGCCCGACGCCGCGTACATGTGCAGCTGGAGCATCAGCCGGCGCGGCTCGGCCTCGAGGTACCGCATGTACGCGGCGCCCATCGCGTCGAGGGCGTCCTTGCCCGACTTCCCTTCCGCGGCGGCCGCCATCTCCTCGTGCACTTCACGCATGCAGCGCCGATTGGCCTCGGCGAAGAGCTTCTTCTTCGTGCCGAAAAGCCGGAAGACATAGGGCTGCGAGATGCCTGCACGGCGCGCGATGTCCTCCGTCGACGTGCCGTGCAGCCCCTTGGCGGCGAACTCGATGACCGCCGCGTCGAGGATGCTCTCGCGCCGCTCTTCAGCCGTTTGCCGTGTCGCCGTGGCCATCACACGTTGTAAGTTACTACTCACTTACAAGCCTGTCAAGACCGAGCAGACGCGCTCGAGATCGCCCTCCGTCAGTCGGTTGTGGAAGGGCAGCGCGAGCGCACGCTCGAAGGCGCGGTCGGCGCCGGGGAAGGCGCCTTCGGCCTCGTAGGCGGAGAGGCGGTGGAGCGCGTACGTGCCGATCTGCGCCTGGATGCCCGCCTCGTGGAGCGCCTCGAGCGCCTCGTCGCGACGCTCCAGCTGGACGACGTAGGCCTGGAGCCCGTGCCTGTCACCGGCGTCGGCCGTCGGCGTCTCGACGATATCGGCGAGGCGCGCCGTGTATGCCGCCGCGAGCCGCTCGCGCTCCTCGAGCAACGACTCCAGGCGCCGTAGCTGCGAGCTCCCGACGGCGCAGAGGATGTCCGGGAGGCGGTAGTTCAGGCCAGGTGTAGGCATGTCGGTCCCGCGCCAGCCGTGGTGGCGCATCGCCCGGATCGCGTCGGCGAGCTCGGCCTCGTTGGTCGTCACCGCCCCGCCTTCGCCGGTGGTGACGATCTTTCGCGGGTGGAACGAGAGACAGCCGAGGCGGCCGAGGCCGCCACAGGCCCGCTCCCCTCGGCGTGCGCCGAGGGCTCCGGCCGCGTCCTCGAGGAGCATGACGCCGTCGGGGACGGCGGCCTCGATCTCCTCCCAGCGCGCGGGCCGGCCGAACAGGTGGACGACGAGGACGGCGCGCGTGCGCTCGGTCACCGCGTCGGCGACTGCCTCCGGGCTGAGGTTCATCGTCTCCGGGTCGACGTCGACGAGCACGGGGCTCGCGCCGGCCATGGCGACGACGTTCGCCGTCGCCGGGAAGGTGTAGGCGGGAACGAGCACCTCGTCGCCCGGTCCGATGCCCAGGGCGAGCACTGCCAGGTGGAGCGCCGCCGTGCCGGAGGAGACCGCGACGGCGTGCCCGACTTCGCAGGCAGCGGCGAGCCCGGCTTCGAACTCGGCCACCCTCGGCCCCATCGTCAGCTGGCCGCTCTCGAAGACCGCCGCGACCGCCGCGAGCTCCTCCTCGCCGAGATCCGGCCACGCGAGCCGGATCACGCGGGCGCCGGCTGTCGTTCCCGATACCAGGCGATCGTCTTGGCGAGCCCCTCGTCGAGGTCGACTCGCGGCTGCCACCCGAGCTCCCTCCGCGCCTTGTCGATGTTCGGGATGCGCATCTCGACGTCCGTGTAGTGGAGCGGCCGGAACGTGATCTCGGCGTCCACGTCCATCAGCCGCCGAATCCTCACCGCGAGGTCGAAGACCGTGACCACCGAGCGCGGGTTCCCGACGTTGTAGACCTCGCCGACCGCCTCCGGCCGCTCGAGCACGAGCAGCAGCGCGTCGACCAGGTCGTCGACGTAGCACCAGGCGCGGATCTGCGACCCGTCGCCGTGGATGACCAGGTCTTCGCCGGCCAGGATCGTCTCGATGAACGCGCGGATCGCGCCGCCCCCGATCTGGCCCGGGCCGTACACGTTGAACGGCCGGATCGAGCACGTCGCGAGGCCGAACTCGTCGTAGTACGAGTGCGCCAGGTGCTCGCCGGCGAGCTTCGAGACGGCGTAGGTCCAGCGCGCCTCGCCGACCGAGCCCTGCGCGGTCTCGTGCACCTCTTCGACCTTGTATGCGTGGCGCCCGAAGACCTCGCTGGTGGAGAAGTCGACCAGCCGCTCGACGGTCTCCTGCGTCGCGTGCGCGGCCTCGAGCACGTTGTAGGTGCCGATCAGGTTCACGCGCATCGTCCGGACCGGGCTCTCGAGGACGGTGTCGACGCCGGCGATTGCGGCCAGATGGACGATGTGCGTGGCGCCGCGGAGCGTGTCCGCTACGGCCTCGGCGTCGAGCACGTCGGCCTGCACGAACGTCAGGTTCGGGTGCCCGGCGAGCTCGGTGCTGGCAAGGGCGTCGCGGTGCAGGTTGTCGAGGACGACGATCTCGTTCTCGTCGATCAGCCGCCGGCTCAGGGTCGTGCCGATGAAGCCCGCGCCGCCTGTCAGCACAATGCGCTTACCGTGAAGTGGCACGCGGCGAGTCTAGTGGTGGTTCTTCTGGCGCTGGCCGGCTGTGGGGGCTGGGAGGGCGGGAAGACCCCGGGGACGCAGACGGTCCTCCAGATGAAGGCGTGGCCGAACGGCAAAGACCGCGGAGCGCCGCGTGAGTGGCGGTTGCACTGCGAGCGCTCGGGCGGGACGCTCCCCGCCCCCGAGAGGGCGTGTCAGAAGCTGCTCGCGCTGGAGGATCCGTTCGCTCCCGTCCCGGACGATGTCGCCTGCACGCAGATCTACGGCGGGCCGGCAGTCGCCGAGGTCGAAGGCCTCTACCGGGGGGAGACGGTGGACGCGCGATTCACGCGAATGGACGGCTGCGAGATCGAACGGTGGAATCGCCACGCGTTCCTCTTCCCGGTCAAGCCAGGGAACCCGTGATTCGCCAAAGGGTCAGCTGAGCCGAATGCGGGGGTCGACCCAGGCGTAGAGGATGTCGACGATCAGGTTGACGACGATGATTGCGATCGTCGAGAAGACGATGATCCCCATCACGACCGGGAGGTCGAAGCCCTCCAGCCGCTCGATGGCCGTCTTCCCCAGCCCCGGCAGCCCGAAGACCGTCTCCGTGAAGATCGCCCCGCCGAGCAGGACGCCGATGTCGAGCCCGAGCATCGTGATGATCGGCAGCATCGCGTTCCGGAGGATGTGGGAGCGCATGACCATCCACTCGGGTGCGCCCTTGGCGCGCGCCGTGCGCACGTAGTCCTCGGTGCTCGCCTCGAGGACGTTCGCCCGGATCATCCGCGTATAGAGCGCCGCGTAGAGCAGCATGAACGTCGTCCACGGCAGGATCAGCGCGTGCGCCCACTCGATCGGCCCGCCGCACTCGGTGCCGGGGTTGATCATGTCGCAGTAGCCCCCCAGCGGTGCCAGGCCGGCCCTGTAGCCGACGAAGTAGATCAGCAGGAGGCCGATCCAGACGGGATGCGCCGAGATCCCGATCAGCACGAAGACCATCCCGGTCCGGTCCAGGAGGGAGCGCGGTCGCAACGCCGAGAGGACGCCGAGCGGGATCGCGACGAGCATCCAGAACAGCACCCCACCGATGACGACGCTCGCGGTCACCGGCGCCGCCGTCGCGATCACGTCGTTGACCTCCTGGCGCGTCGCGTACGACGTTCCCAGCGATTGATGGAGGACGATGTCGTCCAGGAAGTCGAGGTACTGGACGATCACCGGCCGATCGAGGCCGAGCTCCTTGCGGACTCGCTCGACCTGGTCGGGCGGGGCCTGCGGCCCGGCCATCAGGCGGGCCGGCTCCGCCGGGACCATGAAGAAGATGATGTAGGAGACGACCGTGACGGCGAGGAACAGCACGCAGGCCCAGATCAGCCGTCTGATCAGATAGCGGAACACCTATCACCCGTTGACGCAGCCGGAGCCCCGCAGTTGACGCCATAAGCTGATCGCCGTGCAAGCAGTGCTGTTCATTGGCGCCGGACGCCACCAGAAGCGGGCTCTGGAGCGCGTTCGCGAGCTCGGCGTTCGCGTCGTCGCCGTCGACCGGAACGCCGCCGCGCCCGGGCTCGCCGTCGCGGATGTCGGCGAGACCGCCGACTTCGGCGACATCTCGGCGCTCGCCGAGATCGGCCGACGGCACGGGGTGAGCGGCGTGATGACGTTCGCGGCCGACCGGGCGGTCCCGGTGGTCGCCGCGGTGGCGGAGCGGCTCGGGTTGCCCGGTATCGGCACGGAGACCGCCCACCTGATGACGAACAAGATCGCCATGCGCCGGCGGCTCGCAGACGCCGGAGTCGCTCAGCCGCGCTTCGCGGCGCTCAGACACGTCCGCGAGATCCGGCAGGCCGTCGACGCGGTCGGCTTCCCGGCCGTGCTCAAGCCCGCCGACTCCGCCGGCCAGCGCGGGCTCTTCCTCGCCGCCTCGATCGACGACATCGAGCGCCACCTCCACGCCGCGCTCGCCCAATCCACGGAAGAGGAGGCCATCCTCGAGAGCTACCACGCCGGGCTCGAGGTCAACGGTCTGCTCGTGGCCCGCAGCGGCGAGGTCACCGTCCTCACGCTCTCCGACCGCCGCCGGCCGCCGGGCATCGGGTTCGGCGTGGCCGTTGCCCATGTCTACCCTTCGACGCTCTTCGGCGACTCGCTCGCGGAGGTGGAGCGCATCGGCACGTCCACGGTCCACGCGCTGGGGCTCGTCGACGGGATCGCCTACCCACAGGTGATCTGGGGCGACGACGGCGTGGCGCGGCTGATCGAGGTCGCCGCCAGGATCCCCGCCGGCCAGATGGACTCGGTCGCACGCTACGGCGTCGGCGTCGACCTGATCGAGATCGCGCTGTGTCAGGCTCTGGGGAAGCCGGTGCCGGACGAGCTCGTCGAGCCGAAGCAGCAGCAGCCGATGGCGATCTCGTTCCTGACCGCCGAGCCCGGCCCGCTCCCGACCGGCAGGCTCGTGGACGTCACGGGGCTGGACCGGGTTCTGGCGTTCCCGGGCGTGGTCGAGGCCGACCTGTACTTCCAGGAGGGCGAGACGATCCGCCCGGTCCAGGTCGACGGCGACCGTCGCGGCTACGTGATCGCGGTCGGAGACACCAACCTCGATGCCGTCGAGCGCGCCGAGGCCGCTGCGCGGCTCCTCGACGTCCGCGTTACATGACCTGCGAGTTCAGCCTCGCGCACTACGGTGACCTGCTGGAGGCGGGGAAGCAGGGCGGCTACCAGTTCTCGTCCTTCGACCACGTCCCCGAGGAGGGCGACTTGCTCTTGCGCCACGACGTCGACCTCTCCCTCGACGCCGCCCTGCGCGTGGCCGAATTGGAGGCGGCCGTCGAGGTCCCTGCGACCTACTTCCTGATGACCCAGAGCGTCTTCTACAACCTCTCATCGTCGGAGGGCGTCCGCGCGATCAATCGGCTCCGCGAGCTTGGGCACAGCATCGGCCTGCACGCGGTCTGGCCGGGAGCCGAGAAGGACGACCGCTTCGACCCGGTCCTCGCCTGGCACAACCCGGAGCCCGATTACATGTCCCAGCCCGTGGACGGCTTCGTCAACGTCATGCAGCCGCCCTACTTCGACCCCGACCACTACCGCTCGGACTCGAACCAGTCCTGGCGCCACGGCTGCCCGCACGAAGGCCTCGCCCGCGGCGAGTTCGAGTGGCTCCAGCTGCTCGTCCACCCGGAGATCTGGGTCTATCCGGGGAGCTCGATGGGCGAGACGATGAACGCGCTGCTCGACGCCGAGCGCGAGCGGAGACGCGGCCTCCTCGCCGAAGACCGCATCGACCTCTAGTGCCTCTCGCGGCCCGCATGAAGGAGCTCGCCCGCCACTCGGCGGTGTACGGGGTCGGCTCGCTCGCCTCGCGGTTCATCGCCGTGCTGCTCCTGCCGGTGTACACGCGGTTCCTCACGCCGGCGGACTACGGCCTGATCGAAACCCTCATCGCGCTGTCGGCGATCCTGACCGTCCTGCTCGCCGCGGGCGTCAAGAGCGCGTTCTTCCGGTTCTACTTCGACGACGAGGACAAGCGCCGCGTGATCCGGACGTCGTTCTGGTTCACGATGGCGAGCGGAACGGCCGGGCTCGTCGCGGGGCTCGCGCTCGCCGGGCCGATCTCCGAGCTCCTCTTCGACACCGCGTCGCACGCCGACCTGGTTCGGGCGTCGTTCGTCGGCCTCTGGGCGCACGTGAACTACGAGCAGATGACCTCCCTGTTCCGGGTCGAGCAGCGGTCGGTGGCGTACCTGATCGCGACGCTCGTCAACCTGACGTTGACGGTCGGAGCGACGCTCCTGCTCGTCGTCGCACTCGACCAGGGCCCGCTCGGCGTCATCGTCGGCAACTTCACCGGGACGCTGCTCGTCTACGTCGGGCTCCTCGCCTACCGCCGCGAGCAGCTCGGCTTCCAGCTCGACCGTCCGCTCCTCCGCGAGATGAACCGTTTCGGGCTGCCTCTCGTCCCGTCGGCTCTCTTCCTCTGGGCGCTCAACTTCAGCGACCGGTTCTTCCTCGTCAAGCTCGCCGGCCCGCGCGAGGTCGGGCTCTACTCGATCGGCGTCCGGATGGCCTCGGCGATCATCCTCTTCCTCGCCGCGTTCAGGACCGCGTGGCCGGCGTTCGCCTACTCGATCGAGGACGACCGCGAGGCGAAGCGGACCTACAGCTTCGTCCTCACGTACATCGTCGTGATCACGTCCTGGATGGCTCTCGCTCTCGGGGTGCTCTCGCCGTGGCTCGTCCGGCTGCTGACGACGGAGGAGTTCTATTCGGCCGAGCGGGTCGTGGCGCCGCTCGCCTTCGCCGCGGCGGCGTTCGGCGCGTACATCGTCGTCGTGATCGGGATCGGGCGCGCCCGCCGGACACGGTCGAACTGGCTGATCACCGGCGCCGCCGCTGTCCTCAACGTCGCGCTGAACCTGATCCTGATCCCCGAGTACGGGATGATCGGCGCCGCGGTCGCGACGATTGGCGCCTACGGCACGCTCTTCCTGGCCATGGCCTGGAAGGCGCAGCGCATCTACCCGGTCCCCTACCAGTGGCGGCGCGTTGCGACCGCGTTCGGCGTCGCAATCGGGCTGACGATCCTCGGGCGGCTGCTGGATCCGCCGCTGGCGGCCGCGATCGCGATCGTCGCGGTCTACCCGCTCGTGCTGTTTCCGCTCGGCTTCTACCTCCCGGAGGAGCGCCGCCGGATCCGCTCGCTCGCCCCCCTCGCCCGATAGATTTCGGCCATGTTCAAGCGCATCAAGGCCTGGTGGCGGCGCCAGTCAGACGCCGACCGGGAGACCGCCGAAGAGCGGATCGACACGATGACTGCGGCGCGCGGATGGGATCACTTCACCCAGTCGGAGGGCGGCGCGATTCCACCGAACTACCTTCCGACCGGCGTCGACGAGGGTCGGCCGAAGAAATAGCGCTCGGCACGACTCAGGACGAGGTCCGCGCGAGCGGGCTGATCGAGCACCTCGAGCAACAGGCCGCCGTCTTCTGGGACACGGTTCAGGGCCAGACGCAGCGAGGGCACCGCTACAACACCGGCCGCGTCACCGGCCGCGAGGGGTACGACGAAGGGCTGCGGCTCTACGAGCTCCTGCGGCAGCTCGAGCCGCGAGTCGCCGTCGAGACCGGCGTCTGCAACGGCGTCTCGACCGCGTTCCTGCTGCTCGCGCTGGACCGAAACGGCTCGGGGGAGCTCCACTCGATCGACCTGCCCGAGATCGCCGGCGAGGAGTACGAGACGGGGACGTTCTGGGACGGGAAGGGCGGCGCGGTCATCCCGCCCGGCAAGGAGCCCGGCTGGATGGTCCCGGCCGAGTTGCGTGACCGCTGGCACCTCGCGCTCGGACGCTCCCAAGACGAGCTGCCGCCGCTGCTCGAGCGGGTCGGCGCGATCGATTTCTTCATGCACGACAGCGAGCACTCGTACGAGTGCATGAGCTTCGAGTTTCGGGCGGCGTGGGAGGCGTTGCGTGACGGCGGCGTGCTTGTCGCCGACGATGTGAACGTCAACTCGGCGTGGGCGGAGTTCGTGCGGGAGGTCCGCCGCGAGCCTGACTTGCTGGGACCGAAGCTTGCGATGATCGTGAAGTGACGACCGTCCTCGTCTCCGCCGCGGGGGCTCCCGGGACGGCGGCCCTCGTGCGCGCCCTGCAGGAGAACGGCGAGCGCGAGGTGCGTGTGGTCGGAACGGACATGGCCGAGCGGTCCGTGGGGCGGCATCTCTGCGATGCCTTCCATCTCGTTCCGCCGGGGTCGGACCCCGAGTTCGGGAACGCGATGCTCGACGTCGCGCAGGCCGAGGGTGTCGACGCGATCCTGCCGCAGTCGTCCTTCGACCTCCTCGGCCTGGCCGAGGCCAAGGGCCGGTTCGAGGGCGTGGCCGTAATGGTCTCGTCCCCTGAAGCCATTAGCCGTTCGAACGACAAGGCGCAGAGCTACGCGCTCCTCGACGAGATCGGCGTGCCCGGCCCCAAGTGGCGACGGGTGGTGGGCGGCGACGCAGTCGCCGAGGCGGCGCGGGAGCTGGGGTACCCCGAGGAGGACGTCGCGATCAAGCCCGCCTTCTCGTCGGGCTCGCGCGGGTTCCGGATCCTCTCTGCCGGTGCCGACCGGCGCGAGCAGCTGCTCAAGAACCGTCCGGGGGTCGCGGAGGCTCTTCGTCTCGAGGAGCTCGTCGAGCTGCTCGGGGACGACCAGACGCCCCTGCTCGTGATGGAGCTCGCGAGCGGGCTCGAGCGGACGATCGACGGGATCGCGGAGGGCGGCCGGATCGTGCTCGGCCACCCGAAGACGCGGGAGTCCATGCGCGCCGGGCTCGCCATGTACTTCGCGACCCTCGACGACGACTGGCTGATGGAGCAGGCGGCGAAGATCGTCGAGGCGCTCGCGCTCGACCACTTCTTCAACATCCAGCTCGTCGGGGACCGGGTGATCGAGATCAACCCGCGGATCTCGACGATCGTCTACCAGGAGGACCTCAACCTGCCCTGGCTCGGCGTCAAGCACGCGCTCGGCGAGGTCTCGGCGAAGGAGCTCGCGTCGTACCGGGAGCGCGTCCGTCCGACGCGCCGAGCTCTCCGCTACTTCGACCAGGTGGAGTGGGACTGAGGGTCGTCCACACCCCGCTGAACGTGGCGGGGATCCCGTGGACGAACGTGCAGGCGCTGCGCCGCAAGGGCATCGACGCCAAGCTGGTGGTCGTCGAGCGGCAGAAGCTGCACCCGGAGGCGGACCGGTCGCTCGATCGTCCGGCCGGTTTCTGGGGGCGGCAGGCCGTCCAGTGGCCGGCGTTCCTCGGGCTCCTGCCACGCACCGACGTCTTCCACTTCTACTTCGGCTGGACGCTCGTCCCGCGGAAGCTGACGTGGCCGATCCTCAAGGCAACCCGACGGGCCTCGGTGCTCCACTTTCTGGGCTCGGACATCCGCGGGAAGACGCCTGAGGAGCTTCGCTACGCGCGCGGTGCGGACGCCCGGATCGTCGGTTCGTACGACGCGCTCCGGTGGGTCCCGGACGCGCATGTCGTCCCGCCTGGCGTCGATCTGCGCGACTACACCCCGGCGGAGCCGGAGGAGCGAACGACGCCGATCGTCCTCCATGCGCCTTCGTCGCGACGCCGGAAGGGGACGGAGCACCTGATCGAGGCCTGCGAAGGGCTCGACGTCGAGCTCGACATCGTCGAGGGCCTGCCGCACGCCGAGGCGAGGCGTCACTACGAGCGGGCCGACATCGTCGTCGACCAGCTCAACGCCGGCTGGTACGGGATCTTCGCCCTCGAGGCAATGGCACTGGGCAAGCCGGTGCTCGGCTACCTCCGCCGCGACGCGGCGGAGGAGACCGCACACGCACTCGGCGTCGACGTCCCGATCGTGCCGGTCACCAAGGAGACGCTGCGTGGGCGGATCGCCGAGCTTGCGGCTTCGCCGGACGAGCGGCGGCGGATCGGCGCCTCGTCCCGGGCGTACGTGGAGCGTGTCCACGACGCCGACCGAGGCGCCGATCGCCTGATCGAGATCTACCGGTGGCTCTAAGGCGTCAGGACGTTGGCGGCTCCTCTCGTGATCGTCGTCGTGAACGCCCAGTCGGAGGCCGCGTCGTTCGTGTCCCGGCCGTTGGGATTCCGGATCAGCGATCCGGCGGCCGTGTTCGAGTCCTCGACGCTCGTCGGGAGCACGGTGCCCTCGACGAGGTTGTAGGTCTGGCCGCCGATCGTCGCCGCCGTGATCCCGCCTTCGTATGAGAGGGCATCGCGGAGCGTCGTCCCGTCGAGCAGCGCGAGCCCGTCCGGCGCGCCGTTCTGGAGCTCGATCGCGACGACGAGGTACCCGCCGGCGGCCAGCGCGCCGGTGAGCTGCTCGCGCGCGTACTCGGCCGAGTCGCCGCCGTTGACCGCGACGAGGTCGACGTCGGCGAGGTCCGCCGCAGCGTCGCCCGTGTTGTGGATCTCGACGAAGCCGTCGACGTCGGTGCCGACCTGGTCGTAGTCGACCTCGTTGATCACCAGCTTCGCCTGCCCGGTCGGGGGCGGCGGAGGAGGCGGAGGTGGCGGCGGCTCCTCGTCGGCGATGCACGCGAGCGAGACGTCGCCGTTGGCAGCGACGGTGACCCTGATCTCGCCGGCGGCGTCATCGGCCGCGACGCAGGGAACGCCGTTCAGGGTCGGAAGGCCGGAGACGACGGTTCCCGGGTCACCTTTCGGCCCGGGCGGGCCGGCAGGGCCTGGATCGCCCTTCTCGCCCTTCTCCCCGGCCACGTTCCAGCTGACGGCCGTCTCTCGGCGGCGGCACTGCGACGGCGCGGCCACCTGCCGAAGCCACCCGCCGGATGGGTGCTTGCAGGCATGGATCACGGTCGACGGCGGCTCGCTCTGGGCGAGCGCGACACCGGCGACGACGGCGACTGCCGCGAGGCAGCCGACGAGCAGAATCGTCTTCATGTTCCTCCCTCGATGGTGTTGTCAAGGAAGGAAATAGATGAGTGTGGGGCGCGCCGCTAGGGCCCGCGCGCCACTTGGCACAGATCCGGCACGAAGCCGCGCGAGCTAGCGGCCGACCAGCTTGAAGACGCGACGCCCGACGCGCTCGAGGCCCGCCGGCAGCCACTCACGACGCTGCTTCAGGAACCGCGACAACGCCCCGAAGATCGCCTTCGCCGCCTGGACGCGGCGAGCATGCAGGCGGTCGTAGGGCGTGTTGTGCGCGACCTTCTGCGCGATTGTGGTCGAGCCGATCACGAAGCGCACGTCGCGGAACTGGTGCGAGCCGAAGATCTTCTCCGCGACCACCTTGCGCGGCCCGTCGTGCCAGGTCGTGTCGTGGAAGGCGACCGTGCCGCGCTCGACGACCTTCGGGACCCACTTCTCGAAGTCCTCGCGGACGTCGTCCTCCTCGTGCGAACCGTCGACGAACAGGAGCTCGATCGGCTCGTCGAAGTCGGCCGCCACCTGCTGCGACAGGCCCTGAACCGGCGTGACGAGATCGGCGATCCCGGCGCGCTCGATGTTGTCCTTGAACTCCCCGTGGCGATAGTCGGCATGGGGGTCGATCGCGAAGACGCGAACGCCGTTCCCGGCGCGTGAGCCCAACCCGAGACAGATCGTCGATTTCCCTTTCCAGGAGCCGATCTCGACGATCACGCCTTTGCCGGTGCACGCCTGCGCGAGCTCGTACAGCGCCTCGCCCTCCTCGTCCGAGAGCCAGCCCGGGACGTCCTTGATCAACTCCTTGACCGGCGCGAAGTCGGACATTGCCGCGGGAGCCTAGGCGACGAGCAGGCCGGTGACGTACATCGCGACGATGCCGGCGAGGAAGCCGCCGAGCACGTACGGCGAACTGAGCCCGCCGGGCGCGCGCCGTGCCACGTAGCGACCGACCTCGACGACGACCTCGAACGCCGCCCCGGCCGCCGCCGCGAAGAAGACTACGCCGAGCAAGTCGCTCGTGACGAAGCCGCCCAGCCAGGCGCCGAGGATCGCCGGAGCGCCGGCAACGAGGACGAGTGCTGCAAGCCGCTGCCAGGAGACCCTGCGGCCCTCCGAGAGCGGCGCGGCGATCCCGAGCCCCTCGGTGACGTTGTGGATCATGAAGCCGACGATGAAGAACGTCCCGAGCGCGAGCTCGCCGAGGGCGAAGGATGAGCCGATCGCCAGGCCCTCGCCCAGGTTGTGCAGCCCGATCCCGATCGCGACGAGCGTCGCGAGCGCGAGCCCGCCGAGGCCTGGTGCGCCGGTTCTGCCGTCACCTTCACCCATCCGGCTCGAGATCGCGCTCAGGAACAGAAAGCTGAACGCGACGCCGACCAGCACGAGGCCGGCGCCGCCCAGCGCACTCGGCAGGGCCGCCTGAAGCTCGAGCGCCTCGGAGAGCGCCTCGACGGCCAGGAAGGCCAGGAGCCCGGCGGTGAGCGCCATGAATGCCGCCAACCACTCGGGCGCCGCCCGGCGGAGCGAGGGCAGCCAGAGGAGTCCCAGCGCGATCGGGACGATCCCGACCAGTGTCCCGATCAGCGCGTAGCCGAGGAAGCTCCGTGCGGAAGCCTCCGGCGTCTCGACGGCGGCCGCGATCTCCTTGGTCGTCTCGATCCCGGTCGAGCTCGTCACGCCGACCGAGATCGGCTCCTCCGCGACCCAGTCGTACTGGACGACGATCTCGCTCGAGCGCAGCCGGCCGAGCGTCCGATCGCCGTCGACGTCGAACGGCATGATCGCGTCGTCGACCGTCACCGAGGCGATCGTGAGATCGTCCGGCTGCGGGTTCGTCACGCGGATCCGGATCTCGCCCGGGTGAAACTCCACGCGCCTGATGTCGAACTCGTCCGCGGGCGGCGGTGCGTCGCCGAGCAGATTGGTGACCGACCCGCCTGCAGCCGTGAACAACGCGACGACGGCGGTCAGCAGGACCAGCGGAACGAACGCCCAGAGCCGCCAGCTGCGGCCGGGGACGGCAGCTTCGGCTTCCGCGCGGCTGCTCATCAGTGCCCCTTCCAGTAATGCCGCCGAGATTCTGGGTCGCGAGCACCAAGCCAGAGTGCGCACTCCGACGAGCCAAGGCTGGACAGCCTTGGTGAGGAGGAGTGCCCGCTCTGGCGCCGCGTGATCGCGGGCCAGAAGCCGGCATGTATTGCTGGACGGGGCACTTCTAGTCCCTCACGTCGAAGAAGCCCATCCAACCGAGCTCCGCGAACTCGGACTGGTGCGCGTGGAACATGAAGTCGCCGGCGTTGGCGAAGTCGATCTCGAGGACTCCGCGCTGGCCCTGCGTCTGCATGACGGTGTCCGTGTACTCCCAGTAGTCGCCCGTGCCGGTCGGCTGGTAGCGGAAGAAGTCCCCATGCAGGTGGAACGAGTTGATCAGGTCGAACTCGGTCAGGTTCGCGAGGTAGATCCGCACCGTCTCCGAGCGTGAGACCCGGATCGGGTAGCGGGCGTAGTAGAACGACCTGCCGTTGACGGTGTAGAAGTTGTTCTCGCCGTCGCCGTCCGTGTCGTAGCCGTTCATGACCATGACGAGCTCCTGGGCGGGCGGGCGCGGCTCCTTCGGGTCGATGATGAACGCGCCGTAGAGGCCCTTGTGGATGTGCTTCTTGAGCGGCGTCGCGTGGCAGTGGTAGAGGTGCATCCCCGCGGGCCGCGCCGGGAACTCGTACGTGAACGATTCGCCGGGAGCGACGACCTCGAACACGCCGTCCATGTTCGACGGGTGGATGCCGTGGAAGTGGATCGTGTGCGGATGCGATCCGCCGTTCTGGAACTTCACGCGCAACAGGTCGCCCTCGGTCGCGCGGATCACGGGGCCGGGGACGGTGCCGTTGTAGGTCCAGGCGTTGAAGAAGACGCCCGGCGCGACCTCGATCTCCCTGTCGACCGCGACGATGTCGTATTCCCGCACCCGGCCCTTCTTGTACGGCAGCGCCTTGGGCGGGTACAGCAACGCGTCGAGGTCCCGTGCGCCGCCCACGGCGGGGACGTGATCGCGGATCATGGCCGCGTGGCCGAGGATCGGGTGCTGGTGCCCCTCGTGGGTGGCGCTCGGATGCGAGTGCGAATGCCCGGGCAGGTTCAGCCGCGCGAGCGGGGCGGCCGCGATCAGCGGGGCCGCAGCCGCGAGAGCCTGCTTCCGCGTAAGTTTAGGCATGTCTAAACTATAACTGAGACAGATGGAACTGACGGACGCAATCCAGGACTACGTCAAGGAGATCTACAAGCTCGAGGCCGCGGGTCGCCGACCGACGACGTCGGCGCTCGCCGCCGAGCTGGGCGTCTCACCCCCATCGGTGACATCGATGCTCAAGAAGCTGTCGTCGCTGGGGCTCGTCGAGCACGAGCGTTATCGCGGCGCTCACCTGACGAAGAAGGGCGAGCGAGTCGCGCTGGAGGTGATCCGCCACCATCGGCTGATCGAGCAGTACTTGTCCCAGACCCTCGGTCTGCCCATCGATGCGCTCCACGCCGAGGCCGACCGGCTCGAGCACGCGCTCTCGGAGGAGCTCGAGGAGCACATCGACCGGACGCTGGGATTCCCGACGCGCGATCCCCACGGCGACCCGATCCCGGGGCCCGACCTGAAGATCGTTCGCGTCGAGACGACTTTGCTGTCCACGCTCGAGGCTGGCGACAAGGCCACCGTCGAGCGGATTCCCGACGGCGACGGCGAGCTGCTGCGCTACCTCTCGAAGCTCAAGCTGACGCCGGGCAGCCGGCTCGAGGTGCGCGAGTCGGCGCCGTTCGACGGTCCGCTGACGGTGCGAGTTGCCGGGACCGACCACGCGATCTCCCGCGAGCTGGCGGAGAAGATCAGCGTAACTTGACTCGCTCGAGCCAAGAGCGCTCGACGAGGTCGATCGATCACCGCGGGCTGCCGGTCGAAGCGGCGCCGGGCTACGGCGGCGGCTGGCACGCGCATCTGGACTCCCTCGAGGCGCATCTCGGAGCGCGCGGCGAGCCAGACTGGTTCGGCCGCTTCAAGGAGCTCGCGCCGCTCTACGAGGCGCAGGAGGCCGCGCTTCGCTGAAGGCGCGTTCCGTGGACAGACCGTTACACCCTTGACACAGAAACGGCTTGACACTTCGCGGGGTCCGACACCACGAAGTGAAAGTCTGGTACCGTACTATTTAGTCCAGTACCAGACCAATGGAGGTCAAGCATGCAGGTTCGAACCGTTACGACCGTGCTCCAGGCGCCGCGCCATGAGGTGTTCGGCTACCTGTCGGAGATCGGGAACCTGCCCAAGTGGGCGACCGAGTTCGCGCGCGAGCTGCGCTACGAGGACGGCTGGGCGAAGGTCGTCAACGGGCTCGGGGAGTTCTACTTCACGATCGAAGCGGATCCGGACACTGGCGTAATCGACATGTACGCCGGCCCCTCGCCGGACGAGCTCGCTCTCTTCCCGACGCGCGTCGTCGAGCTGGCCGACGGAGCAAGCGCCTACAGCTTCACGATGTTCCAGCAGCCGGGGATGCCCGACGAGCTCTTCGAGTCGCAGTACTCCTCGCTGCTCAAGGAGTTCGAGAACATCCGCCGGGAGTTCTCCTGACCGCGCCGAGTCGCGACGACCTGGGCTTTCTGCTGGCGAAGGCGGTGCAGCGTTGGAACGAGCTCCTGGTCGAGCGCTTCACGGCGCAGGGGTACGGGGACGTCCGTCCTTCCTACGGCTCGGTGCTCCTGCCGCTCTTCGAGGAGGATGGGCTTCGGATGGGCGAGCTGGCCCGCCGTGCACGGTTGAGCAAGCAGGCGATGACCGAGCTTGTGCCGAGGCTCGAGCGCGACGGGCTCGTCGAGCGCCGGACCGACCCGAGCGACGGCCGGGCATCGTTGATCGTCCTAACGGCTCGCAGCCGAGCCTTCGAGCCGGTGGCCGCCGCCGTGCTGGGTGAGCTCGACGGGCTGGTGAGAAGCCGTCTCGACCCCGATCGCGTCGAAGAGCTGAAGGCGGCGCTCCGCGAGCTGATCGCCCTGGACGAATCTCCTTAGAACAGGCGCTCGATCGCGCGCACGAGGTCGAGGCGCCGGTCGATCCGCGCCCGGTCCCGGCCCCCGCCGCCCATGAGCCGGTCTCGCTTCCGGTCACGGGCAGACAGCGTGTCGCGCCCGTCGCCGCCCTCGAGCGTGTCACGGCCTGCCCCGCCGACCAGGACGTCGTTGCCGCGCCCGCCGTAGAGCCGGTCGTTGCCGCCGCCGCCGAGGATCCGGTCGTTGCCGCCGCCGCCCCGGATGACGTCCGCCGCCGAGGTGCCGACGAGCACGTCGTTTCCCGCCGTCCCGACGATCGTGCGGGACTGTGGTCCCGCGGCCGGCGGAGGCGGAGGCGGCGGCGGCAGGAGCGGCGGGAGCGGCGGTGGAGGAGGCTGCGGTGGGGCCGTGACGACGATGCTCCACCGCCACTCGCCGGGCGTGTCGTCGATGTTCCCGACCACGTCCGCCGCCCTGGCCCGGAAGGCGTGGTCTCCCGGCGCGAGCTCGACGTAGGTGACCGGGCTCGTGCACGGTCCGAAGGGCGCGCCGTCGAGCGCGCACTCGAAGCTCGCGCCGAGCTCGTTCGACGAGAACCAGAACGTTGCGGCCGCGGAAGGCGTCGCGGCCGGCGGACCGCTCTCGACCCGAGTCTCGGGTGGGGTGTTGTCGACGTACGCGCGGACCGCCGCGGTCACCGTGTTCGCGGAGGTATCGACGGCGCGGGCTGCGAGTGTCGCCTCACCGTCGGCGTGGCCGCGACTGTCCCACGCGAGGTCGTACGGAGCGCTCCCATCGCTTCCGATGGGCGCCCCGTCGACGAGGAATTCGACGCGCGCCACCGCGACGTTGTCGCTCGCCGTCGCCGTCAGCGTGACGACACCCCGCACGAGCGCACCGGTACGCGGGCTCTCGAGGCTGACCATCGGGGCAGTCGTGTCGCCCGTCGAGATCTCCCAGGAGCGTTCCGCCGGCGCACTGTCGTGGTTCCCGGCGACGTCCACTGCGCGGACGCGAAAGACGTGCCTGCCGTTCCCCAGGCCCTCGTACGACTGGGGGGAGCTGCAGTTCGCGAACGGGCCGCCGTCGAGCGAGCACTCGAACCGCACGTCGGGCTCGCCGGAGGTGAACTCGAAGCTTGCGCTCGTCGAGCTCGTCTCCGCCGGCGGCCCCGAGGTGATCGTCGTGTCCGGTGCGATCGTGTCGACCGTCCACGCCCGCGAGGCAGGAGTCGGCTCGACGTTTCCCACCGCGTCGATCGCCCTGACCCGGAACGTATGGGCGCCGTCGCTGAGCGCGTCGTACGACGCGGGGCTCGGACAGTCTGCAAATGGCGATCCGTCGAGGCTGCACTCGAAACGCGAGCGCGGCTCGCCCGCGCTGAACCCGAAGCGCGCCTCGCGCGAGCTGACGGTCGCCCCCTCCGCGGGGCCTTCGCTGATCGTGCTCTCGGGCGGCGTCGTATCGACCGTCCACGTTGCGGTCGCGGGCGTGGAATCGACGTTGGCGACCACATCGATCGCGCGCACGCGGAACGTGTGCACGCCGTCTGATAGCGACGTGTAGGGATGCGGGGACGTGCACCTCGCGAACGCGGCCCCGTCGAGCGAGCACTCGAAGGTCGAGCCTGACTCGCTCGCCGTGAAGGTGAAGCTTGCGCCGGTCGAGCTCGTCTCCACCGGGGGCCTCGAGCCGATCGTCGTCTCGGGAGCGACCGTGTCGATCGTCCAGGTCGCACTCGCCGGAGATGCGTCGACGTTCCCGGCAGAGTCGACCGACTGCACGCGGAAGGTGTGAGTCCCGTCGGCGAGTCCGCTGTAGGTCTTCGGCGAGCTGCAGCCGGTGAAGCCGCCGCCGTCGAGCGAGCACTGGAACGTCGAGCCAGGCTTGCTCGACGAGAACGTGAATGTCGCGTCGGGGGAGCTCGTCGTTGCCGAGGGGCCGGATTCAATCGTCGTCTCGGGCCCGGCGGTATCGACGGTCCAGGCGACCGCCACCGGCGTCGGGTCGGTGATCCCACCGTAGGTCGCGCGCGCTGCAAGGGTGTGCGGGCCGGGCGCCAGTCCCGTATGGGTCACGCGCGCGGGACAGGCAGTGTAGGGGGCGTTGTCGAGCGAGCACTCGAACGTCGCGCCGATCGGGTTTCCACGGAGGCTGGCGCCGATGTCAAACGTGGCGGTCGTGCTCGCCACGTTTCCGTTCGTCCACGGGTATACGAAGCCCGTCTCCGGGGTCTCCTGGCCGACGGGGATGATCACGACCCGCTTCCGCGCCGGCGTCGGGTCGACGTTCCCCGCCGCGTCCCGCGCCCGGACCTGGAAGGTGTACACGCCCGGCGTGGCGACGTAGACAACCGTCTGGAAGCAGCTCGTGAACGGGGCACCGTTGAGCGAGCAGGTGAACGTCGCGTCTTTGTCCTCGCTCCCGAAGCTGAAGCCGAGGCCGGACGAGGCCATTGTCCCTTCCGAGCCGCCCCAGATGACCGTCTCCGGAGGATGCGTGTCCGCCGTCGACCCGGTCGTGAAGCGGAATGTCATGACCTCCGACATGACGCTTCCTCCGGTGTCCCTGACGCCGGAGACCGTCACGACGTAGGGCGTCCCTGTTGCGAGCGGAGCCGCCGGCCGCACCGTCGCGGTCCTCGTGCCGGAGTCGTACGACACCGAGGCCGCGACCGCCTGGCCCGTGTCGCCGTTGCGAAGGGTCACCGAGGCGGCCGAGACGCTGGCGGCGTCCACTGCGCGGGCGAATCGGATCGTCGGTGCCACGCCCGCTGCCACTCCGCCGGCGAAGTCGGCCGGTGCCGTCCCTCGCACCCACGCTTGCTCTAGCGCCGGCAGGTTGCGCGAGTACTGGCGCAGGATGACGAGGCCGTGGTTGTAGTCGGGGACGGCGATGTCGAGGTCGCCGTCGGCGTTGACGTCGCCGACCGCGACGTTCGGGTACGAGCTTGCGTATGGAATCCCGTAGAGCTCCTCGGGCCGCAACGTCCCGGTCGGGCTCTGGAGCAAGAGCCCGGCGGCCGCCCAGCCGGCGTGGGCGACAACGAGGTCGGTGCGGCCGTCGCGGTTGATGTCACCGGAGGCGAGCGGCGCAGGGATGTCGTACACGGTGTAGACGGCCGCAGGACCCAGCGTTCCGGACGCGGTCTGCGGGACCACGCTGATCAGCGCGTTCGGTGAGTTCCCACCGATGGAGACGGCGACATCGAGGCGGCCGTCGCCCGTGAGATCCGCCACCTCCAGCCCGTTGGCGCCCCATCCGTTGCTGGACGCCGGGTACTCCGAGGGCGGCCCAAACGAGCCGTCGGCGTTCTGGGGATAGACGAAGAAGCGGTCGTAGGAGATCTCCAGGACGATCACGTCCGGCCTCCCGTCACCAGTGACGTCGCCCGCGCGTATCGGGCCTCGGGCGGTGCTGACGAGGCGCGTCGTGAACCCAGAACCGGTGTTGGTCGCCACCACCACCCCGTCGGATCCCTGCGAGACGATGTCGTTTCGGCCGTCCCGATTGACGTCGACGATGCGGAACGAGGAGGCCTGAGGTGCCGCCATCGCCACGGGCGGCCCCAATCCGCCGGCGCCCTGGTAGTAGATCCGCATCCCCCGCTCGCGGCAGGCGACCGCGAGGTCGGCCTTTCCGTCGGCGTTCAGGTCGCCGATCTCCGCTGTCGGAGCGATGCAGCCCGGGTCGAGCCGCGTCGGTGGGCCGAGCAAGCCGTCGCCGGCCTGGGCGAAGAGAAACAGGCGGTTGTCGTTTTCGGGGTCGCTGTACTCGCCCGTGGCCAGGACGACCTCGTTGCCGTTGTCGCCCGTCAGATCGCCGATCGCGACCCACTGCGGCCACGTCGTCAGCGAGGCGCCGTTCGGCGACAGCGAGCCGACTCGGTACACGTCGTAGGGCGCGAAGCGTGAGGGCGGCGAGCTCGTCTGCAGGACGTCGAACGAGTAGACCGACGTCGAGAAGGAGCCTCTCGTGTTCCGCTCCCTCGTCGTCCGCGACCCCTGGTAGTTCGAGAGCCGGACGTAGTAGCGACCCGCGGCGTTCGCCGGCACGACGAGCTGCTCCTCGCCGCCGCTGTACCGATCGCCCGTCGCCAGCCGGCGCAGGTCCGGCGAGTACACGGCCAGAACGGCGTCGAAGCTTCCATCCGGAGGCGTGACGGTGAAGGTGAGCCAGACCCCTCCGCTCGCAACGTCCACGTAGAACCAGTCGACGTCGTTCTCGGGCGAGATCGTGCCGTTGGCGCCGGTCCCGAGCGGCTTCGCGTCGTCCGGCGTTCCGTTCGGCTCCAACGCATCGCGCGGCGGCGGCAACGCCGGCTGCCGTGCGGCTCCGAGCGCCGCGGCCGCATCGAGAAGGCCGTAGCCGTAGGAGTCGTCCAGACCGCGGGGGCCGAGGTCGCGTGCCGTGGCGTAGAGGCGCGCTGCGACCTGCCCCTGTGTCCAGCTCGGGTTCGCAGAGCGAACGAGCGCACCCGTGCCGGCGACGATCGGCGCGGCGAGTGACGTCCCCGACGCGGTGTCGTACCAATCGACCCCGTGCGGGCCGCGCGACGTGCTCAGGATCGCCTCGCCCGGCGCCGCCAGATCGACCCACGGAGCGTGGTTCGAGAAGAACGAGGACTCCCCGATCTCGTTCGTGGACGCAACGGCGACGACGCCCGGATAGGCGGCCGGATAGCTCGGCTCCGCCGAGGCCGCATTCCCGGCGGCCGCAACGACGAGCACATCGTGCGCGAGCGCGTACTGCACTGCCTGCTCGAGCACGGGGCTGTCGCCTGGCCCGCCGAGCGAGAGATTGACGACGGCCGCGCCGTGGTCGACCGCCCAGGTAATACCCCCCGCGACGTCTGCATCGGTCCCCTTGCCCTGCGAGTCGAGCACCTTGACGGGGATGATCGACGCATCCCAGGCGGCGCCCGCGATCCCGAAGCCGTTGTTCGGCGTCGCCGCCGCGAGCCCGGCGACCATCGTGCCGTGTCCCGCGTCGTCGTCGGCGACGGCGTCGTCGTTGACGAAGTCGGCGCCGCCGAGGATCCGCCGCGCGAGGTCGGGATGGTCGAGGTCCACGCCCGTGTCGACGATCGCGATCTTCGTCGCCGTCGAGCCGTGCGCGATGCTCCAGGCCTGCGGCAGCCGAACCGCATCGAACGAGGCCTGCCGCGGCCACAACGAGGCGTCGTTCGGGTCCTCGTGCGCCCGCCGGATGTAGTTCGGCACCGCCTCCGCCACACGGCTGTCGCGGAGGAGCCCTCCAAGGAGCTGGGCCCGCGTCGTGCCGTCGGTCCGCACGAGCGAGAACTCGGTACCACGGATCGGCGCCCCGAGTCGACCGCCGCTCGCGTCGGCGGCGGCCGCCCGGTTGGCGCCGTCGGTTCCCCTCCGGAAGCGCACGAGCACCGACTGGCCGTCGAGGGCGGGCCGGTTGCGCTTGTCCGCCAGGGGCCGCTCGCGCTGTCCGGGGGAGGCCTGCGGCTGCTGCGCCGGCCTGGTCGCCGCGTCGGCCGTGACCGAGAGGAGCGTGCCCGCGCCGAGGAGCGCGACCAGTGTCGCGCGTGCCGCCCTCGCCGAACACCCCCGCACGACCGGAGATTAACGTGCCTTTCAACTCATAGCCATGGGTTTTTTGAACCGGTCTGGCCGACTGTCTGGCTGGGTAGCCGCCGCGCGCCGTAGGCTGGGCCGGTGGCATCCGCGCTCGCCCTGCTCGCGGCGTTCCTGTTTGCCCTAGCGGCGACGCTGCAGCAGAAAGGCGCGCTCGACCTCCCGGAGCTCTCGCTGCGGCATCCGGGATCGCTCGCGCGCCTGGCCGGGCAGACCGCGTGGCTCTCCGGCACGCTGGCCCTGCTCGCGGGCTATGCGTTCCAGGCCGCCGCCCTCGACCGCGGACGCCTGGCAATCGTCCAGCCGCTGCTCGTCACGACCGTGGTCTTCGCGCTGCCGCTCGGCTACTTCTTGACGCAGCAGCGTGTCGGCCCGCGCGAGATCGTCGGAGCAGCCGTGATCGTCCTCGGCCTGGCGCTGTTCGCGATCTTCGGCGATCCCGCCGGCGGACGCGAGAACGCGCCGGGGGACGAGTGGGCGATCGCGATCGCGGTCCTCGGCCTCGTCGGTGCGGCTCTGCTCCTGTTCGGAGGCCGCGGCGGCCTGACGATGAGGGCCGCCGTCTACGGAACCGTCGCGGGCATCCTCTTCGGTCTCTCGGCGGCGCTGACGAAGCCGACCCTGGTCTACCTCCACGCCGGGGTGAGCGAGCTCCTGTCTCACTGGGAGCCGTATGCCCTGGCGATCGCGGGCGTGCTCGGGTTCGTCCTGCAGCAGATCTCGCTCGGCACGGGGCGGCTCGCGCCCTCGGTCGCCACGGTCTCGGTCGCGAACCCGGTGGTCGGGATCCTGCTCGGCACTCTGCTGCTCGAGGAGCGGCTGAGCAGGCCTGCCTGGCACGTCGTCCTCGCCTGCGTCGGCCTCGGGCTCGCCCTGGCGGGAGCAGTCGCGATCTCGATCGCCCGCGAGGCCCGGAAAGACCGCGGCGCAGCCGTTCCCGCGACGGCCTAGGAGGGCGGCGCTGCGCTCGTCAGGCGACGACCCGGTAGACCTCGAACACCTCGGCGTACTCGCGGTTGACGTTGATCCCGTGCGTGCGGGCGACGTTCCAGATGTACTCCGAGTCCGAGTACCGGCGGTGCTGCTGCGACTCGTACTTGGCGAGCGCGGCGACCTTGCGCTCGATGTGGCCGTTCTCGAGCGCCACGTACGCCTGGTAGCCGAAGTCGAGGTTGTTCCAGGGGATCTCGTAGCCCAGGATCGTCGTCCGCTTGAAGGCGCGCAGGCCCTCCGCCGCGACGACCTGGTGGTCCTGGTGGATGTCGCGCAGGCTTGGCTGGAGCACGGCATCGGGCTGCCACTCGTCCCAGAGCGCGATCAGCAGCTCGAGGATCTCCTGCCGGTGCTCGGGGAAGGTCCTGACCTCGAAGTCGTGGACGACGAGGCCGCTCTGGGGGATCCCCAGCTCGGCGGTCGCCTCGCGGACCTCCCGCGCCAGCGTGTCCGGCGCAAAGCCCTCCGGCAGCGAGCGCGTGGCGATCGAGAACGCCACGTACCGGACCTCGGTGCCCGCGTCGACGAGACGGGCGAGCGTGCCGCCGCAGCCGAACTCCCCGTCGTCGGTGTGGGGAGCGAGCACGAGCACTCTCTTCCAGGCTTCGATCACCTGGGACGTAGTATCCGGTTCCCGGGATGAGCGAGGGTGATCTGGCGCAGCTTGCGGGGGTGGTCGGGGCAGGTGGCGCCGCGCTCGCGCTCCTCGCGGGCCGTCGGCTGACGCTGCTCGCCGGGTTCGCACTGCTCGTCGTCGCGGAGCTCCTCCTCGGCCTGTCGATGGCCGGAACCGACACGGCCCGCGACGTGATCTCCCCCGCAGCGGTGACGGCCGGTGCCGGCGGGCTCGTCCTGCTCGCTGTCGGGGCTGCGGCGTTCGTGCGCTATCCGGCGTTTGTGATCCCCGCGCTCCTCCTCGCCGCCCCGTTTCGGCTGCCGTTCGACTTCGACCGCGACTACCGCTTCCTGTTCGCGTTCGCGGAGTCCGGGCGTCTCGGTCGGCTCGTCCCGCTCTACGTCGTGCTCGCCGCCGCGGCGACGGCCTACGCCTGGCGGGTGCTGCGCACCGGCGAGGTCACCCGGGTGCCGCGGCTCGTCGCCGTCCCGATCGCCGCCTTCTTCGCGCTCGCCTCGGTGTCGCTCATCTGGTCACGCGACCTGGACGCGGGCTCCGACCTGCTGGCCTTCTTCCTGTTGCCGTTCGCGGTCCTCGTCGCCGTCGTTGCCCGCGCCGAGCTCGCGCCGTGGCTGCCGAAGGCGCTGGCCTGGATCTCGATCGGGCTCGCGTCCGTCTTCGCCGCGGTCGGTCTCTGGCAGGAGGCGACGAAGGATCTGTTCTTCTTCTCGCCGCAGCTCGAGGTCGCGAACGCGTACTCGCCCTTCTTCCGCGTCACCTCGCTGTTCACCGACCCGAGCCTCTACGGTCGGCACGTCGTCCTCGGCTTCGCCGTGCTCCTCGTCCTGATCTGGACGGGAAGGATCAACCTCTACCTCGCGGCCGGCCTGGCCGCCCTGCTCTTCTCGGGCCTGTACTTCTCGTACTCGCAGACGAGCATGGCGTCGCTCTTCGCGGTCGCATTCGTCGTCACCCTGATCGCGGGCGACCGCATCGCCCGGCGCGCGGTCGTCGCGGCGACCGGCATCGTCGTCCTGGCGGCTGCAGGCTTCGTTGCCGTCGACGCGAAGGACCAGTCGATCAGGGACGTGACGAGCGGGAGGTCGACCCGGGTCGAGCGCACGGTCGACGTCGTGCGCGAGGCGCCGGTCTTCGGGGTCGGCCTCGGTGCGCAGCCCGAGGTCAGCCAGGATCTCGCGGAGCAGGACGGTGCGCGCACCGCGCGCTTCGTCTCGCACACGACGCCGTTGACCGTTGCAGCGGAGCTCGGCATCGTCGGGCTCGTCATCTACGCGTTCCTGCTCGCGGCCGCGGTGCGGATGGTGCTCCTCCTACGCCACGACGACGAGGCGCTTGCACTCTCGATCGGCGCCGTCCTGCTCGCCCTCTTCGTCCACGCGCTCGCCTACAGCGGCTTCTTCGAGGATCCGATCACGTGGCTCACGCTCGGGATCGGCGCGGCGTACCTCGCCGTTCCTGCCCCGGCGCGCGAGCAAGTTGCCGAGGCCAGTCGGACCGATCCGGCGCCCAGGGGAGAGCCCCTCCCCTCGGCCAGGTGACGCGGCGCGAGGCCGCGGCCGTCCTCGGCGTCCTGGGGATCCTCGTGGCCGTGACGGTGCCGGAGCTCGGCTCCGATCCCTGGCCGTTTCGACCGATCACCGTCGATCCGCACGGCATCCTCGGCCCGCTCGTGCGCGCGGCGGACGAGGAGTGGGACGTGGGGATTCTCCGCGCCGGGGCGCTCGTCGCAGGCGTGGTCGTCGCGCTCGCCGGCGCGCTCGTGCTTTCGGCACGCCTGCTCCGGCCCTGGTTCGTCGGCGGCGTCTGCGCCGTCGTGATCGGGTTGCTGGCCGTCCCGGCCACGCTGCTGCAGGTCGGGCTGCGGGACGCAACCCGGCCCTGGTACTTCGACAACGACTCGACCTACCAGATCGACCTGGCCGGCGAGCTGGTGCTCGACGGCGTCAACCCGTACGGACACGACTACGAGGGCTCGGGCCTGGAGCGGTTCTACACCGCGGTCGAGGCCGACGCCGACGTGCCGCAGGTTGCGCTCGACCACTTCGCGTACTTTCCGGGCACCGCCGAGACCGCAGCGGTCTGGAGACTCATGCCCGGGCCGTTCGACGACTACCGGGTCTTCGTCCTGCTTTGCACGCTCGCGCTCTTCGCCGCCGCGCTGGTCTTCGACGCGCCGCTCCCGTGGAAGCTCGCCGCGGGCGCCGCGCTCGCCGCCAACCCGCTCGCGACGCGGGCAGCGTGGTTCGGGACCGCCGATGCGCCCAGCCTTCTGCTGACCGTGCTGGCCTTTGCGCTCGTCACCCGCTCCCGCTACGTCCTCGCCGCCGTGAGCCTCGGCGGCGCTGTGCTGCTCAAGCAGTTCGCGCTCGTCGCCGTGCCGTTCCTGGTCGTGATGATGCTCGCTCGGGCTGTGGCCCGGCCGGTCCTCTACCGCGCCGCCGGCGCCTTCGCGCTCGTGCTCGTCGCCGGGATCCTCCCCTTCGCGATCGCCGACCCCGGTGCGCTGTGGGACGACACGATCGCCTACGGGGCTCAGACCTACCGGATCATCGGCCACGGGCTCGCCGGCGTCCTGCTCGAGCTCGGCGTCCTCGACGACCGCTTCGGGGCGTATCCGTTCCTCCCGCTCGCACTGCTCCTCTGGCTGCCGCTCACGGCCTGGCTCCTGTGGACGCAGTGGCACTCGCGGCGGCCGTGGGTCGGCGCCGCGGGCTTCGCCGTCTCTATCTTCGCCCTCCTGTACCTCGCCCGCGTCTTCCAGACTTCGTACCTCGTCTGGCCTTTGACCGCGTCGCTCGTTGCTTTCGTGCTTGCTTCGTCTGAGCGCGAGCGCGAAGCCGACTCTTCGGCGCGAAGCTGAAGACCCGCGAACGCCCGGTGACGTAAAGGTGGTTGCTGTCGGCGACGACCGGGCTGAAGACCCCGTCGGGCCAGTGCCACATGAGCTTGCCGGTCCGCGCGTTCAGCCCGTACGTGCCCCGGTCGCCCTGCTTCGCGTAGCGCGACGCGACGCTGCCGCAACGCGGGCAGGCGGCGAAGTACACGATGCCGTTCACGACGCTCGGCGCCCCGTGGATCGCCGAGGACGCCCCGAAACGCCAGAGCCGGTCACCCGTCGCCGCGTTGAAGGCGATGAAGTTGCCGTCGTAGGTCCCAACGAAGACGCGCCGGCGCCACACGGCGGCCGCCGTGTAGATGTACGTGCCGGCCCGCTGCGCCCAGAGCAGACGGCCGCTCGAGGCCCCGAACGCGTACAGCGTCCCGTCAGTGTTCCCGATGAAGACGCGGCCGTAGGCGATCGTCGGCGTCGCGTAGAAGTATTCGCGCCGTCCGAAGCGTGCGAGCGCCCGCGCCCGCCAGACCTGGCGCCCCGTGCGCGCGTTGATCGCGTACACGCTGCCGGCGTCGGTGCCGAAGTAGACCTTTCCGGCGCTGTACGTCGGCGAGCTGTTGATCTCGTGGTCGGCCGTGAAGGCCCAGCGAGGCTTCCCGGTGTAGATGTTGATCGCGTAGAGCTTGTGGTCCCACGAGCCCGCGTAGAGCGTCTTGCCGATGACGAGCGGGGTAGTCTCGAAGGCACCTGCCCGGAAGCGCCAGATGAGCTTCCCGGTCCGCGCCGCCATTGCCGTGATCATCCCCCGCTGGCTGCGCGGGTAGCGATGACAGGGGAGCGGCTGCATCCAGGCGTGGTAGACGACCCGGTAGGCAACCGTCGGGGACGAGGCCGAGCAGTGGCCGAAACGGCGTTCCCAGACCTTCTTCCCCGTGCGGTGGTGGACGGCGAAGAAGCGCCCGCGCTGCTGGGCGAGGTAGAGGCGTCCGTACGCGATCGACGGCGGGAACTCGAGCACGTGGCGCGCCTTGAACGTCCAGCGCAGCCGGTAGGGCGGCCGGAGCCTGAAGTCCGTCGCCGTGTGCGTCCGCTGCACCTTCAGGCCGTAGGTCGGCCAGGGCAGGCGGAGCACGACCTTCCGCGGGCGCTTCTGCTCCGGCGCCTTCAGCGTCGTGACGAACTCGATCGTCGGCGATCCGCGCCGGTAGTCGATCGTCGCCTCGTCGTGCAGCCAGAAACCAAAGGCGACCCCGGGAACCAGCGCGGCCAGGAAGGCGAGCAGGATCAGCACCTTCGTCCGCAGCACCGGATTCAGGCTAGCGAGGACGCCGAACGAGCACGCTGGTTCGTTCGCGGCGGCCGCCGGCCTCGACCGTGAGGACGTAGCGGCCGGGCGTCGCCGGCGCGCGGACGCGCAGCGTGTGGCCGCGTCCGCTCCCCCGCCGGCGCCCGATCCTCCAGGTGTACCGCGGGTAGTCCGTCGAAACGCGGACGGTGATCGGACGCCGTGGTCGGACCCGGAGGCGCGAGGGGGTCACGCTCAGGTAACGGACCTGGACGTAGAACGGTTGGCCGGCTCCGCGATTGCCGGCTGCGTCGACCGCCACGAGCTGGAGACGCTCCAGGCCTGCGCGAAGCCGACCGGGCGCCCAGTGAATCGTCCCCTGACTGCGGCGGCGCGTCCGGATCTCGCGCCGTCCGTTGACGAGGAGTAAGACGTGGGCGGGATCGCTGACGACGTAGCGGATCCTGATCGAGTCGCCGCGCCCGTCTGCGTCGGGTGAGACGATGCGCCTACTGACGCTCCGAACCTGGATGCGCGGCTTCGTCAGGTCGACCTTGATCCCACGCGGGAACTCGATGACGCGGCCCAGGCGTCCCAGCTCGACCCGCGCCCGGTAGACCCCCTCGGGGACCGGGCGGCCCTGCTGATCGCGCCCGTCCCAACCGAACTGGTGGTCGCCGGGGCGGAAGTGCGCGTTGCGGAGCAGGGTGCGAACCTCCCGGCCGTTCTCGTCGGCGATCGTCAGCGTCAGGTCGTCTTCTTCCCGGAGGCGGAAGGCGATCCGCGCCGTCTGCTGCTCGCAATCGCAGACCGGCGAGAAGGTGCGGTCGATCCGCGGTCGGGCGATCGGGTCCGGCTCGAGCTTCAGGTCCTCGGTGACGACGAACGCGGCAGCGGTCGCGGCGAGGATCAGCAGCACGAGGATGGTGCGGAGGTGGCGCAAACCTGCGGCGAGTGTATGCGCACGCCTAGACGGATCGGCCGCTTCTGGTACACCATGCGCTCGTGAGGAGGCTCGTGGTCGCGGGGGTCGTTGCGATCGTCTGTTTCGCCGGTTTCGCGAGGCCGGCCGAAGCCGCCTGCGACTTGCCGAGGAGCGGAACGGCGTGGGTCGACTTCGCCGACGGGTCGGTTCCGTTCTGGTATCGGTTCGCCCGGCCGGGCGTGATCGCCGCCGCGTCGAACTTCCTCTTCCCGCCGCAGCTCCGCGCGGGCGGGGCGAAGACCGTCTACTTCGATATCAACATGAACGGCCGGGTCGGAACACCCGACCGGCCGGAGGACGAGGAGACCGTCCGAGACTGGGCGCACCGGATCTACTTCCGCGCTGCCGGCTCGACCGATTGCTCGCGCCCGTGGATGGGGCTGAACGAGCTCTTCGGCGCGCACACGACGACGCCGTGGACGTCGAACAACGCCGCCTACCGGCACAACGTGATCGTCTACATGAAGACGCTACGGGACCTCGGAGCGCGGCCGATGCTGCTGATCTCGAGCCGTCCGTACACGCAGGGCGACGCCGGCCTCTGGTGGCGGGAAGCGGCGCACTACGGCCACCTCGTCCAGGAGGTGTACTTCACCGGCAAGCTGATCCACCGCCAGGGCCCGGTGGCTGGGAGCAGGACGCTGCGCAACCGGTTCCGCGAGGCGGTGCGGGCGTTCACCGAGATCGGGATCCCCGCGAAGCGCGTCGGCATCATGCTCGGCTTTCAGGCCTCGAATCGGGGGTCGATGGGCCCGATCGCCTGGTTCAACCACGTCAGGCTCCAGGCGCTCGCCGCGAGGCAGGTCGCACGCGAGTACGGCCTCGGCAGCGTCTGGTCCTGGGGCTGGCAGGCGCGCAACACCGCGCAGGCGGATCCGGACAAGGAGGTCGGCGCCTGCGTCTGGCTCTGGACGCGGAACCCGTCTCTGTGCAACGGCCCCGAGGCGGCCGGCCCGGATTTCAAGTCGGAGGTCGACACGGGTCAGATCACTCTGCCGCGCGGCGTGCGCTGCGTGATCAACGACCGAGCGATCACACACAGCGGCGTCGGCCAGCTCGCGCGCGTGACGGGTGACCGCGACGTCGCGTTCTCGGCCGCCTACGCACGGGCCGTGCTCGCCGGGCTCGTGACGGTGTCCCGGCAGGACGTCCTCGCGGCGGAGCGGGCGATCATCGCCTCACGGTTCCGTGGTAGCCGGCTCGCGTATCGCCGTGCGCTCGGGCGGAGCCGCGCCACCCAGGCGCTCGCCCGCGAGGTGATCGCCGACGAGCTGCGCCAGCAGCGGATGGGGCGCCGCTTCCGGGTGCGCGGACCGACCGCGGAGCAGATCCGGAGCTACTACGAGAGTGTCGCCGACACGCGGGCCAGATTGGTCGAGGTGAAGCCGCGCGTCTGGTGGCTCGGGAATCGCCGCGAGGGCCTTGCCATCGGCTCGCTGGCGCCGCCACAGGCGTTCGGAGTCCCCGTCGGCCGGAAGTGGGTCAGGATCCGTACGGCGGACGGCCTGTTCCGGATCCGCAGTGCGGACCAGTCCTTCCCCCTCGGCACCTTCCCGCTTTCGCTCGCTCGGCCGTCGGTGGTGGCGGCGCTGAAGGAGATCCAGCGCCGGCAGATCTTCGAGCGCTGGTTCAACCGGCCGCTGAACGACGGCCTCGATCGGGTCCGGTGCTCCGGCGACGAGCTGCCGCCGGTGGCGAACGTCGACCTGACGACGTACCTCCCCTTCCTGGCGCTGACGACCTAGTTCGGCTCGGCTCTGGCGCGACGCCGGAGGGCCCTGGCCGCTCGGGGGAACTCGTTCCTCTTTCGGCACAAACACCCCTTGACACGCATCGGGGTCCGACACCGATCGCCGGCCGGAACCGATCGGCTGCCGGTTACTCCGCTTGACGAAACGGATTGTCGGCCGTTTGTCGTCGCGGGCGCGCCTAGATCCCTCTGCCGAACTTGACACACTTTCGGCGCAAACACCCCTTGACACGCATCGGGGTCCGACACCAATCGGAGCGAGACACCGTTGTCGGCAGGCCGGGACGGCCCAGCTCCGGGGCCGACCGATGACGTGGGAGCGAGGGCCCCGATCCCGTCAAGCAGGGTCGGTGTGGGCGACGCGGCCGTTCAGGCGCTTGAGCTCGACGGTGGCCGCGAGAACCGCACCCGCGGCGAGGATCACCGGCACCCAGACGTCGTAGGCCGGTATCTCGAGCAGCCGCACGCCGCTGGCGAGCAGCACCGTGGCGAGCGCGACGCGCAGGCTGCGCTCAGGGAGCTTCACCGTGACCTGGCTCCCGAGCAGGATCCCCGGAACCGAGCCGACGAGCAGCCACCCCATCGCGCTCAGGTCGACGTTGCCGTGGATCAGGTGGGCGATCCCCGCCACCCAGAGCAGCGCCGCCGCGTGGAAGATGTCGGTGCCGACGATCTTCGCCGCGGTCAGCGGGAAGACGAGCAGCATCACGAGTGCGAAGAACGTCCCGCTCCCGACTGAGGTGAGCCCGACGATGAACCCGCCGGTGCAGCCGAGGGCGAGCGAGATCACGCGGTCGCGGGTGGTGAGCACGAAGGGGGAGTCGTCCGGCTGCACGCCCCGCTTGACGAACGTCTTGGCGAGGAAGCCGAGACCGCCGAGGACGAGCGCCGCCCCGATGACCTTCGCCGACGCCGACTCGACGCCGTCGCCGTAGCGGTCCTGAATCCACTCGGCTGTCTGGACGCCGACGAGCGACATCGGCGCGGAGCCGAGGAACATCCAGAACGTCATCCGCGCGTGGACGGTTCCGAGCCGGCGGTGCCGCACCGCCCCGAAGGTCTTGAACACGGCGCCGTGGAGGATGTCGGTGCCGACGGCCAGCGTCGGTTGGAACCCGAAGAAGAGGATCAGGAACGGCGTCAGCAACGCGCCGCCGCCCATCCCGGTTAAGCCCACCAGCAGGCCGATCAGGAGGCCCGTGAGGGAGAGCTCCCAGGGCACTACGAGCTGTACGCCTCGATCAGCACCTGCGCAACCTCGGGGCGGGAGAACTCGGCCGGCGGCAGCTCGCCGCGGCCGAGCATCTCCCTGACCTTCGTCCCCGAGAGGAACACGTGATCGTCGCCGCCGTGCGGACAGGTCTTCGGCGAGACCATCGCCTCGCAGACCTTGCAGTAGACCGCGTGCTCGAAGAACATCGGCTCGATGTCGAGCTCGTGCGGCTCGAACTCGTCGAAGATCAGCTGAGCGTCGTAGGAGCCGTAGTAGTCGCCGACGCCGGCGTGGTCACGGCCGACGATGAAGTGCGAGCAGCCGTAGTTCTTGCGGCAGATCGCGTGCCAGATCGCCTCTCTCGGGCCGGCGTACCTCATCGCGGCCGGGAAGGCCGACACGACGACTCGGGCCGCCGGGTAGTAGCCGTCGACCAGCACGCGGTAGCACTCGACGCGGGTCGCGGCCGGCACGTCGTCGGACTTCGTGTCTCCGACGAGCGGGTGGATGAGCAGGCCGTCGACCGTCTCGAGCGCGGTCTTCGTCAGGTACTCGTGCGCGCGGTGGATGGGGTTGCGGGTCTGGAATCCGACGATGCGCTTCCAGCCGCGCCGCGCGAACTCGGCGCGAGTGTCGGCCGGATCGAGCGCCAGGTCGGGGAAGGGCACCTGGGCGCGCTCGAAGACCGTGACGCGGCCGGCGAGGTAGACCGGCTTCTGGCCGTAGAGCCGCGCGACGCCCGGGTGGGCCTCGTCGGTGGTGCGGAAGCACTGAGCCGCCTCGAGCTCCTTGTCGTACTCGAACGCCTCCTCGACCTCGAGCACGGCGAGCGGGTGGCCGGACTGGTCGGCGAGCGCGACCCGGTCACCTCCTGGCGCCACGTCGACGGCCACACAGACGGGCAGCGCCCACGGCAGTCCGTTGGCCAGACGCATCTCCTCCACGACCCGCACGTAGTCGTCACGGCCCATGAATCCCTCGAGCGGCGACAGTGCGCCCGCGGCGAGCATGTCCAGATCGGACAGCTCCCGCGAGGTGAGGGTGAGGAGCTCGAGCCGCTCCAGATCGTCCGGCCGTTCGCCGGTCCGGTCGACGAGGTCTCCGCCGTGAGGGCTGATCAGGCCGTGTCCGGTGTCTGACACCGTACGTGCCCGCTGCGGCGCGATCGTCACGCGGCCACCTCCGTCCGGGTCAGGCCCAGTTCCTCGAGCTTGCCGAGGACGATCTCCGCCGACTCCTCCGGCGGATGTTCCTCCGTGTCAATCCGAAGCTCGGGGGTGCGCGGCTCCTCGTAGGGGTCCGAGACGCCCGTGAACTCCTTGATCTCGCCGCGGAATGCCTTCTCGTAGAGCCCCTTGACGTCCCGGCGCGCGCACTCCTCGACCGAGGTCGCGACGAAGACCTCGACGAACGCGCCATGCTCCTCGACCAGCTTCCGCGCGCGCCGGCGCGTCTCCTCGTAGGGCGAGATCGCGGAGACCAGCACGGCAGCGCCGTGCCGGGTCAAGCGCGAGGCGACCCAGCCGATCCGCTCGATGTTCGTGTCGCGGTCCTCCTTCGAGAAGCCGAGGCCCTTCGAGAGGTGGGTGCGGACGACGTCGCCGTCCAAGTACTCGACGAGGTGTCCACGGGCCTCGAGCTGGGGGCCGACGATCTCCGCGATCGTCGTCTTTCCAGCCCCACTGAGCCCCGTAAACCACAGCGTGAAGCCGTTACGCATTCGTCTCCTTCGCATCGATGGATGTGTCGAGGTGGATGCCGCACTCGAGCTTGTCCGAGCCGGCCCAGCGTCCTGCCCGCTCCTCCTCGTCCGGCGCCGTCGGCCGCGTGCACGGCATGCAGCCGATCGACCGGTAGCCGGCGTCGTGGAGCGGGTTGAACGGGATCTCATTGACCTGGATGTAGCCCCAGACGAGCCGCTCGTCCCAGTCGGCGAGCGGGTGGATCTTCCAGACGCCGTACCGCTCCGACCACTGCACCTTCGGCGTCGACGCGCGCGACGGCGACTGGTCGCGGCGGATCCCCGAGATCCAGGCGCCGTAGGGCTGGAGCGCCTCGAGCAGCGGCTCGACCTTGCGGATGTGGCAGCAGCGGTCGGGATCGCGCTCCCAGAGGTTCGGCCCCTCGCGCTTGTGCTGCTCGGCGACGGTGATCACCGGCGGCGGCGCGAGCAGCTTCAGGCCGTACTGCTCGACCAGCCGATCGCGGGTGTCGTACGTCTCGCGGAAGAACAGGTGCGTGTCGAGCTCGATGATCGGAACGTCGAGCCCAAGCCGTGAGACCATGTGGACGAGCACGGACGACTGCTTCTGCCACGAGCAGGTGAGGCAGAGCTGCTCGCCGAACTCCTCGTAGGCCCATTGGAGGACCTCCTCCGCCCTCATCCCTTCGTAATCCAGCTCAGGAAGTTGGGGCGCGGTCGCCACGCAACAGCACCTCCTTCAACGTGTCGGCGCGCAATCCGCGGCGCAGCGTCTCCAGTGGGATCACCTCGTCGGGTGGGATGTTCCCGAGATTCACCTCGGGCCCGAACTGCTTGACGAACCACGCCTGCGCGCTCTTCGCCGGTGCCTCGAAGATCAGGTCGTCCGGCGAGATGTCATGGACGATCTCGTCGATCAGCCCGGTCCGCATCTCGCCCGTCGGCCGGAAGATCCCGGCGGTGCCGCCCTCCCGCGCCTCGGTGATCACCTTCCAGGCGCCGGCCTGGAGCTCCTCCTTGATCCAGTCGACCCAGAGGTAGGGCGCATAGTTCACCGACGAGTCCTTCGAGCCGACCTCGGAGAGGACAGTGAAGTCGCGGGCGAGGTCGGCGATCAGCTCCAGCTTCTCCTCGCGCGGCATCTCGACGGCGCCGTCGGAGATCTCGACGTGCGTCAGCCCGAGCTCGCCGAGCCAGCGCTTGTAGTCGTCGACCTTCCCGCGCGCCCACACAGCCTCGAAGAACGTCCCGCCGATGACAACGCGCTTGTCCCGCAGGACGTCGAGCTTGCGCTCCAGGTTGGGCGTCACGTACGCCGTTCCCCAGCCGAGCTTGACGACGTCGATGTACGGGCCGCTCGTCTCGAGGACGTCCTCCCACGCCCGCGGGCCGAGGCCCTTGTCGAGGACGTGCGTCAGCCCGCCGTCGCGCGCAGGGAGGTCAAAGGCGGGCAAAGATGTCCTCCAGCCGCTTCTGGGCTTCTTCCTGGACGTCGTGGAAGAGGGAGTTGCCGTGCGCGTCGATCCCGACCCACAGCGGGCCGAAGTCCTTCACCCGAAACTTCCAGAGGCACTCCGGCATCAGCTCCTCCCAGGCGACCTCCTCGATCTCCTCGATCTGGGTCGTCTCGAGCGCCGCCGCCCCCCCGACGATCGCGAAGTAGACCATCCCGTGACGCTGCATCGGTTCGATCGCCTCGTCCGGCATTCCTCCCTTGCCGGCGATCGCCCGGACGCCGTAGCGCGCGCCGAGCCCCTCCGTGAAGCGCACCATGCGCGCGCTCGTCGTCGTGCCGATCGAGACCTTCTCGTAGCGCCCCGGGCCGAGCTTCCGGACGCCCGGCGCGGTGTGCAGGAGGAAGGCTCCGGCGAGGTCCATCGGCGGCTCGATGCCTTCGTCGAAGATCCGGATGTGCGAGCGGTCGCGGATCCCGATGATGTGGCCGTCGACGGTGACGAGGTCGCCGGCGCGGAGCTTGCGGATCTCCGCTTCGGTGGTCGGGAAGGTCAGACGATGTTCGGCCATCACGCCTCCCGGTCGAAGTCGGTCGTCCCGTCTGCGGCGATGTGCGCGGTCGCCCGCCGCGCCGCCCAGCACTGGTAGTTCACGGCCACCGGGTTCAGCGTCATGTGGGTGTCCGCGTGCTCGACGTGGCAGTGGAGGACGGTCACGTCGCCGCCGAGCCCCATCGGGCCGATCCCGGTCTCGTTCAGGAGGCCGGTCAGCTCATCCTCCAGCTTCGCCACCTCGGGATCGGGGTTCCGCGTCCCCACCGGCCGCGCGATCGCCTCCTTGGCGAGGTGCATCGCGTAGTCGGCCGAGCCGCCGATCCCGACGCCGACGATTCCGGGCGGGCACGGCTTCCCGCCGGCGCCGACGATCGACTCGAGCACGAACTGCTTGATCCCCTTCACGCCGTCGGCGGGGACGCACATCTTCAGGAAGCTCATGTTCTCCGAGCCTGACCCCTTGGGGACGCACTTGACGTCGAGCCCGTCCCAGTCGGGGACGAACTCCCAGTGGACGATCGGCACGCGGTAGCCGACGTTCGGCCCGGTGTTCTGGCGGGTCAGCGTGTGGACGGTGTTCGAGCGCAGCGGATGGTCGAGCGTCGCGCGCATCGTCCCGTCGTAGAGCGCTTGGTAGATCCGGGCCGGGTGCAGCGGGAAGTGCTCGCCGACCTTGCAGTAGTAGACGGCGATGCCGGTGTCCTGGCAGACGAGGTTGTTCCCTTGGTCGGCGATCTCGACGTTCTTGAGGATCGTCTGGAGCACGCGCTGGCCGGGGACGGAGGTCTCGCGGCCCGCGGCGTCGGCGAGCGCGTCGCGGAGGTCCTGCGGGATGTCCTTCAGCGCCCAGACGTAGAGGTGCGCCGCCGCATCCTCGACCGCCTGCTGAACGTCTGTGTCGACCGTGCTCATGAAGCTCTCTCGGCTGCAGCTTTGCCTGCCCGTCGGCCGAACACGGTGCATTCGAGCAGCGAGTTCCCCATCATCCGGTTCCGTCCGTGCGTGCCGCCGGCGATCTCTCCGGCCGCGTAGAGGCCCTCGACGCTCGTCTCGCCGTGCTCGTCGATGACGAGCCCGCCGTTCTGGTAGTGGAGGACCGGATAGGTGAGGATCGGCTCGGCCAGCGGGTCGATCCCTCCGGCCCGATAGCGGCGCAGCATGTAGGGCAGCGAGACCTCGGCGTCTGCCTCAGGGATGCGGGTGGTGTCGAGGTACACAGCCGGGCGTCCGTCCTCCGTCTCGACGCCGTTGCCCTTCGCGACCTCGTCGAAGATCGCCTGCGACACCTCGTCGCGCGGTCCCAGCGAGTCGGTGAACTCCTCGCGATCCGCATTCAGCAGCACCGCGCCGTAGGCCCGGGTCGTCTCCGGGATCGAGTACCCCTGCATCGTCTCCGGCCAGGCGCCGCCGTTGGGGTGGTACTGGAGCGCGTCGAGGTCGCGGGAGTCGGCGCCGAGGACGAGCGCGATCTGCGTCACCTCGCCGGTCGCGCCGGGATGGTTCGTCGACAGCTCGCCGCGCTCCTTCGCCTCGCGGAAGCAGCGGCCGCCGGCGGCGAGGACGACCGCGCCGGCCTCGATCACGTGCTCGCCGCAGCGCGCGCGCCAACCGGCCGGAGTGCGCTCGAGCTCGGTCAGCGGCGACTTCGGAAACGCCGTCCCGGTGCCGGACTCGAACGCCTTTCGCAGGGCGGTCGTGATCGCCAGCCCCGTCCGGTCGCCGACCTGGAGCAGCCGCTTGCGGGACGCACCGCCGCAGCGCGCGAGTCGGTAGCCCCCGTTTTCGCGCGTGAACTCGACCCCCAGCTCCTCGAGCCAGTGGATCGCCGAGGGCGCCTCGCCCGTCAGGAGGTCCACCAGGCTTCGGTTGGCCGTCTCGTGTGAGCTGCGCCAGACGTCTTCGGCATGGAGCTCGGGTGAGTCGTCCTCGCCGAAGGCGGCCTGGATGCCGCCCTGGGCCTTGGCCGAGTTGGACGACTGGAGTGCGCCCTTCGTCGCCAGCGCCACGCGTGCGCCGGCACGTTCGGCGGAGACGGCGGCCGCCAGGCCGGACGCCCCCGATCCGATCACGAGCACGTCGAAGGAGAGCTGCTCGCTCACGGCGCGGATCGTACCACCCACAGACTAATCGCATGCATAAGCACTCATTATTCGCCACAGGGGTGACGATGCCTGTCGGGCCGCTAGTAGATCGAGCGCAGCAGCTCGGCGATCTCGGCAGCCGACGCCGGCCGCGGGTTCGCCCTCGCCCCGGGCCTGACGGCCGTCGCCTCGGCGACCTCGTCCAGCTCCGCCTCGGGCACGCCGAAGTCGCGGAGGCGCTCGAAGCCGCCCAGGTGCGCGAGCTCCTCGACTCGCACGGCAGGGTCGTCCGAGCCGATCGCCTTCCCGAAGGTCTCGACCGCTTCCGGCACGGCGGGCTCGTTGAACCGGAGCGCCGGCGGCAGGCAGAGCGCGTTCATCGCGCCGTGGGGAAGCCCGTAGCGGCCGCCGAGCGCCTGCGCCATCGCATGGCCGAGGCAGAGCCCGGACCGGCCGAGCGCCTCGCCGGCCCGCGCCGCGCCGCGTAGGAGCGTCGTCCGCGGCCCCAGCTGGTCGCCGGCGTCGACCACGGCGGGCAGGGACCCGACGATCAGCTCCGCGCCCTCGGCGGCGAGCCGATCGGAGCTGTCGTTGCGCCCCGGGTGGTAGAGAGCCTCGGCCGAATGCGCGAGTGCGTTCAGGGCGGTGCCGACCGTCGGCTCCCGCGGTAAGTCGAGCGTCAGCTGCGGGTCATAGACGATGCCGGCAAGCTGCGCACCTGCTCCCCCGCCGCGCATTCGCCGGTCGGGATCCCGAACGCCGAAGAAGCCCGTCCACTCCGCGCCCGCGTAGGTCGTCGGCACGGAGACGAGCGGTAGCCCGGCGGAAGCGGACACCGCCTTCGCCGTGTCGATCGCGCTCCCACCGCCCACGGCGAGGACCCCGTCGATGCCCTCCGGAGCCTCGATCCGATCGGAAGGGATCTCGCTCCAGCGCGCCGCGGCCGGTAGACCGAGCTCGTCCCAGCGCGGGCTCGCAACGAGGAACGGGCGTGCGATCCCGAGCTCGCCGAGCACCGCCGGCAGCTCCGCAAGCCCCCAGCGGACGATCACGGGAGCTTCTCGCGCGCGAACTCGACGAAGGCGTCGGCGACGCGGCTGGGCGTTCGCCCGGTCGGACGGACGAGCGAGATCTCGCGGCTCGGATCGAGGCCCTTCACCCGCGCGAAGGACAGGCTGCCGGCGGCGAGCTCCGGCTCCATCGAGGAGCGTGAGATGAAGGTGACGCCGTGCCCGGCCGCCACAGCTGCCTTCACCGACTCCTGGAGCCCGAGCTCCAGCCGGACGTCGAGGTCCCGGAGCCGAAGGCCTGCCCGGCGGAGCTCCTCCTCGATCATCTGCCGCACTCCGGCACCCTCCTGCATCAGGATCAGCATCTCCGCTCGGAGCGCATTCAGGTCCACGGTCTTCCCGGAGAACCGGTGGTCCGGCGGGACGGCGAGGACGACCTCGTCCTGGAAGAACGGCTCGAACGTGACGCCCCGGTGGCGGGTGGCCGCGCCGACGACGCCGAGCTCGAGCTCGCGCTCGGCGACGAGGTCGATCACGTGCTGCGTGTCGTTGACGGAGAGCGAGATCGCGACCCCGGGGTTCGTCTCCTGGAACTGGCACAGCAGGAGCGGCAGGACCGTGGCGCCCGGGCCCGTCGAGCAGCCGATCTCGAGGCGCCCCCTGAGCTCCCCGTCGCCGTTCCCGGCGACCTCCTCGAGCAGCTGCTCCTCGATTGCCAGCAGGCGCTGCGCGCTGCGGTAGAGCCGCTGCCCCGGCTCGGTCGGCTCCACCCGACGCCCTGAGCGGTCCAGGAGCCGCTGGCCAAGTCGTTTCTCGAGCGACCGTATCTGCAGGCTGACGGCCGGCTGGGTCACGCCGAGCTGCTCCGCGGCCAGCGAGAAGCTCTTACGGTCGACCACCGCGCAGAAGGCCGCCAGCTGGCGCGTATCCATAAGCAACGATCATACGTTGTCCTCCACGGATAAGGAGAGAACCTGCAAACATGCCCCGCTCAGCTCAGAGGATTCGGGGGAAAAGGAGGCGCTAGATGAGATTCAGACCTGCGGAGGGACGCCTGCTGGCCACTGCGGCGGTCGTTGCCCTCGCCGTCGCCGCACTCGCGATGCCGGCCGCGGCGAAGCGCGACTCAGGGTTCAAGACGTCCCAGGTCGCCATGCTCGACCCGGTCGTTCCCGGAGCGACGGTCGAGCCGTTGATCACCGTCGGCGAGACGCTGCCGGGCACGGACTACATGTTCGAGTCGATTCCCGACGGGATCGCGCTCCGGAAGGGGCACGGGAACACTGTCGAGGCGTACGTCAACCACGAGACCTCGACCGTGCCGTTCCCGCTCACGCCGGTGCGGCTGAACGACTTTACGAACGCGATGCTCAGCAAGTTGACGCTGAGTCGGCGTTCGGCCGGGATTCTCGACGGCGAGTACGTGATCCCGAGCGAGGCCAACTTCCACCGCTTCTGCTCGAACTTCCTCGTCTCCCGCAAGCACGGCTTCGAGCGACCGCTGATCTTCACGAACGAGGAGGCGACGGACTTCGTCAACCGCACGGGCACCTCCTGGCCGGCCGGCCCGAATGCCGAGCAGGCGGGCCTCGTCGTCGCGTACGACGTGCGCTCCGGCGAGTACAAGCCGATCTACGGCATGGGTCGCCACAACCACGAGAACAGCGTCGGCCTCGAGGGCTACGGGCATCCGGTCGTCCTCTCCGGCGACGATACGTTCACGGCGCCGTCGTCTCAGCTCTACCTCTACACGGCTCGCAACGGCGGCGCTGTCTGGAACGACGAAGGCACGCTGTGGGCGTTCGTCTCCGACGACCCGGCGACGAACGACTACGGCGACCTGAGCGGCACCGAGTCCGTCTCGGGCAGGTTCATCGAGGTCCCGCGCTCGATCGCGGTCGGCGACCAGACCGGCCTCGAGAACTGGTCGAACGCGAACAACGTCTTCCAGTTCATCCGCGTCGAGGACATCGCCTACGACCGCAAGCAGCGCAATGTCGTGTACTTCGCGGACACGGGCGAGCCTCGGGCCCTGCCGGATCCGGCCACGGGGCGGCTGCGCCGTGGGCCGTCCGGGACGATCGGGCCGTGGCCGAACGGCCGTCTGTTCAAGATGGTGCTCGACCGCCGCGATCCCACGGTCGTCGAGAGCCTGTCGATCCTGATCGACGGAGACGCCCGCGGGGCAGCCGGTTCGGGCGCGCTCGACCTGATCCACCAGCCGGACAACGTCGAGACGACGAAGGACCTGCTGCTCTTCCAGGAGGATCCCGGCAGCCACAACCAGTACCCGCTCGGCACAGGAACGACCGCGCGGATCTGGGCCTACGACCTCGAGGACGGCGGCGCGCCGTTCGTCGTCGCCCGCGTCAACCAGTCGGCAGACGAAGGGCCGACCGACGTCGACGCGAGCACGGCGAAGTCGCTCGCCGGAGGTTGGGAGTCGAGCGGCATCGTCGACGCGTCGAAGTTCTTCGGCAAGGGCGCGTTCCTCGTCGACATCCAGGCTGGATCTCTCGTCGTCGAGGAGGAGGTTCGACCCAACGCCGGGGACGGCGCGCCGGCCACCTACCAGCGGGAGGGCGGCCAGCTCCTGCTCTTCCGCCTGCCGGACGACGACTGAGGACTGGTCCTGACGAACCAGCGAGGGCCGGCGTGAGCCGGCCCCTCGCCCTCTCTAGGATCGACCGGATGAGCGACCTGCCCGAGCTCGGGCTCGGGTATCCGGGCACCGACCTGCGGCGGCAGCTCGTGGCCGCCGTCCTCTCCGGTGCCAAGACGGCGACGGCGGGCCTCGCGGGCGAGGAGGAGCCAACCGCGGTCGGGGCCCGCTACCGCGTCGAGGACGAGACCGGTGAGCCGAGGGCGATCGTCGAGGTCACGGAGGCTCGCGTGGTCCCGGCCTCGGAGATCGACCTTGCGTTCGCGCGGGACGAGGGCGAAGGCTTTGAGTCGGTCGAGGATTGGCGCCAGGCGCACGAGCGGTTCTTCGAGCGGCCGATCGACGCCGACACGATGATCGAGGCGATCCGGTTCCGCGTCGTGGAGCGGCTCTGAAGGTCTGGATCGACATGACGGCGCCGGCGCACGTCCTCGTGTTCCGATCGCTGATGCGGATCCTGCGCGAACGCGGCGCCGAGGTGGAGGTCACCGCGCGCAGCTACGCCCAGACCCTCGAGCTGCTCGAGCTGCACGGGATCGAGGCGACCGTCTTCGGGCAGCATGCGGGCCGCTCGCGCCTCGCGAAAGCGCGGACGATGGGCCGAAGGCTTCGCGACCTCCATCGGTGGGCGAAGGGGCGAGCGTTCGACGTGGCCCTGACGCACGGCTCGCATGAGCTCACAATGACCGCACGGCGGCTCGGAATTCCCAGCTCGACGACGTTCGACTACGAGTTCGCCTGGTTCCAGCACCAGCTCGGCTGCCGAGCCGCCACGCGCGTCGTCGTCCCGACCGCGATTTCTCCGGAGCGGCTGACGCAGTACGGGGTCAGGCCGCCGAAGCTCCGCCGGTACGAGGGGCTGAAGGAGGAGTACTACCTCTCGGACTTCGAGCCAGACCGCTCGGGGGCCGACGCTCTGGCGCTCGACCCGGATCGCATGCTTGCAGTCGTCCGCACGCCCCCCGACATCGCGCTCTACCACCGGCACGAGAACCCGCTCTTCCCGCGACTCCTCGAGCGCCTGGGTCGGCAGGAGGACCTCCAGGCCGTCGTCCTGCCGCGCACGAGGGCGCAGGGTGAGTTCGTCCGCGCGCTCGGCCTGCCTTCGCTGGTCGTCCCAGACCATGCGGTCGACGCCCAGAGCCTGATCGCCCTCGCCGACCTCGTCGTCTCGGCCGGCGGGACGATGAACCGGGAGGCGGCAGCGCTCGGCGTCCCGGTCTACACGACGTTCGGGGGCCGGCTGGGCGGCGTCGACGAGGAGCTGATCCGCGAAGGCCGGCTGGTCCGGATCACTGATCCGGAAGCGGTCGTCGTCCGTCGGCGCGAGTCAGCCGAGCGACCGCGCGTCCGGCGTGATCCGGCCGAGCTCCTCGACCTGCTCCTTCCCATCTAGACCTCGTCCTCGTCTGGCCGGGAGAGGCCCGTTCACGCGGGTCCGCGACGGTCCTGCTCGGCGCGAGGGGGTCGCACGCACGGACCCCACGCGCCGGGAGGCCAGCTCGGAGGCGCAGCGGCGATCGCGATCCGCGAGCGCGGCTCAGCCGAGTGGACGCGTCTCCGGCGCGACCCCGCCCAGCTCCCCGACCTGTTGCCTCCGGTCTAGGCGGCGCACCGGCACCTTCACCATCGTCGAGAGCCGGGAGACCGCCTCGAGTGTCTCGCCGTCGCGCACCAGCCGTTCCAGCACGGCCAGCTCGTCTTGCAGCCAGACGGCGTCGATCGGGACGCGCCGTGCCCGCGAGATCTTCGGATGGCCGGTGTCGGCCACCTCCTCGTCCGCGCCCCAGAGCTCCTCGTGGAGCTTCTCACCGGCCCGGACGCCGATGAACTCGATCGGGATCTCCCGGTCGGGCTCCTTGCCCGAGAGCCGGATCATGTCCCGAGCGAGCTCGAGGATCGCGACGGGCTCGCCCATGTCGAGCACGAAGATCTCGCCGCCGTCCCCGATCGCACCGGCCTGGACCACGAGGGAGACCGCCTCGGGCGTGGTCATGAAGTACCGCGTCATCTCAGGGTGCGTGATCGTCACCGGCCCGCCCTGCTCGATCTGCCGTTTGAAGATCGTGATCACGCTGCCCGCAGAGCCGAGGACGTTGCCGAACCGCACGGCGACGAATCGAGTCGGAACGTCTTCGCGGCTGCCGTAGGCCTCGACGATCCACTCGCAGAGCGCCTTGCACTGTCCGTAGACGGCTTTCGGGTTCAGCGCCTTGTCCGTCGAGATCAGCACGAACCGCTTGGCCTCGAACTCCACCGCAGTGTCTGCGACGACCTTCGTCGCGAGCACGTTGTTCCGCACCGACTCGAGCGGGTTGGCCTCCATCAGCGGCACGTGCTTGTAGGCGGCGGCATGGAACACGACTCCGGGCCGGTAGCGCTCGAAGACGCTGCGCATCCGTGGCCGGTCGGAAACGTCGGCAAGCACGGGGATGCTGGCGGTGAAGTCGCGCTCGTCCACGAGCTCCCGCTCGATCTCGAAGAGCGCCGTCTCGGCTTGGTCGATGAGGACGAGCCTCGCCGGCCCGGCGCGGGCGATCTGACGGCAGAGCTCCGAGCCGATCGAGCCGCCGGCGCCGGTCACGAGCACGGTCTCTCCGGCGAGGTACTGGGAGATCGAGCCGACGTCGACCTCGACCGGCTCGCGGCCCAGGACGTCCTCGACCTGCACCGGCCGGATCCGCCCGGCCAGGTTGTCGTCGTCGGAGATCAGCTCGTAGAGCCCGGGGAGCGTCTTGAGCGGCACGCCTTCACGGCGCGCGATCTCGACGACCCTCTGGCGGTCCTCACCCGAAGCCGACGGGATTGCGATCAGGAGCTCGTCCGGCTTGTTGTCGCGGAGGATGTGGTGCAGCTCGTCGATCGTCCCGAGCACCCGGACGCCGTGCACGCGGAGGTTCTTCTTGCGCGGGTCGTCGTCGACGATGCCGATCGGCGTATAGCCCAGCTGGCGCGAGCGCTGCATCTCCCGGATCACCAGCTGGCCGGCGTCTCCCGCGCCGACGACGATCACCTCTTTGCCGCGTGCGACGAGCCGCGACGCCGCCGGCCGCTCGAAGATCGTCCGCGCCGCGAGACGGGTGCCGGCGACGAGGCCGAGCAGGAGGATGAAGTCGATGATCACGACCCCTCGCGGCAGCCGCCGCTCGAACGGGTCGCCGAAGTAGACGGCGAGGGCGGCGATCGCCGAGGCGACGAGCACGCCGAGGGCGGCGCGCCACATGTCCTTCGTCGAGACGTAGCGCCACCAGCGGTTGTAGAAGCCGAACGCGACGAAGACGGCCAGCTTGATCGCGACGACGAGGACGGTCGTCTCCAGCAGGGCGCCCTCGAAGGTCGGCGGGACGTTGAAGTCGAACCGGAGCTGGAAGGCGAAGAACCACGCCGCGGCGATCAGCAGCGCGTCCGCCACCACCTGCCACAGCCGGTGCCTGTTGACGGGAATGCTCACCGGACGCCGACGCCGACGGCAGAGCGCACGGTCTCGACCACCTGCTCCTGAGCGGCCTCGGGTATGCCCGGCCAGAGCGGAACCGAGAAGTTCTCCTGTCCCGCGCGCTCGGTCTCGGGCAGGGAACCGGGCTTCCAGCCCAGGAACCTGAGCGACGGCTGAAGGTGCATCGCCGTCGAGTAGTAGACGGCCGACGCGATCTCGGCCGCGGCGAGTGCTTCCCGGATCCGGTCGCGCTCCGGGGACCGGCAGACGAAGAGGTGGTACACGTGGCCCGGCTCGTCCTCGGGCAGCTGGACGAGCTCCCCGAGCCCGAGCTCGGCGTAGCGCGCGGCTGCCTCCCGCCGCCCACGGGTCCACTCGTCCAGATGGGTGAGGAAGACCCGCAGGAACGCAGCCTGAAGCTCGTCGAGGCGCGAGTTGTAGCCCACGAACTGAAAGTCCTGCTTGTCCCGAGAGCCGTGAAAGGCCAGCATCCGGATCCGCTCGGCGAGGTCTTCGTCGTTCGCGGCGACGAGTCCTCCGTCGCCGAGACAGAACAGGTTCTTGGTCGGATAGAAGCTGAAGGTCGACACGGCCGAGCTCGCGATCCCGGGCGAGCCGAACGCCTGAGCCGCATCCTCGATCAGCGGGACACCGAGGTCGGCCAGGTTGGCGACCGGCGCCGGACGTCCGAAGAGGTGCACAGGCATGATCGCGCGCGTGCGATCGGTGATCCGCGACGCGGTGTCCTCGACGTCGAGGTTCAGCGTCGCGGGATCGATGTCAGCGAAGACGGGCGTCGCGCCGCGGCGGGCGATCGACTCGGCGGTGGCGTAGAACGTGAAGGCCGGACAGATGACCTCGTCCCCCGGCCCGATCCCCATCGCGTCGAGGACGAGCACGATCGCGTCGGTGCCGTTCGCAACGCCGATGGTGCGCTTGACGCCGAGATACGCAGCTGCCTCCTCCTCGAACGCCTTGACGTTGGGGCCGCGGATGAACGTCGAGGAGTCGAGCACGGCATCGAGCCGCTCCCGCAACTCGTCGGCGAGCGGCCCGTACTGTGCCTTGACGTCAACGAGCGGGATCTTCGGCACGCCGCCCCACTCTAGATGACCGCCGATGACGGACCACCCCGGCAACGAGGACGAGCAGGATCGCCGCGGCGACCACGTACTCCGCGTAGCGGAAGGAGTGGTGGAAGTCCTCCCACTGGGAGCCGGCGGCCCACCCGATCCCTGCAAACAGGAAGGCCCAGGCGAACGAGCCCGGAATCGTCAGCAGCGTGTAGCGGCCGAGCGGCATGCGCATGACGCCGGAGGGGATCGCGATGAACGAGCGGACGACGGGCGTGACCCGGCTGAGCGCGACCGCCCAGTCGCCGTAGCGGTCGAACCAGCTCTCGGCGCGCTCGAGCGTGTGCGGCGTCACGTGCAGCCAGCGTCCGTGGCCCATCAGGAAGGGCCGCCCGCCGTAGTCGCCGATCACCCACCCGAGGATCGAGCCGACGAGGTACCCCAGCCCGCCGGCGATCGCCACCACGAGGTAGGCGTCGAAGCCGTGCGGGATCTCCTGGCCGAAGAGGACGACGTCCTGGCCGGCGAAGGCGCCCGCGGCGACGGCACCGGCGTAGACCATGACCAGCTCGCTGGCCGCAGGCAAGACGGCGTCGACGAGCATCAACAGGAAGACCGCATAGACGCCGTGGTCGCCGATCAGCGTCGTCAGCGCGTCGGTGATGCTTGAAAGGATCGAAGCGCTTAGCACCGGCGGGCAGTGTAGGGCCAGAGTGGACGGGCAGGGCCTTCATTCGCCGCGCGGCAGGCTTTGCCTGGCGCGCTCGCTGCGGTGACATGAGACGGAAGCGCCGGTTCGCACGTGGGCCGCGCGATTGCAAAGCAATCGCCCGGGCTCGATACGGTCGCGAAAAGTCGCGAGACTTTTCGCGAAGCGGTTATCGGCGTCTCACGCGGAACGAGCGGGCGAGCTCGGCGCGCCCGGCGCTGTTCGTCGCCGTCACCTTGGCGACGTAAGTCCCGGAGAAGACGGGCTTGCGGTTCGGGTACCGCCCGTCCCAGAACAGGTTGACGTCACCGGCCTGCGCGTTCGCGTTTCTGACGACCCGCAGCAGCTGCCCGGTCTTGGACGTGATCGCGACGCTGATGCGGGCCGGCCGGGTGAGCCGGAACCCGATCGCGACCCGGCCGCCCCGCCTGCGGCTCACGACTGCGCGCAGAGGCCGAACGGTGAGGAACCCGAGCGTGTTGTTGAGCATGAAGACGCGGTCGGCGGACGAGGTCTTGCCCTGCTCGTCGACCGCCGTCACGGCGAATCGCCAGCGGCCTTCGGGCTCGGAACCGCCGTCCGTTCGGCCGGTCCAGTTGAAGCGATAGACGCCCGGCGAGCGCCGACCCGAGTCGACCGTCCTCGTCGCGCCGCCCGGGCCCGTCAACGTCGCGTTGATCGACGACGGCCGGACGATCTTGAAGACCAGCTCTTGCCGGTCGCCGGCCCCGTCGCCGTTCGGCGAGAACGACAGCTCGGGCTTCGGGGCGTAGACCCCGTAGTACGAGACGTTGAGCGACTCGGCGACCATGCGCTCGCTCCCGTCGGACGGGCGGCTGAGCAGCTGCCCGTCGAAGGCCATCGCCGAGGATCCGCCGGCATCGAACCCCGAGGCGGTGACCGCGCCCAGGCGGATCATCGTCTGCGCGAGCTCGAAGTTGGTCATCCCGGCCGAGTACCCCGGCCGCCGACCGTCGACGACGACCATGACGATCCGTCCGTCCGCCCGCTGGCCCACGGCCGTTCGCGGGTGGCGCCGGTTGAGGTGGGCGCTGCTGAAGTCCTCGAGCGCGTTGAAGATCGGCTTGCCGGCGCGGACGATCACCGGCCCTCCGCCGAGCGCCTCGGGGACGTCGCGCCATTCCGGCCGCAGCACGAGCCGCACGGTGACGAGCTGCCCGGGACCTGCCTCGATCGCGAGCCGCTGTCCCTGCGTGCCCCTGGCCGCCAGCACCGCGCCACCGGAGGGAATCGGCGTCCCGCCGCGTCGCGACTCCGCGACCATGCCGACGAGGTCGGCATTCGGCGTCGCGGCGGGGAACGGCGACAACACGACCTCGGTCACGCCGGCAGTCGCCGGCGTCGCCGCGCCGTACGCCGGCGTGTAGAGCGTCGTCCCGTTGGGCCCCGCCGGGCGGTTCAGGAGATGGACGGGGCGGCGCGGGCCCGCACCCTGCCAGGTGCCGAGCATCGCGAGCTTTTCGACGCGGAGGTTCCCCGCGGCATCGACGCCGACCATCGACCGCCGCGGGTGCGGCGTCGTCTTCAGCACGCCGTCCTGGATCAGCCCGTTGCTGGGGATGCCGTCGGAGACGGTGAAGAGGTCGCCGTTGACGCCGACGACAGTCGAGCTCGCAGCGGCGCGCCGCTGCATCACCGTCACGCGCTCGCGGCCGAGGACCGATCCGTTCGAGAGCACCGGCTGCAGCTTGTAGAGGCTGCCGTCGGGTTTCGGCGCCGAGAGGATGTGGAGCCGCATCGGGCCGAAGCGGGTGAACTGGAGCCGGTTCTCGTAGGTCACCCCGGGCATCAGGAGCTCCGCAGCGCCTGCTGCGGGCGACGCGAAAATGCCTGCAAGCAGGCAGCAAATGAGCGCCTTCCGGATCACGACCCGCGCGCCAGGCTACCGAAACGCCGCCGCCTTTACACGATTCTCACAACGGTAGTGTTCGAAGGTGGACCGTGCGATCGAGGTGCGAGGGCTCGTCCGGACGTTCAAGGGCGGCATCACCGCGGTCGCCGGGATCGACCTCGACGTCGCGCCCGGCGAGATCTACGGGTTCCTGGGCCCGAACGGCGCGGGCAAGTCGACGACGGTCCACATGCTGACCACACTGCTCCCGCCGACCGCCGGGAGTGGACGCGTCGGCGGCTTCGACATCGTCAAGCAGGGCCCGCAGGTCCGGCGGGTGATCGGCGCGGCGCTCCAGGAGGCTGCGCTCGACCCGCTCCTGACCGGGCGCGAGCATCTGAAGCTCCAGCTCGCCCTCCACGGGATCCCGCGACCCGAGCGGCCGGAGCGAACCGACGAGCTCCTCGCGCGGGTCGGGCTCCGCCTCGCCGCCGACCGGAAGATCGGCGGGTACTCGGGCGGGATGAAGCGCCGCCTCGACCTGGCGCTCGCGCTCGCGCACCGGCCGCGCATCCTCTTCCTCGACGAGCCGACGACTGGTCTCGACCCGCAGAGCCGCAGCGCCCTCTGGGAGGAGGTCGTGCGCCTGAAGCGCGACGAAGGGGTGACGGTCTTCCTCACGACGCAGTACCTCGAGGAGGCCGACGTCCTCGCGGACCGCGTCGGGATCATCGACCACGGGCGGATCGTCGCCGAGGGGACGCCGCGTGCGCTCAAGGCCGAGATCGGGCGTCCGACGGTCGAGGCGCTGCCCGCCGAGGGCACCGACCAGTCGACGCTCGAGCAGGTCCTCGGCCGCTTCGGCGAGCTGCAGCCGTCGACGGCCGGCGTCGCCGTTCGCCTCGACGGGCACGGTGAGCTCGCCGACGTCGTGCGCGCGCTCGACTCCGCCGAGCTCAGGGTCGCCGACCTCCATCTGCACGCGCCGTCGCTCGACGACGTCTTCCTCGCCAAGACGGGTCGATCGCTCGAGGGCGCCGAGGAGCCGGAGCCGGTGTCGGAATGAATCTCGGGGCGCAGGTCCTGAGCCTCGCCAAGCGGTCGGTGGTCCGCACGATCCGTCAGCCGGCGAACTGGATCACGCCGCTCATCTTCCCGTTGGCGCTGATGGCGGTGAACGCGGGCGGGCTCGACTCGGCAACGGCCCTCCCCGGCTTCCCGAGCGACTCGTTCCTCGCGTTCTTCCTTGCCTTTCCCTTCATCCAGGGCGCGCTGTTCGCGACCGTCAACGCCGGCGTCGATCTCGCCCGGGACATCCAGACCGGCTTCCTCAACCGCCTGTCCCTGACGCCGATGCGGGGTGCCGCGCTCCTCTTCGGCCATCTCGGCGGGGTCATCGTGATGGGGTTCGTGCAGGCGGTCTGGTACCTGACGGTCGGCCTGCTCGTCGGAGTCAGCATCGCCTCGGGCGTGCTCGGAGCGCTCGTCATCTTTGTCCTCGCCGTGCTGATCGTGCTCGCCTTCGGCTCCTTCGGCGCGCTGGCCGCCCTGCGGACCGGCTCGACGGAGGCGGTGCACAGCCTGTTCCCGGTCTTCTTCGTCTTCCTGTTCATCTCGTCGATGAACCTGCCGCGGAACCTGATCGAGACCGACTGGTTCCGGACCGCCGCGTCCCTGAATCCCGTCTCGTACCTGATCGAAGCGATCCGGAGCCTGATCATCGTCGGCTGGGACCCCGAGGCGCTCGCGCTCGGCTTCGGCACCGCGATCGTGCTCGCGATCATCGGGCTCACACTCTCCTCGTTCGCGCTGCGGGAGAGGCTGGCGAGGACATGAGCGCGACCCTGAGCGTCGCCTGGGCCGTCGGCTGGCGCATGCTCCACAAGAACTTCACCACGCCCTCGCTGCTGCTTCCGGGGTTGGCCTTTCCGCTGTTCTTCTTCACGGCGTTCGCGGGTGGGCTCTCGCGCGTGAATGACGTCCCAGGGTTCGACTTCCCGGTCGGCTACACCGCGTTCCAGTTCGTCTTCGTGCTGCTGCAGTCCGCGGCGTTCGCCGGCGTCTTCACGGGCTTCGGCATCGTCGGCGACTTCGAGAGCGGGTTCGCGCGGCGGCTGATGATCGCGGCGCCGGACCGCCGAGGCATCCTCCTCGGCTACGCGATCGGCGCGCTCGGGCGCTGGACGTTCACGGCGACCGTGCTGACGGCGGTCGCGCTCGCCGCCGGGATGGAGGTCGGCGGGAACGGCGTCGACCTGTTTGCGCTCTACACGCTCGCGATCCTCGTCAACGCGTGCGGGCTGCTCTGGTCGGCGGGCATCGCGATGAGGCTGCGCACGCTCCAGGCAGCGCCGCTGATGCAGCTGCCGATCTTCCTCAGCCTCTTCTTCGCACCCGTGTTCGTGCCCCTCAGCCTGCTGGCGAACTGGCTGCAGTTCATCGCGCACGGGAACCCGGTCACGCTCCTGCTCGAGGCAGGCCGCAGCCTGATCGCCGGGAGCCCGACGCACGTGGCGTACGCCTTCGCCCTGGCACTGGCGCTGGTCGTGGCGTTCTTCGTCTGGGCCATGCGAGGCCTCCGCAAGGCCGAGGCGGCCGGCGCCGGTTAGCCGGAAAGCGCTGCTCGCACGCGGCCCTGGAAGCCCGCGACGAGGCGCTCGCTCTCCGGCAGCAGGCGTCCCTCGGGGATCACGCCAGAGCCGGCGCCCTGCTGGACAAGCTCGACGAGCCGCGCGTCCTCGCGACCGACCTGGTCGTCGAACTCGAGGAACTCGGCGATCCACTCGTCGGTCGCATCCGCGGCGAAGAAGTAGTCGAGAACGCGCTGGGTCCGATCAGGAGCGAGCGGGAGGATCGGGCCGATCGAGAGGTTGGGCCGGCCCGGGAAGATGTTGATGCCCGTGTTCGGCCAGAGGAAGTGGAACTGGCCAACGGGCACCTCGGCGTCCTCGCGGCTCCGAAGCTGCCCGAACTGGCTCCAGCGCCCGTTCCCGGCGGCCAGCTCATAGTTGTCCGGTGACACGTCGACGAGGGACGTGAAGCCGGGATGGACGGTCGGGCAGTGGTAGCACTCGAGGAAGTTCTCGCAGGCGATCTTCCAGTTGGCGGCGACCTCCCAGTCGGCCCGGTGGTGGAAGACGAGCGCGTCGACGTCGAGCCCGCCGGCCGCGATCCGCTCGGGGATGTCGCCGAGCAGTTCCGCGAGCGGACGCGCCCCCTCGTCGAGGTTCACGAAGCGGAACGGGCCCCAGCCCTCGAGCCGCACCGTTGCGAGCGAGACCTCGGAGAGGTCGACGGCCTCGCGCTCCGATCGCGGGGCAGCGCGCAGCGAGCCGTCGAGGTCGTACGTCCACGCGTGGTACGGGCACTGGAGCGTTCTACGGTTGCCCGAGTCCTCGACGACGACCGATCCCCGGTGCCGGCAGACGTTGACGAACGCGCGCTCCTCACTATCGTCGGCCTTGACGATCACGACAGGCACGCGGCCGGCCCAGCCGGGGACGGCGTCGCCGGGCTCGCCGAGCCGGCCAACGTAGTGCCAGGCGCTTTTGAAGATCGCTTCGTGCTCGCGCGCGAGCACCGTCGGGTCGCTGTACCACAGCCAGGGAATGGTGTGAACGGCCGGAGTCTTCACGCGCCCATCTTGCCGTGTTCGCCGCGAAACGAGCTCTGCTCGTTTCGTTCGAGCCGCTCAGGGTGAAGCAAGCGGTCGACCTCCTCCGTCGCTGAAAGTCGTCAGACTTTCAGCGAAGGAAGAACGGCGGATCGTCCATCGCCGCGTCCGCGACGATCGCGATCACGTAGCCGAGGATGAGCAGGACGCCGGTGGCCAGGTGGAGCTGGATGTTCTTCGCCATCGCCGGCATCAGCGCGTACGGCTGGTCGTAGAAGTCCCTGAGCGCGCGGTAGACGGGTAGAGCGAGGGGCGCGGCGGCGAGCGCGATGATCGTCGGGCGGACGGTCCAGCCGGCCGCGGCGAAGACGACGATCGACGCGAAAGCGACCGCGACCGCGGCGGCGTAGCCGTTGACGATCGCGTCCTTCGAGAGCCGAACGGGCAGCGTCCGCTTCCCGGCGGCGGCGTCGGCGGGCCGATCCGGCACCTCGTTCACATACAGCACGAGCGCGATCAGGATCCCCACCGGGATCGAGACGAGGAACGGCTCGAGGTCGTACTCCTGCGCCTGCACGAAGTAGGCGCCGAGGGTCATGATCGGACCGAAGCCGAGCGCGACGACGATCTCGCCCAGGCCGCGATGCACGAGCCGGAACGGCGGCGCCGTGTAGAAGAGGCTCAGCACGACGCCGGCGACTCCGAGCCACAGCAGCTCCCAGCCGCGCGCGGCGGCCAGCCCGACGCCGATCGCAATCCCCACCGTGTAGAGCCCGAACGAGAGCAGGGCGATCTGGCGCAGCGTCAGCAAGCCGTAAAGCACGACTCGTGAGCCGCCGCTGAACTGCGTCGGGTTCACGTTCGCCTCGTCCGCCCCGCTCGCCGTGTCGAAGACGTCGTTCGCCACGTTGAGGCCCAGGTGGATGCAGGCTCCGCCGACGAGGGTGAGCAGCGCCAGCCACCAGCTGAAGCCGTTGGTCCAGCTCGCGACGGCGAGGCCGAGCAGGATCGGCACGAAGGTTGCCGTGAGGAACGGCAGACGGGTCGTTCGCAGGAACAGCCAGCCGAAGGACAGCTTCGGCCGAACGTCCCGGCCAGTCTCCGCCCACAGCCGATCGAGGTAGTGATGCGCCTGCGGTACGCCGCGCTCCGAGTACTCGAAGAACGTCATCTCCTGTTCGTCCCAGTGCTGGATCCGGTCGGGCGTGAACTCCAGGCCCTCGTCGGTGGTGTGGAGCGGCCCCCAGAGCGAGACGTAGCGGCGCTCGTCGTACCCGATCCCCGGCTGAGGCCGAATGTGGCTGAAGACGACGTTGACACGCTCGTCGGCAGGCGGCTGCGCGTCACCGGCGACGGCCTGAAGCAGGACGGTGCCCCGCTGGGCGTCGACCCGGAACTCGGTCGCAACCGACATCGGGTAGCCGTCCTCGTCCACGAACGCGATCACGGCGTGGCCGAAGCGCTCCTCCAGCCGGCCCATGAGCTCCTCGGTCGGCTTCATGCGATCGCCCGGGCGACTTCGAACACCTGCGGGGCGCGGTCGGTCCGGCCGTCCTCCCAGAGGAACGAGCGGCGCGGCCGGATCTCGATCACGGCTCGCTCGAAGAAGAGCGGCAGCGCGACGCGTTTCCCGAGGAACATGTCGATCGCAGGCTCCTTCTTCCGCCAGAGCGGCAGCACGCGTTCCCAGCCCGAGTGCAGGTCGGAGTCGTCGACGGTGGCATCGCCCTGGATCGTCGCCCGCGCGAAGTGGTCGGTCGTCACCGCCACCGGATCGCTGATCGAGAGCGACACCTTCGGGTTGGCCTTGATGTGCTCGAGCTTCTTCGAGAAGAGGATGCTCGACGTGAGGTAGATCAGCTCTCCGTCGTACAGCGGGATCAGGGGATGGGTCACCGGCCGGCCGGAGCCGTCGATGACGGTCAGCTCGCTCACGAGCGCAGTGTCGAGGAGTGTTTCGACCGGCTCGGGGAGGACGCCCATCGCTTCGAGACGATAACCCGTCGGGATCAGTTGCGTCGCTCGACGACGATGTGCGTCAGCACCTCGAGCTCCGGCCGGTAGCGGCCACCGTCGAGGCGGGAGCGCGCCTCGGCCGCGTACCGGAGCGCCGTCTCACGGGCCTCCTCGAGGGCGCCGGTCTGGGCCACGCGGATGAGCGCGCCGTCGAGCGGCCCCCCGGCCAGGGCGGTCCGGACGACCTCGTCCTCTCGGGCGGCCAGGAGCAAGGGCAGGGTGGGCGTGCCCTCGCGCAGATCGTTGCCCGCGACCTTGCCCGTCTCGATCGTCGATCCGGTGCAGTCGAGGATGTCGTCAGTGATCTGGAACGCGATGCCGAGCGCGAGACCGAACTGGCCCAGGACGGGATCTCGGCTCCCGAGCAGACAGGCGGCCCGGAAGAGCTCGGCCGTCTTGAGCGTGCAGCGCTGCAGGTATTCCTCGACCGTCGTCTCGGGCTTCCGCGCCTGCTGGTGCTGGAGCGCCTCGCCCCGAACGAGCGACAGCGCCGTCCCGGCCAGGAGGCGCACGCCCTCGGCGTCGCCGGTGGCCGCGAGCTCGGCGAAGGCACGCGCGAACAGGTAGTCGCCCGTTGCCCTCGCGCCGACCGACCCGTGCGTCTTCCAGGCCGTCGCCTGGCCGCGCCTGAGCGCTGCCCGGTCGATCAGGTCGTCGTGGACGAGGCTCGCCATGTGGACGAGCTCGACGGCGACGCCGGTCTCGAGCGACGGCTCGCCGTCCGCCGCGAGGAAGACCAGCAGGGGACGAAGTCGCTTCCCGCCCGCATTGAGCGCGGAGGCACCCGCTTCCGCGACGGTCCCCGGATGACTGGCGACGGTCGCGCGCAGGCGGTTCTCCAACTCCTCGAGGTATGCGCCGAGGCCCGGTGCGTCCTCGACGGCGGCGAGCGCCGTCATGCAGCCCTCGCTGTCAGCAGCGCGACGATCCCGCCACCCAGTCGCTGCCCGGTCAGCGAGTCGAATCCTGCTTCCCGAGTCCGTTCGCCGAGCTCGGCGGGCCCCGGGAAGCGGCGAACGCTCGCCGGTAGGTACGAGTAGGCGGCGCCGCCCGGCAAGAACCGGCCGGCGATCGGGATCACACCGTCGAGCCAGATCCGGAAGAACGGTGCGAGCGGGCCCTTGGGGCGGACGATCTCGAGGATGCCCAGTCGCCCGCCGCGGCGGAGCACCCGACGCAGCTCGTTGAGCGCGCGGTCGAGGTCGTCGACGTTTCGGAGGCCGAACCCGATCGTGGCGACATCGAAGCTCGCGTCCTCGAACGGCAGCGCCAGCAGGTCGCCCTGCACCCACTCGATCTCCGTCGTCTTCCGACTCGCTCGCTCGAGCATGCGCGGGGAGAAGTCGAGCCCGGTGACCCGCCCGCCCGCGACGTGCGCCGCGAGAGCGAGATCGCCGGTTCCGCAGCAGGCATCGAGCACGCGGTCGCCGGGAGCGACCACCGCTCGTGCCGTCATTCGCCGCCAACCTCGGTCGAGCCCCGCTGTCATCGCGCGGTTCATCACGTCGTAGACCGGCGCGATGCGGTCGAACATCGCGCGGACGTCTGCCGCCGACAGCCGTCCCGTCTCGGCGGCGACCCTCATGGGGTTAGCCCCCGCCCGACTCGCCCTTGGACGCTTCGAGAAAGATCGCGAGGTTGCGCAGATTCTCCTCGCCGAGCTGCGCGAACGGCGGCATCGGCGACCCCGGCGTGATGGCACTCGGGTTCTCGAGGTGGTCGATCTGCCACTGGATGCCGCGGTTCCGGTTCCCCTCCTCGGTCAGATCGGGAGCGCCGAGCGCGGACGCACCGGTTCCGTCGTACGTGTGACAGTTGAGACAGCCGGAGACCGCGAAGAGCTCGGCGCCCGCGCGCGCATTCTCCGGCAGGTTGAACTTTTGCATCCAGGTATCGATCTGCTGAACAGCCCCGCTGCTGGCCTCCTCGGCGGTCGCGCCCTTGTACGTGAGGACGCCCATCGAGATTGCCGTTACCACCAACGTCACCATCGCGACGGGGCGGCGCAGCGGGCGGCGCTCCTCCCGGCGGTCGAGGAACGGCAGAGCGAACCCGATGATCAGGAGAATCGTCGGGATGCCGATCGTCCCGAGAACGACCGTATCCGGCCACTTGAAGATTCTCAGCAGGTAGAAGAGGAAGTAGAAGTACCAGTCCGGCCGCGGCGTGAAGCTCGTCGTCCCGGGGTTGGCCTCGCCCTCGTAGAGCACTCCGAGCCAGCCAGACTCCGACGGCCCCTCGGCCGTCTCCTCGGCGGTGAAGTACCAGATGCAGGCAAGGCCGATGATCACGAAGACCACGACCAGGCTCATAACCGTGTCGTGGAAGAGCGCGTACGGGTGGAACTGCTTCCCGCGCCGCTCGACGTCCTCCTTGTAGTGCTCGAAGTCCTCGCGTCGCTGGTCCATCACACGACTCATCGCGCGAACCTCCCGCGGGCCCTCGGCCTGACGAGCCCCGGCCCTCTGGGCTCCCGGTCGAGCCGCGGCGCGCCGGCGCGCTCCGGCGACCAGGGAGGCGAGGAGACCCCGAGGCGCACGACGAGATAGAGGTGGACGAGGATCAGGAAGAAGATCGCGCCCGGAAGCAGCAGCATGTGGAAGGCGTAGAAGATCGTCAGCGTGTTCGGACCGATCTCGTCACCACCGCGTAAGAACTGCGCCAAGAACGGCCCGACGATCGGCCCGGTCCCATTGAGGTTGATGCCGACGACCGTCGCCCAGTACGCAGTCTGATCCCACGGTAGGAGGTAGCCGGTGAAGCCCTGGAGCATTCCCAGAACAAGCAGCGTGAAGCCGATGACCCAGTTCAGCTCGCGCGGGTACTTGTACGCGCCGAAAAGAAAGACGCGAGCCATATGGAGGAACAGGAGGATGATGAAGACGCTGGCGCCCCACTTGTGCATTCCTCGCACGAGCCAGCCGAGGGTCACCTCGTGCGTGATGTATCGGATCGAGTCGTAGGCCTCGTCCGGCGTCGGCCGGTAGTAGAAGGCGAGGATCACGCCCGTGCCGGCCTGGACGAGGAAGGCTGTCAGTGTCGCCGAGCCGAGCGTGTGGAACCAGTTGGAGTCGGAGGGGACCTTTCGGAACAAGAACCAGTGGACGCCCCTCGCGATCGCGGAGCGCTCGTCGATCCAGTCGACCGGAACCATGACGAGCGCGATGAGCCTGTCGGTGAACCGCTTCTTCTTGCGGCTCGGCGGCGGGACCGGCGGGCGGGTCTCCGGAGTGACCGTCATGAGCGCAAGTCCTGCGGCTGGATCGGGTACAGCCAGCCCGAGAATCCGTCGACATGCTCTCCGGGGCCCTGGATCCCGTAGGCGTAGATCCTCGCCCGGGCGCCCTCACCTTCGACCTTGGCGACGCTGTAGCGCTCGACCAGGACGAGGTGGCCGTCGACGATGTCGAACTTGAAGCGGTCGAGTGCGCGGACCGGCGGCCCGGCAGTCCGGTTGCCCTCGGTGTCGTAGGCGCCGCCGTGGCAGGGGCAGCTGAAGTTCGCCGGCAGGACCGGGGTCTGGCTCACCTGGACGTCGTCGACCTCGATCTCCTTTCGCTGGTCGTCCTCCCTCGGCCCGCTCGCCTGCACGGGACAGCCGAGGTGCACACAACGGTTCGAGATCAGCGTGTAGCTCGGGTGCTCCTGGAACATGCCGTTGTACCGGACGAACGCCGTCTGCCTCGAGACCTCGCCCACCGCGGGGTCGTAGAGGTACTGCACTTCGATCCAGTCGCCCTCGGGGAAATTCTCGGTCGGCCCGAGGTCGACCTCGAAGGACACCTGGTCCCGGAAGGCGGGCAAGACGGCGAAGCCGACGACGGGCAGCGCGACGACGGCGGTGATGACGCCGCCGAGCCCGAGCGTCGAGAGCTCGAGGAACTTGTTGCGCGGGTAGCGCGTGACCTCGCCGTCGGTCTCGGCCTCATAGTCGAGGTCGGCGGCGGTGGCGACGGGTGGCGGCGCACCGGCGGCCGCCGGCGCTTCCTCCGCCTGGCGGCCGGCTCGCATCGCGTCGCGCGCCCAGAGGGCACCGAAGACGACTGCGATGACCGCGCCGATGATGACCGCGGGCCTGCTGACGACGAGACCGGCGAGGACACAAGCGATGCCGACGGCGAACCCGACCGGCCAGATGCTCGGCCCTGGGCTGTGCGGCTCCATGTCCCCGTGGCGGGGTTCCACGCTAGTGAGCGACTCCTTCTCTCAGTGGATTCAAGCGAGCCTCGCTGGGGGGTGTCAACGACGTGGCAACTGCCGCAAGGGAGTCTACGAGTCCGGGGAGAGGGCCGCCTCGACGGCGTCGTCCAGAGAGAGCTTCCGGCCCGCCTCGAGGCCACGCTCGAGCTCCGGGCCAGCGTGCGTGAGGACCTTGTCCTCGAAAGCGTCCCGCTCGCTCTCCCAAACGCCGATTGCTCCGCGCTGCTCCTCGGCCTCCACGGCACCCCAGAAGAGCCCTGCGCGCTCGTGGGCCCCTTGCTCGGCGGCGACGGTAGCGAGCAGCGCAAGGCCGTACACGAGGTTCTGTCGGTTGTGAATTGGGAGGAGGATCGCAAGCGCGTCGCGGATCCAGCGCTCGGCATCGTCCAGGCGGCCTAGCTTGCGGGAGACCTCACCGAGGTCAAGCAGTGTCCCGCCCTGCCACCAGGTGAAGCCCGTCTCGCCGGCGAGCTCGGCACTCTTCAGCATGAGCTCGATTGCCAACTCGGTATCGCCCTCATCGTCGGCGATGCCTCCGAGCGTCCTAAGCGCGAGAGCCTCGCCCCTGCGATCTCCGAGCCGGTGCGATGTCGCGCGTGCCTCCTCTGTAAGCGCACGTGCTCGGTCTCGATCGCCCACGCGCGCGGCATCGACCGCGATGCGGTGAGTCATGTGCGAGACGCCCCATTCGTCGCCGAGCTCTCGATAGAGCGCCACGCTGCGCTCGTAGAGCTCTAGGCCGCGGTCGAACTGCCCGACGATGTAGAGGTTGCCGCCGTAGGCGCGTAGTGCGTCTGCTCTAACCCTCGTGTCGATACCGTCCGCGCCGGCGAGCAGCGCCTCGAGCCATCGTGCTCCCTCGAAGGGGTCGGCGAAGACCCAGTGGTTCTCGAGCGAAACGGCGAGCCGGAGCCCGAGCTCGACGTCGGAGTGCGTTACCGACCAGGCGAGCGCTGCGCGAAAGTTCGCTTTCTCCAGCCGAACAAGCCCAGGGTCCTGCCTGCCCTCGGCCTCGGCGCTCATATTGGTCGACTCGGCCACGGCGAGGTAGTGCTGCGCGTGACGCCGGCCCAGCTCGGCAAGCTCGCCTGACTGGACGAGCCGTTCTCGTGCGTACTCGTGGATGGTCTCGAGCATGCCGAACCGGCCGCTGCCCCAGCGACGAACGAGGCTCTTGTCGACAAGCGACTGGACCGTGTCGAGGTCGGTGCCGCAAATGGCTACCGCGGCGTCGAGCTCGAAGCTGCCGGCGAAGACCGACAGCGCGCGCAAGACACGCCGCTCCTCCGCCTCGAGCAGCGCGTAGCTCCATTCGATCGTCGCGCGGAGCGTTCGCTGCCGCTCGGGAACGTCGCGTGCTCCACCGGTGAGCAGCGGCAGCGACCGGTCGAGCCGAGCCAGCAGGTCCTCGGGCGAGAGCAAGGAGACCCGAGCCGCCGCAAGCTCCAGCGCAAGCGGAAGCCTATCGAGCCGGCGACAGATCTCCTGGACGGCGGGGCTCACCGTGAAGTCGGGTTCGACGGCGCGGGCGCGCTCGACGAAGAGCGTGACCGCGTCGGAGTCCGGCAGCGGCTCGACCGGGAAGCGCTGCTCACCGCTGATCCTGAGCGGCTCGCGGCTCGTCGCGAGCACGCGAACGTCAGTCGTCTCCCGGAGCAGCTCGCCCAGGCTCGGCGCAGCATCGAGGAGGTGCTCGAAGTTGTCGAGGAGCAGCAGCGTCCGCCGCCCTCGAAGGAACCCGGCGACGCCGTCGCTCGCCCCGACCGTTTGAGCGATCGTCGTCTCGACGAGCTCGGGATCGGCGACGGCCTGGAGCGGAACCCAGAAGACGCCGTCCTCGAAGTCCTCGACCGCGTCGGCGGCGAGCTGCAGCGCAAGGCGCGTCTTTCCGGAGCCGCCCGGACCGACGAGCGTGACCAGGCGGTTGTCGCGGAGGAGCGCGCCCGCCTGCTCGAGCTCGGCCTGCCGACCGATGAGCGGCGTCGGCTGAACCGGGAGGTTCGTCTGGTGGAGCGTCTTCAGCGGTGGGTGCTCGCCCGTTCCCAGTTGGAAGAGACGCTGGGGAGCAGACAGGTCCTTGAGCCGGTGTTCGCCGAGGTCGCGCAGCTCGAACCGCTCGTCCAGCAGGTCGCGGGCGGCGCTCGAGATCAGCACCTGGCCGCCGTGGCCGGCCGCCATGACGCGGGCGGCGCGATGCACGTCCATCCCGACGTACCCCTCATCCGTGACCACGGGCTCCCCGGTGTGGATCCCCATCCGGGCCTTCAGGGGCCCGTTGGCCAGCGCAGCTTGCGCGGCTGCAGCCGCAGAGACGGCATCTGAGGCGCGCGCGAACGCGATGAAGAACGCGTCCCCCTGGGTGTCGACCTCGACGCCTCCGTTGGCGGCGACGGCGTCTCTCAGTAGGCGGCGATGCTCGGCGAGCACGTCGGCGTAGGCGTCGCCACCGAGCTCGCCCAGGAGCCTCGTCGAGCCCTCGACGTCCGTGAACAGGAACGTGACCGTGCCGGTCGGGAGTTGGGGCACGCTCTGAGAATTACTCGGAATCGAGCGCGATTTCTACTGCCGCGTCCACGTCCAGGCGGCGGCCGGCCTCATGCTGCTCAGGATGAGCCGCTGCGACCGGATCGAGGCGCGCGGCGTACTCCGACCGCCAACGCATCGTGAAGCGCAGGCGAGCCTCGTACGTCTCGGCGAACCCCCAGAGCAACGCCGCGCGCTCCGCGTTCCCCCGCTCGGCGGCGACGGCGCCCAAGCCGGCGAGGCAGTAGCAGACGAGCCGATCGGAGCTCGAGTCCCAGGCGAGGCGCAGCGCACCTGAGTACGCCGCCTCGGCCGCGTCGATCTCCCCGGAGACCAGCTCGACGTCGCCGAGCGTGTGGAGCGAGCTGGCCGCGCCGAACTTGTCGTCGCCGGCAAGTGAGAGGTCGGTGGACTCGCGGAGGAGCAGACGGCCGCGCTCCACGTCTCCGGCGGCGAACGCCTGCTGGCCCAGAAGATGCCGAACGCGTCGAACACCGCGGGGGCTGTTGAGCTTGAGGTGGAGCGCCTCGGCCTCTTCGAGCATCGCCCGGGCCTCGTCAAGCCTGCCCTCTTCGAGTGGAGCGATTGCGAGGTTCGCAAGCGTCCAGGCGATGCCGGCCTCGGAGCCGAGCTCGCGGAACTCGGCGAGTGCCTCCTCGGACCACGCGATCGCCAGGTCGAGGTTGCCGCGGACGCCCGCCACATTGCTGGCCGCCACGAGCGCCTTAGCGCGGACGAAGCGATCGACGCCTTCGGAGTGCTCGAGCAGCTCCCGAAACCAGCGCTCTCCTTCGACCGCGACGTTCCGGTCGAGCCAGACCGTCGCCAGCGAGCCGGCAAGCCGCAGGCCGAGCTCGGTCTCGCCGGTCTCGAGCGCCCAGCCGAGCGCGGAGCGCACGTTTTCCCACTCCGTGTGGAAACGCTCGTGGAGCTCCGGGTCGGCAGGGCCCACCCGCTCGGTTTCGGTGGCCTCGGCCAGCCTGGTCAGGTACCCGAGCTGCCGAGGCATGATCCGGTCGCGCTCACCTGACTCCTCGAGGCGCTCGGCGGCGTACTCGCGGATGGTCTCGAGCATCGAGAAGCGGTCGCCCTCGCGCCGAATCAGGCTCTTGTCGAGGAGGCCTTCGAGCGTGTCCAGCGCGGCGTCGCAAACCTCCTCGGCCGCGTCCAAGGTGAATCCGCCCGAGAAGACGGCCAGGCGGGCGAAGAGCTGTTGCTCTTCAGCCGAACAAAGCTCGTAGCTCCACTCGATCGTCGCCCGTAGCGTCTGCTGTCGCGCGGGGAGGTCGCGGCGCGACGCGGTCAGCACCGGCAGCCGGCGGTCGAGCCGGGCGAGCAGCTCGTCGGGCGCCAGGACCTTCACCCGGGCCGCCGCGAGCTCGATCGCGAGCGGCAAGCTGTCGAGCCTTCGGCAAATCTCGGCGAGTCGGCCGTAGTCCGCCGAGAACCCCGGCAGCACCGCCTCCGCCCGCTGTCGGAAGAGCTCGACCGCCGGCGCCTCGGCCAGCGGTCGCAGTGGAAACTCGCGCTCGCCGGCGATCTTCAGCGATTCGCGACTCGTCGCCAGGACGCTGAGGTTGGGGCACGCGGCGAGCAGCCGGCCGATCTCACCGGCGGCCTCGACGACCTGCTCGAGGTTGTCGAGGACGAGGAGCAGCTCGCGCGCTGCGATCTGCGCCGCCGCGTCCTCGTCGCCGCCGAGCTCATCGGCGATCGTCGGCAGCACGAGCGCGGGCTCGCGGACGGCGGCCAGCTCAACGAGGACCGCGCCTTCGTCGAACGACTCGAGTAGCTCGCCTGCCGCGGCGACCGCGAGACTCGTCTTCCCGATTCCGCCCGGCCCCGTCAGCGTGACGAGCCGGACGCGGTCGCGGCCCAGCAGGCGCAGCAGGTCGCCGAGCTCCTTCTTGCGTCCCAGCAGCGGAACCGGCTCGACCGGCAGCTGCGCCTGGCTCAGGCTGCGCAGCGGCGGGAACTCGTCGCGCCCGAGCTGGAAGAGCCTGACTGGTGCCGCGAGATCCTTCAGCCTGTGCTCGCCGAGGTCGCGGAGGTCGAAGTCGCCGTCGAGGAGCGCGCGCGTTGCGTCAGAGACGACGACCTGGCCCCCGTGACCCGCCGCCCCGATTCGCGCAGCGCGATGGACATCCATGCCGACGTACCCCTCCTTGGTGAGCGCCGGCTCGCCGGTGTGGATCCCCATGCGCACTCGCACCGGGCCCGAGGCGAGCGCACGCTGTGCTTCCGAAGCCGCTGCAACCGCGTCGGTTGCGCTGGCAAAGGCGACGACGAAGCCGTCGCCCTGCATCGTGACCTCGACGCCGCGGTGGCGCTCGAAGGCCCCTCGCAGCAGCTGATGGTGCTCGCTCAGGACGTCTTGGTAGCGCTCACCCAGCTCGTCGAGAAGGCGCGTCGAGCCCTCGATGTCGGTGAAGAGGAGCGTGACCGTGCCGGTCGGGAGCTCGGGCATCAGTGCCCCATCCAGTGATGCCGCCGAGATTCTGGGTCGCGAGCACCAAGCCAGAGTGCGCACTCCGACGAGCCAAGGCTAGGCAGCCTTGGTGAGGAGGAGGGTGTGCTCTGGCGCCGTGTGATCGCGGGCCAGAAGCCGGCATGTATCGCTGGGTGGGGCACTAGCGCAGGCCGCGGCTGATGGTGAAGCTGACCCGGGCCCCTCGTGCGCGGCGGGCGCGGGGTCGTGGAGCCTGTGTGAGCACACGCCCACGGGCGCGGGCGGATCGCCTGTAGCGCACTCGACCGACGCGGCAGTGGGCGCGGCGGATGCGGGCCCGCGCCGCGCGGGCTCGTTGGCCGATGATCCGGGGCACGCGGCAGATCACCGCTCGGCTCGCGGGCGGCGGTGAGGCGGGCGGCGACGGCGGCGCCGGAGGCAGCTGCGGAGCCGGCGGAGTCGGCGTCTGGGCACACGGCGGGCCGGGCACGCCGCCGGCGACCTGGAGGCGATACACCGGGCCGCTGCCGGACAGCGCGTAGACCCGTCCGCACGCGTCCTCGCCGAACGAGTAGAGGCTCGGCACGCTGAGGCCGGTCTGCCGGTCGTCCTGGGCATCAGGAGTCGCCAGCGCGATCGACCAGACCGGAGCCGAGCAGTAGTCGCCGTACACGTAGCGTCCGCCCAGGGGCGCGAGCGCCGGGTCGCGGACGACGTAGCCTCCCGTGATCGAGCAGCCTCGCGAGTGCGAGTACTGCCAGACCGGCGGAACGTGGTTCGGCGGGGTGCAGCCTTCGAACGGCTCTCGGCCCTCCCAACAATCCCACCCAAAGTTCGCACCTCGACCTCGGCCCGCACCCGTGGACACGAAGTCGATTTCCTCCCAGCTTCCCTGACCGACGTCACCGATCACGAGATCACCGTTCTGACGGTCGAACGAGAACCGCCATGGATTCCGGAGACCGTACGACCAGATCTCGTCGCGTCCAGGCTGGCCGACGAAGGGATTGTCCGGGGGAATTGCATACGGCGCACCCACCGGGTTGATGCGCAGGATCTTTCCGAGCAGCGTCTCGAGGTTCTGGCCATTTCCGTCGGGATCTCCCGCCCCGCCGCCGTCGCCGGTGCCGATGTAGAGGTAGCCGTCCGGCCCGAACTGGAGCTGCCCGCCGTTGTGGTTGCCGAACGACGAGTGCGGGATCGTCAGCACGTTGCGTCCCGATGGTTCGGCGACGTCGGGGGTTCGCCGAACGGCGGAATTCGGCAATCGTCAGCTCGCCGACCGGGTTTCGCGCCGTGTAGTAGACGTAGAAGCGCCCACTCGAGGCGTAGTCGGGCGCGAACGCCATCGAGAGGAGCCCACGCTCCCCGCCGGAGAGGACGAGGCTCGTGAGGTCGAGGAATGCAGTCGGGAGCACCACACCGTTGCGGACGAGCCGGATCCGTCCACCCTGCTCCACGACGAACAACCGCTCGGCGTCGCCCGGGGGCGAAGTGAGGTACGTCGGGGACGAGAACGTCCCTACGAGCGCGAGCTCCGGATCGCCCGGCGCGGCTTCTCCGCCATAGGCAAACGCCGCGGCAAGCGCGACAGCCGCGAGTGCGGCGCGTCCCATCCTTACGAGGTTACTCGGCTGGGCGGGAGATCAGTACGCAGGCGGTCGCTGCGCCTCGCGGCGGTGGCGCAGCCACTTCGAGAACTGACCGATGGCGATCACCGCAATGAAGATCAGGCCGGTGATCAGCATGCCCGTGATCACCTTCTTGCCCTCCTCGGCGGCGTCGATGACGACCTCGTCCCCGGCCTCCTGGGCGAAGAGCACGGCTGCGTAGACGAACGACATGCGGTTGCGACTCTATCCCAGGCAGCGGGCGTGGGCTTCCAGGGCGCGGTCGACGGCCTCGTCGCCCGCCGCCCGGCGGGCGAGGGCGTCGAGTGGGCCCGGATCTCCGTTCCGACTTAGGGCCTTGCGTGCTGCGGCGAGCTCGCCGCGTCCAAGGAGCGCCGCGGTCGCGGCCCAGGCCGCTCCGTCACCGGGCCGTCGATCTCCACGTGCCTGCGCGCAGAGAGAGATCAGCTCGGCCAGGTCGGCGACCGCCTCGACCTCGCCCAGGGCCGCGATCCGCGCGAGCCCCTGCGCGTAGAGGTAGTCGCCGAGCACGAGCGCCGCATCGCCGTCCTGCGCCTGGTAGAGACGGGGACGGCCGTAGTGGACGGCGTAGCCCTCGTAGATCGTCTCCAGGCCGAGCGCGAACCGCTCCTCGCCGAGCGGCGAGAAGACCGGCTCGAGCTCGCCGGCTGCGGGCTCGCGGAGGTGCGCGTAGAGCTCAACCGCCGAGATCGCCAACGGCCTCGATGGTGCGGTCGATCTCCTCGTCGCCGTGCGCGAGCGAGAGGAACATGGCCTCGAACTGGGAGGGCGCGACGTAGATCCCGCGCTCCAGCAGATGCCGGAACAGCGCGCCGTACCGTTCCGTGTCGAGCGTGCGAGCGGCGTCGTAGTTCTCCACCGGCCGCTCGAAGAGCGTCAGCATCGCCCCGACCCGCTGGACCGCGCCGTGTGCGACGAGCCCGGCCTCGAGTCGGCGGCCACGCCGCTCGAGCTCCTCGTAGACCCCGGGATCTCGCAGCCGTCGCAGCACCGACAACCCGGCCGCCGTGGCGAGCGGGTTGCCCGACAGCGTGCCCGCCTGGTACACGGGCCCCGACGGCGCGAGCTCGGCCATCACGTCTGCTCTGCCGCCGAACGCGGCGAGCGGCAGGCCGCCGCCGATGATCTTCCCGAGGATGGTCAGGTCGGGTCGCACGCCGAAGCGCTCCTGGGCGCCGCCCCGCGCAACCCTGAAGCCGGTGATGACCTCGTCGAAGACGAGCAGCGCGCCCGAGGCGTCGCAGAGCTCCCGTAGCCCCTCGAGGAAGCCCGGCACCGGCGGAACCACGCCCATGTTCCCGGCCACGGGCTCGACGACGATGCAGGCCAGACCCTCGCCGTGCTGCGCGACCGCGGCGGCGACGGCGTCCAGGTCGTTGTACGGACAGACGATCGTGTGGGCGGTGACGTCGCTCGGGATCCCCGGCGTCGCCGGGATCCCGAGCGTCGCGAGCCCGGACCCGGCCTCGGCCAGCAGCGCGTCGACGTGTCCGTGGTAGCAGCCGGCGAACTTCAGGACGCGGTCGCGGTGCGTCGCGCCGCGGGCGAGCCGGATTGCGCTCATCGCCGCCTCGGTGCCCGAGGAGACGAGCCGCACGAGCTCGACAGACGGCACCGCCTCGATGATCTCCTCGGCGAGCAGCACCTCGCGCTCAGTCGGCGCGCCGTAGCTCGTTCCGCCGAGCGCCGCCTCCCGGACCGCCTCGACCGTCTCCGGATCCGCGTGCCCGAAGAGCAGCGCTCCCCACGACGACACCCAGTCGAGGAGCCGCGCACCGTCCTCGGTCTCGAGATACGCGCCCTCCGCACGGCGGACGAAGAACGGCTCGTCGAGCCCAACGGCGCTCATCGTCCGCACCGGCGAGTTGACTCCGCCGGGGATCGCGCGCCGCGCCCGCCGGAACAGGTCGGTGCGTAACCTCAGAGCCAGTCGGCCAGCTCCTTCGTCCAGTACGAGACGACGATGTCAGCCCCCGCCCGCTTGATCGCCGTCAGCGACTCGACCGCAGCCGCCTGCTCGTCCAGCCACCCGGCCGCGCCCGCGGCCTTGAGCATCGCGTACTCGCCCGAGACGTTGTAGGCGGCGACGGGCAGGTCGAAGCGCTCACGGACCGCCCGGATCACGTCCAGGTTGGGCAGGGCCGGTTTCACCATGACCAGGTCGGCGCCCTCGCGGATGTCCTGCTCGCACTCGCGTAGCGCTTCGCGGACGTTGGCCGGGTCCATCTGGTACCCGCGGCGGTCGCCGAACGCCGGCGCCGAGTCGGCCGCCTCCCGGAAGGGCCCGTAGAACGCCGAGGCGTACTTGGCCGAGTAGGCGAGGATCGGTGTCGACTCGAAGCCGGCGTCGTCGAGCGCGCGCCGCAACGCACCGACACGCCCGTCCATCATGTCGCTCGGGGCGACGGCGTCGGCGCCGGCCTCCGCGTGGCTGACGGCCGTCCGCGCGAGCAGCTCCAAGGTCTCGTCGTTCGCGACCTCCTCGCCGTCGAGCACGCCGCAGTGGCCGTGCGACGTGTACTCGCAGAGGCAGACGTCGGTGATCAGCACGAGCCCCGGCACCCGCGAGCGCACGGCGCGGAGAGCCTGCTGGACGATCCCGTCGTCCTCCCAGGCACCGGAGCCCTGCTCGTCCTTCTCCTCGGGCAGGCCGAAGAGGAGGAGGGCCGACACGCCGAGCGCCACGCACTGCTCGGCCTCGGCGACGAGCTCATCGACCGTCAGCCGCGAGAGCGCCGGCAGCGCGTCGTTCCGTAGCGGCTCCGGCGCGACGAAGACCGGGAGGACGAAATCGTCGAGGTCGAGCCGCGTCTCCCGGACGAGCGAGCGCAGCGCGCTCGTCCTCCGGAGACGCCGCAGCCGGGTGACGGGAAACGTGCTCACGGGGCAACCTCGGTTGCCGCGTGTGCGGGGGAGGGGTGTCGCGGGGGGAACCGGGAGGTTCCCCGCGCCACTCGCGAAGGGGGCGCGTGGGGGAAACGGTTCGTTTCCCCCGCGAACGCGAGCCGAAGGCGAGCGTTGCTCACGAGCGGACGTTAGCCGCCGGCGGGGGCGGCGGCGCTTCCTCCAGCTCGACCTCGACGGGAACCTTCTCACCCTCTTTCCAGGATTCGAGCTCGACACGCTCGCCCATGAACTCCCAGAGGGCGCGCAGGCAGGCGAGCAGCGGCAGCGCAACGAAGATCCCCGGCAGGCCGTAGATCTCCCCGCCCGCGAGCAGCCCGAAGATGACGAGCAGCGGGTGGAGCCGCAGCGCGCTGCCCATGACGTTGGGGACGACGATGTGCCCTTCGATCTGGTGGATGCCGAGGAAGAGCAGGGCCACCCAGATCGCCGAGACCGGATCGACGATCAGTGCGTAGATCACCGGCGGGATCGCCCCGAGCCAGGGGCCGAGGTACGGGATCAGCTCCATCGCGCCGACCCAGGCCGCGAAGAGCAGCGCGTAGGTGTCCATCCCCTCGACCCAGCCGAGCGTCCCGAGCAGCCAGAGGCCGATTCCGGCGCTGACGCCGATGATCAGCGAGAGCAGCACCTGGCCGCGCACGTAGCCGGCGAGCGCGCGCTCGAGCCGCGGCACGAGGGAGCCCGACCCGGGGCGCGGCGGGAAGCGGCGGTCGACCGCCGCGGACAGACGCCCCATGTCAAGGAGCATGTAGATCGACACGACGATGATCAGGACGAGGCTGAAGAGCAGCTCGAAGATCGAGAGCGCCGCCCCTTCGAGGAAGTCGATCGCGCGGGAGGTGTACTCCTGCGGGTCCGCCTGGCGGAGCGAGTCGACGAAATCCCGGCCCTGCTGCTCGACCTGGATTCGCTCCAGTCCATGGTCGTCCAGCCAACCCTGGAGCCGGTCGACGTCGCGTTCAGCGTCGGTCTGGGCGGGCTGTCCGCGCTCGACCGTAAGGTAGTCCGAAATCCGGTCCGCAGCGTCGCGCGATTGGTCGATCACGACCGCCCCGATGGCGATCGCGGCGACCACCACCGCGGCGGCAAAGGTCAGGTAGACGACGGCGATCGAGAAGCCACGGGGAATCCGAAGCCGCCCGAGCGCCCGCACGAGCGGGTCGAGCAGAAGCGCGATCAGCGCGGCGACGAGAAAGAGGAAGACGGCGTGAGTGACCGCCGCCGCCATCGTCCAGGCAAGCAGCAGGACGAGCGGCAGCCCAACGAGCTGGATCCACCGCGGGATCTCGATCTTGGGCGCCCCCGGGGGCATCGCGCTGATCGTAGCGCCGGGGTTCGGCGTCTCAGCCCCGCCTGGGAATGGGAGGACGGAAGCCTGGCGCTCGACCCTCCCGAGGTGGTGGTCGAATTAGCTCTAGACTCCCGCCCCACCGTGTCACGTAGCGCCCAGCTGAAACGTGCACGCCCCGAGCGAAGCGTGCGCCCGAACCCACCCCTGCGGGCAGTCGAGCAGGCGCGCCGCGCCCACCGCCGGCGCGCGGCGGGCCACGCTCGCGCCAAGCGCGTCGCGATCCTCGTCGCCGCCTCCGCCGCGCTCGGGATCACCCTGCTCGTGACCGCGTTCGGGCCGAGCTCGAGCCAGCAGGTCCGGACGGCGCCGGCACCTGCCCAGCGGCTGTTGCCGAGCGGGCCACCGCGTCCCCAGGTCGTCGCCCTCCGCGACACTCTGCGGATCCAGATGCCGATCTCCCAGACCCGGATCACGGCCGTCGGCTACCACGGCGTCGACAACGGCGCTCTGGCGCTCGAGCCGGTCGGCCGGCAAGGGAACGAGGGCGCGCTCGCTCGTCTCTTCCGGCGCATCACCGGCGCCGGCGACAGCGGAATCACCTACTACCAGCTCGGCGGCGAAGGCCCGAAGACGGCGGTCCTCGACGTGGGAGCCGCGCCCGGCACCGACGTCTACTCGCCCGTGGACGGGACGGTGGTGGGGATCACCGGCTACGTCGTCAGCGGCCGCCGCCTCGGCAGCCGGATCGACATCCAGCCTGCGAGCGCGCCCTCACTCGTCGTCTCGCTGACCCACCTCCGCTCGGAGCCGACGCTGAACGTCGGCTCCGCCGTCTCCGCGGCGACGTCGAAGATCGGCACGGTGCTCGACTTCTCCCGCGTCGAGAGGCAGTCGCTCGCCCGCTACACACAGGATGCGGGCAACCACGTGTCGCTCGAGCTGCATCCCGCGGCGACACTCACGATTCCCTAGCGCCTCTGACCCTCTCGTGAGGATCCTCTTCGTCGCCGACGTGAACGGCACCCCAGGGGTGCGCGCCGTCGAGCGCCTGCTTCCGGACCTGCGTGAGGAGCTTCGCGCCGACTTCTGCGCCCTGAACGGCGAGAACGCCACCGATGGGCTCGGGATCACGCCCCAGGCCGCCGAGAGGCTGCTCGCCTCCGGCGCCGACGTCATCACGCTCGGGAACCACACCTGGCGCCGCAAGGAGATCGGTCCCTACCTCGCGGAGACGGATCGAGTGATCCGGCCCGGAAACCTCTCTCAGCACACGCCGGGTCGCGGACTGGCGATCGGGGAGACGAGGGCCGGCGCGAAGGTGGCCGTCATCAACCTGCTCGGCCAGCTCTTCCTGTCGCCCCCCGCTGGTCCGTGGGAGGTCGTCGACGACCTGGTCGCCGAGGCGCGGCAGTCGACGCCGGTCATCGTCGTCGACTTCCACGGCGAGGCGACGAGCGAGAAGGTGGCCATGGCCGCCTACCTCGACGGGAAGGTCACCGCGGTGCTCGGGACGCACACGCACGTCCAGACGAACGACGCGCGAGTCCTGCCCGGCGGCACAGCGGCGATCACGGATGCGGGGATGACCGGGCCGCACGACTCGGTGATCGGCGTGGTCACCGAGCTCGCGGTGGAGCAGATGCGCACCGGCGTCCCGATCCGATTCCGGACGGCGAAGGGCGGGGTACGGCTCGAGGGTGCGCTCGTCGAGTGCGGCGAGGACGGGCGCGCTACGAGCTGCGAGCCCGTCCGGGTCGGGTTGCCGCCACCAGAAGCAGCGTGAGCCCGACGAGCGCGAGGTCGCGACCGAGCACGAGCCACGACGCCGGCTCCTCGAACTCGAGCGCAAGCTCCCAGTAGCGGTACGGGAACCAGAGCTGCGTCGCGACGAGCGCCGCGGCGAGGAGCGCCGAGGCCACGATTCCGCGCCGGCCCCAGACGAGCGGGACGAGCGGCACGAGCCAGATCAGGAACTGCGGCGAGAGCACTTTGCCGAACGCGACGAACGCGCAGAGGGCGGCGGCGCAGGCAAGCAGCAGTCGCTCCCGGGTCGCCGACCCGCGGGCATACAGGACCCAAACCGTTACGAGGACGGTGGCCTGGAGCAGCGTCGAGATCGCCGCCAGCACATCGGCGCCGCCGCCGGCCAGGTTCTGGGAGCCGTGGCTCGACTCCATCGTCAGCCCGAGGCCGAACGCGTGGTGGGCGGCAAGGAGGAGCCCCGCGCCCAGGCTCTCGATCTGCAGGGGCCGGCCGGCCTGCCGCCAGAAGCCGTCCCAGACGCCGCCCGGCGAGATGACGGCGAAGGGGAGGACGATCGCGACGACGACGCCGGCGAAGATCGCGGTGGCGATGAGCGCCTCCCGCCGCCCGCGCGTCCGCCAGACGTGGGTGACGGCGATCGGCGCCAGCACGGCCGGATAGAGCTTCGCCGCGACCGCCAGCCCGAGCGCGCCGAGCGCGAGGCGCGATCGGCCGGCGACGAGCAGCGCGAGCGCGGCGAGCGTCAGCGCTGCCGGCCAGAGGTCGAAGCGCGAGAGGTAGACGGAGCCGAGCAGGAGCGGTGCGGCGCCGACGACGAGCGGGGCCCAGAACGAGGAGGACAAGAAGGCCACGAGCAGTACGCAGGCGACCCCCAGACCCCCCATCAGCCCCTCGAACCGGCGACGGTACTCGTCCGAGCTCGCGTCGCCCAGCGCGGGGAGCAGGAACACCGGGAGCGCTGCGGGCGGGTACTCGACCGTGAAGTCGCGATAGGGCAGCTGCCCGTCCGTCATCGCCTCGCCGTATCGCTCGTAGATCGGCGTGTCGACGATCTGGTCGCGCGCGTAGAACCCCTCGTGCAGCAGCGCCCAGGAGGCGAGGAAGACGGCGACCCCTAGGGCCGCGCTAGCGAACCGCAACCAGCTCGCGTCGCTCGGCGTCAACCGCTGACTCGGGCTCGGCCGGCTCGCTCTGCGTCGGCGCCACCACGGCGAAGATCGCAAATGCCGCGAACCAGGGGATGTAGAGAAAGGACCAGTGGGTGAGGACGAGCTCGAAGCCGATCAGCAGCGCCGCCGTGAGCGCAGCGAGCTGGAGCGGCGAGCGCCGCCGTGGATAGAACGCGGCGACCACTGCTCCGGCGAGCACGAGCCCGATCAGCGGCATCTGGACAAGGCGAAGGTCGGGGATGCCGGCGGCGTGGTACTGCCCCCAGTCCCAGATCGAGAACGGCGACTCCCGCCCGAGCTGCCACCCGAGCGTCCGGTCCCAGAAGACGCGCGCCGCATGCGCTGGGTTCGGCTCCAGGAGCAGGATCGCGAAGGCCGCCAGCGTTGCCGCCGCGAACCCGGCCGCGTAGAGCAGCGGGCCGCGGGGTCGGCGCAGCCGCACGGCCTCGGGGTAGCCGGCCCAGAGCGGCGCGACGATCAGCGCGCCGAACTTCGTCCAGCCCGCGAGCGCGCCGAAGATCCCTCGCGCCCACGGCGAGGAGACGAGCCAGAAGCCCCAGATCAGGAAGACGGCCGGAAGCGTGTCCTGCGTGTTCGAGTTGGACGCGTACTGCGTGAACGGGTAGGCAGCCCAGGCGAAGGCAAGCGTCGCAGCGAGCCGGAGGCCGCCGAAGCGGCGGCCGACGAGGGCGAGGCCGAGCAGCGCCAGGAGATCGAACGCGATGGAGGAGAAGTGCGCCGCCGGCAGATCGTCCCACTTGCCGCTCCAGCCGAACAGCAGGTAGCCCGGGATGTACGCGATGTAGGACACCGGCCCGTACGTGTCGCCGCGCTCGTTCGACGACTCGCACCGTCCGTTCGTCTGGATCCGTTCCCGGATCTCGCCTTCCGCGTCCGCATCGCCGCACGGCCTTGCCCGGGCCTGCACCGGCATGTGGCCGTACGGCGCCTCGCCGTTCACGATTCGGTGGGCGCCGATCACCCCCGAGTAGCCGACGTCGATCACGTTCGAGCCCTCGAGGTTCAGCCCGATGCGGAATCCGGCCAGGAAGACGGTGGCCGCAGCCAGGATCCAGACCGGCCAGACCGCGGCCCGCAGCGAGGGGCTGCGGCCGCGGAGCCCGATCCAGACCATCCTCGCCAGCAAGTAGGCCAGCGCGGGATAGACGAGCGGCATGCTGGTGAACACGTCGCCCTCGTTGAAGAACCACAGGGAGACCGAGAAGGAGAGCAGGACGAGTAGGTCGAGCGTGCGCAGGCCGAGCGGCCGCCGCCAGTCGACGAGCCCCAACAGGAAGACCGCGCACAGGGCGAGCCAGACCTCCGGGCGGTTGATCGTCTTGCCGCCGAAGGCACCGTCGGAGCCGCGCGCCATCTTCCAGGCCACCTGGGGGCCGGTCCAGGCCTCTGTCACCTCGCCCGTGCCGTCGTCGACCTTGCCGGTCGCGATCTCGCCCGCGTCCCCCCACCAGACATGGACGGTCCACGTCCCGCGCTCCCGGTCGTGCTCGGCGTTGTCGATGCGGCCACCCGACGGGTAGCGATCGAGCCAGTCGGCGACCTTGTCGTCGCGGAGGAAGGCGGCGGTCGCCTGCCTTTCCGTCAGGCTCGCCTCGGCCGCCAGACCTGCTGGTGTTGCGACCAGGGCAAGAACGACTGCGATGAGCAACCGCATTGGCCTGGAGCCTATTTCTCGGCGAAAGTCCGCTAGGACTTTCGCCGAAACGACCAGAGCTTGTTGCCGACGAAGTTCAGCGGCATGACCAGGATGATCGCGATCGCCTGAGCCATGATCTCGGGCAGACCTGCCCAGATGAGGATCTCGAGGACGACCAGGTTGGCGATCAGGGCGCTGACGGCGACGATCAGGAACCGGATGCCCTGGTAGGCGACGTGGCCGCGTTGGCCGCGGAAGGTCCAGAGGCGGTTCCACGTGTAGTTGTTCGTGACGGCGACGAGGAACGACGCCGTCGCCGCCGCCTGGTGAGGCCAGTCGGCACCGAGCAGCAACGTGCTGAAGACGGCGAGGTTGACGACGTAGCCCGTAGCACCGACGGTGCAGAACTTCGCCAGCTGCCGCCAGTTCGCCGGCTTGCGCAGCGCCGCACCGGCGCGCTCGCCGACGAGGACCAAGGAGGTGGCAACCGAACGCGTCAAGGGCCGGCGAACGTTAGCGGCTTACGCCGCGGGTTCTCGACGGGTGCGAAGCGTGAGTCCGTTTCGGCGGTAGTACTCAAGTTGGTCGGTGTCGAGCAGGGCGAACGGGGAGTCGACCGCGATCGCGTCGCCGCGCTCCGCGGCGGCAGCCTTCGGCAGGAAGCGGTGACGGCCGTCGTTGCAGCGGACCTCGAGCCCGACGACCGTGTCGCGGTCCGGCGCCAGGAGGACGTCCACGACGCGGCCCACCGGGAGGCCGTTGACGGAGACCTCGCGCTCGAGCAGCTCGCCCATCACGCTGACTATGCCCAGCCGCCGCGGACGGCGAACTCCTGCTCGTCCTGGGGGTCCTCCCAGGCGACCTCGACATCCTCGACCTCGGCATGCGCCGGACCGCGCCGGCACCACTCGAGCATGGAGTCGACTTTGTCGCGGGCTCCCTCGAACGCGGCCTCCACCGTGCCGTCGGCGTTGTTTCGCACCCACCCGGCGAGCCCAAGCAGGTGTGCGCGATTCCGGGTCTCGGCGCGGAAGAAGACGCCCTGGACGCGGCCGCGAATGACGACGTGGGCTCTCGCCGCGCGCTCCGTCAGTCTTCGAACCCCTCCTCGCCGACGAGTGGGACGAACCGGCAAGGAACCGAACGGAGGACCGCGGGCCCTTCGGGTGTGCGGACGATCACCTCGAGGCGCTGGCCGCGCCGGCCTCCGACGGGCACGACCAGGCGCCCACCCTGGTTGAGCTGCTCGTACAGCGGGGTCGGGAAGCTCGGCGCAGCCGCGGCCACGGCCACGGCATCGAACGGCGCGTGCTCCGGCAGGCCCCGTGACCCGTCACCGACGTGGACCTCGACATTCGCGTACCCGGCGGCCTCGAGGGTCGCCCGCGCCTGCTCGGCCAGCTCGGGGATCCGCTCGATCGTATGCACCTCGTCGCCGAGCTCGGCGAGGACTGCGGCCTGGTAGCCCGACCCGGTCCCGACGTCGAGCACGTGCTCGTCGCCGTCGAGGCCGAGCTCCTCCGCGATCCGGGCGACCATGTACGGCTGCGAGATCGTCTGCCCGGCGCCGATCGGGAGCGCGACGTCGTCGAACGCCCGGCCGCGCAGATCCTCGGGCACGAAGAGCTCGCGGGGGACGCGCTCCATCGCCTCCAGCACGCGCTCGTCGACGATGTCCCGGCCGCGCAGCTGCTCGTCCACCATCCGGGCGCGGAGCTCTTCAGGCGGCGCGGGCATAGGCAGGAGCCTCGACGCCGAAGTGCTGCAGGACGAGTGGCGCCACGCCGGTGATGGCCGTTGGCGGCGAGGCACCCCCGACGACGAGCATCGGGACCAGGGAGTCCCCGTCGAGCACCGAGCCATGCGAGCCGCCGCCGACGTGGTGGCGGCCGCCGAGGTCGGCGAGCTCGACGCCGGGCGCAGCGGAGACGAGCACGTCACCCGCGTTGGGGTTGGCGAGCGCGGCCCACGCCCGTCCTTGCCATCCGTCCTCTCCGGGCCCGAAGTGCAGCTCACCGCCGTCCCGGAACGCGACCGCATCGTCGCCGTCCCGGAACATCACGATGTCGAGGGCAGGCTCGCCGCGCAGTCGTTCGGCGACCGTCCGCGGCTCGACCCGGGCCTCGGGTAGGAGGTAGACCATCCCGGCGCGGTTGGAGGCGGCGACGGCGAGCTCGGCGTCGCCGCGCGAGCTCGGCCTCAGCAGGCGAAAGTCGGATAGCAGCTCCTCGAGCCGGAACGGTTGCTCGACCGGCATCTGCCCGTGGTCCGAGCACACGACGACGTCGTAGCGGTCGAGAAAGGCGCCGAGCCCACCCGCGGCTTCGACAAGCGCGGCGACCGCCTGGTCGCTGCGGGCCAAGGCCGCGTCGGCGGCCCCAGGACCGAGCGCGTGTGAGGCGAAGTCGTAGTCCGGAAGGTAGAAGAAGAGGAAGTCGAAGCCGTCGCGGGTGACCAGCCAACGTCCGACCGCGCCGGCGTACGCGTCGATCGAGCCGGCCGCGCGACCGCGGATCGCGAGCGGCGCGCCGGTCACATCCGATTCGAAGAGGCTGTAGTAGAAGAACCGGCTCGGCCCGTCGACCGGGCGGGCGAGACCCGGCACGGTCGCGACGTGGCGCGTGCGGCCCCGGTAGCACGGGACGTTGACCGCGGCTGCGACCAGCCCGTCGTTCTCGAGCGCCTCGAACACGGTGACGGCGTCGCGCGAGAGGTGCTCCGCGTTCATCTCGACGATGGCGTCCCGGATCGCCCGGCGTGCGCCCACCGCGCGCATCGCCCCGAAGGACGAGCCGTACTCGATGAGCCGGCGCTCACCGCGGTGGTACCAGACGAGGTGTGGGATGTGGTGGACGTCGGGCCCACCGCCCGTCGCGATGGAGGCGAGGCAGACCGGGGTCAGCGACGGGAAGGTCGAGGTCGCCCGGCGGTAGGTCCCGAGCTCCGCGAGCGACGCAAGCGTCGGCGCAGCGCGCGTCTCTCCCACCGACTCGAAGACCTCGGGGGTGAGGCCGTCGATGACGACGAGGACGAGCTTCTTCGAGGTCGGCATCAGTCGCGCGCCAGCGAGCGCAGGCCGGCGTAGCGCTCCGGCTCGCGCCGCCGCAGGCGCACTCCCAGCGCCGGCACGACCACGCCTTCCAGGAAGCCGAGGATCGGGACGAAGGCGAGCAGGGCGAGGACGAGCCCGGCGGCGGTAGTCAGGACCGCGGTCGCCACGCGGGTCCCGCCGCGGCGGACCGTGCCGCTCACGAGCTGCCGCGCCCCGGCTGCCCCGAGCACGCCCCCGATCGCTCCGGCGATCGCGTCCTCGACCCCGGCGAACGCGACGCCCAGACCGACACCGATTGCGGCGCCGAGGACGGCGGCGATCGCGAAACGCAGCCGCGTCCCGCCGAGGATGCCGGCGAGCGCGACCCCGATTCCGACTCCGACACCGAGGAACACTCCGACCCAGTAGACGTCTCGCATTCGACGAGTCAGTCTAGGGCGGTTACGCTCCCTTGCGTGGGGCGGCTCATAGCCGCAATGAGCCGTCCCGCACCCTTTTCTAAACCGATCTCGCTTAGCCTCCGTACCCGCAACTGGGGGGAATCCATCCAAGGAGGCGAGATGAGGAAGGCTGTGCTTCTGGGGCTCGTCGTCATCTTCGGCGTGCTCGCCGTCTCCGCGGTCGCACTCGCGGACCGCGGCAAGGGGAAGGGCAACGGCAACGGGAAGAACTTCTCCGCCAGACTCAACGGCTGGGAAGAGGATCCGTCACAGGTCACGACCGGTACGGGCCGCTTCCGCGCCACTGCCAACACCACGAGCATCGCCTTCGAGCTCCGCTACGAGGACCTCGAGGGCACGAATGTCGCGCAGGCCCACATCCATATCGGCTCTCGCCACGAGAGTGGTGGGATTGCCGCGTGGCTCTGCGGCGGCACGACCCAGCCCGCCTGTCCCGCTGGGCCGACGGCGACCGTCACGGGGACGATCGAAGCGAACGACATCGTCGTGACGACTCCGATCAACCAGGGGATCGAGCCCGGAGACTTCGCCGGCTTGCTCCGGGCCATGCGCAAGCGCGAGGCCTACGTCAATGTCCACACAGTCCCGCGCGCACCCGGCGGTGAGGTCCGAGGCCAGGTGAAGAAGGGCGGCAAGGGCGTCCGCAACGGCGACGATGACGACGACGACGACGACGATTAACGCCCGATGATTTGAGGCGGCCCATCCGCCTCTTCGCACGAAGGGCCCGGCTACCCGGGCCCTTCGTCGTTTTGCAGCGAGTCGATCACGGCGAGCCCGAACTCGGCGGCCCGCGCGCCGTCGACCACTCGGTGGTCGAAGGTAAGGGCCACGTACCCGACCGGGCGAACCGTCACCTCGCCGTCGCGGACGACCGGGCGCTCGGCGATGCGCCCGACGCTGAGGATCCCAACCTCGGGATGGTTGACGATCGGCGTCTGGAAGAGCCCGGCGAGCTTGCCCGCGCTCGTGACCGTGAACGTGGAGCCGCGCAGTTCCTCCGGCGAAAGGTTGCCGGCGCGCGCGGCGTCCGCGAGCCGTGCGACCTCTGCGCCTAGCTCCTCGAGCGAGCGCGAGTCGCAGTCGCGGACGACCGGAACGACGAGCCCCTGGTCGGTCTGGACGGCGACGCCGAGGTCGTAGCGCTCGAGGTAGACGATGTCGTCGCCCTCGAGCCTGGCGTTCAGCTCCGGGAAGTCCTTCAGGGCGACTGCGCTCACCTTCAACAGCGTCGGGACGAGGAGCTTCAGGTCGACGTTGCCGAAGTCGCACTCCTCCACCCAGGTCACCGGCGGCACCTCGCGGTGCGCGCGCGTCATGTGTTCCGCGATCAGCCGGCGGACGCCGCGCAGCGGCTCCCGCCGTCCCTCCGACGGCCCGGCCGCCCGGCGGACGTCTTCCTCCGTGATCCGCCCTTGCGGTCCCGTCCCTTCGACCTGCTCCAGGTCGACCCCGAGCTCCTGGGCGATCTTTCGGACGAGCGGCGTCGCGCGAACGCCTGACGGCGGGGCAGCAGGCGCCGCTGCGGGCGCGTCGGCCGCCTTGGCGCCGTCCTCGCCGATGACCACCAGCACGGTCCCGACGGGGACGACGTCGCCCTCGGCGACCATGATCCGCGCGACCTTGCCGGCGGCGGGCGACGGGATCTCGACCGTCGTCTTGTCGGTCTGGATCTCGACGAGGGGGTCGTCCTCGGCGACGTCCTGACCCTCCTGGACGAGCCAGCGGGCGATCTCGCCTTCGGTCAGGCCCTCGCCGAGGTCCGGCAGCTTGAACTCGTACGCCACGAGGTCAACCTAGCGCGGCTGCCCGACCCAGGCATCCGCCGGGACGATCAGCACGCGGAGGCCGGCCTCGACCCGCCAGAGCGACACCGCCTGCTCGTCGCCGCTCAGCTCCGCCGCGGTCTCACGCGGGACGTAGCCGACCTGCAGCGTGCGCTCCTCGTTCCAGATCCCGATCGCGTTCGGATCGTGCTCGTTCTCCGGCTCCGGAACGAGCGCCAACCGCTTCCCCGGATCGAAGGACGGGTCGGGAAGCGCCTCGGGCCGGTAGGTGACGCCGGCCGCCGGCACGACCCGGACCCGCGGATCCTCCCAGCGCACCGGCTCGCCCGTCGCGGCGTCCCGCATGAAGTAGCCGGAGCTCCCGGGCTCCAGCAGGAGCCTGAGGCGCGTCAACTCACCCGCTCGGCAAGTCCCTCGTAGCGGTTCACGAGACCGTCGGCGCCGAACTCGAGGTCGGCGACGAAGGATCCGGAGCGGAAGCGGACGAGTCCCTCGCCGAGCGGCTCGTACCGCTGTTCGGCCCGCGAGACCTCGAGCGACGGGACGTCCACGAAGCTCATCACGTAGTCCGTGGCGCGGTCGAGGCCGGCCAGCACCGGCAGCGAGTTGAAGAGCGGTGAGAACGCGAGGTCGAAGAAGTCCGTGCCGTCGAGGCCGAGGTCGGCGCTTGGCCCGTCGACGACTTCCGCTCGCAGTCGTCCGGGATCCAGTTCGTACCGGAGCTCGTAGGTGATCCCGATCTGCGTCCCGCGCGCCCGCAGCTCGGCGCCGTCGATCGTGACCCGCGCGATCTCCATCCGCGGCTCGTCGAGCCCGCGCCAGACGACCGTCCGTGTCAAAACTCGAGCAGCTTGCGGACCGCCGCGACGACCCGCTCGACCGACGGCATGTAGGCATCCTCGATCTGCCAGTACGGGTACGGCACGTCGTAGCCGGTCACGCGCAGAACCGGCCCCCGCAGGTCGAGGATCGCCTTCTCGGCCAGAATCGCCGCCAGCTCTGCGCCGAACCCGGCCGTCCGCGGGGCCTCCTGCACGATCACGACCCGCCCGGTCTTGGCCGCCGAGGCCAGCAGCGCGTCCTCGTCCAGCGGCTTCAGCGTCCTGATGTCGAGGATCTCGACGCTCGTCTCATCCTCGAGAGCCTCCGCAGCCTGCTCGGCGAGCGGCACCATCGCGCCGTAGGCGACCAGCGTGACGTCGGTCCCCTCTCGCGCGACGCGCGCCTTCCCGAGGGGGACGACGTGCTCGCCGTCAGGCACCTCGCCGCGCATCGTCCGGTAGTGGAGCTTGGGCTCGAAGATGACGACGGGGTCCGGCTCTCGGATCGCCGCCGCCAGCAGGCCCTTGGCATCGGCCGGCGTCGACGGGATCGCGACCTTCACCCCGGGCGTGTGGACGTAGTACGCCTCCGGCGAGTCGTCGTGGAGCTCGGGCGCACGCACGCCGCCGCCGTACGGCATCCGGATCGTGACCGGGAACTCCATCGCACCGCCGGTCCGCCAGCGGTACCGCCCGACGTGTGTGATCAGCTGGTCGAGGCAGGGGTAGGAGAACGCGTCGTACTGCATCTCGCAGACCGGCCGCCAGCCGGCCATGCAGAGCCCAACCGCGGTGCCGAGGATCCCGGCCTCGGCGAGCGGCGTGTCGACGCAGCGGTCGGGCCCGAAGCGGTCTCTGAGCCCGGCGGTCGCCCGGAAGACGCCGCCCGCGCGCCCGACGTCCTCGCCCATGACCATGACGTTCGGGTCGCGCTCGAGCTCGACGTGAAACGCGTCGTTCAAGGCTTCGACGAGGAGCTTCTCGCTCATGATCGGAGGATCTCTCGAAGCTCAGCCAGCTCCTCATCGAAAGAGCTCGGCGAGTTCGCGTAGGTGTTCTCGAAGAGGAGACCCAGATCCGCTGCCGGTTCTGCCTCGGCATCCGCGATCCCCTTACGCATCGTCTCGAACGCCTCCCCGCGGATCTCCTCCGCCAGCTGCTCGGTGAGCACGCCGGCGCGCAGGAGGTAGCGCTCGTAGCGCCCTAAGCACTCGTTCCGCTTCTCCTCCTCGACCCGCTCGGGATCGATGTAGGCGGACGGGTCGTCGGCCGTCGCGTGCGGCGCGGCGCGGTACGTGACGGCCTCGATGAACGTCGGCCCCTCGCCCGCCCGCGCACGCTCGACCGCCTCGCGCGTCGCGTCGTAGACGGCGAGCACGTCGCCGCCGTCCACCCGCAGCCCCGGCATCCCGTAGCCCACCGCCTTGTCGGCGAGCGTCTCGGCGGCGGTCTGCGCCGAGACCGGCGTCGAGATCGCCCAGCCGTTGTTGTTGCAGAACAGGATCACGGGCGCGCGCATGACGCCCGCGAAGTTGGCGCCTTCGTGGAACGAGCCCTCCGAGGTCGCGCCGTCGCCGAAGAACGCGATCGCGCAGGTGTGCTCGCCGCGGAGCTTGCGCCCCCACGCGAGTCCCGTGGCGTGAGGCACGTGCGTCCCGATCGGGACGCAGATCGAGGCGACGTTGTAGTCGACCGGATTCCACCAGCCGGCCGGATGGCCCCGCCACCAGGAGAGGACGGTCGAGGCAGGCATCCCGCGGAGGAGGCCGATCGCGGACTCGCGGTAGCTGGGGAAGATCCAGTCGTCGCGCTCGAGCGCGTAGACGGCGCCGACCTGCATCGCCTCGTGGTTCCAGAAGATCGCGTAGGTGCCGATGCGGCCCTGCCGGTGGTAGACGAGCGAACGCTCGTCGTAGGTGCGCAGCAGGACCATGCCGCGGTAGAGCTCGATCAGGTCACGCTCGTCGAGCCCTTCGACCTCACCATCGGGCAACGCCTCGCCGTCGCCTATGACCCGACGAAGGGTGCGTGGGGGAACCCCTGGTTCGCCCACGGGCCCCCTCCTCGCAGGCGGCGCCGCGGGTTCTGTGGTGGACGGAGCCGGCTCAAGGCTCGCTCCGTCCGGAAGCACCTTCGCCATCGACGCGAGCGTATCGAAGGGTCCACCTGCTCTGTGTACGTGAGCCTCCCGCGCGGCAAAGCCGCGCTCCGGCGGCGACTGCATCGTGCTCTAGAGCGCCTTCACCCACAGCGGACCGATCCGGTGCCTGGCCCCGGACATCGCCCCGGCGGACCCCTCCAACGCCGGTCAATGCCGATGGCTATCACGAGACGCGTCTCCGTCAGCCATGTCCAGTGCCTGGCACCAGAGATGGCCCCGGC
>Ga0081538_10000053_pt1 | contig 109213 bp, 111 predicted proteins | sample TabmetS5T2R1_FD_71022 | JGI IMG/M metagenome (GOLD analysis project Ga0081538, IMG submission 71022) | Tabebuia heterophylla rhizosphere microbial communities from the University of Puerto Rico - S5T2R1 | ecosystem: Host-associated > Plants > Roots > Rhizosphere ... | reverse complement strand
GTCCTGGTCGTCCGCACGGCGCGCGTGACGGACTGGCGCTCAGCCGGCTAGCCCGGCTTCTACGGCGGGCTGAAGCGGATGTTGAGGACGTCTCCGTCCTCGACGACGTAGCCCTTGCCCTCGAGGCGCTGGAGGCCGCGGCGCGCCGCCTCGGCGTGCGACCCGCACTCGACGAAGTCGTCCCAGCGGATCACCTCCGCACGGATGAAGCCCTGGGCCATGTCCGAGTGGACCGCAGCCGCCGCGTCGAGCGCCGTGAGCCCGCGGCGCAGCGTCCACGCCCGGGCCTCCTTGTCTCCCGCCGTGAGGAAGCTGACGAGGTCGAGCGCCGCGAACAGTCGTCGAACGACCTCCTCGAGCGCGGAGGCGCCCTCCCGGAAGGCGCTCGCGTCGGCCTCGGGAAGCTCGGCCAGCTCCGCCTCGAGCTTCAGGTCGATGCCCTCGGGGCCGTTCACGACCTCGAGCAGCGGCTTCGTCGTCAGCGGCTCGAGCTCGGCGGGGATCGGCTCGCCGAACGTCGCGAGCGTCTCGCCGCTGTCCAGGTGCGCCAGGAGACGCTCGAGAGTAGCCGCCTCGTCGCGCAGCGCCGGCTCACCCGACTTCGCCTGCTTGGCGACCCGCTCGAGGCGGCGCTCGACGTGCTCGCGGTCGGCAAGCAGCAGCTCGAGGCCGAGCGTCACGCGATCGTCAGCGGGGCTCCGCGTGCCGGACCAGCCGTCGAGGACGAGCAGGAGGGCGTCAACCTGACGGAGGTTGCCGAAGAGCTGGGCACCGCTCCCGGGGACGTCGACGATCCGAACGGCCGCCCGCGTCACCTTCTTGGCGCCGACGACGGCGGCAATCTGCCCCAGCCGCTCGTCCGCGACAGGCGCCATGCCGACGTTCTCCTTCCCCGAGACGGTCGCGCCGGCGCCGGTCAGGGCGTTGAAGAGCATCGTCTTCCCTGCGTTGGGAAGGCCGACGATGCCGACGTCGAGAGCCACGCAGCGACTCTAGACGGCACCGACTCGACCTCGTACGATCGCTGCGTGCCGATCGACACCGTCGAGGCCCTGGGCCGCGTCCCGCTCCTGTCGGGGCTCGACCCGAAGGAGCTCAACCAGCTGGCCGCCTCTTTTACCGAGCGTGCCTTCCCGGCCGGCACGGTCGTGGTCAAGCAGGGTGACGAACGTGGGATCGGCTTCTTCGTCATCACAGACGGCTCGGCCCGGGTCTCCGCAGACGGGCAGGACATCGCCGTCCTCGGCCCCGGCGACCACTTCGGCGAGATCGCGCTCATCGGCGAGCGCGTGCGCACGGCGACGGTCACCGCGGAGACTGATCTCCAGACGCTCGTCACGACCGTGTGGGAGTTTCGCGCTTTCGTCAGCAGCAAACCCGAGACGGCTTGGAAGCTGCTCGAGCACCTCGCCGGCCTGCTCGCCGAGAGGAAGCCGGCCTAGGGAACGCCGCCCTAGGCGGACGCGGTCGCCGCGAAGCCGATCTGAGTTTCCCGCTCGGACCGGCGCACGTAGACGACCTTGCCGAGCGAGAGCACGTACGTGCCGTCCTCCGTGGGGAGCTCGAAGACCGCGTCCGAGGCGGCGAGTGCCGCCGCGAGCGCGTCCGCGATCTCCTGGGAGACGTTCGCACCGACCGACTGGCCGCCCTCGAAGGCGACCTGGATTCGTACCGAGTTGTTGTTCTCAGACACCTACGACCTCCGCGAGGACACCGTGCAGGGAGTGGGGATGGACGAACGAGACGAGGTGGCCGCCGAGGCCGGGGCGCGGCTCCCCGTCGAGGACCTCCGCGCCCTTCGCTGCGAGCTCGTCCACCGTGGCCGCGACGTCACCGACGGCGATGCCGACGTGGTGCATCCCGGGCCCGCGGTTCGCCAGGAAGCGCCCGACGTGCGTGTCGGGCCCGAGCGGCGAGACGAGCTCGATGCGCCCGTCGCCCAGGCGCAGGTAGACCGCCTCGACGCCCTGGGCCTCCAGCCGGTCACGGAGCTCGACCTCGGCGCCGAACAGCGACCGGTACGTCTCCACGGCCGCGTCGAGGTCCTCGACCGCGAAGGCGACGTGGTGCACGGAGCGCACGTCCATGCCACCGATCCTATCGGCTGACTGTCAGTCCGCCGCTGAGACCGCGCGGGGCGTCCCGACGCGCTCGGAGGCGTTGGACTCCGGCTGCACGTTGACGAGAAGCGCCTCGAGCTCCTGCCGGTTGAGCGTCTCCTTCTCGAGCAGCTCGGCGGTGATGCGATCGAGCGTGCTGCGGTGCTTGGAGATGAGGCGGACGGTCTCGGCGTAGGCCTGATCGGTGAGGCGCGCCTGCTCGTCGTCGCGAAGGCGCTTCGTCTCCTCCGAGAGCGCGTAGTTGTCGGCGCGGAGTGTGCGCGAGGAGACTTCGTCCCCCATGCCGTACTCGAAGATCATGGCCCGCGCGATCGCGGTCACGCGCTCCAGGTCGTTCGAGGCGCCGTTCGTGACCGCACCGAAGACGATCTGCTCGGCGGCGCGGCCGCCCAGGAGCACCTTCATGCGGTCGATCAGCTCCTCCTTCGTCGAGAGGAAGCGGTCCTCCTGCGGCGTGTGCAGGGTGTAGCCGAGCGCGAGACCGCGCGAGACGATGGTCACCTTCTGCACCGGCTGCGGCTCGCCGACGAGATGCGACATGAGCGCGTGCCCGGCCTCGTGGTAGGCGACGACGCGCTTCTCCTTCTCTGTCATCGTCTTCCGCTGCTGGAGGCCGGCGACGACGCGCTCGAAGGCGTCCTCGAAGTCCTCCGCGCGGATCTCCTTCTGGGCGGCGCGGCCCGCGAAGATGGCCGCTTCGTTGCAGAGGTTGGCGAGGTCCGCGCCGGTGAGGCCGGCGGTCTGCCGCGCGACCGCGGCGAGGTCGACGTCTGCGGCGAGCGGCTTCCCGCGCGTATGGACCTGGAGGATCGCCTCACGGCCGGCGAGGTCCGGCTCGCCGACGAGCACCTGACGGTCGAAGCGGCCCGGGCGGAGGAGGGCAGCATCGAGGTCCTCGAGCCGGTTCGAAGCGGCGATGATGACCACCTGCTCGCGATGGTCGAAGCCGTCGAGCTCGACGAGCAGCTGGTTCAGGGTCTGGTCGTGCTCGCGGTTGAAGCCCGAGCCGCTGCGGCGCGAGCCGACGGCGTCGAGCTCGTCGATGAAGACGATGGCCGGCGCGTGCCGGCGGGCGCGTTCGAAGAGCTTGCGGATGCGCGCGGCGCCGAGCCCCGCGAACATCTCGACGAAGGCGGACGCGCTCTGTGAGTAGAAGGTCGAGCCGGACGCGTGCGCCACGGCCTTTGCGAGCAGCGTCTTGCCGGTGCCGGGAGGCCCGTAGAGAAGGATCCCCTTGGGCACGCGCGCGCCGAGCTTCGCGAAGCGGCGCGGATCCTTGAGGAAGTCCACGACCTCCTGGAGCTCCGCGGCGGCGTCGTCCACACCGGCGATGTCGTCCCAGGTGACCGAGGACTTCGAGGACGGCTCCACTTCGGTCGGCCGCACGCGCGGCATCAGGGAGAGCGACTTCCAGATCAGGTAGACGATCAGCCCAAGGAAGATCAAGGGCAGCCACGTGAGGGCAATCCCCGGAAGGTCGTTCAGGAAGTCCGCGAGCCAGTCCACCCGCCGGTCTCATCGGCAGGGGATGGGGAAACCTGAAGTGGCCGGTGTCTGCTGTGGGAACTCTCTCGGTCTGACGCGGGTACGTCCAGATGATGAGCTCGAAACAGCTCGCAACCACCCTGGTCGTCTGCGCCCTCTTCGTCGTCGCCGTCGTCGCCGTGGTCGATGCGGCGCGCTCGCGGGACGCGGTCGACCCACCGGCAGATCCGCCCCCGACCACCGGCCGGGAGGATCCCGGCAGTGCCCCGGCAGACGAGCTCGAGGCCCAGGGGATCCGGGGAATCCTCTACTACAGCGATCCCGAGGACGACTGCCGCGTCCATGCGCTGGCGCTGCCGACGCTCGAGGCGGCTCCGCCCTCCGAGCTGCGCGCCTGCCGCTTCGAGCTGCCTCCCGAGCCCGGGACGGGCACCGTCGACGGCGACGACAGCTCGACCGCGCGGAAACCCGACGGAACGCTGACCGTGATCCGCAAGGGGGAAGTCTGGAACACGCCGTGCGCGCGGTCCGACGCGGCCGGGTGCGGGCAACGCCTTCTTGCGACCGCCGAGCTGACGGAAGCGGCGCACGCCGTTCCCTTCGTCCCCACGGGACCGCGCCACCTTCGAAGCGTCATGGCGATCCGGGTCGCCTGGTTCAACGAGACGCGCGCTGCCGTCCTCGTGCGCGTGCGGCTTCGCGGCCGTCTTCGAGTCCTCGGGCCGGTGGCGGTGCTCGCAGTCTACGAGGGCACGCGACTCGTACGAGCCACACAGTACGCCGGGGCCTTCGATCTGCGCATGAGCCCGCAGCGCTCCTTTGTCGGCGTCGTCGAAACGGGGCGACGGGTCACGATCGTGAGCCGGAGTGGGACACAGGTTCTCGGGGCCGCCGATCTCCCGTCGCCGAGCGCCCATGCGGTCGCCTGGTCTCCTGACGAGCGGTGGGTGGCCGTCGCAAGCCGCTGGAGCGTCTATCTGCTGCGGATGGCCGACCTTGCCGCCGACCGGCAGCCGCGCATCATTCGCCTCCCGCTCGTGGCACGGGACCTGGCCTGGCGCTGACGCCTACTCGACGAGCTCGAGCCGGGGGTTGGGGCGGTACCTCCGTCCTACCTTGGCCGACGGAAGGCCGTCCGTGAGCACGATGTCGGCGGTGAAGTCGTTGTCGCCGCGGATGAGCGACGAGCCGATCCCGTAGGAGTCCACCGGCACGTCTTTCGCCTCGAACTCCCTGATGCGCTCGACGTCGAAGCCGCCGGAGACGACGATCTTCACGCGCTCGAAGCCGTTCTCGTCGAGCGCGTCGCGCACTTTACGGACGAGCCGCTCGTTGACGCCGCGAGGATCGAAGTCGCCCATCTCGTGCCAGAGCGAGCGGTCGACCAGCGTCCTCGAGGTGTCGAGGCGGACGCCCCAGAGCCGGTCTCCCATGGCCCGCGCGACCTCCAACGACGTCCGCACGGAGTCGTTCTCGAAGTCGACGAGGACGACGATGTTGACGTCCCCGGCGGCCGAATCGGCGAACTTCGTCGCCGCGAGCACCGTGTTCCCGCCGTAGGCGGAGATAAGCGCGTGCGGCACGGTTCCGATGCCGCGACCGCCCCACCAGGAAGCCTGCGCGTCCGTGGAGACGCCGATCGCGCCCGCGACGTGGGCGGCGTAGCCGTCGCCGGTCTGGACGCGGTGGTGATCGTGACGGGCCGGGAAAAAGAGGATCGGCTTCCCCCGGGCAGCCTCGACGACACGGCGGACGTTCGTCGAGATGAGCGTCCGTCGGGCCAGCACGCCGAGGTAGCAGGTCTCCAGGTGCGCAAAGAGCGTGTAGTCGCCCTCGATCGTCATCACCGTCTCCCAGGGCGCCACCTCGTCGCCGTCGTAGAGCGCGTGGACGGTCAGCTCGTCCCAGTCGTCCGAGCAGAGCTTGAGGATCGCGATCGCCTCATCCATCCCGCCCAGGACCGCCTGCTGCTTCTGGAAGACCTGCATGACCACGCGCGGGTGGCGGCCGTCCCGAAGCAGCGTCTCGCGGGCGTAGTTGAAGTAGACGTCGGTGTAGTAGCCCTCCCGCATCTTCTCGACCGGGAGGTCGAAGATCTCAGGCGGGAGGCGGCGCTTCCTCGTCTCGACTGCCATCTTGGGGGCGATTCTAGAGGCGTGATCGGTGCTTGCCGTCATCGCGGCAAGTGCCGGTCACGTCTCCAGGCGCAGGCACTCCTCGAGAGCCGCGTTCGCGACCTCGAGCTGCTCGGGCGAGGGCTCAGCAGTAACCAGGCGCTGCTGCAGCTCGTGGCCCGGCCGCGCTAGCGCGCGGGCTACGGGGTGCTGCTGATTGGCGACCATCCAGGAGAAGACCTCGACGGCCGCCGCGACCGAGCCGACGCCTACTGCGACGCGAGCCGCGGGGCGCAAGTGCCTCGGCGCGCGGGAGGCGAGCGCAGTCCCGACGGCGGTCGTGGCGAGCAGCGGGCCGATCATGTGCGAGCCGCAGCGCTCGTGCTCGCGCGTGCGCGGCTCGCCGGCCTCGTAGCTGCCGATGGAGATGTGCTCGGCGCCGTGGTACTCGGCGAGCCCGGTCCCGCGGAGCGCGGCGACGGCCGGTCCGAGCGCGAGCAGGGCCGCCACGGATTCCTGGGTGAGCGGGGAGAGGCGTGTGCGGCGCACCGCCTGGATCGCGACCATGCTCCCCGCCATCGCGCCGAGCACGCCGGGCCGCTGGAACGGCAGCGTCGCCTCCGGCAGCCGCCGTCGCACCTCGGGGAGGAGCGCGAAGACCTCCGCGATGCGCGCCGGGCCCCGCGCGAAGCGGTTCCGGACGTCCATGGCCCGCACCGGCTTCGGCCCCGAGGCGAGCTTGAGCTCACCGTCGTCCGTGCGCACGGCGCAGGCCCAGTGGCGCGGTCCATGGACGAGCACGCCGTTCGCGAGCGCCATGCCGCCCAGGCGGACCGATGGTTCCCGGCTCATGCTCCCAGAGTAGCCGCGACGTGCCGGAGGAAGCGCACCCCCAGCTCCAGGTCTGCGATCTCGATCCGCTCGTCCGCGGAGTGGATCAGGCGCGCGGCGAGGTCCGGATCCATCGTGCGCATGGGGAAGAAGCCGTACGCTACCGTTCCGAAGGCCTCGCGGAGGAAATGGCTGTCCGTGAAGCCGACCGAGACGACGGGAACGACTCCGGCGTCCGGATCGTCCTCGGCGACGAACGCCGCGATAGCGTCCCAGAGCGGGGTGTCGAGCGGCGAGCGCGTGCCGCCGATGGCCTCGATCCACTCCAGGTCGTATGAGTCTTGGCCGAGAGCCGCGCGGATGGCCGGCTCCACGTCCACAGGCGTGTCGCCGGGGAGGAGGCGGCAGTCGCAGACCACCTCGCAGCGGCCCGGGATGACGTTCGTCAGCTCCGAGGCCGAGATCATCGTCGGCGACACCGCGACGCCGAGCATCGGCTCCACCATCTCCCGCACTTCCCGGGGAAGCTCGGCGACCGCCTCCTCGAGCTGGGCGGGATGCGGTACGTCGCCGATGGCCGCGAAGAGCGCTTCGGTCTCCGGGATCAGGCGCGGCTGAAACCGCAGGGCGGCGACCCTGTCGATCAGGCGGGCAGCGCGCACGAGCGCGTTGTCGGCGATCCCGGGCATGGAGGCGTGGCCGCTGCGGCCGTGCGCGACGATGCGGAAGGGAGCGCTCATCTTCTCCGCGGTGGTGCAGAGATACGCCGGGCGGCCGCCCAGCGCGACCCGCTCGCCGCCGCCCTCGTTCACGCAGTAGTCGGTGCGCACGGCCTCCGGGTGCGCGCGGCAGAGCCAGGAGAGCCCGACGTCGACCCCGACCTCCTCGTCGGCGGTCGCCGCGAAGACGAGGTCGCCGGCCGGCTCGAAGCCTTCGCGCGCGAGCGTGGCGATCGCTGTCGCGGCCGCCGCGACGTGGCCCTTCATGTCGAGGGCACCGCGGCCCCACACGCAGCCATCCCGGAGCTCCCCCGACCACGGGTCGACCGACCACTCCGCGGGCTCGGCAACGACGGTGTCCGTGTGGGAGAGAAGCAGCAGGCTCGGCCCGTCACCGCGGCCGGGCATGCGCGCGACGAGGTTCGCCCGCTCCGGCTCGAGCGCATAGAGCTCGCAGGCGACGCCCGAATCCTCCAGATAGGCGCGGAGCAGCTCGGCCGCGATCGTCTCGTTTCCGGGCGGGTTGACCGTGTTCAGACGCAACAGCTCCTGCAGGAGCCCGACCGCCTCGTCGCGGAGAGCCGTGGTCGCCATGTCCGGCGCCGAGCATACTGGTCGTCGTGAGCGACCTCTTTTCCGACGCAGCAGAGGAACGCGCCTCCGAGGTGGCGCCGCTGGCGGCGCGCCTGCGGCCCGAGCGGCTCGAGGACTTCGTCGGCCAGGCCGACGTCGTCGGGCCGGGCTCAGCGCTCGCGCGGGCGATCGCGGAGGACCGGATCGGCTCCGCGGTCTTCTACGGCCCGCCCGGAAGCGGGAAGACCACCCTGGCGCGGATCATCGCCGCGGCCACGGGGGCGGCGTTCGAGGAGCTCTCCGCCGTGTCGGCGTCCGTCGCGGACGTGCGGGCGGTGCTCGCCCGCGCGAAGGAGCGGCTCGGTGCCGAAGGACGACGCACGATCCTCTTCCTGGACGAGATCCACCGCTTCAACAAGGCCCAGCAAGACGCCCTCCTCCCAGCGGTCGAGACGGGGCTGGTGACGCTGATCGGCGCGACGACCGAGAACCCCTACTTCGAGGTCAACTCGGCCCTGCTGTCGCGCACGCAGGTCTACGAGCTTCAACCCCTGGGACGGGGCGAGCTCGCGGAGATCACGCGTCGCGGCGCCGCGAGCCTCGGCACGGATCTCTCCGACGAGCTGATCGACCTCATCGCGGTCAAGGCCGGAGGGGACGGGCGCGCGGCGCTGAACATCCTCGAGCTGGCCTGGTCGACCGCCCAGTCGGAGGGCACGCCCCTCGAGGCCCGCCACGTCGAGGACGCGGCACGGCTCAGGCCGGTCGTCTACGACAAGGGCGGCGACGCCCACTACGACTTCACCTCTGCCTTCATCAAGTCGATCCGCGGCTCGGACCCAGATGCGGCTCTCTACTACCTCGCAGCCATGCTCGAAGGCGGCGAGGACCCGCGCTTCATCGCGCGGCGGCTGATCGTCCATGCGTCGGAGGACATCGGGATGGCCGACTCCCAGGCGCTGCTCGTGGCGGCGGCAGCCGCGCACGCAGTCGAGCACGTCGGCCTGCCCGAGGCGCAGCTCAACCTCGCCCACGCCACCATCTATCTCGCAACCGCGCCGAAGTCGAACGCCGTCGTCAAGGCGATCGGTGCCGCCCGCCGCGACGTACGCGAGCACGGCACCATCCGCCCGCCCAAGTCCCTCAGAGACACGCACTACCGCGGTGCGAAGAAGCTCGGCCACGGCGAGGGCTACGTCTACCCACCCGACGACCCCGCCGGCTACAACGTCGACCACCTCCCGGAAGAGCTCAAGGGCCGCCGCTACTACGACCCACCAGACGAGTAGCCCGCTTCTCCACGACACCGCCACGCAGGCCACGTCCGGGGCCCTGTCCCCTGACACGGCCACGGAGGGCGTGGCCGCCGAATGGTTGAGCGGAGCGCACGCGGGTCGTGGTGTGGAAAGCCAGGGGATAGGCTCCCGCCGTGAAGATCGTCGTCCTCGTCAAGCAGGTGCCGAACCCGAGCCACGTCAGGCTCGACCCGGAGACGAGGCGGCTCGTGCGCGAGGGCGTCCCGCTCGAGTTGAACGAGTTCGACGTCTACGCGGTCACCGAGGCCGTCCGGCTTCGCGACACGCACGGCGGCGAGGTCGTGACGATGACGATGGGTCCGCCGCAGGCCGAGGAGGCCCTCCGCACGACACTCGCGATGGGCGCCGACCGCGCGATCCACCTGAACGACAAGGTCTTCGCGGTCGCCGACACGATCGGCACGTCGCGGACCCTCTCCTTCGCACTCGGGAAAGAAGGCGCCGACCTCGTCCTCTGCGGGCGCAAGACCGTCGACTCCGAGACCTGGCAGGTGCCGCCGGAGGTCGCGGCGTTCCTCGGCTGGAACCAGCTCACGAACGTCGACAGGCTCGAGCTCTCGGACGGACGCCTCCACGCGCGGCGCGAGACTGACGAAGGGTTCGACAGCTACGAGCTCCAGCTACCCGCCGTCGTCTCCGTCGCAGAAGGGATCAACGAGGGCATCTGGCCGACCAAGCGCGACGTCGAGGCGACCGACGCCGCCGGCCGCATCGATGTCTGGACGGCCGCCGACCTCGTCGACGACATGGTCGAGGACGACAAGCGCTTCGGCCAGACCGGCTCGCCGACGCGCGTCCTCGCCGTCAAGGACGTCACGCCCGACCGGCACGGAGAGGTCGTCTCCGGGCCAGGGGAGGCTGCGGAGCGGATCGTCGAGCTCCTTGCAGCGGCAGGAGGCCCGCCGGCGTCCTCCTGGGAGAAGCCTGAACGGCTCGGCGAGAAGCCCGGCCGGAGCTACGACTGCTGGGCGGTCGTCGAGCTCGTGGACGGCAGCCCCCGTCACGTCTCGCTCGAGCTGCTCGGGAAAGGTCGAGAGCTGGCGGGAAAGCTGGGAGGCCTGAACGTCGCGCTCGTCCTTGGCAGCGGGCTGGAAGCGGCGCGGCGCGAGGCCATCCGCTACGGCGCCGAGCGCGTCGTCCTCGTCGATGACGAGCGCCTGTCCGCGTACCACCCGGAGACCTACGCAGCAGCGCTCCGCCGCGTCGTCGAGGGCGAACGGCCGCACGCGCTCCTCATTCCCTCGACGACGCAGGGCCGCGACTACGGGCCGCGCGTCGCGGGCGAGCTCGAGCTGGGCATGACCGGGGACTGCGTCGACCTCGGCATCGACAAGGCAGGGCGCCTGATCCAGTACAAGCCTGCCTTCGGCGGCAACATCGTCTCCGTGATCATGGGCGCGACGACGCCGCAGCTCGCAACGGTGCGGCCCGGGATGTTCGCGCCCGTCGAGCCGCGTGACGACGCCGAGGCCGACGTCACGGACCTTCGCGCCGGCGACCTTCCGGAGCCGCAGGCGCGGCTGGTGGCGCGCGAGCACGGCCGCGAGACCGCCGGCTACGAGCTCGACGCCGCAACGGTTTGCCTCTGCGCCGGCAAGGGCATCGGCGGCCCGGATGCCCTGCCCGAGCTGGAGGCGCTGGCGGCACGCCTCGGGGGCGTCGTCGCCGCGAGCCGTGACGTCGCCGACGCCGGCTGGCTTCCGAAGAACCGCCAGATCGGCCTCACCGGCCGGGCGATCGCGCCGCGCCTCCTGATCGAGGTCGGCGTCCGCGGCGCGTTCGAGCACATGGTCGGCTCGGTCCGCGCAGGTGTCATCGCTGCGGTGAACGCCAACGAGCGTGCGCCGATCTTCCAGCACGCGGACGTGGGCATGGTCGGCGACTGGCGCGAGACCCTGCCGCCGCTCGTCGAGGCGCTCGAAGGACGGGTTCCCTGAGGCTCAACGAGCACGTCTGGGGCCCCGAGGCCGCCCCGATCGTCGTCTGCCTTCACGGCGTCTGCGCGCACGGGATGCGCTTTCGGCGCCTCGCGGAGGAGCACCTGGCAGACCGGTTCCGTGTCCGCTCGCTCGATCTGCGCGGCCACGGCCGGTCGAGCTGGGAGGAGCCCTGGACGATAGCACGGCACGTCGAGGACGTGCTCGAAACCGTCGACGAGCCTGCGATCTGGATCGGTCACAGTTTCGGCGGGCGGCTGACCGCAGAGATCACGGCCCGGCGGCCGGACCTGGTCGAGCGGGCCGTCCTGCTCGACCCCGCTCTTTGGGTGCCGCCCGACGTCGCCGAGGAGATCGCGCAGGACGAGCTGGCGAAGGAGCCCTATGCCTCGCCCGAAGACGCTCTCCGAGCGCGCGAGGCGAGCGTCGAGCACACGCCGCGCGAGTTCCTCGAGGAGGAGATGCGGGAGCACCTCGTCGAGCAGCCCGGCGGCGGCTGGTTCTACCGGTATTCGCCGGGCGCCGTGGCCGCCGCCTACCGCGAGATGGCCACCTTCCCGCCTCCCTGGGACTCGCTCCGCGTCCCCACGCTCCTCGTCGTCGCCGAGCACGCCAAGCTCGTCAGCGCCGCCGAGCTCGTCCTCTACCAGGCGGCCCTCGGCGACCTGCTGGACGTGGTCGCGGTCCCGGGCGGCCACATCGTCCTCTGGGACGCCTACCGAGAAACCGCGGCGGCGATCGACGAGTTCCTGGGCTAGAGGATCCGGGCTCCGAACGCGCTGGCGGCGAGCTCGACCGCGAGCGTCGCGGTCTCGTTGCCGCGATCGAGAATCGGATTCACCTCGACGATCTCGAGTGAGGTCATGAGCTCCGACTCGGCGACGAGCTCGAGCGCGAGATGCGCCTCGCGGTACGAGAGGCCGCCACGCACGGGCGTCCCCACGCCGGGTGTCATCTCCGGGTCGACGACGTCCATGTCGAGGGAAACATGGACGAAGGCGGCTCCCTTCACCCGCTCCAGCGCCTCGCGCATGACCGGCTCGATGCCTCGACGGTCGAGCTCGCTCATCGTGTAAATGCCGATGCCGCTCTCCCGCACGAACTCACGCTCGCCCTCGTCGAGCGAGCGCACGCCGATGAGGACGACGTGCTCCGCCAGGACCGCAGGGAGCGGCCACGCCTCGCTCGCGAACGACTCAGGTTCCCGACCGAGAGCTGCAGCCAGGGGCATCCCGTGGACGTTGCCGCTCGGCGACGTGGCCGGCGTGTTCAGGTCGCCGTGGGCGTCCAGCCAGATCACGCCGCCGGGCCCGTAGACCGAGGCGAGCCCGCCGAGCGTCCCGAGGGCGATCGAGTGGTCGCCGCCTAGGACGATCGGGGTGCGGCCCTCCTCGACCGCCTTCGCGACCGCGCGGGCGATGCGCTCGCAGGTCTCCTTGATCTGAGCGAGGAAGCGAGCCTGCGGGTTCCCGCTCGCCGTCGCCTCGGCGACCGCCGTCTCCACGTTCCCCCAGTCCTCGCACTCGATTCCGAGCTCGCGCAGACGGTCGTCGAGGTCCGCGTAGCGGATCGCGGACGGCCCCATATCGACGCCGCGGCGCCCGGCGCCGAGGTCGAGCGCGGCGCCGATGATGGCGACCTTCCTGCCGCTTCCGTCCGCCACGGCCCGTGAGGCTACACGGCGGTGCCGGCCGGCGATTGTGGCAGGCGAAAATCGAGCCCTGACGACCAACTCGGCCCGCAGCGGTCACTTCGTCGCCGGAACGCGGGCTGATTGGCGGCGGCGGAAACCGAGCCCGCGCCCGGGCTAAGTCAGGTTCCCTAGCTCAACGTCGGAAGCCGAATCGCGCTCCTACGCGAACGGCGCACACCCAACACTCTCCCGGAAAGACCCCACGAACGGCTTGCCCATGCGTCCGCTACGCTGGAACGCGCTTCATCGCGCGGCGAGGTAGCTCAGTTGGTAGAGCACACGGCTGAAAACCGTGGTGTCGCCGGTTCGATTCCGGCCCTCGCCATCAGGACGGTTCCCGCGCCTCGCGCCGCCTCTCGAGGAGGTCGAAGTAGAGCAGCGTCGCCGCGATGGCGGTATACGGGAACACGACCATGTAGATGACCGAGCCGATCGCGTCGATCACCGCAGGCGAGAGCCGGGTCTGGAAGAGCAGCACGAAGCCGACGACCGGCCCGACGCCGATCAGGATCACGTAGAGGAGCGCCACGAAGAGCGCGGTCCGCCACCAGTGCCCGCGCACGAGCGCGACCGAGGCGCCCTGCGAGGACCTAGCCGAGCAGCCCTGGAGGACGACCTCGAAGAGGACGAACACGCGCCTGATCAAGCGATAGACGGCAACCGGGATGCCCACAATCGTGATCGCGATCGCGAGCTGCACGAGGGCGGCGATCAACGCGGCGCCGAGGAGGCTCCAGAACCGGCGCAGGACGAAGCGGTAGGCCCGAACGCAGCCGAGGCGACGACCCGAGTCGAGGTTCCGCAGCACGAGGGCGATCGCGGGGCTCGCCAGTATCGTCGACAGGGTCGTGAGGGAGACGTTGAGCTCCAGGTCGGGGAAGAGCGTCGTCAGGAGCCACTGAAGACCGACCGCGACGACCTCGAGCCAGAGGAAGGCCGAGCCGAGCGCGAGAAAGAGGAGCGGATGCCGGGCGTAGAGCCAGCCGCCCGCGAGAAGGATCTGGCCGATGCCGCGCCGCGCCCGGATCGGCTCCGGTCGTGCCGGCCGCCACCGGGTTCGCCAGACCAGGAACCCCACCAGGCCGATGACGGCCGCGATGACCAGGATCGTCACCACCGGCTGCTCGAAGTAGTCGACGAGCAGCCCGGCGGCGAACTCGACCCCGCCGCAGAACGCGCTGCTCACGCTGGGCCCGAAGGTCGGCAGGGCCGGCACCGCCACGCTCCCCCCGCGCAGGTCGTCCTGCCAGGTGATCGGCGCGCGCCAGCGGTCCTTCGTGTTTGGCCCGGTCGGGCCGTTGTTCGGCGCTTGCTCCTTCTGGCCCCAGAGGCCCTCGTACGTAAGCCAGGCGAACCGATCGTCGGCGTTTGGCGGCGCCGTTGGGACGACGACCGCCGCAAGTCGCACCTGCGTCGAGGGGCCGGTCGAGTCGTCGCAGCCGATTCCCTCGCTCGCACCCCGCCCGAGCCAGAGCCGGTCCGAGAAGTAGCTCGCGTGCGAGCCCGCCGCTGGCGGGGCTCGAGCGCGACCTGCACGAGGTGACCAGGCATGGCATCTGAGCGCTCCTCGTCGGTGTCGTCGCGGTGCTCGTCCTCAACGCGTTGGCCCGGCCGCTCGAGCGCAGCGGCGAATCGCTCCTCGAGGTCGTCGCAGAGGGGCTCCAGATCACCGCCTGGGTGATTCTCTGGGTGCCGATCGGCCTGCTCGTCTACGACCGCTGGTACTACAGCCGCGATCGCAAGATCTACGAGCGGATTCTGGAGATGGAGATCGAGGTGGTCGCGCGAGCGTGATCGGGGACCAAAAAACGACGTCCGGGCCGGTGCGACCGTGCCGCGAACGCCGTTTGGCCGGATCCTACTCGGGCTTCGCCTTTCGCGCCACCAACGCAGTCCCGCTTCCGGCGGCGAGCTCCTGGAAACTGTCGAAGCCGAGCGGCTCGAGCTTCTCGCGAAGCGTCTCCGGCGGCGTCCAGATGGGCGTCTCGGCCCCCGACGTATGGGCGACGACGATTGTCCCGCCCGCAGCCGTCACGCGGGCGAGCTCGGGGAAGAAGGGGATCATGTTGAGCAGCACGACGAGGTCGAACGCCTCGTCGTCGAGCGGGAGGGCTGACGCGTCCGCGACCTGGAAGCGGACGCGCCCGGCCAGCTCGCTCGGCAGCAGGCGGACGGCCTCCTCGATCATGCCCGGCGACAGGTCGACGCCGAGGACCTCCGCCTCCGGGAACCGCTCCGCCACGAGCTGAGCCGCCTTGCCCGTCCCCGTGCCGAGGTCGAGGACGCGGGCAGACGGCGCCTCGAGGCGCCCGAGCGCCTCCGCCAGCGGGGCGAGCCCGTCGGCGCTGACGAGGTCGTGCCATTGCGGTGCCAGCGCATCGAAGTTGGCGCGGAGAGGCCGGCGGAACAGGCGCCAGAGCGTCGGGTGGGAGACCACGACCCGCGTCGTGAGACGGGCAAAGCGCCTCGCGGCCGGGAGGAAGCGCTCGTTCAAGCCGGCACGCCCGCGAGCTGGAGCGCGCTCCCGACCTCGACCCCGAACATCTCGGCCGCGTTCCCTTTGTTGACGGCGAGGGAGATGTTCCCGTAGGCGTCTTCGTAGAGGACGATGTCGCCGGGCCGCACCTCCGCGAACGTCCGCGCCGCGACGGCGAAGTAGCGCTCGAACCCGACCGCGACCTCGACCTGGGCGCCGTCCTCGATCCCGACCTGCTCGACGTGCGCGCGGAGGAGGTTCAGCTGGACGTTCCCGAAGCGGTCGATCGAGAGCACCGTCGCGCGAATCCGACGCGTTCCGATCTCCGGGGCCGGCACCTCGAGCCTGACGAGGCTCTCGACAGCGAGCCGCGGCCCCAGCGCCGCAAGCTCGACGCCCGCGGCGAGGTGGGCCGCCGCAGGGGCGAAGACGTCGCGGCCGTGGAAGGTGCTGGCGACGGGCTCCAGCCGATACGTCGGCTCCGCCAGCTCGACCGCCTCCTCGACGCCGCCCAGGCGCCCCGCCGCCTCGAGCAGGAGCCCGTTGTCGGGGCCGACGTAGAGCCGCCCGTCGGCCCCGCGCAGCGCGACCGGCTTGCGGTCGCTCCCGACGCCGGGGTCGACGACGGCGAGGTGGACTCCCTCCGGCATGTAGGGAAGGGTGCTCGCGAGGACGAGGGCGCCCTGAAGGACGTTCGTCGGGACGATGCCGTGGGTGATGTCGATCACCTGCGCCTCCGGCGCTATGCGCTTGATCACACCGTGGCATGTGCCCACGAAGTCGTCCTCGAGGCCGAAGTCGCTCAGGAAGGTGATGAACCCGACGATGCGGCGAGCTTAACCGCTTCGGCGAGCCCCTCCCGGTCGTGAGTGGCCGCCTCGGCGACGACGTCGAGCCCGAGCGAGGCGGCCTCGGCCGAGGTCACGGGCCCGATGGAGACGACGGGCACGTCGAGGCCGAGAGCGGCGAAGCTGCGCGCTGCAGACGCCGACGCGAGAACGACAAGATCCGCCTCTGGAAAGCGTTCCGGCCGCAGCTCCCGCGTGCGGTAGAGGACGACGAAATCGGCGTCGAGCTCTCGGGCGAGGAGATCGCGCGCGTCCTCCGCGCCCGCGAAGACGACCCGGCCCGCGGGCTGCGGCAACTCGGCCAGGAGGCCCTCCTGCGTGGAGGTGCGGGCGACGAGCGCGGGCTCGACGCCGTGCTTCCGCAGTGCCTCGGCGGTTCCCGGCCCGACGACGGCCACGCGCGGCAGCGGACCGTCCAGCCGGGCGAAGAGCGCCTCGACGCCGGTCCGGCTCGTCAGCAGCAGCCAGTCGTACCCCTCGAGTCGGAGCGGAGGCCCGTCGACGTCCTCGACCGCTAGCAGCGGGCACGTCTCCACATCGAGCCCGGCGGCCGCCAGCTCCCGCGCGAGCGGCGCCGCCACACGCTCGGTCCCGGTGAGGACGATCTTCATCCGCGCAGTGCGGCCGTGGCCGCGAGCAGCTCGTCGGCGAGGGCGCCCGGGTCGAGGCCGCTCCGGCGCTCGATCCAGGCGCCGTCCTCATCGGCGACGAGAGCCGTGAGCAGCGTGCCGTCGTGGTACGCGGCCACGGGGGCGAGGCAGCCGCCGCCGATCCGGGCGACGCAGAGGCGCTCCGTCTCGACGCTTGTACGCGTCCCGACGTCGTCGAGGGCGCCGACGAGGCCTTCCTCTCCCGAGCGCACCTGCAGCGCCACCGCACCCTGGCCGGCCTCCGGAAGCACCTCCTCCGGACTGAAGCGGCAGCCGATCTCGGCGCCAAGACCGAGCCGGTCGAGCCCCGCCGACGCGAGCACGACGGCGTCGAGGCCCCGCTCGCCGCGCTTGCGGAGGCGCGTATCGACGTTGCCCCGCAGCGGCTCGATCGAGAGCTGCGGCTCGAGCGCGAGCAGCTGCGCCCGTCGGCGAACCGACGCCGTTCCGACCCGCATCCCCGGTCGAAGCTCCGCAGCGCCGCAGAGGGCGTCGCTCGGATCCTCCCGCGGAAGGTACGCGCCCACGGTCAGGCCGGCCGTGTTCGTCGAGGTCATGTCCTTCGCGGAGTGGATCGCGACGTCGACCCGGTCCTCGAGCAGCGCCTCCTCCAGCTCCTTCACGAAGACGCCCCGGGCGCCGATCTCGCCGAACGGCTTCGAGCGGTCGCGGTCGCCGGCGGTCGTGATCGGCACGATGGCGACGTCGGCGTCGGCGATCGCCTCTCGCAGGGCGTCCGCCGCGAGCTCCGCCTGGGTGAGCGCGAGTCTACTGCCGCGGCTTCCGAGCCTGATCAGCATCGTCGCCCAGCCCGAAGAGGTGCCGCACCGCGTCCGCGTAGAGGACGCCGTCCGCCGCCGCGGCCGCCTCCTTCATGCGCACGGTCGGCTGGTGCAGGAGCTTCGCCACGATCTGGCTCGTCAAGGCCTCGACCGCGCGCCGCTGGCTCGGCGAGAGCGTGCCGAGGCGGCTCTCGGCGCGCTCGAGCTCCTCGCGCCGGATCGACTCGGCCCGCGCGCGCAGCGACGAGATCGCCGGCACGACGTCGAGCGAGAGCTGCCAGGCGCGGAAGGAATCGGCTTCCTCGCTGACGATCGCCTCGGCGCGCACGGCCTCCTCGCGGCGGCCGGCGACGCTCTCGGCGACGACGCGCTCCAGGTCGTCGATGTCGTACAGATAGCAGCCCGCGAGCTCGATCACGGCCGGGTCGACGTCCCGCGGGACCGCGATGTCGATGAAGAAGATCGGGCGGCCGCGGCGCTCCTTCATCGCCCGCTCCGCCTGTGCGCGCGACAGCACATAGCCCTGGGAGCTCGTGGAGGCCACGACGACGTCGGCCTTGGCCAGCTCCGCCTCGACCTGCTCGAGCCCGACGGCGCGGCCGCCGAAGCGCCGCGCCAGCGCCTCCGCCCGCTCCGGCGAGCGGTTGGCGACCACGATCTCGCCGACGTCGCGCGAGATGAGGTTCGCCGCGGTCAGGTCGGCGGTCTTGCCGGCGCCGAGCAGCAGAATCCGGCGGCCGGCGAGGTTCTCGAAGACCCGCTCGGCCAACTCGGCCGCGGCGGACGAGATCGACGCTGGATTCTCGCCGATCGCCGTCTCCGTGCGCACGCGCTTGCCGACGCGAAGCGCCTGGCGGAAGAGGCGGTGGAGCGTCGGCCCGGCGGCCTCGCTCTTCCTGGCCGCCTCGTACGCCTCGCGCACCTGGCCGAGGATCTGCGCCTCGCCCGGCACCATCGAGTCGAGGCCGGCGGCGACGCGGAAGAGGTGCACGGCCGCCGCCTCGTCCGCCACCGTGTAGAGCGACGGCGCGAGCTCGGACTGCGAGAGGCCCGACAGGGCGCCCAGCTCGTCGTAGATCCGCCCTTCGAGCTCGGCGGGCTCGGCGCCCACGCTGTAGACCTCCGTGCGGTTGCAGGTGGAGAGCACCGCCGCCTCCCTCTCCCCGGCAGAGAGGCGCCCCAGGGCCTCAGCGCGCAGCTCCGGGTCGTACGCGAGCAGCTCCCGCAGCTCCACCGGGGCGCGCTGGTAGGAGGTGCCGACGAGGACGAGTCGCATGGCTAATGCCCCTCCGGGCGGCACGCCCTCGTTCCTGGCGTGGGAGGAGCAAGCCAGGCTAGGACGCAGGGAGCCGCCATACCCGAAGGTATGGGGGCGACTGAGGACAACGCCTGGCGCCGCTCATCGCGCGCCAGGGACCTGGTGTGTGCTGCTTGGAGGGGCACTAGAAGTGGACGAACGGCGTGAGGACGACGCGGACGAGGACGACGAGCAGGAAGCCGGCCACGGCGAGGTAGGCGGCGCGCCGCCCGAGCCAGCCGGCCTCCCAGCGAAGGACGAGATACGTCACGTAGACGATCCAGGTGAGCAGGGTCAGGCCCATGATCGCGTCGAACGCGGCGCCCTCCTGCTCCAGCCGGGCGAGGCCGATGCCGGCGCCGACCGTCAGCGCCGGCAGGGCGACGGCGATCGTGCGCGCGGTCAGGTGGTCGAGCGTCTCCAACGACGGGGAGCGCAGCCGCAGGATACCCGGTGTGCGGCGCTTCAGGCGCCGCTCCTGCCAGAGGTAGAGGGCGGCGAGCGCGGCGGCGAGGGTGAACCCCGCGAAGGCGGCCAGGATGAGCCCGACGTGGAAGACGAGGAACGCGTCGCCGAACTCGCTCTGCGCCGGCTCGCCGGCGCCTCCGGCGATCCAGGCGAGAGCGAGGAGCACGGCGGCGAGAGGCATGACCACGAGCCCGAGCAGGCGGAAGGGCGCGCGGCAGCCCCAGATCAGGTAGGCGCCGACGCACATCCACACGAAGAGGTTCAGCGACCCCGCCCACGTGCTCCACGGGAAGCCGTCGGCGCTCGCTGCCTGCGCGACGAGGAGGGCCGTCTGCGCGAGCCAGCCGAGCCGCACGCCCCACATCGCGTAGCGGACGAGACGCCCGGGGCGCACCGTGTCTCCGGCGTAGGCGACGGCAGCCTCGGCGTAGCCCGCCAGGGCCGGCCAGAAGAGGAGGAGCGCCGTCTCGGTCAGCGGGCGACCTCCTCGCGCTCGGGCTCGGGCCCCGGCGCCTCCCTGCGGCGGCGCGCGAGCTCCGCCAGCTCGGCGACCTCGCGCTCGAGCCGCGACAGCTTGAAGGCGTAGATGACGATGTACGCGAGCACGACGGCGAGGACGACGAGGTACGCGGCGGTGACGTACTTCTCGGCGGAGGTCACGAGAGCGCCTCCCGCAGCTCGGCGAGCCGCGCGTCGATGCGCTTGCCGTTCAGCTCGTTGACGTAGAGGGCCCCGGCCAGGGCCAGCATCCCCACGAAGCAGATGCAGAACGTCACCATCTGGCTCCCGGAGAGGTTGGAGCCGACGTCACGATCGAAGACGACCGGGTGGATGAGCCCCTCGGCGAGGCGGATCGCGAGGAAACTGACCGGGATCAGCACGACGCCGAAGAGCGCGTACACCGCGGACATGTTCGCCCGCCGCGGCCCCGGCTCGACCGAGTAGCGGAGCATGAAGTACGCCGCGTAGAAGAGGAAGAGAACGAGGAACAGCACCAGCTGACGCTCGCCCCAGCTCCACCACACGCCCCATGACGTCCGCGCCCAGATCGAACCGGTCACGAGCGTGAGGACGCCGAAGATGACGCCCATGTGCACAGCCGTGTAGCTCTCGAGGTCGTAGCGCTGCTCGCGCGTCCAGAGGAGCCGCAAGGCCTTCCACGCGGCCCAGAAGAAGCAGGCGTATGCCGTCAGGGCGATCGGTACGTGGATGTAGAAGATCCGCTGCCGGAACCCCTCGTCGGGCGCGTTGGGCACCCAGTAGAACGCGAGCGCAAGCCCCAGGAGCAGCAGGCCCGCGGCGGCGGCCGCGAGCGCGACCGCCCGGTTATTCAGTAACGACGTACTCAAAGCTCGCCCAGGACAGGATCGCAAAGATCAGGTCGTAGAGGACGAGGAAGCCGAGGTAGCGAGCGGGATCGTCGGCGATCGACGCTCCCACTCCGCCGACGACGACCGGGATCACGAGGGGCAGGAAGAGGAGGGGAAGAAGCAGCTCCCGCGCCCGGCTCGCGGCGGCCACGGCGGCAAGGAGCGTTCCCACGGCCGCGAAGCCGAGGTTCGCGAGCGCGACGGCCGCGACGAGCTCCCAGCCGACGGGCTCGAAGAAGAGGGCGAACGCGGGCAGGGCCACGATCTCGGCGAGGGCGAGGAACGCGACCACCGCGATCGCCTTCCCGAGCCAGATCGCGCTCCGGTCGCAGGGCGCCAGGACGAGGCCGTCGAGGACCCGCTGCTCGCGCTCCGCGGCGAAGGCACGGGTGAGCCCGAGGATGGCCGTGAAGATCAGGGCTGCCCACAGCAGCCCGTACGCCGCCTCTCTGGAGGCATCGGCGGGGAGAGCGAAGTTGAAGACGACGAGCGTCGAGACGACGAAGAGGAGCATGGCCGGCACCGTGTCGCGCGAGCGGAGCTCCAGCCGCAGGTCCTTGCGCGCCAGCGTGCCGACGTCCGCCAGGTAGCTCACGGGCCCACCGGCCCATGAGCATCGGGAGGGCGTGTGAGGAAACCGGAAGGTTCCCTCACTGTCTCAAAGAAGAGGGCACGTGGGGGAAACATGGTTTCCCCCACGGGAGCAGGCGGAGGCATGCGACGCTCATGCGAGCGCCAGCCTCCCCGTCGCGAGCCCGGCAACACGCTCCGGGTCGTGCGTAGCGAGCACCAGCGTCCGCGAGCCTGCCAACGCGTCCAACTCGGCATCGAGGAGCTCGGCGCCCTCTGCGTCGAGCCCCGCGTACGGCTCGTCGAGGAGCAGGAGGTCGGGCTCGTGCAGGAGCGCCCGGCAGAGTGCGAGCCGCTGGAGCATCCCGCGGGAGAGCGTGGCCACGCGCTCGTGCCGCGCCTCCCAGAGGCCGTAGCGCTCGAGCAGCATCCCGCAGCGCTCCCGCCGCTCCGGCACGCGGTAGAGACGGCCGTAGAGGTCGAGGTTCTCGAGCGGCGTCAGCTCGCGGTAGACGAGCGGCTCGTGGGCCAGGTACCCGATGCGGCCGCGGTCGGCGTCGACCTCGAGCTCGCCGGCGGTCGGGACGAGCAGGCCGGCGCACAACGCGAGCAGCGTCGACTTGCCGGACCCGTTCGGTCCCGTAACGAGCAGGAGGTCACGATCGGCGACGTCGACGTCGAGGTCGCGAAGAACGCGCTTCATCCCGAAGCTCCGGCCGAGCCCGCGGGCGGAGATCACACGACCACGTCCACGAGAACGAAGAGGAAGAACGTGACGCTGATGACACCGTTCATGGTGAAGAAGGCCATGTCCAGACGGGTCGTGTCGCGCGGCGAGACGAGGGAGTGCTCGTAGAGCAGGAGCGCCGCGACGGCAAGCACGCCCAGCCAGTAGAAGACGCCGGCGCCGAGCACAAGGCCGGCGAGCGCGAGGAAGGCGACCGTGGCGGCGTGGCAGAGGCGGGCGACCGCGAAGGCCGTAGGAACGCCGAAGCGCGTCGGGATCGAGTGCAGGCCGTGCTCACGGTCGTGGTCGAGGTCGAAGAGCGCGTAGAGGACGTCGAAGCCCGCGACCCACACCGCGACTGCCGCGCCGAGCAACCAGGCCTCAAGGGGCAAGTCATTCGTGATCGCCGCCCAGGCGCCGACCGGCGCCAGCCCGTCCACAGCGCCGAGCCAGAAGTGGGAGATCCACGTCGCCCGCTTCAGGTAGGGATAGATCACGAAGGCAGCCACCGGGATCGGCCAGAGCCAGTGCACGATCGGGGCCAGTTGGTAGACGGCCACGAGGAAGACCGCCAGCGAGGCGAGGCAGAAGGCGAGGACCTGCCACGGTGCGAGCGCGCCCCGCGGCAGCTCGCGGCGCGCGGTGCGCGGGTTGCGGGCGTCGATGCCGGCGTCGATGAGGCGGTTGAGCGCCATCGCCAGGCTGCGCGCGGCCACCATCGCGACCGTGATCCACAGGAGGTCGGAAGCGCCCGGGACCCCGTCGACGGCGAGGAACGCGCCGATGTACGCAAACGGCAGCGCGAAGATCGTGTGCTCGAACTTGACGAGCGAGAGGAAGAGCTTCGGGTAGCGGAGAACGGCCGAGGACATCAATGCTCCTCCGGGTGATGCTGCTGTGCTTCTGCGTCGCGACCACCAAGCCAGAGTCGGCACTCGTCCGAAGCCAAGGCTGAGGAAGCCTTGGTGAGGGCGAGGGTGGGCTGTGGCGCCGCGTGATCGCGGGGCAGAAGTGCGGCGTGTAGTAGCCGGGGCATCAGGTCTGACGGTGGAGGGTCGGCTCGCCGGCCAGCAGCCCGAGCGCGTGCGCCAGCGCAGGCCGCAGCACCTCGAAGCCGTCTCGCGCGCCGCCCGGCGAGCCGGGGAGATTGACGACCAGCGTGGAGCCGGCGACGCCCGCGACCCCGCGGGAGAGGAGCCCGTGCGGCGTCTTCGCGATCGAGTCGGCACGGATCGCCTCGGCGATCCCCGGCGCGGCCCGGTCGAGCGCGCTCTGGGTCGCCTCGGGCGTGACGTCGCGGGGGCCGAAGCCGGTGCCGCCTGTCGTGAGCACGACCTGGGCGATGCCGGCGAGCTCTCGGATCGCGGCCGCGATCGCATCGCGCTCGTCGGGGACGACGCGGCGCTCCACCTCGTAGCCCTCGCCGACGAGAAGCTCCGCCAGCGCCGCGCCGCTCAGATCCTCGCGCTCGCCCGCGGCGACGCCGTCGGAGACCGTGAGCACCGCGGCCTTCACTCGACGACCTCCTTCGTCTTCTCGACCAGCTGCACGCCCTCGACGACCATCTCCTTGTCGACCGCCTTGACCATGTCGTAGACGGTGAGCGCGGCGACCGTCGCGGCGGTGAGCGCCTCCATCTCGACTCCGGTCTGAGCCGTCGTCTCCGCGCTCGCTTCGATCGACACGCCGGACTCCTCGACGTCCAGGCGGACGTCGACGTGGGTGAGCGGCAGGGGATGGCAGAGCGGGATGAGCTCCGCCGTCCGCTTCGCGGCCATGATCCCCGCGAGCTGCGCCGTCGTGAGCGCGTCGCCCTTGGGCAGCTCGTGCAGGCGCCCGGCCGTTCCCGGGCTCATCCGGACGAACGCCTGCGCCGTCGCACGCCGCTTCGCCTGTGGCTTCCCGCCCACGTCCACCATGTGGACCGCGCCGCTTTCGTCGACGTGGCTCAGCTCCTCGCCCTGCACGCTGTAAGCCTAGATGCCTGGCCGGTGCTGGACGCGCTCAGGCTCAGGTGGAGAGCAGGGATGCTTCGCGCGCCTCGTCGAGATCGGCGAGCTGCGTGTCGATCCACCGGCCGATGTGGTGCTCGCGCACGTAGGCGACGATCGCCTGGCGCCGCCGGCGCCGCTCTGCGGCCTCCATGACGAGCGCCTCGTGGATCGCCTCCGCCTGGCCCGCGACGTCGAACGGGTTCACGGTCAGCGCCCACTCGCCCAGCTCCTCGTGCACCCCGGCGTTCTCGGAGAGGACGAGGACGCCGTCGCGCACGTTGACGAGCGGCGCCTCCTTGGCGACGAGGTTCATGCCGTCGAAGATGGCATTCACCAATAGGACGTCGAACTGCTTGTACGCGGCGACCGCCTGCGGGAAGTCGTCCTGGATCTGCAGGTCGAGTGGGACCCAGCCCTCGCGCTGGAAGCGGTCGTTGACCGCCCGCGCGGCGCGCTGGATCGCTCCCAGGTACTCCGCATACTCGGGGATGTCCTGGCGCGAGGGATCGAGGAGCGCCAGCATCTGCACCCGCTCGTGCATCTCCGGGTGCGCCTCGAGGTAGAGCTCGTAGGCGCGGAAGCCGCGAACGACGTTCTTCGAGGGGTCGGTCCGGTCGACGCGGAGGATGAGAAACTCGGGCCGGCCGTCCTCGATCGCCGCCTCGGCGGCAAGCACGTCCGCGCTCTCCGCAACCTCGTCGAACTCGTCGGGGTCGACCGAGATCGGCCTCGCGCGCAGCCGCGCCACGTGGCCGTCGACCTTGATCTCGTGCGCGACCCGGTCCGCCTCGACGCCAAGGATGTCCACGCACGACCGGCGGAAACTCTGGCGCCAGCGCAGCGTGTGGAAGCTGACGACGTCGTTGGCGAGCAGGCCCTCGTGGACCGCGCGCCGAATCGGCTCGGGGAGGACGCGCCAGTAGTCCGGCATCGGCCAAGGGACGTGCACGAAGTGGCTCATCAGCGCATCCGGCACGTGCTCGCGGACGAGGCCCGGCGCCACGTACAGGTGGTAGTCGTGGAAGAAGACGGCGGCGCCCGGCTCGCGCTCGAGCTCGGCCACGACGGCGTCGGCGAACCCCTGGTTGACGGCAACGTAGCCCTCCCGCCAGGCGTGGTGCAGCCCCTGGTCGACGTCGGGCGCGTTCGCGAGGCCCCAGAGGTAGTGCTGGATGAACCACAGCATCGGATTCGCGATCACGTTGTAGAACCAGTCGTACGCGGTTGGGTCGTGGGCGACCAGGCGGAGCCGGTACGGAACGCCTCCGCGCGCCGTCTCCTCGACGGCCTCGCCGCCTGCGTCGGCGGCGACCACCCTGTCCTCCTCGGACATAGCGCTCGCGATCCACGTCACGTCGTGGTGCTCGACCAGGCTGCGGAGCGCCGTCACGAGGCCGCCGCCGCCCCGCCGGGCGACGCGCTCGCCGGCTGCGCCTCGGTCGTACGCGACCGGCCCGCGATTCGAGACGACGATGAGCTTGCGCCGGGCCGTCACGCCGGACACCCTACCGGCGCTGCCGAGCCGTTCAGGCGGCGCGGAGCTCGGCCACCTGCTCGACGAGCCCGGCGCCGTTGCCGTCGAGCTCGTTGAAGTGCACGAGCCAGTCGTGCAGGAGCCGCGGTGTGAGGAAGTGCTTGCGCACGAACTCCTTCCCCTCGAGCGCCATTCGGCGGTGCCTTGCCGGATCCTCCAGGATCCGATTCACACGGTCGGCGCACTCCTCCACCGACTCGACGAGGTAGCCGGTCTTCCCATCCTGAATCTGGTCGACGATGCCCCCCACCCGGCCGGCGACGAGCGGGCGCGTCTTCCAGAGCCCCTCCGTCACCGTGAGCCCGAAGCCCTCCCGGATCGACTTCTGCAGGACCGCCGCCGAGTGCACCTGGAAAGCGTTCACCTCGACGGAGCCGACGTTGTTCAAGTTGGAGAGGATGAAGATGTCCGGGTCGCCGCCGGCGGCCGCCACCGTGCGGTTGTAGTACTCCCAGCCCTCGGGGTCGTCGTGGGCCATCGAGCCGACGAGCGCCAGCTGCACGTCGGGGTGGGATTGCCGGACGATCCTCCACGCCTCGATGACGCCGACCGGATCCTTCCACGGGTCGAACCGGCTCACCTGCGTGATCAGCGGACGCTTCACGTCGACGCCGAACTGGTCGACGATGTAGGCGGCGTCCTCGGCGGAAAGGGCCATGTTCTTCGGAGCGAGAGGATCGATGGCCGGCGGCCAGATCCACGCCGTCGGGAGGCCGTCGGAATCCGGAACGTACTGGCGCCGGTGGAAGACCGCCGCGTCGTACGCGCCGACCCACGGAAGCAGGAACTCGAGCACCTCCTGGTTCGGCTCCGAGAGGTCGATGTGGCAGCGCCACGTCCAGCGCGAAGCTGCCTCGCGCGCGTGCTCGATCATCCCGACGGGCTGGGGGTCATGGACGATGACGAAGTCGTACTCGTCTTCGAGCGCCTCCCCGTTCAGCTGGTTGTAGCGTCGGAAGATCTCCTCCTGCTCGGGCGTCAGTCCCGTGGGGTCGCCCTGGAGCGCGTTGTGGATGGTCTTCGTGACGTCGAAGAACTCCTCCTCGCCGTAGATGACCCTCCATTCCACCTCGAGCCCCGCGTCCCGCATGAGCGGCACGAGCGTGTAGAGGATCTCTGCGACGCCGCCGCCGAAGGCCGTGGCCGAAAGGTGGAGCACGCGCTTGCCCTGGAGGGACTCCGCCAGCCCGAGGATCTTCTGCATGAGACCGTGCGTTGCGATCGAGGCGTAGTCGCCGAGCGCCTTCGAGCCGACGTTGACGAGCTGCAGCTGCATCGGCGCCCGAGCATACCGGGAGCGCCGGGGAGCCCTCCAGAGGAGGGTTCGCCGAACCCTCCTAGCCGAGCTGCTTCGTGAAGCGGAGGCAGGAACCGCTCCCGCCGGAGCGGGGGCCGATGCTGAGGTCGTCCGTGACTGCGCGGATGATCGCGATGCCGAGGCCGCCCTCGTCGAGGTCGCTGCCGCCGCTTTGGAGCATGGTCGGATCGAACCCGCCGCCCTCGTCGGAGACCTCGACGGCGAGGCTCGCGTCGAGCAGCTCGTAGCGGATCTCCACAGCGCCTTCACGCCCGCCGGCGTACGCATGGCGGATCGAGTTCGAGCAGGCCTCCGTGAGCGCAAGCTTCACGTCGGCAATGACCTCGGCCTCGACCGCCAGCGGACGCAGCAGGCCGGTGAGCGCCAGGCGCCCCAACGCGATGTATTCGGCCTTGGCCGGGATGACGAGGGAAACCACGTTCGCTGAGAATCCGTTCTCGTTCACGCGCAAAGCTGCCGCACACGCGCCTCTGACCCTGGCGAAATCTAGCGCCTGACGACAGAGGCGGTCGATTTTTGTCCTCGAGGCGGAGGTACCCCCCGTGCTTCCGGGCCAAACTGGGCCAGGCGCGCGCGGGCCACGTCGACGGCCTCGGCGCTCGAGTCGACGAGGACGTAGTGGCGGCCGAGCCGCGCGCACACAGCTCCGAGCGTGCCCGAGCCGGCGAACGGGTCGAGGCACCAGTCACCCGGGCGGCTCGAGGCCTGGACCATCCGTCGCACGACGCCCTCCGGCTTCTGCGTCGGGTAGCCGGTCTTTTCCGTCCCCGTCGGCGAGACGATCGTGTGCCACCAGACGTCGGTCGGAAGCTTCCCGCGCGCAGCCTTCTCGGCGGTGACGAGGCCGGGCGCCATGTAGGGCTCGCGCTCGACCGCCTCCGCGTCGAACCAGTAGCGATCGGGATCCTTGACGTAGACGAGGATGGTGTCGTGCTTCGCCGGCCAGCGCCGCCGCGGCCGCGCGCCGTAGTCGTAGGCCCAGACGATCTCGTTCAGGAAGCATTCCCTCCCGAACAGCTCGTCCAGAAGCACCTTCGCGTAGTGGGCCTCCCGGTAGTCGAGGTGGAGGTAGAGCGTTCCCTCCGGGGCGAGCAGCCGGCGCAGCTCGCGCACGCGCGGCTCGAGGAAGCCAAGGTAGTCGTCGAAGCGGTCGGCGAACGATGACTCGCCGAGGACGCGGGTCGCGTATCGGCGTCCGCCGAACCCGGTGCGATCTCCATCCGGCCGGGTCTCCGTGGCCAGCGACAGCCGGCGCTGGCGACGGCCCGTATTGAACGGCGGATCTGCGTAGACGAGCTGGAACGACTCGTCGTCGAAGCGAGGAAGAACGTCCAGGTTGTCCCCGAGCAGGATCTGATCCGCGCGCGGCCGCACTACCTCCTGAGTCTAGGAGGTCAGCAGGCGAGCGCCGGCGCGCTGACCGGACGCTCGCCCAGCGTCACGGTGAGCTCGAGCCGCTCAGACCCCCGGAGGACGGTCAAACGGATCTGTTCGCCGGGGAAGCGCTGCTGGTTGACTGCCCGGACAACATCCTCGGCCGATCGAACGGGAGTCCCGTCGAGGGCCACGATCAGGTCGCCGCCCGGGCAGATGGGCTGGCCCTCGAACTCGGCTTGCTCGCCCCCGCCGCGAAGCCCCGCGCGGTCGGCAGGGCTCCCGGACGCGACCGACTGGACGGCGGCGCCCTGGCCCCGCGGGAAGCCGAAATGCTCCGCGAGTCGGGGTGTCACCGTCTGGGTCGTCACTCCCAGCCAGGCATAGCGCACCTCACCGTTGGCGATCAGCTGCTCCATCGAGCGGCGCGCAGCGTTGATGGGGATGGCGAAGCCGACGCCCTCCGCCGTCCCGCTCTCACTGCGGATCTGGGCGTTGATGCCGATCACCTCGCCGTCCGCGTTGAACAGCGGCCCGCCGGAGTTGCCGCGGTTGATCGGCGCGTCGGTCTGGATCGCGTCGACGAGGTTGAAGCTCGAGGTGATCGAGGGCGTCGAGCGCTCGGTTGCGGAGACGACGCCTACGCTCAAGGAGCTCTCCTGGCCGAACGGGCTTCCGATCGCCGCGACCGGCTCCCCCACGACGACGCTCGCCGAGTCGCCCAGGGGAACGGGGCTGACCGCATGGTCGGCCGGGTTCACCTTCAGCAGGCCCACGTCGTCGAACACGTCCCAGCCGACGATCTGCGCCGGAACACGCTCGCCGTCGCGAAATTCGACGTACACGCGGTCAGCGGCCGCGGCGGCATCGCTGGTGTCTGTCTCCCCGGCGGTGGTGACGACGTGCGAGTTCGTGAGGATGTAGCCGTCCTCGGAGACGATGAAGCCGGAGCCCTGTGAGGCCGCGGCGTTCGCATCTCCTTCGTGCTCGAAGAGCGCGAAGATGGTCACGACGCCGGCCGCCCGCTTGCGGTAGAGCTCGCTCGCGTCGAAGCCGTTCCCCACGAGCGGCTTGGCCGCATCGCCCTCGACCCGGTCGGCCGCGGGAGTGGCGCCCTGGGTCGACGGGACGAGCACGGTCTGCACACGCTCGGGCTCGTCGTCGACCCAGCCGACCGCCTTGCCAAAGCCGAGCGCGAACATGCCGCCCAGGACGGCGGAGACGACTGCGACGGCGGCGATGACCCCGGGGCGGCTCACGTTCGACTCATCGTAGTCATGGCTGCCCGGGACGCCACGCCGAGGCTACTTCGCAACCTCTGCCACGAGGGGTTCGGGCGGGCGCTCCGGTCCGGCCGCCGGCAGTTTCAACGTGAAAACGGTGTCGCCGGGTCTGGAGACGACGGCGATCGACCCCTCCAGCCTCGAGGCGAGCTCCGACGCGATCGCAAGGCCGAGGCCGCTTCCGGAGGCCTTGCCCCCTGCCGCGCGGTAGAAGCGCTGGAAAAGGTGCTTCTGGTCCTCCCCGGGGATCCCGGGCCCGTCGTCGCGAACCTCGAGCACGACGCCGTCCGGCGCTTCGTAGACCTCGACCGCGACCGAGGTGCCCGCGGGCGTGTGCCGGATCGCGTTCTCCACGAGCGCGCGGACGATTTGCTGCGCACGCAGCTCGTCACCCAGCGCCTCCACGGGCTCGTCCCCCTCCACGCGCAGCTCCTGGTCCGCAGCCTCGGCGACGGCGCGGAACTCCTCGCCGACGAGGCGGGCGGTCGCGGCGAGGTCGAAGGGCGCGATCTCGACCTCGAGCTGCCCGGCATCCAGGCGGGAGAGATCCAGCAGGTCGGTTGCCAGGCGGGTCAGCCGATCGATCTGGCCCTCCATCTCGGCGAGGAAATCGCGCCGCACCTCGGGATCCATGTCATCGTCCCCAAGGAGCTCGACGAAGCCGCCGAGCGAGAAGAGCGGCGTCCGCAGCTCGTGGGAGGCGTTAGCGATGAACTCCTGCCGCGCGCGGTCGAGCATCGCAAGACGGGAGCGCATGTCGTCGAACGCGTCCGCCAGCTGACCCACCTCGTCCCGGCTGCGGTCGACGACTGGGGTCTCGAAGTCGCCCTCGGCGAGCCGCTCCGCCGCCGTCTCGAGCCTGCGGATGCGGCGTGTGAAGTTCCACGCGAGCAGGTAGCCGGCGAACCACGAGATGGCGAGCGAGGCGGCGCCGGCGACGAGGAGGCTGCGGCGCACTAACCGGACGTTGGCGAGAACGTCGTCAAGCGGGGTCACGACGAGCAGGACGTTGCCGTTGTTGAGCGGGTAGGCGGCCTCGGCGAACGAGCCCTCGCGGTCGATCCGCCCCGAAGCGGGCCGGCGGGTATGGAGCGCCTCGAGCGCGATTGGGTCGGCCGACACCTCACCGGAGACGAACCGGCGCGAGTCGGCGAGGATCTGCATCTGGTCGCCGGTGAGCGGGGCGAGCACGACGAGGCGTGCGTTCGTCGCCTCGGCCTGCTGGTCGACGACCTCCGAGGTCTGAATCAGGTCCGTGAGCCCGCTCAGCTGGTTGGCGACGCCCTGTGCCGAGCCCTGCAGCTCGGCGATCTTCGCGTCCACGAGTCGGCTCTCGAGCTGCGGGACAACGGCGACGTAAACGATGGCGAGAGCGCCGGCGACCACGGCGAAGAGCACGAGGCCGACCTTGACGCTGAGGCTGATGAGGGGCGCCTTCTTCATCCCGTGTCGCGAAAGCGGTAACCGGCACCGCGCACGGTGAAGATGAACTGCGGCTCCCCCGGGTCACGCTCGATCTTCTCGCGCAGGTGGCGGACGTGGACGTCGATCGTGCGCGGATCCCGGTAGTCGGAGCCGCCCCAGAGCTCGTCGAGGAGGGCTTTTCGCGTGAAAACGCGGCCCGGGCTGGCGGCGAGCATGCGGAGGAGCTCGAACTCGAGGTAGGTGAGCTGTACCGGCTCTCCATCCAGGGTTACGGCGCGCCGCGCGGCGTCGATGCGGAGCCCGTCCGCCTCGAGCACCTGATCGCCGACGGTCTGCGGCGGCAGCTGCGCCCGGCGCAGGAGCGCGCGCACGCGGCTCATGAACTCGCGAATGGAGAAGGGCTTCGTGATGTAGTCGTCTGCGCCCAGCTCCAGCCCGAGCACCTTGTCGCCCTCGTCTCCCCGAGCTGTGAGCATGATGATCGGCACGGCGCTCCGCGCCTCGCGCAGGCTCCGACAGACCGCGAGGCCGTCCAGGCGCGGCAGCATCAGGTCGAGCACGACGAGATCGACCGGCTCGGCCCGGTAGCGCTCGAGCGCCTCCTCGCCGTCCCTGGCCTGCACCACCCGGTAGCCCTCGCGTTCGAGGGGATAGGTGAGGACCTTCTGCACCGTCTCCTCGTCGTCGACGAGGAGCACCGTGGGGCGCTGCTCCATCGCTGGATAAAGGATAGGGGCGGCGGGCGTAGCATCTACACTCCAGGGGCTCATGGCCGCAGAAGCTCCACGCCGTCGGCCGCGGCGCGGGTCCGTGGAGCGGCCCGTCTCGACACGGATCTACCGCGCCGCCTGGCTCGTGGTCGCGGTCCCCGTGCTCGTCGCGGCCTTCAGCGTCGGGAGGCCCGACTCGCTTCCGCCTCCCCGGGTGCAGCCCTTCTTTGACCAGACGACGGCGGTCCAGTTCGCCGACGAGTTCGTGAGCCTCCATCCAAACCGCTCGCCGGGCAGCGAGGGCCAGCGCGCCGCCACCGACTGGGTGGAGTCGCAGCTCAAGGGCTACGGGTTCGACGTCGAGCGACAGACCTTCTCGGCGCAAATCCCGGACATCGGCACACGGGAGCTCGTGAACCTCGTCGCGGTCGCGCCTCCCACCGACCCGGCGAACATCCAGTCGCAGAGGATGCTCGTCGTCCTGGCGCACAGGGACAACGTCGGCCTCTCGCAGGGCGCCGACGACAACGGGTCGGGCACCGGGGCGCTCCTGGAGCTCGCCCGCGACCTCGGCACCGCCTCGCTCTCGCACCCGATCGTGCTCGTCTCGACCGACGGCGGCGCGTACGGCGGCCTGGGCGCGGCCGAGTTCGTCGAGAGCCACCGGTTCGCCGGGAGGATCGCCGCGCTCGTCAACCTCGATTCGATCGGCGGCCAGGCGGCACCGCGCATCGAGTTTGCCGGGGACACGCCCCGCGTGCCCAGCCCGACCCTGCTCGCGACCACCGGCGCGGCGATCGAGGAGCAGTCAGGCGCCGAGCCGCGCCGCCCGGGCGCCCTGGCCCAGCTCGTCGATCTCGCCTTCCCGTTCAGCTTCTACGAGCAGGCGCCGTTCGTCTCCCACGGCGTGCCGGCCGTGACGATCACGACGGGCGGGAGCCGACCGCGGCCTCCGGAGGGCGACACCCTCCCTGCGCTGAACGCGGACCGCGTCGGCGAGCTCGGCCGCGCCGCACAAATGCTGCTCGGCTCGCTCGACGAGTCGGCCGAGGTGGCGGGCGGAACGCAGTCCTACCTCTACTTCGGGACGCGCCTGCTCTACGGCTGGACGCTGCAGCTCATCCTCGTCGCAGCGCTCATCCCGGTCCTCGCTGCCACGGTCGACCTCTTCGCCCGCTGTCGGAGACGCCACATCGCTCTCCTCCCGGCCCTCCGGAGCTACCTCAGCCGCCTCTGCGTCTGGCTCTGGGCGGGGATCGCGTTCGCCGTCTTCGTCGCGGTTGGACTCCTTCCCAGTGGAGCGGACCGCCCCATCGGCCCCGACACGCCTGCGGCGACCGACTGGCCCGTCGCCGCGCTGGCGGCTCTGGCGGGCATCTCCGCGCTTGCCTGGCTGATCGTGCGACCACGCCTCACGCCGTCACGTTCGATCGCGCCCGAGGAGGAGCTTGGCGGGCATCTGGCAGCCATGCTCGTCCTCTCGGTCGTCGCGCTCGTCGTGGCCGCCGTGAACCCGTACTCGCTTCTTTTCCTGCTGCCTTCGCTGCACGCCTGGCTGTGGCTGCCGCAGGTGCGAGACCGAGGGCGTGCTGTGCAGGCGGCCGCATACGCGCTCGGCTTCCTCGGGCCGCTCGTGCTCTTCGCCTCGTTCGCGGTCCGTTTCGACATGGGCCTCGACGCGATCTGGTACCTGATCGCCCTGACGGCGGTCGGCTTCGTCCCGATCCCGCTCGTGCTCGCCTTCCTCGCCTGGGGCGCCGCCGCGGGTCAGGTCGGTGCCGTCGCAGTCGGGACCTACGCGCCCTACCCGGACGTGGAGGAGCGCACGCCCGGCCCGCTGAGGGAAGCCGGTCGCCAGGCTATCCTCGCCGTGCGGAGATCCCGCCGGCGACACCTGGTTGCCGTTGACTCGGAGGAGAAGCGGGCCGAAAGTCCGTAGGGAGGTGAACTGAACTGCGGCGCGCCGGAACCGTCCTCATCGTGCTCGGCCTGTTCGTGCTCGCCTACGCGGCGGCCGTGCTCTTCTGGCGCGATCCCGTCACCGACCTCTATAACCGCTACCAGCAGAACCGCCTGGAAGCCGCACTGGAGGAGGAGTTCGCCGCATGGGAGGCCGCGGCACCGCCGAGCCCGGACGATGCTACGGACGGCGGCGAGGCACCGGCCGATTCCGTCGCATCACGGGCCGCCACCGCGCGCGACGCGCGCCGCTTCACCAAGAGCCTCGAGCAGGGCCAGGCCTTCGGACGGATCGAGATCCCGGGCATCGGGGTCGAGGCGGTGGTCGTCCACGGCACCCGCTGGGGCGCCGACCTCTCGCGCGGGCCGGGCCACTACGAGAAGACCGAGGTGCCCGGGCTCGGAAAGACGGTGGGCATCGCAGGCCATCGCACGACCTTCGGCGCGCCGTTTCGACACATCGACGACATTGGCGTCGGCGACCGCATCACCCTCGAGATGCCCTACGCGACCTTCCGCTACCGCGTCTTCGAGCACGAGATCGTGGATGCCGACGACTGGAGCGTGATCCGCGACCGTGGCTTCGACACGCTGATGCTGTCGGCTTGCCACCCGCTCTACGGCGCCTCGGAGCGGTGGATCGTCTACGCCCGCCTGGTCGAAGTGACGCCGCGACAGGGCGAGGCATACACGCTCGCCGCCGGCTAGGAGGGTTAGAGCTCCAGGAAGCGCACGGGCGAGCCCGCCGGGATCTCGCCCTCCCCGGACGGGATCCAGACGAGCGCCGAGGCCCGGCCGGAGCGGACGATCATGTGCGACTCCTGTCCGAGTACGGGGCTCAGCAGCACGTCGCCGTCCTGGTCGGCGATGGTCGCCCGGACGAACTCGTCACGTTCCCGGTTGCGCCGGACTGCCGTCCCCAGCGTTCCGGCGCGGAACGCCGGCAGCGGTGTTGGCAGACCGAGCAACACGTTGACTGCCGGTCGAACGAGCAGCTCGAAGGTCGCCAGCACAGAGACGGGGTTCCCGGGGAGATTGAAGACCAGATGGTCGCGGCGGACGCCGAACGCGACCGGCTTGCCGGGCTTCATGGCGACGCCCCAGAAGATCTCCTCCACCCGAAGCTCGGCTTGCACCTTGCGCACGAGGTCGTGCGGGCCGACCGACGCACCGCCCGTCGTGACGAGCATGTCGAACCCAAGGAGGGCCCGCTCCATCGTGCGCCGGTGCTCGTCCTCGGTGTCGGCGACCACTCCGAGCTGCGCAGGAACCGCGCCGGCAAGCTGGAGCGCCGTCGCGAGCAGGAGCCCGTTCGACTCGTAGATCTGACCCGCCTCGAGCTGCTCTCCGGGCTGGCGCAGCTCGGAGCCGGTCACCAGGATCCCGACGCGTGGCCGCTTCGTCGCCTGCACCTCGGCGACCCCGGCTGCGGCGAGCGCTCCCACCTGGCCCGCGCCGAGGAGAACGCCCGGCTCGAGCACCGTCTCGCCTGCCTTCACGTCCCCGCCCCGAGCGCGGACGTTGGCGTCGGCCTCGACCTGGTCGGGCACGCTCAGGCCGTCGGCGCCCTCCTCGACGACCTCGATCGGAACAACGGCGTCCGCTCCCTCGGGCACGGCGCCACCCGTGGCGATCGCCATCGCCTCGCCGGCGCCCAGCGAGCGAGCCGAGGGCGCTCCAGCCGGGATCCGCGCCACGACCGGCAGGGTCACGGGCGCGGCAGCGGTATCTGCCGACCGGAGCGCGTAGCCGTCCATCGCAGAGCTTGCGAACGGCGGTAGGTCGACCGCGGCAACCGCCGGCTCGGCGAGCACCCGGCCTGTCGCCCGCTCGATCGGCACGCGCTCGGCCTCGAGGCGCTTCGCCCGCTCGAGGACGAGCCGCTGCGCGTCCGCTACGGAGATCAAATCCGCCACGACCGCGTACGGTAGTTCAGGTCAGGAAGCCTAGAGCGGGACGGCGTCCCTCAGGAGGTAGGCCGAGAGCGCCAGCGCGAGCACGCGGGCAGTGCGGTCCTCCTCCACCGCCGCCAGCGGCACCGCCCATACGGCGTACCACGGCACCAGCCAGGACGTGCAGACCAGGAGGAGGCCGGCCGTGAGTGCGAGACGGGCCCTCCCGCGCCAGGCCTCTCGCAGAAGCCAGGCATAGGCGACGACGAACGCGAGCGCGAAGACGATCGCGACCGCTCCCTCCGGCAACCCGAGCGAGGCGATCCGGACCGGGATCGCGTACCTGGCACGATCCTCCGCGAGATTCGACGCCAGGGGTCCGGCCGCCCCGAGCCAGGAGAGGCCGTATCGCCATGTGGCAAGCGCCACGATCACCGCCGCGGCGCCGGCTAGGCCTCTGTGGTCGATTCGCCTTCCCTTCCTGCGCGCCTCGAGCAGGCGCAGCGGAAGGAAGAGGAGCGGCACCCACTTGATCGAGATCGCCGCCGCCCACGCGGCGCCGGCGAGCACCCGCCTACCCGAGGCGGCAAGCGCGAGCGCGCCGAAGACGAAGGCCATCATCCAGGCGTCGTTGTGGCCTCCGCCGGCGAAGTGTACGGCCAGTAAGGGATTCCAGCCCACGAAGGCGGCGGCGAACGCGGGACGCGAGGAAAGGCGCGCCGCCAGGAGGACGAGCGCGACCATGGCGGCGGCCGCGAGAGCACGGTACAGCCAGGCCGCCGCGTCCACCGAGCCGCCCACTGCCGCTGCGTGCGCCTCCGACGCGAGCGTAAAGCCGGGCCCGTAGACCGAGGTCGTGTCGTGCCAATACGAGCCCATGAGCGGAAAGGCCGGGTCCTCCGGGTACTCGCTGGGCTCGTCCACGTACGGGTTGCCGTCGTGCGCGGTCGAGATGCGGGCGTAGTCCCAGTACGTGTAGACGTCGGTCGAGAGGAGGACGGGGCCGGCCAGCGGCAGGAGCTGGATCGCGCATGCGAGCCCGATCACCGCCCTGCGCCGGGCGGACTCGCCGCTACGGCCGAGGAGCGCCAGGCCGACGAGGTACGCGATGAAGGCCGCGATCATCGCGCCGAGGTAAAGCCACGCCCAGCGGGAGTCCTCGCCGTCGTGTTCCGGAACCAGCGGCGACACGCCCGGGAAGGCAAACACGACCGCCGTCGCGGTGAGCGTGAGGACAAGCGCGCCGGCGACGAGCGCCCACGCGGTTGCACGCGTGCTACGGCGTGGTCGTGGTCGGCGGCGGCTCAGTCGTCGTCGGCGGCGGCTCGGTCGTCGTCGTGTCCGGCTCTTCCTCGTTCTTCTTCGTCTCGTCCTTCTTCTCCGGCGGCGGCGGCGCTGGTGCAACAGGCTCGCCGAAGAACTGATACTGGCCCGTGAACGGCACCCATGTAACCGGATTGTCCGGGGACGGCCAGCTGAGATATCGCGCGCCGTCATAGGCCCGCGACATGAACAGATTCCAGATCGTGGCCGGGAAGCTGCCGCCGGTGACGGTGATCCCGTGGACGCTCGTCATCGCGATCTGAGCGTTCGGATAGCCGACCCACACGACGGTGGTCGCCCGAGGGGTGTAGCCGGCGAACCAGGCGTCCGCCGAGCTGTCCGTCGTCCCGGTCTTCCCGGCGGCCGACGGGTCGCCGTAGTTCGCGCCCGTGCCCGTTCCGCCCGTCACGTTGTCGTGCAGGATCTTGGTCACCTCGTAGGCGACGCCGTCGGAGAGGACGCGTTTGCGCTTCGAGACGCCCCAGCCGGCTTCCTTGTCGACGGTGCCGTCCGCCAGCACTACCTTCCTGATCGCCATCGGCTCGGAGTAGATCCCTCCAGCCGCGAGCGTCGCGTAGGCGGAGGCCATCTCGAGCGGCGAGACGGCGTTGGAGCCGAGGCCGATCGACGCCACCGGCAGGAGCTCGGTCTTGATGCCCATCTTCCTCGCCGTCCTGACGACGTTCTCCGGTCCGACGTCGAGCGTCAGGCGGGCATAGACCGTGTTGTCAGAGGCGAGCGTCGCGGTCGAGATGGGGACACGCCCGAGATAGGAGTGGCTATAGGTCGCCACGTCCCACGGCTCGGAGTTCGGGTCCGGCTGCCAGTGGAACGGCGAGGAGGAGTACTGCGTCGAGTAGGGGTTGATGCCCTGGCGGATCGCCTCGGTCAGGACGAAGGTCTTGAACGAGGAGCCTGACTGCCGCCGTCCCTGCGCCGCCAGGTTGAACTGGATGTCCTTCTTGCCGGGGACGACGGCGGTCATGGCGCGGATCGCGCCGTTGTTCGGGTTGACGGAGACGATGGCGGCGGCGGGGTCGGTGGACAAGTTGAGCGTCTGCTCTATCGACCTGATGGCGATCCGCTGGTAGTGCCGGTCGATGGTCGTGTAGACCTTGAGCCCGCCGCTTCGCACCGCAGTCGCGCCGTACTCGTTGATCAAGAGCTCGCGGACGTAGCTGAAGAAGAACGGCTCCTTGATCTTCGTATAGATGTGCCCGGGCTTGAGCTTGACCGGCTGGTTCACCGCGGCCTGGTAGGCGGACTCGCTGATGTCGTCGGACTCGCGCATCGCCTTCAGCACGTCGTTGCGGCGCGCAAGAGCCTGCTTGGGCCGCTGGAAGGGATCGAAGATGGAAGGCGCCTGAGGGAGGCCCGCGATCAGCGCCGCCTCCTCCAGGTTGAGGTCCGCCGCGTGCTTGGAGAAGTAGGTCTGGGCCGCCGCCTCCGCTCCGTAGGCCCGCGCGCCGAAGTAGACCTGGTTCAGGTACGTCTCGAGGATGCGGTCCTTCTTCCAGCGCTTGAGCTGGTCCTCGGTCAGCCCGGCGGGCGTCGCACCCCAGAGCTTCGGCAGGCCCTCGTCCTCGAGCTTGAGCGCGAGGCAGGCCTCCTTCGTCTTGCGTTCCCAGGAGACCTCGCGGCCGATGTAGAGGTTCCGGACGAGCTGCTGGGTGAGCGTCGAGCCGCCCTGGACGATCTCGCCCTCCTGGAGGTTCTTGATCGCGGCGCGGATGATGCCCTCGTAGTCGATGCCGGAGTGCGAGTAGAAGCGCTTGTCCTCGATCGCCACGGTTGCCTCGGCGAGCAGCGGCGACATCTGGTCGAGCGCCACCGGCTGGCGGTTCTGCTCCGCCGGGATCGACCCGAGCGGGGAGCCGTCCGCGGCGTAGACGAAGGAGTTCTCGCCGATCGAGACCGGCTTCAGCGAAGCGAGGGAGCAGCTGTTGACGAACGCCTGGGCACCGGTGAACGCGGCCGCGACGAGGACGGCGAGCCCGGTGAGCACGATCGCGAGGATCGAGACGAGCACGAAGCGGCGGGACTGCGCGCGGTCTCGCTGGCGGCGGTTGCGACGGCGGCGGCGGTTGCGGTTGTCGACCGCCCTGTTGCCGTTCTTGCCGTTCTTGCCGTTGGCCCCGTTCGCGCCGTTCCTCCCGTTGCCGTTGCCGTAGCGCCCGGTCGGGGTCACGAGTAGATCCCCTCCGCCTTGAGGCGCTCGGACACGACGCGCCGGAGGATCGACGCGAGCTCGTCCGCCTGCCCGGCGGTCCTCGCCCACACCTCGGCGGTCACGACCGCGCCCGACGGGTCGAGCTGGCTCACCTGGACGTTCGGTTCCCTCACGCTCATGTCATCGGGAAGGCGCTGCGCCTCCTCAAGGAGAACTGCAAGCACACGGTCGAGGTCGGCGGTGAGCGGCACTGTGACCCTCACCGCGACGAGGTGCTCCGCCCCCGCAATGGTGGCATTCCGGATGGTATCGGAGGCCAGCTTCGCGTTCGGCACGAAGTACCGCGCGCCGTCGCGGGCGCGGATCACGGTGTAGGTGAGGCCGATCTGCTGCACGGTGCCCGTGGCCCCGGCGACGACGACGCTGTCGCCGAGCCGGAGCGGCTGGGTGAAGGCGACGAGGATCCCGGCGACGAAGTTCGCGAGCGTTGACTGGGCGGCCAGGCCGACGATGAGCGCGATCACCGCGGACGAGGCGAGGATGCTGCCGGCGACCGCGCGAACCGCGGGGAAGACGAGGAGGGCACTCAGCACGCCGACGCCGATGATGACCGCGAGAACGCTCCTGTGGACGACGCGGTAGACCGTGAGCGTCTCCGGCCGCAGCTCGAACCGCCGCGAGATCACGCGGTCGACCAGCCGGGCGACGATCAGCGTCGCCAGCAGAACGACGCCCGCGACGACGGCGCGCTCGATCCACTCGTCTCCCATCAGATCCGGAGTTCTCTAGAAGGGGAGCGGCTTCCTGCCCGCAAACCCCTCTTCGAGGTCGTGCCAGTGGCCTACGTCGGGCTCTCCGAGCTCCCAGCAGAGGAGTACTGACTCGCCCGTCTCCGGGTGGCGTGCCGGGAAGTCCACGAGGCCGCGGTCGAGATCCTTGACCTGGACGCCGAGACCCTGGATGTCGTCGACCAGGGACGCGAGGGCGGCAGCCGCCTGCGCGACCGCCTCCTGGAGCTCGGCGACGCGGCTCGGATCCAGGCTCCCCCCGTTGCCGCCGATCAGCGTCTGCAGCTCCTCCAGCTCCGACCCGAGTGCGACCAGCGTGCGGCGGTCCGCGACCATCCGCTCGACGAGCGAGCGCACCTCCGGGAGGGCGGCGTTCGCCTCCTCCTGCGTGAAGAGCCGCATCTTCGCCATAGTGCCAACCGTCGTGAGAACGTGCATCGTGATCCTCGTCGCCCTGACCGCCCTGCTCGGTGCGTCAGCGTGCGGTGAGCGCCAGGAGCCGCTCGGAGACCTGGAACAGCCGTATCCGATCACGGTCCAGGGCGTGGGAGAGCAGCCGGCCGTCCTCCGGGCCAAGCCCGAGCGGATCGTCGCGCTCGACCCGGGCTCGGCCGAGCTGGTGATCGCGCTCGGCGCACGCGACCGTCTCGTCGGCATCCCGAGAGGCATCAAGCAGGGCAACGGCCCGAGGATGGCGCCGCGCGAGGCCGTTCAGGTCGTCTCTCCAAACCTGGCTGTCCGGGTGGACGAGGTCGCTGCGCTCGAGCCCGATCTGCTCGTCGCGACGTCCTCCACCGACCAGCTCGACCTCTCGCGGGCGCAGCGCGAGACCGGCGCGGCGGTCTACGTCCAGCCGAGCTCGTCGATCGAGGACATCGTCAGGGCGACCCTCGAGCTCGGCTTCCTCGTCGGGGAGCCGGTCCAGGCGCGCACGGTCGCTTCTCGGATCCGCTCCCAGGTCGCGGCGGTCGAGGAACGGGTTGCGGACTCCCCGATCCGGACGACATTCGTCGACACCGGCTTCTTCGCCACTGTCCCGCTCCGTTCCCTCCTCGGAGATCTCGTCGTGCGGGCTCGCGGAGAGAGCGTCGCGGGCGATACACCCGGTGCCGAGCCGATCCCGGTCGCAAGGCTGCGCCGTCTCGATCCCGAGGTCTACCTCACCACGTCGAACAGCGGCGTCAACCTGCGCACCCTTCGAGACGACCCGCGGACGGCCCAACTCACCGCCGTCGAGAACGGCCGTGTGGTGGTGCTCCCGTCGGATCTCGTCCAGCACCCGGGTCCCTACGTCGCCCAGGCGCTCGAACGGGTCGCCCGGGCTCTTCACTCGGATGCCTTCCGGTCGAATCGGTAGCCGGCTCGACGCGGTCACGGTCGACGCGATGGGGACGATCGTCGGCCTCGACGACCCGGCGCCCAGGCTTCAGCGCGCCCTCGCCCAGCGCGGCCTGGCACGGGAGCTGGACCACGTCGCGGCCGCCTTCCGCGCCGAGGTGGCCTACTACCTCGCTCGAACCCTCGAAGGCCGCGACGAGGCGAGCCTCGCCGACCTCGGCCGCCGCTGCACCGCCGTGTTCCTCGAGCACGCCGAGGCGGAGCTCGACCCCGCCGAGTTCGCTCCGGCCTTTCTCGGCAGTATCGTCTTCAGCCCTCTCGACGGCGCGGCCGCGGCCCTGGGCCGCCTCCGGCGGGCGGGGCTGACGCTCGCCTGCGTCTCCAACTGGGACATCTCCCTCCGGAGACACCTGGAGGAAGCCCGCCTCGATCGCTACTTCGCCGAGATCGTCAGCTCGGCCGAGGCGGGTGCTGCAAAGCCGGACCCGGAGCCCTTCCGCCTCGCCCTCCAGCGACTCGGGGTCGAGCCCCAGCGAGCGCTCCACGTCGGCGACGGGGACACCGACCGGGACGGGGCCGCAGCGGCGGGCGTCGCATTCGAGCCGGTGCCGATCGGTACGCTCCCCGAACGGCTCGGGTTGGGCCGGCGACCATGAGCAAGCGCAGGCACGGCCTCTCGACGCGCGCGATCCACTCCCCGCCACGACCGGCGGGCAGCGGCGAGCCCGTCGTCGGGCCGATCGTCGCGTCGACGACCTTCTCCTTCGAGCACGTCGCCGAGCTGGGCGCGGTGATCGCCGAGGAGGAGTACGGGTTCACCTACGCGCGGCTCCGGAACCCGACGGTCGAGGAGCTGAACGCCGTCCTCGCGGAGCTCGAAGGGGCCGAGGCGGCGCAGGCATTCGCCTCCGGGATGGGAGCGATCAGCGCGGCGCTCCACTCGACGCTCTCGCCGGGCGACACGCTCCTGCTCCCGCAGCAGCTGTACGGGACGACCTACCAGCTCGCCGAGTCCCAGCTCCGGCCGCGCGGGGTCGAGCTCGTCTATCTGGACGTCACGGACCCGACCGCCTGGGAGCGTCCCGCACGCGTTCGCTTCGTCGAGACGATGGCGAACCCGGGCTTTCCGCTCGCCGACCTCTCCGCCCTCGCGGCGACCAAGGGCGACGGGCTCCTGATCGTCGACAACACCTTCGCTTCCCCGATGCTCTGCCGCCCCCTGGAGCACGGCGCCGACCTCGTCTGCGAGTCGGCGACGAAGTACCTGAACGGCCACCACGACGTGATGGCGGGTGTCGTAGCGGGAAGCCGCCAGCTCGTGGCCGGTGCACGGCTGCACCAGATCGAGGTCGGCTCGGTGCTCGACCCGTTTCCCGCCTTTCTCGTCAGGCGCGGGCTCAAAACCCTCTCCCTCCGCCTGGAGCGGGCGAGCCTGAACGCCCTCGCTGCCGCCGGGTTCCTGGACGGTCATCCCAAGGTCTCGGGGGTCCTGTACGCCGGCCTGGAGAGCTACCCACAGTACGACCTGGCGCTCCAGCAGCTCGACGACTCGGGCGCAATGATGGCCTTTGAGCTCGCAGGAGGGCGCGAGGCGGGCGAGCGCTTCATGGACGCGCTCGAGCTCTGCGGGCGGGCGACCAGCCTGGGCGGTGTCGACACGGTGCTCCACCACCCCGCCTCGACCAGCCATCGCCAGTACTCCGAGGAACAGATGGAGGCCGCCGGCATCTCGCCTGGGCTCCTGCGCCTCTCCGTAGGGTGTGAGGATGCAGACGACATCGTCGCCGACCTCGATCAGGCCCTCGAGCAGGCATAAGACTTGGCCCGTCGTCGTCTGGCTCGCGGTCTCCGCGATGCTCGTCCTGCTGGCGTTCTGGGGCGCCAGCCGGAGCTCGGACTCCGGCAACGACGACATCCTTTACGACCCCGATCTCGCGAAGTCCGGCTTCGTCTTCTACGGCGTCATCGCCGTGGTCTCCCTCCTGATCGGGCTCGCGTACCCGCGCCGCGCCGACGCGCTCGGCTTCCGCAGGTTCCGCATGCGCTGGGTGTGGATCTCGTTCGGCGTCGTCGTCGCCACGACGATCGTCGCCGTCGCCACCGAGCCATTTCTCCACGGCGCCGAGGACCAGGGGCTCGGAGCCGACCGCTGGGAGCCCGAGCATGCCGGCGCCTTCCTCGCGAACGCCGTCGTGCTCGTCCTGATCGGGCCCTTCGCGGAGGAGCTCTTCTTCCGGGGGCTTGGCGTGCGCGTGTTCATGGCCTACGGAGGCGTGGTCGCCATCCTCGTCACCGGGATCGTCTTCGGCCTCGTGCATGGAATCCTCGGCGCCCTGCCGCCGCTCGTCCTCTTCGGAATCGGCCTCGCCTGGGTCCGTCTCCGCTCGGCGAGCCTCTGGCCCAGCGTCATCGGGCACGTCACCTACAACGGGCTGGGCGTCCTCCTGCTCGTGCTGTCGTGGGGCGCGAACGCGTAGGTTCGCGCACGACCTATCCTTGAGCAATGCGGCCGAACGAGCCCGAGCACGACCCCGTCGTTCGCGACCTACGCGGGCGAATCACCGACGCCGACCGCGCCATTCTCGCGGCGGTCAACGAGCGGATCGAGCTGGTTCGGGAGCTGCGCGCGCACAAGCTCGCCAGCGGCTGGGACTTCGTCGACAAGGACCGGGAGCAGCGGCTGCTCGCGGCGCTCGCGAGCGAGAACACCGGACCGCTCTCCGAGGCCGGCCTCCGCGAGCTGTTCGGGGACGTCCTCGCGCTCACCAAGCGCGAGCTCCGTGAGCCGGGTGCTACTCCGTAGAGAAGTCGTCCGGCTTGACCTCGTCGAGGAACTTCTTGAACTCCTCGACGACCTCTTCCTCGTTCACGTCCTCGTGCTCGAACTCGATGGCGCTCTCCTCGATCACCGCCTCGGCGGCGAAGATGGGAGCGTCTGCGCGTACGGCCAGGGCGATGGCATCGCTGGGCCTCGAGTCGATCTCGATCTCGGCCCCGTCGACGGCCACCGTGATCATCGCGTAGAAGGTGTTCTCACGGAGCTCGGTGACCGCGATCTTCACGACCCGCGCCTCGAGCTGCGAGAGGATGTCGGTGAAGAGATCGTGCGTCATCGGCCGCGGAGTGGCGGCGCCCTGGAGCTTCATGAGGATCGCAGCCGCCTCGGGGTGGCCGATCCAGATCGGCAAGAACTTGTTCCCGTCGGCGGTCTTCAGCAAGACGATCGGCTGCTTGCCGACCATGTCGAAGCTGACGCCGTAGATGACCATTTCCTGCATGGGCGGAGCGTCTCTGATCATAGCCGCGCCCTTTCGGAGGGAACGCCACCTGTCACCTTGGGACCCGGGCCGGGGCGCACGAAAGTGGGCGATCCTGGATTCGAACCAGGGACCTCCGCCTTATCAGAGCGGCGCTCTAACCGACTGAGCTAATCGCCCGTGCCGGGAGATTGTAGCGAGGCCCGCTCGAGAGCCTCGACCATTTCCTCCAGCTCGAGCTCGCTCGCGAAGTAGAGCTCGACCCGGCCCGACACGACCTTTGCGTCGGCGCCGGTGAGGCGGCGTAGAGCATCCCGGACTCGCTCGGCCAGGCCGGGGTTGACAGGCTGCCGGCGGCGCGGCTTCGTGCGTGCGCCCGCCCAGCGGGCAGCGCGCTCCGCGGCGCGGACGGACAGGCCTTGCCGCACGATCCGCCGGGCGAGCCGGCGGCGCTCCTCGTTGTCGGGGACGGCGAGCACGGCGCGCGCGTGGCCCTCGGAGAGCTGCCCACGCTCGACGAGGCCGAGCACGTCGTCGGGGAGCTCGAGCAGGCGTACCCGGTTGGAGACGGTCGGCTTCGAGCGGCCGACCTGCTCGGCGACCTCGCCGAGGCCGAGCCCGAACTCGTCCATCAGCGCCGCGTAGGCGCGGGCCTCGTCGACCGGAGAGAGATCCTCGCGCGCCACGTTCTCGATCAGGGCGAGAAGCAGAGAGTCGCGGTCGTCGGTCTCCCGCACGACCGCAGGCAGCATGGCTAGCCCGGCGACCCGCGCGGCGCGCCAGCGGCGCTCCCCGGCAATCAGCTCGTAGGCGCCGTCCGGGCCCGGCCGGACGATCACCGGCTGGACGACCCCCTGTGCGCGGATCGACTCCGCCAGCTCGTCGATACGCTCCGCATCCAGCCGCCGGCGGGGCTGGCGCGAGTTCGCGCGGATCGAGCCCACCGGCACGTGGATCAGCTCGGCGGTCGCCCCAGCACCGCCCATGAGCACCTCGAGCCCGCGGCCGAGCCCGCGGCGCTGATTGGAGCTAGCCGCGGTCGACAAGCTCGCTCGCCACCCGGTAGTAGGCATCGGCTCCCGCGGAGGAGCGGTCATAGACGGTGATCGGAACACCGTGGCTCGGCGCCTCCGCGAGCCTCACACTGCGTGGCACGACCGCGTCGAACACCAGATCGCCGAAGTGTCGCCGTACCTCGGCGGCGACCTCCGCGGCGAGCCTCGTGCGCCCGTCGACCATCGTCAGGATCATCCCGGCGAGCGCGAGCTTTGGGTTCAGCCGCGCGCGCACAAGCTCGACGGAGTGGAGCAGCTGTGTGAGACCTTCGAGCGCGTAGTACTCGCACTGCACGGGCACGAGCACCCGGTCCGTAGCGGCAAGCGCGTTCACGGTCAGCGGGCCCAGCGAGGGCGGGCAGTCGATGAAGACGAAGTCGTAGTGGTCGCGGGCAGGCGCGAGTGCGTGCGGGAGAAAAGTGTCGCCGTCGTCGCGGCGGGCGAGCTCGACGACCGCTCCGGCCAGCTCGGGCCGGGAGGGGACGAGGTGGAGGTTGGGCACCCCCGTCTCGTGCGCGAGCTCCTCGAGGGGAGCGCCGTCGAGGAGGTCGTACGTCGACGTCCCGTTCGCCCGCGCGCCCAGCCCCGACGTGGCGTTCGCCTGGGGGTCGAGATCGACGACGAGCGTGGACGCCCCGGCCTCCGCGAGGCAGGCGGCGACATTGAGGGCGGTCGTCGTCTTGCCGACGCCGCCCTTCTGGTTCGCAACGGCGAAGACCTTTCCCACCCGGACGATGCTAGTCAGGCGAGAGGACGTTTCCGGGCGACGCCGGCGCGCCGCGGGAACCGCTCCGGTGTGGCCTCCACCTTCGGGACGACCAGAAGCGAGCGGTGCTCCGATCCGGGCAGGGCGGCGAGCTCCGGTGGGCCGCCGCCGATCTGCCGAGCAGTCGTGGCGGCCCCTTCCAGATCGACGGCGCCGGTGAGGAGGATCACCTTGCCGCCGGGGCGCACCAGCGGGAGGCACCACTCGAGCGCGATGGGCGGTGGCGCCAGGGCCTGGGCAACCGCCGTCCCGTATGCATCGCGGCCGTCGCCGCGGCCGTGCTCCTCCGCGCGAGCGCAGACGACCGAGACGTTCGGGAGCTCGGCGGCCGCGGCCTCGAGGAACGCGCATTTGCGCCGCTGGGCCTCGAGCAGGTCGACGCGAAGGTCGGGACGGGCGACGGCAATGGGGATTCCGGGCGAGCCGCCACCGGAACCGACGTCCACGACCGGACCCGCCCCGAGCGCGTCCACGGCCGCAAGCGCATCGTCCACGTGGACGCGGCGAGCCTCGTCCCGGTCGGAAACCGCCGTGAGACCCCGCTCGGCCAGGAGCGCATGGAGCCATTGCTCCAGGCGCGGGTCGGCGATCACTCCGAGGGCGCGGGAGCAACGACGACGCGCCGGTTCGGCTCCGTGCCGTCGCTCGAAGTGACGACGTCCTCCCGCTCGGCGAGATGAACGTGGACGATCTTGCGCTCGACCGCCGTCATCGGCTCGAGCGCGACGGGGCGCCGTGACTGAATGGCCTCGGACGCCGCCCGGTCGGCCGTGTCCTCGAGCGTCCCGCGCCGGCGCTCGCGATAGCCGGCCGCGTCGACGACGACCTCCTTGCGGTGGCCTTCGGCCTCGCGCCAGAGAATCGCGTTAGCGATGTACTGGATCGCGTCGATCGTGTGGCCGCGCTTACCGATGACCAGGCCGAGATCGGGGCCGCTGAGGGTCGCGTAGATCGCCTCCTCGTCCTCGGTGACGTCGATGCGACACGGCGCGCCCAGCGCGGTGCACACCCGCTCCAGGACCTCCCGGAGCTTGGCGGCGGGCGAGCCCGGCGCTTCGGTCGCAGGCGCCGTCGGCCGAGGAGCGTCCTCGACGCGGGCGATCACCCGCGCCGGCACCTGGCCGACTCCGAGCAGGCCGCGCTCGCCTTCGGAGAGGACGGTGAAGCGGACGCTCGCCTTGTCGAGCCCGGGGAAGCGGCGCTCCAGCTCGCGCAGTGCGGTCCACTTGGCCTCTCCGACGGTCTCGCCTTCGCTCTCGACGACCGTCTCGTCCGAAGCCTCGTGCTCTAGCCCGGTCATCGTCTCGCCCGCGGACCCTTCTTTTTCTTTCGCCGTCGCACGCGCTGCTGCCCGCTTCCGGCCGGCTTCGCAGGCGCCTCGGCGGACGCGGCCGCCTCGGCGCCCCCGTCACCCGCCGGTTCCGTCTTGGACGGCGTCCTCGACGTGCGCTTGGGCGGAGGCTGTGGCTTGGGAACGAGCCGGCGAGTGATCAGGCCCTGGCCGACGGTCCACAAGTTGGTGGTCGACCAGTAGAGCATCAGCCCGACCGGGAAGTTGATGACGAAGAAGACGAAGAGGAAGGGCAGCGCAAAGAAGATGTAGCGCTGGCGCGGATCCATGGTGGTCGACATGAAGTACGTCGAGGCCAACTGGCTGGCGACGTAGACGACGAGCAGGAGCCAGCCCGACCAGTGCTCGTTGATGTTCTGGGTGATGTTGGGAACGAGGCCGAGCCAGCCGAGGTCCGAGTCCGGGTAGTTCGGGAAGACCTCGTTTTCGAAGTCACGCAGCACGAAGAAGAGCGCGAAGAAGATCGGAAGCTGGAGCACGATCGGGAGGCACGAGGCCAGCGGGTTGACCTTGTTCTCCCGGTAGAACTTCATGACCTCCTCGTTCATGCGCTGGCGATCGTGCTTGTACTTCTGCTGGATCGCCTTCAGCTCCGGCGCATGCACCTGGAGGCGCTGCATCGAGCGGATCTGCTTGATGGTCAGCGGGAGGATCACCATCCGCACCATCAGCGTGAGGACGATGATCGCCCAGGCCCAGGGAAGGCCTATCGACGAATGCAGCCACTCGAGGAGGTCGGTGAGTACGGTCTCGATCGGGGTGAGCGGGTTCATCGGCCGGCTTTGAAGAGGGTCTGATCACGCGGGTAGTCGACGCCCCCGTGGCTCCATGGGTTGCAACGAAGCAGACGCCAACCTGCGAGGACGAGGCCGCGCAGGACTCCGAACTCGCGCAGCGCGTCGAGGGCGTAGCGCGAGCAGCTCGGGTGGTACTTGCAACGCTGGCCCAAGAACGGGCTCACGAAGAAGCGGTACGCGTGGATCGGAAGGGCGACGACGTGCCTCACGCGGCCGCCGTCCCCTCGGCGAGGCGAAACACCTCGTCGACCCGTTCCGTCAGCCAGGGAAAGCCACGGCTCTCGACGGCATCCGACAGCCCCGGCCGCGCTATGAGCACGTAGTCGTGCCCGGCGGGGAGCCGCTCGCAGATCTCCTCGAACGAGGCGCGCAGGCGGCGCTTCAGCCGGTTCCGCTGGACCGCGCCTCCCAGCTGCCGCGAGACGGCGAGGCCCAGGCGGGGGCCGCCTTCCGCATCGTCCTCACGCGGGAACGCGTAGAGAACGAGGAAGCGGGTCGAGACCGACCGGCCCTTGCGGTAGACGGTGTCGAAGTCGCGGGAGCGGGAGAGCCGGTGCTGGCGTCGGCTCACGCGGAGAGGCGCTTGCGGCCCTTGGCGCGGCGGCGCTTCAGGATCGCGCGACCCGCGCGGGTCGACATCCGCGCCCGGAACCCATGCCGACGCTTCCGGCGCCGGACGTTCGGCTGATACGTTCGCTTCACGAGAGATACGAGAGTGTCGAAACGGCCGCTCGGGCGGCCGGGCGACCAGTATAGAGCAGCCGCGCGAGGAGCCGAGCAAGAGACTTCGCGCACGATCGAAATCCACAGGCGCGAAGGCGCATGAAAGGTCGCAAGCAGCGACCTTTCCACACCTGTGGATAAGTGTGTGGAGAGGGGTGAAATCCCTGCAAAACCACCGATTTCACCCGGCACGATTTCCCCAGCCGCGAGCATTGAAGAGGCCGGAGACGCGCTGCTATAGTCGCCGCTTCGCGCAGACGGCGGAGGGGCGAAAAAGGGCGTGCAGAGGACGTCAGAGTTGAGTGCGGACGCACTTTGGGACGAGATCTCGTCCCGGTTGCGCGACTCGCTGAACGACGCGACGTACACCACCTGGTTCGCGGACGCCGGCCCCGGCACTCTCGACGAGACCGCGTTCGTCCTCCTCGTCCCGAACGACTTCACCCGCGACTGGATTGAGGGTCACTTTCGAAGCCTCTTGGAGGCCATCGTGCGCGAGGCGCTCGACGGGGAGCGAGCACTCCGAATCGTCGTCCGCGAGCTCCCCGCCGCTGCGCGCGACACCTACGCCCCGGCCCGGCCCCCGCGTTCGCTCGACGGTCTGAACCCGAAGTACACCTTCGACTCGTTCGTGATCGGGTCGTCCAACCGCTTCGCGCACGCGGCCGCCCTCGCCGTCGCCGAGGCGCCGGCGCAGGCCTACAACCCGCTCTTCATCTACGGAGGCACGGGCCTCGGCAAGACGCATCTCCTCCAGGCCGTCGCCGCCTACGTCACGGAACACACCGGGGACCTCTCCGCGCGCTACGTGACGAGCGAGACCTTCATGAACGACTTCATCAACTCGCTCCGCGACAAGCGCATCGAGGGGTTCAAGCAGCGCTATCGCCACTACGACGTCCTCCTGATCGACGACATCCAGTTCTTCGAGCACAAGGAGCGGATCCAGGAGGAGTTCTTCCACACCTTCAACAGCCTCTACGAGGCCCGCCGGCAGATCGTGATCTCGTCCGACCGACCGCCGCGGGCGATCGCGACCCTCGAGTCGCGTCTGCGCTCCCGGTTCGAGTGGGGACTGATCACGGACATCCAGCCTCCCGACCTGGAGACGCGCATCGCGATCCTGCGCAAGAAGGTGAAGATGGACGCGATCCACGTCCCGGACACGCAGGTCCTGACGTTCATCGCCAGCCGTATCTCCACGAACATCCGCGAGCTTGAGGGCGCCCTCACGCGCGTCGTTGCCTTCTCGTCGCTTACCGGCCGGCCGATGACGGTGGAACTCGCGCAGGAGGTTCTAAAAGACGTCTTCCCACAAGGCGAGATACCGGAGATCTCCGTCGAGCAGATCCAAGAGACGGTGGTCGAGCGGTTCGGCATGACCATGCAGGAGCTCACCGGCGACCGCCGCTCGCAGTCGATCGTCTATCCGCGGCAGGTCGCGATGTACCTCTGCCGCGAGCTCACCGACAGCTCGCTGCCCAAGATCGGAAAGAAGTTCGGAGGGCGCGACCACACCACGGTGATCCACGCGACCTCCAAGATCGCCAAGCTGATCCAGGAAGACCGGAGTGTCTACAACCTGGTTCAGGAGCTGACGGCGCGCATCAAGCAGGCCCGTTGACAAGATCTGTGGAGAAACGTCTCGGGTTGGGGAGCGCCCGCACCCCGACGGCGAATCTGTGGGCATCCCCGCGTTGTCCCCAGACGCCGTCCACCGGCCCATCCCCGGCGCCAAGCGAAAGAACGCCGTCTTCCCCGATCTTCACACTCCCTATGACTACGACAAGAGGTTTTCTTTAAATGGCATCCATAGATACCGTTGCCGCCACGACCATGCGCGTTGTGTGCCAGAAGGACGACCTCGCCGAAAAGCTTCAGGTCGTCGGCAGAGGGGTTTCCACCAGGACGACCGTGCAGATCCTCGCGGGGATTCTCGTGCGTGCTGCAGGCGGCCGTCTCCACCTGAGCGCGACCGACATGGAGATCTCGGTGCGCGACTCCCTCGACGCGCAGGTCGAGGAGGAAGGCGCGGTCGTCGTGCCGGGCCGGCTGCTGGTGGACATCGTGCGACTGCTTCCCGCCGGGGAGGTGACGCTCGAGCACCGCGCCGACGAGGGCGTCGCTCGGCTGACCTGCGGCTCGGCCTCGTACTCGCTCAACACGTACGGGCCGGAGGACTTTCCGCGGCTTCCCGAGATCGAGCCCGAGAACGCGTTCGCCGTGGAGCGAGAGGCGTTCCTCGACACGATCGGCCGCGTGGGCCGGTCGGCGTCGCGGGACGAGTCGCGCCCGGTGCTGACGGGGATTCTCGTTCGCTTCGAGGGTGACAAGCTCGTGATGGCGGCTACCGACTCCTACCGCCTGAGCGTCAAGGAGACTGCACTTACAAACGGCCCAGGACGCGAGCTCGAGGCGATCGTTCCGGCCCGCGCGCTCCAGGAGCTCGCGCGCGTCGGGCAGGCGGCCGAGAGCGACACCATCCAGGTCGGTGTCCAGGAGAACCAGGTCGTCTTCGGCGTCGACGGCGTCTGGCTGACTGCGCGCCGGATCGACGGCCAGTTCCCGAACTACCGGCAGCTTCTGCCCGAGCAGTTCGAGGCCGAGGTGCAGCTTCCGCGGGAGGAGCTCCTCGATGTCGTCCGACGCACCGGCTTGCTCGCGCAGCGGAAGTCGCCGCTTCGCCTCCGCTTCGAGGAGGGAGAGCTCACGGTCTCGGCACAGACCCAGGACGTCGGAGAGGCGCGCGAGTCGCTGCCGATCTCCTACGGGGGCGAAGCCATGGAGATCGGCTTCAACGCGGAGTTCCTGCGCGACGGGCTCGAGTCGGTGACGGACGAGACCGCGAGGCTGAAGCTGATCAGCCCGTTGCGGCCGGGCCTTCTGCACGGCGAGAGCGACGACTTCCTCTACCTGATCATGCCGATCAGGCTGGCCGGCTGATCGTCGCGAGGGCCACGCTCCGGAGCTTCCGCTCGTACGCCGACCTCGACCTCGCGCTCGAGCCGGGGCTCGTGCTCGTCGTCGGGCCGAACGGCGCCGGCAAGACCAACCTCCTCGAGGCGCTCCACGTCGGCGTCCAGGGCTTCTCACCCCGCACGCGGGCCGAGCCCCGGCTGGTGCGCTTCGGGGAGCAGGCCGCCCGCGTGCGCCTCGCGGGTATCGAGGGGGACGTGACGGTCGAGAGCGAGGTCACCATCACCCCGGGCTCTGGGAAGCTGCTGCGCCTCAACGGTGCCCAGCTCGCTTCGGCCGAGGAGCTGCGGACCCGACTGACCGCGCTCGCGTTCGTCCCCGACCGGCTCGCGATCGTCAAGGGCGGCCCGACCGTCCGGCGGGCCTACTTCGACCGCATGCTCGGGCGGGTCTCGCCCTCGCAGGCCGCGCTCCCCGGCGAATACGGCCGCGCCCTTGCCCAGCGCAACGAGGCACTCCGCCGCGTTCGTGCCGGAATCTCCACCCCGGAGGCAGTCGAGCCGTGGTCGGAGCGCGTGTCGGCGCTCGGCACCGAGCTCGACGTCGCCCGTGCGAGGCTGGCAAACGAGCTCGAGCCCGGATTCGCGCGCCATGCCGCACTGCTGGGCCTCGCTGGCGCGACCCTCTCCTACGAGGAGCGCGGCCTTTCTCTCGAGGAGCTCGAGACGCGGCTCCATCGCGATCTCGAGCGCGGCACGACCGGCGCGGGGCCGCACCTTCGCGACGTCGAGATTCGCGACGGCGAGCGTGATCTGCGCGGCTTCGGCTCGCAGGGGGAGCAGCGCACGGCGGTGCTAGCCCTCCTCCTTGCGGAAGCGGCCGTTCTGGGCGAACGCCGCGGCACTCCGCCTCTGCTGCTTCTGGACGACGTCTTCTCGGAGCTGGACGCCGGCCGGCGCCGGGCCCTGCTGGCCGCGCTGCCCCCCGACGGGCAGAGTCTCGTCACCGCAACCTCGACGGACGCGCTCCCTCCGTCTGCCCCTATGCCCGCGCTCACGGTCGCCGTTCGCCGGGAGGGCGATGCCAGCCGGGCGATCGCGGCATGAAGGGGCTCGAGCCCATCGGGGCCGGGCTCGAGCGGGAGCTCGGGCGGCTCGGTCCGCCGGGCGCCATCTCGGCGGTCGTGGCGGCCTGGCCGGACGCTGTCGGCCCGGCGATCGCCGCCAACGCGTGGCCGGCCCGGATCGCGCGCGACGGGACGCTTCACGTCTCCACCGGCTCGAGCGCCTGGGCCTTCGAGCTGACCCAGCTCGAGGAGACCGTGCGCGCCCGCCTCCGCGAGCAGCTCGGCGACGCGTGTCCCGAACGCCTCCGCTTCGCCACCGGGCGTCTTCCCGAGCCCGGGCCGGATCGTGTGGAGATTCAGGAACGAGGTCTCCCCAGGCCGTCTGCGTTGGCGCTGGCGGCGGCCGAGGAGATCGCCGCGCCCATCGCGGATCCCGACCTCCGGGCGGCCGTCGCGCGGGCCGCGGCGGCTAGTTTGGCGGGTGGCGAACCACGCCCAGACGACCGGTCGTTCTGATAGACTGCGAGTCAGACAAAAATCCCCCGTTAGCAGGGATTTTTTTATGGCAAAGACCAGTTACGACGCCAAAGACATCACCGTGCTGGAGGGCCTCGAGCCCGTGCGTCTGCGCCCGGGCATGTACGTCGGTTCGACAGGCGCCCGCGGGCTCCATCACCTCGTCTACGAGGTCGTCGACAACTCCGTCGACGAGGCCCTCGCAGGTCGAAACGACCGCATCGAGGTCCGGCTCCACCCCGATAATTCCGTGACCGTCCACGACTGGGGATCGGGCATCCCGGTGGCGATGATGGAGGACCAGGGCCTGCCCGCGGTGACGGTCGTCCTGACCAAGCTCCATGCCGGCGGCAAGTTCGGCGGGGAGGGCTACAAGGTCTCCGGCGGCCTGCATGGGGTCGGCGTCTCCGTCGTAAACGCGCTCTCGGAGTGGCTCACGGTCGAGGTCAGGAGAGGCGGCAAGGTCTACCGCCAGGAGTTCGCCCGCGGCGCGGCCACCACCGAGCTCGAGGAGGTCGGCAAGGCGGGGAAGGGCGCGACCGGGACGACGATCTCGTTCCTGCCCGATGCCGAGATCTTCGAAGAGCTCGAACTGTCGGCGCAGACGCTCGCGCAGCGCTTCCGCGAGACGGCGTTCCTGACCCGCGGCCTCCGGATCGTCTTCGTCGACGAGCGCGAGGGCGAGGAGACGCAGGAGTTCTACGCCGAGGGAGGCATCAAGGACTTCGTCGCCTACGTCAACGAAGCGAAGGACGCGGTCCACAAGCACATCGCCTACTTCGAGGGCGAGAACGACCAGGGAACCGTCGAGGTGGCGATGCAGTGGAACACCTCGTACGTCGAGTCGGTCTTTTCCTTCGCGAACAACATCAACACCCACGAGGGTGGCACGCACCTCTCTGGCTTCAAGGCGGCGCTCACCGGAACGCTGAACAAGTACGCGCGCGACAAGGGCCTTCTGAAGGAGAAGGAAGAGAATCTCGAGGGCGAGGACGTACGCGAGGGGCTGGCGGCGGTCATCTCGGTGAAGCTGCGCGACCCACAGTTCGAGGGGCAGACGAAGACGAAGCTCGGAAACCCGTGGGTGCGCGGGCTGGTCGAGCAGAGCGTGAACGCCCGCCTGGCCGAGTTCCTCGAGGAGAATCCGACTGACGCGCGCCAGATCGTCCAGAAGGCGATCTCGGCCGCGCGGGCGCGGCAGGCCGCGCGCAAGGCGCGCGAGCTGACACGGCGGAAGAGCGCGCTCGAGGGCTCCTCGCTCCCGGGCAAGCTTGCCGACTGCACGATCCGGAACCCGGAAGACGCCGAGCTCTTCATCGTCGAGGGTGACTCGGCCGGCGGCTCGGCCAAGATGGGCCGCGACCGCACCTTCCAGGCGATCCTGCCCCTTCGCGGCAAGATCATCAACAGCGAGAAGAACCGCATCAACAAGGTTCTCTCGAACAACGAGATTCAGGCGATGATCACTGCGATCGGGACCGGCATCGGCGACGAGTTCGACATCGTGAAGCTGCGGTACCACCGCATCATCGTCATGACCGACGCCGACGTGGACGGGTCCCACATCCGCACGCTGATCCTGACCTTCCTCTACCGGCACATGCCCGAGCTCTTCGAGCGGGGCCACGTCTACATCGCCGTGCCGCCGCTCTACAAGGTCAAGATCGGGAACCAGGAGTTCTACTTCGAGAAGGACGCTCAGCTCGAGGAGCTGCTCGTCCGGGAGCGGGTCGGAGACGTCGAGATCACTCCCCGATCGGGCGAAGCCGTGAAGATGACCGAGAGTCGCTGGGGCAAGTTCACCGGCGCCCTGGAGAAGTTCGAAGGCTGGCTGCAGCGCCTGCGCGCCGACTTCGGGCACTCGGCCGCCGACTTCATGGTCACGCACCGCCTCGTCGAGACCGACACGCCGACTCTTGCCGCCCTCGGTAAGGCCGTCGAGGCAGGGGCCGAGAACGGGTACACGCTCTCGCTCGGCGAGCGCCGCGACGGCGTCGTCTCGGTCAAGGTCGTCGAGAACGAGACGAGCGCCGCACAGCTCGTCACCGTTCCCGGCGAGCTGCTTGCCTCGCCCGTCTACGGACAGCTCCGGGCCACCTACCTGCGCCTCGTCGAGCTCGTGGGCCCGCCGCCCTTCACCGTTGGAGCCGGCAAAAAGCAGCGCGCCTCGGAGACGTTTGGGCGCCTGCGCACAGACCTGCTCGACGTAGCGAAGGAGGGCATCCAGCTCTCGCGCTTCAAGGGGCTTGGCGAGATGAACCACGACCAGCTCTGGGACACGACCATGGATCCCCAGCGGCGCCTGCTCGTGCGCGTCGATGTGGAGGATGCATCGGCGGCCGACCGGCTCTTCTCGACGCTCATGGGCGACCAGGTCGAGCCGCGGCGCGAGTTCATCGAGACGAACGCCAAGGACGTGCGCTTCCTGGATGTCTGAGGTGGGCGTCCTCGGGCCCGGGCGGATCGAGCCCCGCGAGCTCGAGCAGGAAATGCGCTCGAGCTACCTCGACTACGCGATGTCGGTCATCGTGGGCCGAGCTCTGCCCGACGTGCGGGACGGGCTCAAGCCCGTTCATCGCCGCGTGCTCTACTCGATGCACGAGAACGGGCTGCAGCCGAACCGTCCCTACAAGAAGTCCGCCAACGTCGTCGGCGCGGTCATGGGGAACTACCACCCGCACGGCGACGCTGCCATCTACGACACGCTCGTCCGCATGGCGCAGCCGTTCTCGCTGCGCTACCCGCTGGTCGACGGCCAGGGAAACTTCGGCTCGATCGACGACGACTCGGCTGCAGCAATGCGGTACACGGAGTGCCGGCTCGCGCGCATCGCGACCGAGATGCTGCGCGACATCGACGCCGACACCGTCGCCTACATCCCGAACTACGACGAGTCACGACGCGAGCCGCTGACCCTCCCGAGCCGGTTCCCGAACCTCCTCGTCAACGGCTCGGCCGGCATTGCGGTCGGGATGGCGACGAACATCCCACCGCATCGGCTCTCGGAGGTCATCGACGCCATAGTCCAGCTGATCGACAAGCCCGACGCGAACGTCGACGACCTGATGAAGCACGTGAAGGGCCCCGACTTCCCGACCGGGGGCTACATCATCGGCCGCTCGGGAATCCGCGACGCATATCGCACGGGCCGGGGCCGGATCGTCATGCGCGCCCGCGCGCACATCGAAGAGCTCCGCGGGGGGAAGTCGGCGGTCATCGTCTCGGAGCTTCCGTACGGGGTGAAGAAAGGCGGCGAGGCCGGCGTGATCGCGAAGATTGCCGATCTCGTCAACGAGAAGGTGCTCACGGAGATCTCCGATCTCCAGGACCACTCCGACCGCAGCGGGATGCGCATCCAGGTCGAGCTCAAGCGCGACGCGGTCCCCCAGGTCGCCCTCAACAAGCTCTTCAAGCACACGCAGCTGCAGACGACCTTCGGCTACAACGCCGTCGCTCTCGTCGACGGCGTCCCGCGCACGCTGTCCCTCCTCGAGCTCGTCCACGAGTACCTTCGCTACCAGCGCGAGGTCGTCACCCGCCGGTCAAAGCACGAGCTCCGCAAGGCGGAAGAGCGGGCCCACGTCCTCCAGGGCTACCTGATCGCGCTGGACAACCTCGACGAGGTCATCGAGCTCATCCGCGGCTCGGCCGACACGGACACCGCGCGCGCCGCCCTCATGGAGCGCTTTGAGCTCTCAGAGATCCAGGCGCAGGCCATTCTCGACCTGCGCCTCGCGCGCCTCACCGGGCTGGCCCGGAAGGAGATCGAAGACGAGTACGCCGATCTGCAGGAGCGCATCGCCGAGCTGCGGGCGATCCTGGGCGACCCGGCCCGCGTGGACGCGCTCATCCGCGAGGAGCTTCTGGAGATCAAGGAGATCTACGGCAAGAGCGACGACCGGCGCACGGAGATCGCGGCGGCCGAGGGCGAGCTCGAGCTCGAGGACCTGATCGCGGAGGAGGACATGGTGATCGCGATCACGCGCTCCGGCTACGTCAAGCGCCTGCCGGTGACCACCTACCGCGAGCAGCGGCGCGGCGGCATCGGCGTCATGGGGATGGAGCTCAAGGACGAGGACTACATCGAGCACCTGTTCGTCGCCTCGACCCACGACTACCTGCTCTTCTTCACCTCCGTCGGCAAGGTGTACCGGCTGAAGGTGCACGAGCTGCCGCTGGGCTCGCGTCAGTCGAAGGGCCGTGCCATCGTGAACCTGCTTCCGTTCCAACAGAGCGAGACCATCCGGGCCGTGATCGCGACCCGGGACTTCAAGGACGCCGAGTACCTGACGGCGGTGACGAAGAACGGGCTCGTCAAGAAGACCCGCTTCGAGGAGTACAACACCCCGCTCAGGGCCGACGGGATCATCGCGATCAAGCTGCGCGACGGCGACGAGCTCGTCGGCGTCCTCCACTCGTCGGGCGAGGACGACATCCTCTTGGTCTCCCGCAAGGGCCAGGCGATCCGCTTCAACGAGAAGCTCGCGCGGCCGATGGGCAGGGCCACGTCGGGCGTGACCGGCATGCGCCTGCGCAAGGGCGACGAGGTGATTGCCGCCGACATCGCCCGCAACGACGCCGACCTGCTTGTCGTCACTGAGAACGGGTTCGGCAAGCGGACGCGGATCGATCAGTACCCGGTGAAGGGTCGCGGCGGGCTCGGGGTCAAGACGGTTCAGCTCACCGAGGCGCGTGGGCAGCTGGCCGGCTCGCTCGTCGTCCGCGAAGGCGACCAGGTGATGCTCATCTCGACCGGCGGCACGGTGATCCGGGTCCCGGCTGACGGCATCAAGCAGAGCGGCCGCTCGACCCAGGGCGTGATCGTCATGCGGCTGCGCGAAGGCGAGCGGGTCTCGACGCTGGCCCGGGTGGTCGAGCAAGACGAGGCCGAGGACTACGCCGAGCCCGAGCCAGCTCCGTAACGCCGCACCGTGAGCGTCAGGCGGCCCGAAGACCTCCTCGAGCCGGTCGACGTCATGCGCAACCTGCGCAGGCTCGAGCTCACGCTGGGTCAGGTCTGCCGCGTCGCAGGCGTCTCCAAGATGCAGCTCGATTACTGGACGACGAAGGCCCGCATCCCCACCAAGGGGAAGAAGCAGCGTCTCTACGGCCTCGACGCGGTCGAGACCGTGATGCTGATCAAGCAGGGGAAGGACAAGGGCCTGTCCCTGCAGGCCGCGATCGGGGCGGCCGAGCGCTTCAAGGCGGCAAACGCGCCGCGCGTCCCGCGGCGGAACTGAGTAAGCAACAGTCTGTTGCTTGGGCCTACGACTCGCGGAGCACGCCCGCGGCCGACTCGGGCGCCATCGTGTTGACGAAGTAGCCGGCGCCGAGCTCGATGCCTGCCAGGACGCCGAAGCGCGGGACCACCTCGATGTGCCAGTGGCCGGCGGCGTGAAGCCAGAGGTTGAACGGGACGGGCCCCTCGGCGATCCGCAGCCTGCGGATTCCCTCTGCGACGAGGGTGAGCGCAGCCCCGAGGCTCCGGCTGGCGAAGGCGTCGGTCTCGTGCTCCAGGGGCGCCGCGAGCAGCTCGTAGGGCTGCCGGCCTGCGTAGGGACAGAGGAGGATGAGGCCGTCCCGCTCTCTCACGACGCGGATTCGCTGCTCGCGCTCCTCCGCGAGCACCCGGCAGACCACGCAGGTCTCCGCCTCCTGCTGGAGCGCGAGCTCTTGCGCGACGAGGGGCGGATCGTTTTCGAGCCAGACCAGCTGGGAGTGGCTATGCGCCAGGCTCGCGCCGGCCCCGCTGCCCTCGTTGACGAGCGCATGGACGTACGGGAAGCCAACCTCGCGCGCGACCGCCGCGCGAGCCTGCCATGCCTCCGCGACGAGCTCCAGCTCGCGGCTGCTCAAGTCGGCGAAGGAGCGTACGTGTCGAGGTGAGTGGACGACCACCTCCTGTCGCCCTACGGCCGCCCGGTGCGCGAACAGCCCTTCCAGGCGGTCCCCGTCCCGCGGCCACGGCCCGAACGCCGGGAACTTGTTGGGGACGACGCGAACGCGCCAGCCCGGCGTGTCCGGGGGCCGCCCCGGCGGTGCGATGGCGAAGGTCTCGGGAGGCGTGGCCGACTCACGCCCTTCGTCGAACGGGCAGCCGACGGGGTCGTCCTCCTCGGCGGCCTCGCCGGCCCGGGGCGCGCCGGGGCGGTGCGCGCGGGTGGGCGCGACCACGACCCAGCGCCCCGAGATCGGGTCGTGGCGGAGCTCGGGTGGCGAATGGCGTCCGCTCAGCCCGTGCCCTCGCCCCTCTGGAGGAAGGGCTTGATCAGGTCGAGCGGGATAGGGAGGATCATCGTGCTCGTGCGCTCGGAGCTGATCTCGAGCATGGTCTGCAGGAAGCGAAGCTGCAGGGACGTCGGGTTCTCGGCGAGCACGTTCGCAGCGTCCTTGAGCCGCTCGGAGGCCTGGAACTCCCCTTCGGCCGCGATCACCTTGGCGCGCCGCTCGCGCTCGGCCTCTGCCTGACGCGCCATCGCCCGCTGCATCCCGGTCGGGATCTCGACATCCTTGACCTCGACGATGGAGACCTTGATGCCCCACGGCGAGGTGGCCTCGTCGATGATCTCCTGGAGGATCGCGTTGATCTTGTCGCGCTCCGAGAGGAGCTCGTCGAGGACGTGCTGTCCGAGGACGCTCCGCAGGGTCGTCTGCGCGATCTGGGACGTCGCGACCATGTAGTTCTCGACCTGCACGATCGCGCGCTCGGGATCGATGATCCGGAAGTACGCGACCGCGTTCACGCGCACGGGCACGTTGTCCTTCGTGATCACCTCCTGCGGCGGGATGTTCAAGGTGACCGTCCGCAGGTCGACCCGGACCATCTTGTCGATGATCGGGATGAGCAGGAAGAGGCCCGGCCCCTTCGGCGGCGAGTGCAGGCGGCCCAGGCGGAAGATGACGCCGCGCTCGTACTCCCGCGCCACCCGCACCGAGAGCGCGAGCAGGAGCAGCAGGACGATGACGACTGCGGCGATGGCGATGAGGGCGACGTTCATCGAGCTCCTTTCGGGCCGGAGGGCGCCATCCTACGAGGATGCGCTGAGGGCTGCGGGCTCCTCCACAGGCGTGACCTCGAGGACGAGATCGCCTCCGACCTCCTCCACCCGGACATGCTCGCCTGCGTCGATCGGCTCACCGGCCGTGTGCGCCTTCCAGATCTCCCCGTGGACGTTGACGAGGCCGGTGGGGTCGAGGGCGCTGCGTGCCACACCGATCTCGCCGAGCATGTCTTCGCGCCCCGTCTTCGTGGGCGCCCGCCGCGCGCGCACCGCCTTGGTGATCACGATCGCGGTGACGAGCGCCAGCGTGCCGCCGACCGCCAGCGCCACCCAGATCGAGACCTGGTACCCGCTTCCGGCCGGGTCGAAGAGCATGAGCGCGCCGATGACGAAGCTGACCCCGCCTGCCAGCGCAAGGGCGCCGTGACTCGGGACGAAGGCCTCCGTGACGAAGAACGCGACGGCCAGGACCATGAGCAGGAGCCCCGCCCAGCTGATCGGCAGCACCTGGAGGCCAAAGAGGCCGACGATGAGCGAGATCGCGCCCACGGTGCCGGGCAGGATCAGGCCGGGATTGAGGATCTCGATCGTGATCCCGAGCACGCCGATCGACATGAGGAGGACGATGATGTTTGGGTCGATCAGCGTGTCGAGGATGCGCTTCCAGAGGGACATCTCCACCGTGTCCACCGTCGCGCCGGCGGTGTTCAGGGCGAAGCCCTTCGGCTCGGTGCGCATGCCGTCGATCTCGTCGAGGAGGGCCGGCAGGTCGGGGGCGACGACGTCGACGACGTTCTCGTCGAGCGCCTCCTGCGCACCGAGGTTGGCCGCCGATCGAACCGCGGCCTCGGCCCAGTCGCCGTTGCGGCCGTGCGTCTCCGCCAGCTCACGGGCGTAGGCGGCCGCATCGTTGATCACCTTCCGTCGCAGATCGCCGGGGATCTCGCCCCCGCCGACGGCGACCGGCGTGGACGAGCCGATGTTCGTCGCAGGCGCCATCGCCGCCACGTCCGCGGCGAGCGTGATGAAGGCGCCTGCCGAAGCGGCCCGCGAGCCCGGCGGGTAGACGTAGACGACGACCGGTACCTTCGCCTCGAGCTCCTTCTTGATGATCGCGCGCATGGACGAGTCGAGCCCACCCGGCGTGTCGAGCTCGATCACGACCGCGTCGTAGCCCTCGTCCTCTCCCCGCTCGATCGCATCGATGACGAAGTCCTGCGTGACCGGGTTGATGTCGTTCTCGAGAACGACTGCGAGAACGCGTGGCGCCGTCTCCTGGGCGGCTGCACTACCTGCAAGTGCGAGGACCGCCGCGAGAAGCAAAAAGGTGCAAAAAAGTCCCCGCAAGCGCGGCACTTTGAGTGTAAAGATTCTATCAGGGAGGGGCCGATGCCCTTGAGGACGCAGGAGACCTCTGGTTCGGTACCGAAGGAGCCGCAGCCGCAGAATGAAGCGCATTCGCCCGCTCATTGTCGTGGCCGTGCTTGCCGTGATCGCACCCGGCACGGCAAACGCTCAAGACGTTCGCATCGTCGCCCGCGACGTGCCTCCGGCGGCGGCTCGGGCATCGGTGGCGCGACCGGCGCCGCTCGACTTCAACATGGTCGGGATTCATTGGCGGGGCTCCGGCCGCGTCTGGTTTCGCACAGCGTCGCGCCCGGGTGAGTTCGGCCGTTGGCATCCGGCGCAGCCCGAGGAGGAGGACGCGCCCGACCCCGGGAGCGACGAGCTCGCTCGGAGTGCCGAGAGCGTCGGCTGGCACGTCGGCAATCCCTGGTGGACTGACGACGCCGCCTGGATCGAGTATCGGATATCCGGCTCCGTAACCGGCCTCCGGACCTACTTCGTCGACAGCCCCGTCAATGCGGCGGACCGGGCGAGCGCCGCGTCGTTTCGCATCGCGACGGCGGCGGCGACGGAGGAAGAGGGCCCGGTGCCGCCGCCGCCGATCGTTCGCCGTGCGGGTTGGAACGCCGATGAGTCGATCGTCCGCGGTGTCCCGTCCTACGCTGCCAGGTTGCGCTTCGCGACCGTGCACCACACCGCCGGCTCGAACAGCTACTCGCGCTCCGAGTCGGCCGCGATCGTTCGCGGGATCCAGCGCTACCACGTGCTCTCGAACCGCTGGGATGACATCGGCTACAACTTCCTCGTCGACAAGTACGGCCGCATCTTCGAAGGCCGCGGCGGGGGAATCTCGAGGAACGTCATCGGTGCGCATGCCGGCGGGTTCAACACGAGCAGCGTCGGCGTCGCCGTCATCGGCATCTACCAGTCGGCGAGTCTGCCGACGGCCGCGAGGAACGCGCTTCAGCGCCTGCTGGCCTGGCGCCTCGACGTCGGCCACGTCTTCCCGCGGGGGAAAGTCGACACGATCTCGGCGGGAAGCTCCCGCTGGCCGGTGGGGACGCACGTGCGCCTGCGCGCGGTCTCCGGCCACCGGGACACGAGTCTCACGAGCTGTCCCGGCAACACCGTCTACGCCCAGCTCGGAACGATTGCCCGCAGGGTGACCAGGATCGGGCTGCCCAAGCTCTGGAATCCCGAAGCCGCAGGCGCCGTCGGCCGCCCCGTCCGCTTCACTGCCAGGCTCTCCTCCGCGCGGCCTTGGACGGTCGAGGTGAAGGACGCCGTCGGCACCGTGATCGCGAGGGGCCGCGGAAGCAGCGCCGCGGTCGATTGGACGTGGAACGCGACTGCCGTGCCGCCCGCCTACTACACGTACACGATCAGGGCAGGCGCGAACGTGCGGCCCTCGACGCTGCCCGTGCCCGGGCCGCCGCCGCTGGCCGTCACCGGCCTGAAGGTGAGCCCGAAGGCTCTGACCCCGAACGGTGACTGGAGCGGAGAGCGGACGAGGGTGCGATTCGCGTTGAACCGGCGTGCATCCCTTGGGGTCCGGGTCTTGACGACCTCGGGGACGCTCGTGCGCACGCTCCTGGCGCGCGCCGTCCGTCCCGCGGGGGCACGAAGGCTTTCGTGGAACGGCACCGCCGGCAGCGGGACTCCCGTCGCGGACGGCCGCTACAGGATCGAGATCTTCGCAGAGGCCGGCGTCGAAGCCGTCTCGCGGCGAATCCCGATTGTCGTCGACAGGACCTTGGGCGGCGTCTTCGCAGCGCCGCGGGCCATCTCGCCGAACGGGGATGGTCACGTCGACGACCTCGAGATCGGCTACGAGCTCACCCGGTCTGCGACCGTCAGGGTGCAGATTCGCCGGAAGAGCCAGGTGCTCCGCCGCCTCGTCCGGTCGTCGGCGCAGGCGGCAGGGGCATACGCCGTCGACTGGGACGGTCTGGCGAGAGGCGCCCGCGTGGCCGACGGCACCGCCGTCGCCGTCGTGCTGGCGACGACGTCGCTGGGGACGCGGAAGCTAACGAGGCCGATCCGGCTCGACACGCGGCCGCCCGTCGTCCGCGTGCTCTCGCTGCGGATGGTTCAGGGAGTCTCGCGCCTCCGTCTTAGCCTCAGCGAGAGCGCCCGGCTGCGGATCTGGTACGGGCGGGAGACCTGGCGCGACGGCAGTATGGTCGTGGTGGATAGGCCGGCGGGGGTGAGCCTGATCCGACGCCGGGTCCGCGGCAAGGTCGTGCGGATCGTCGCTCAGGACTCAACGTTCAACCGCAGCCGCGGAGTTATCGCACGGACACCGCGATCCTAGGAGAGTAGGACCTCTCCGCTCTCGACGAGGCGCCGCTCGCCTGCGATCTCGACCGCGAGCCGGCCGTCACGCTCGATGCCGATCCCGAAGGCGCGCTCGCCGTCGACGACGAGACGCCGTCCTCGGAGGAAGTCGCGGGCCTCGAGCCCGGGGTGGAGCGCCGCCAGGCTCTCGTTCCGCCAGAGGTCGTAGGCCCGCTCCAGTCGGAGGAGGAGGTCGGCGAGGACAGGCGCCCGCTCGCGGCGCCTGCCGGTTGCGGTGTGGAGGGAAGCGGCAGGAGGCGCGGTGTTGGCCGGCAGTTGGTCGTGCTCCTGGTTGACGTTGAGGCCGATTCCCAGGACGACCGCGCCCTCCGAGGCCTCGGCGAGGACTCCCGCGACCTTGCGTCCGTCGAGGAGCACGTCGTTCGGCCACTTGATCTCTGCGTCCAGGCCTGTCGCGGCCTCGACAGCCTCGGCCGTGGCCACGCCGCCGACGAGGGAGAGCTCGGCGATCGCCCTTCCGGTCGGCGGCACCAAGAGCACGGAGACGAGGATCGCGGTCCCCGCAGGAGCGCTCCAGCTGCGCCCGAGCCGGCCGCGCCCTCCGATCTGCTCGTCGCAGACCGCGACGGCTCCCTCGTCGAGCGAGCCCTCGAGGAGGCGCTGGGTCGACTCGCACATCTCCCGGTAGAGAAACGGCCGTCCGAAGCGGCCCTGGAGAAGCGGCTCGACCGCCGCGGATGTCAGCGCGTCGGCCATGCGCCGAACTACACTACTGACGCCGTGCAACCAGCCGCCGCGCCCGTCCGTCAGACCGAGCAGGAACCGCCGATCAGGCGGATTCTCCCGTACGGGAGGCTCAGCGACGTGGACCTCGTCAGCAAAGCGCGAAACGGGGACGGACGGGCTCTCGACGCACTCGTCGAGCGGCATGCGCCTCGCGTGAACAGGCTCGCTGCGCAGCTCATGGGCGACCTCGAGGAAGCGCGGGATGCCGCCCAGGAGTCGCTCGTCAAGCTGTGCACCCGGCTCCGCCAGTTCCGCGGCGAGTCCCAGTTCGGGACCTGGCTCCACCGTCTGGTCGTGAACACGTGCCGCGACCGCCTTGCGCGCCAACGGATCCGCCAGACGGAGCCGCTCGCGCTGGAGGAGGAGCCCGCCGGTGAGGACAGCGATCCGTCGCGGGCTGCGCTCCTCGCCGACAAGCGCCGGGAGCTGGCCGCCGCGCTCGCGCGCCTCACCCCGAACCAGCGGCTCGTCGTCGTGCTCCGCGACGTCTTCGGGATGACGTACGAGGAGATTTCGCGGGCAGCGAGCATGCCGGTCGGGACCGCGAAGTGCTACGTGCACCGGGCGAGGGCCCGGCTGCGCGTGCGGCTGGAAGAGACGGCGAGCGGATGAGCCGGCGTCGGTGAGCTTCAGTCCGCCCCTCGGTCGGCGGGAGATCGAGCAGATCCTCCCGCACCGCGAGCCGTTCCTGCTCCTCGACGAGGTGGTCGAGCTCGAGCCGGGAGCCCGCGTCGTCGCCCGCAAGCTCGTCCGGGAGGACGAGTGGTATCTCGCCGGGCACTTTCCCGGGCGGCCGATCATGCCGGGCGTGCTCATGGTCGAAGCCATGGCGCAGGCGGGCGCGGTCGCAGCGCTCTCGGCCGCGGAGAACCGGGGCAAGCTGGCGCTGTTCGCGGGCATCGACGACGTGCGCTTCAAGCGAATCGTCGTGCCGGGGGACGAGCTGGAGCTGACCTGCGAGCTCGAGCGCGTGCGCGGGCCGGTCGGCCGCGGGAAGGCGAAGGCGACCGTCGGCGGGGAGCTCGCCGTCCGGGGCACGCTGACGTTCGCCGTCACGGAGGAAGGCGCGTGATCGCGAACGTCTCCGGGAACGGCATCGCTGTCGGCCTGACCGGCATCGGCGCCTATGCCCCTGAACGGGTGCTGACCAACGCCGATCTCGAGGCGTTGGTGGACACCTCCGACGAGTGGATCGTCACGCGCACCGGCATCAGGGAACGCAGGATCGCGGCCGCCGAGCAGGCCGCGAGCGACCTGGCTCTGCCGGCGGCGTGGACGGCCCTAGAGCAGGCCGACGTTGCTCCGGAGGAGCTCGACCTGGTCGTCGTCGCCACGGCCACCCCGGACATGCTGTTTCCGGCGACTGCGGCGATCGTCGCCGATACGCTGGGCGCGAAGAACGCCGCCGCGTACGACCTGTTGGCCGGCTGCACTGGATTCGTCTATGCGCTCTCGCAGGCGTACGGTGCGGTCGCGGCGGGTCTCTCCAAGAAAGCGCTCGTGATCGGCGCCGAGGTGCTCTCGAAGATCACGAACTGGGAGGACCGGTCGACCTGCATCCTCTTCGGCGACGGAGCGGGCGCAACGGTCGTGCAGCCCATCAGAGACGGCGGCATCGTCGGGTTCGAGCTGGGCGCGGACGGCTCGGGAGGGCCCGACCTCTGCGTGCCCGCAGGTGGCTCGCGCCGGCCCGTCTCGTCGGAGACCCTCGAGGAGGAGCTTCAGTTCATCAAGATGAACGGCGCCGAGGTGTTCCGGTTCGCGACCCGCGTGATGGTCACGTCGGCCGAGGAGCTCCTGGCGGCGTGCGGCACGGGCATCGACGACATCGACTTGTACGTCCCGCACCAGGCGAACAAGCGCATCGTTGACCACGCGGTGAAGAATCTGGGTCTCGACCCGGACAAGGTGCTCATGAACATCGACCGCTTCGGGAACACGTCGTCGGCATCCATCCCGATCTGCCTCGCCGAAGCCCAGGCGGAAGGACGGTTGGAGGAGGGGACGCGGGTGCTAATGAGCGCGGTCGGGGCCGGCCTCACATGGGGCTCGGCCTATCTGACGTGGACGTCGAGCGGCGGAAGGTAGGAAAGGAGCTATGAAGATCGCATTCTGCTTCCCAGGCCAGGGATCGCAGGACGTGGGCATGGGCAAGGCCATCGCGACGGGGTTCCCGGCCGCGCGGGCCGTGTACGACGAGGCGTCCGAGGCGGTCGGATTCGACGTCGCCAAGCTCTGCTTCGAGGGGTCGCTCGAGGAGCTCACCCGGACCGAGCTGCAGCAGCCTGCGCTCGTGGCTACCTCAATCGCCTGCCTTCGTGCGGTGAAGACGCTCGGGATCGAGCCCGATTACGTCATCGGCCACTCGGTAGGCGAGTACTCCGCCCTCGCCGCAGCCGACGCGATCGGCGCCGGCGACGCGGTCGCGCTCGTTCGCGAGCGGGGCGAGGCGATGGCCGAGGCGGCCCGCGAGACTCCGGGCGCTATGGCTGCCGTGCTCGGCCTGGAGGACGCCGTCGTGGAGGTGCTCTGCAACTCCATCGAGGGCGTGTGGCCCGCGAACTACAACTGCCCGGGGCAGGTCGTGGTCTCGGGCGAGAACGCCGCGGTCGACCGGCTGATCGAGGAAGCGGCGGCCCGCGGGGCGCGCAAAACCGTGAAGCTGCGGGTCAGTGGCGCCTTCCACAGCCCGCTCGTGGCCCGTGCGGCCGAGCGCCTGAAGCCCGCGCTGGCGAAGGCGACCTGGGAGAACCCGTCGCCGCCCTTCATGTCCACGGTGACGGCGAAGCTCGAGGACGCGCAACGCATGGCTGCGCTCCTGGTCGAGCAGCTCACCGCCCCCGTTCGGTTCACGCAGGCGGTCCGCGGCCTCGTCAAGGACGGGGTCGGCATGTTCGTCGAGATCGGCCCCGGCTCCGTACTAACCGGTCTCCTGCGCCGCTGCGACCGCTCCCTGCGGACGATCTCCGTGAGCGATCCGGAGTCGCTTCGCAAGCTCCAGGAGCAGCTCTCCGCTGCCTGAGTTCGCCTCACTCGCAGACAAGGTCGCCCTCGTCACGGGGGGCTCGCGCGGCATCGGCGCCGCCATCTCGCGCGAGCTTGCGAGCGCCGGGGCGACGGTGGCGGTCAACTACCGCTCCGGGCACGAGGCGGCCGAGGCGGTCGCGTCCGAGATCGGCGGGATCGCGGTGGCGGCGAACGTGGGCGACCCGGCCGAGGCCCAGGGGCTCGTCGAGCGGGTCGAGTCGGAGCTGGGCGACCTGGACGTCCTCGTCAACAACGCGGGCGTCACGCGGGACACCCTGCTCGCGCGGATGAGCGACGAGGACTGGGAGGAGGTCATCGACACGAACCTGCGCGGGAGCTTCAACACCTGCCGCGCCGTGTCGCGCAAGATGCTGCGCCGCCGTTCCGGTGCCATCGTGAACCTCTCGAGCGTCGTCGGCGTGCACGGCAATCCCGGCCAGGCCAACTACGCCGCCTCGAAGGCCGGGATCATCGGCCTGACGAAGGCGCTGGCGCGCGAGCTGGGCGTCCGCGGGGTGCGGGTCAACGCGATCGCGCCGGGCTACATCACGACGGAGCTCACCGACGTGCTCACGGAGGAGCAGACGGGCCTGATCCTCGGCAACACGCCGCTGGGACGGCTCGGGTCGCCGGAGGACGTTGCCGCTGCGGTACGCTTCCTGTGCTCTGACGAGGCCGCGTTCATCACGGGCGACGTGCTGCTCGTGGACGGCGGATTGGGGACGTAGCGATGGCTTCGGTCAATGGAGACAGGCGGGTCGTGATCACCGGCATGGGCGCGGTGACGCCGCTCGGCAACGACGTCGAGACGTTCTGGGCGAACCTCGTCGACGGCCAGGGCGGCGCGGCGCCGATCGAGGCGTTCGACCCGTCGGAGTTCGCCGTCCACTTCGCCTGCGAGCTAAAGGACTTCGACCCGACGCAGTGGATCGAGCGCCGCAAGGCGCGGCGGATGGACCGGTTCACGCAAATGATCCTCGCCGCCGCGCGGATGGCCGAGGAGGACTCAGGATTCGACATCGAGCCCGAGACCGAGCGCACGGGCGTGTCCGTTGCGACCGGGATCGGCGGGCTCCAGAGCTTTCAGGACTGCTACGACCAGCTGCTCGACCGCGGCCCGGACCGGGTCAACCCGCTCTCGATCCCGGCGATCATCCCGAACATGGGCGCCGCCTGGGTCTCCATGGAGCTCGGCACCCGCGGGCCGCTCACTTCGGAGTGCACCGCCTGCGCAGCCTCGAACATGGCCATCGGCGACGCTCTGGACGCCATCCGCCTCGGCCGCGCCGACGTGATGTTGGCCGGCGGCACGGAGGCGGGGATCACCAAGGTCGGCATCGGCGGGTTCTCGGCCATGCGGGCGCTGTCGCGGCGGAACGACGACCCCGCCCGCGCCAGCCGACCCTTCGACGCCGAGCGCGACGGGTTCGTCATGGGCGAGGCGGGGGCGATCGTCGTCCTCGAGGAGCTCGAGCACGCCCGGAAGCGGGGAGCCAAGGTCTACGCCGAGTTGGTCGGCTACGGCCTCTCGTCGGACGCGCAGCACATCACCGAACCCGACCCGACCGGCAAGCATCCGGCGCGGGCGATGAGGATGGCCATGGAGGACGCCGGCATCACCGGCGACGACATCGACTACATCAACGCCCATGGCACCTCGACCCCGATCGGCGACGCGAGCGAGACGCGCGTGATCAAGATCGCGCTCGGCGAGGAGAAGGCGCGGAAGACCCCGGTTTCGTCGACGAAGGGCGCCACAGGCCATTGCCTCGGCGGCTCGGGCGCCATCGAGGCGATCATCTCGACGCTCGCCGTCCAGCGCGACGTCGTCCCGCCCACGATCAACTACGAGGTGGCGGACCCGGAGTGCGACCTCGACTACATTCCGAACGAGGCGCGCGAGTGGAAGACCGACGTGGCCCTCTCGAACAACTTCGGCTTCGGCGGCCACAACGCCTGCCTCGTGATCAGGAAGTTCAGCGATTAGCAGCACCCGTGTTGAGCGGCATAGGGCTTCCGCTTGACACGGGTTCATGATGACCGCTGGGCGACGTTCGACTGCTATGGGACGCTCGTCGACTGGAACGGCGGGGTCGGGCGTGAGTTGACCCGGCTCTGGCCAGACGCCGACACCGAGCAGCTGCTCGAGCGCTACCACGAGATCGAGCCCCGGGTCGAGCTCGAGGGCTCGCTGCCCTACCGCGAAGTGTTGAAGGAGTCGCTCGTGCTCCTGGCCGAGCACGAGGGCCTGGCGCTGGACGAGAACGAGCACTACGCGTTGCCCGACTCCTTGCCGTCGTGGCCCGTTTTCGCCGAGGTTTCGGGCGCCCTGGCCGAGCTGCGCGAGCGCGGTTGGCGCCTCGTGGCGCTTTCGAACACGGACCCGGAGCTGCTCGCCTCCTCGATGGCGGCAATCGCGGTGCCGTTCGACGGGGCGATCGTTGCGGGCGAGATCGGCTCCTACAAGCCCGCGCACGGGCACTGGCAGGCGTTCTCCGAGCGCTTCGACCACGACCCGGAGCGCCACGTGCACGTCGCCGCGAGCCTCTTCCATGACATCGCGCCCGCACGAGAGCTGGGGATTCCGGCGGTCTGGATCAACCGCCTCGGCGAGACGAGCGATCTCCCGCGCGCGGCCGAGCTTGCCGACCTGTCGGAGCTGCCCGACACGCTCGACCGAATCGTTCCGAGTAGCCTGGCTTCGATGTCCCGACTCAGGGCTCGCTGTCCCGACTGCAGGACCCTGACGGCCGTCGCTCTCGACGAGGGCCGGTACGAGTGCCACTCGTGCGGGGCGACGTTCGCGGCCGGACTCGTGCGCGTTCCCCGGGCCTGGGGCTCCGGCGGTGAGTCGATGGCGGAGGCCGCGTACCTGCCGCTTCCCTATCCGGAGACGGGGGTGGTCGATGAGGACGACCTCACCGTGCAGAACCTCGCCCTCGCGGCGGCCCTTCCGGAGAAGCCGCTCGTCCTCGGCGGTTGCTGCTGCTCCCACGTCGGCGCGGTCGAGGGTCTGGCAACGCGCTTCGATCGCTTGGCCGTGGTCTGGTTCGACGCCCACGGCGATCTGAACACACCCGAGAGCTCGCCGAGCGGGAACCAGTGGGGGATGCCGCTCCGGATGCTCCTCGACTCCGGCACCGTGCACCCTGCCGACGTCGTCCTCATCGGAGCGAGGAATCTCGACCCGCCCGAGGTGGAGTTCATCGCCGCCAGCGGCCTGCGCACCGGCGAGGACGAGCTCGCCGCCGCGCTGGACGGCGCCGACGCCGCCTACGTGGCCTTCGACGTCGACGTGCTCGACCCGGAGGACGAAGTCGCCTGCTTCATGCCGGAGCCGGGCGGTTTCACCGTCGTCGAGGCCGCGGCCATGCTCCGACGAATCCCCGCCGAGCGCCCGGTCGCGGGAGTGGGCTTCACGGGGCTGGGGCCGTCTCCGGAGAACGTCGCGCCGCTCGCCCGCTTGGCGGGGGCCCTCGGTTTCTGATCGGGCCGCCGACTACGAACCCTTGAGGCCCCACTACGTTGGGAACTCTAAGATGGCGGCCATGGAGAGCCGCGTCGACGTGACCGTCGAGAATCGCCAGGGCGGGCCGACGGCAGACGGGAAGCGGCACCCGAACACCTGCCCGCGGTGCCACTCGCACTACCGGGAGGACGAGCTCGAGCAGACCCTGCGGGTCTGTCCGCAGTGTGGTCACCATTTCCCGGTGCGGGCGCGCGAGCGGATCGCCCAGCTCGCCGACAGGGGCACGTTCGTCGAGGAGGACGCCGGCCTCCGCTCGGCCGACCCGCTCGGCTTCTTCGACCTGCGGGCCTACACCGACCGGCTGGCCGAGGCCGAGGTGTCGACCGGCCTCGGCGACGCGATCCTTGCCGGTGCGGCCGCCATCGAACGGCGTCCCTGCGAGCTCGCCGTCATGGACTTCGCCTTCATGGGCGGCTCGATGGGGAGCACCGTTGGCGAGAAGTTCGCCCGGGCCTGCGACCGGGCCGCGGCCCGGCAGGTGCCGCTTGTCTGCGTTACGGCGTCGGGCGGCGCCCGCATGCAGGAGGGGATCCTCTCGCTGATGCAGCTCCCGAAGACCGTGTGCGCGGTCGACGAGCTCCACGAAGCCCGCTGCGCCTTCATCTCCGTCATGACCCACCCGACCACGGCCGGCGTGCTCGCGAGCTTCGCCAGCCTCGGAGACGTGATCGTCTCCGAGCCCGGTGCGCTCCTGGCCTTCACCGGCCCGCGCGTCGTGCAGCAGACGACCCGCGAGAAGCTACCCGAGGACTTCGGCCTGGCCGAGTCGAACGCACGCTTTGGCCACGTCGACGCGATCATCCCGCGCGCCGAGCTCCGCCCGTACGTGGGCCGGCTCCTTTCGATGTTCGTGAGCCCGCAGTGACCGAGGGCACTTCGAGCCAGGCGGAAGAGCTGAAGCTGCGGGAGCGGCTGGCGAAGCTGCGGGACCTCCCGCTCCTCCGCGGCGTCGGCGTCTCCGGCGAGATGTCCAGGCTCAAGCGTCAGCTCGACCGCCTCGCGTCGGAGCCGAGCGAGGACGAGGTTTGGCATGCGGTCGAGCTCGCCCGGCACCAGGACAGGCCCTACACGCTCGACTACGTCGAGCGGATGTGCGACGACTTCGTCGAGCTGCACGGCGACCGCTCGTTCTCCGACGACCCCGCCATCGTCGCGGGCCTGGCCCGCCTCGACGGGCGCACCGTCGTGCTCGTCGGGCACCAGAAAGGACGGGACATCCGCGAGCGGACGCACCGAAACTTCGGGATGACCTATCCGGAGGGCTATCGCAAGGCGATGCGGGCCATGGAGCTCGCCGACCGGCACCGTTTCCCGGTGCTCACGCTCGTCGACACGCCCGGCGCCTACCCGGGCGTCACCGCCGAGCAGCACGGGCAGGGAGGCTGGATCGCTCGCTGCCAGCTTGCCATGGCCCGCCTCGACGTCCCGACCATCACGTGCATCATCGGCGAGGGCGGCTCCGGCGGCGCCGTCGCGATCGCGGTTGCCGACCGCGTGCTCATGCAGCAGAACGCGATCTACTCCGTCATCTCCCCCGAAGGCTGTGCGGCGATCCTCTGGCGCGACGCCGGCGAGGCGAAGAAGGCCGCCGCCGCGTTCAAGCCGGACGCGAGGCACTGCCTCGAGCTGGGCGTGGTCGACGCCATCGTCCCGGAGCCGTCTGGCGGCGCCCACACGGACCACGACCAGGCCGCCTCGCTCCTCGCGGAGTCGCTCAAGGCCTCGCTCGCCGATGTTGAGCCGCTCGATCCCGAGGAGCGACGGCGCCTGCGACGGCGCCGTTTCCGCACGATGGGCATCTACCTCGAGTAGAGGTCGAGACCCCCGCAATCCACAGCGTCCACAGGGTTATCCCCCGCACCGGTGGATCCCTTGTCAGGCGGCAGGAGGCGCGTGGGCGGGAGCGATTGCAGGCATGCTTCCACCGTGGCGCGCCTGCGGGAGTACGAGCGAAAGCGGAAGAAGGGAGCGACCCCCGAGCCGTTCGGCGGCGGGCGGCGACGAGGCAAGCCCTTGTTCGTCGTCCAGCGGCACGATGCCCGCCGGCTCCACTACGACTTCCGTCTGGAGCGCGACGGCGCCCTGGCGAGCTGGGCGGTTCCGAAGGGCATCCCGCTCGAGCCCGGCCAGCGCCACCTCGCAGTCCATGTCGAGGATCACCCGCTCGACTATGCGGACTTCGAGGGCGAGATCCCGGCCGGCCAGTACGGGGCCGGCACGGTCGAGATCTGGGACCGCGGGATGTACGAGCTCGTCGAGGAGAAGCCCGACGGCGGACTGACCGTGCGCCTCGACGGAGAGCGTCTCCACGGCCTGTGGACGCTGGTCCCGGCGAAGCTCGACGGCAACGAGAAGAACTGGCTCCTGCTGCGGAAGCAGGAGGACGGGACGGCGCGCGCGACGCCGCGACGCCGATACGAGCCGATGCTCGCCACCCTCGTGGATTCGGTCCCCAGCGGAGAAGACTGGCTCTACGAGGTGAAGTGGGACGGCTATCGCGCGATTGCCTACGTCGGCGGCGGCGAGGCGACATTGGTGAGCCGTCGCGGGAACGACCTGACCGAGCGTTTCGCCAAGGTCGCCCGCGCGATCGAGCGCGCCGTCCGCACTCCGGACTGCCTCCTCGACGGCGAGGTCTGCGCGCTCGACGAGCAGGGACGGTCGAGCTTCAGCGTCATGCAGCAGGGCTCCGGCCCGCTCGTCTACTACGTCTTCGACGTCCTCGAGATCGACGGCGAGCCGACGATCGACCTCCCGCTCACGGAGCGGCGGGAGCGGCTCGAGGAGCTGGTGGACAGCCGTGGCGGCGTCGTCCGCCTCTCGGACGCCTTCGACGACGGAGAAGCGCTGTTCGCCGCTGCGCAGGAGCAGGGGCTCGAAGGGATCATCGCCAAGAAGCGCGCCTCCCGCTATCAGCCCGGGAAGCGGACGCGCGACTGGCTGAAGGTCAAGACGCACCGGGAGCAGGAGTTCGTCGTCGCCGGATACACGAAGGGGAAGGGGCGCCGTGCAGGTCGGCTCGGCTCGCTCGTCCTCGGCGTCCGGCAAGGCGGCGAGCTCGTCTACGTCGGCAACGTCGGCACGGGCTTCACCGAGGCCGAGATCGAGCGGCTGCTCGAGCGTCTCCGGGCCTTGGACCGGTCGACGAGCCCGTTTCGGGAGGTCCCGAAAATGCCGAAGGTGCGCCGGGAGGACGTGGTCTGGGTCGAGCCCGAGCTCGTCGCGGAGGTCGCGTTCGCGGAGTGGACGCACGACGGCCACCTCCGCGCGCCTGTCTACAAGGGCCTACGGGAGGACAAGGACCCGGCCGAGGTCCGTCGGGAGGAGCCGCTGCCGAGCGAGATCCGCAGCGGCAGGCGCACGCTCAAGCTCTCCAACCTCGACAAGCTCTTCTGGCCCGAGGAGGGAATCACGAAGGGCGACCTGATCGCCTACTACCGGGCCGTCGCGCCGGTGGTCATCCCGCACCTCCGGGACCGGCCGTTCACGATGAAGCGCTACCCGGACGGCTGGCAGGGCAACCACTTCTTCCAGAAGGACGCGCCGTCCCACATGCCCGAGTGGATCCCGCGGTTCGAGTACCGCTCGACGTCGCGCCAGACGAGAGAGAAGCGGACGCTTCGCTATCCGCTCGTGAACGACGAGCTCGCGCTCCTCTGGATGGTGAACATGGGCTGCATCGACATGAACACCTGGTACTCGCGGGTCGACGCGCCCGAGCGGCCCGACTGGGTGCTCTTCGACCTCGACCCGTCGCCCGACGTCGGCTTCCCAGAGGTGGTGCGCGTCGCGCTCCTCATCAAGGACGTGCTCGACGCTCTCGAGCTCACCGGCTTCCCAAAGACGAGCGGTGCGGACGGCTTCCACGTCCTCGTCCCCGTGGCACGGCGGCACACGTACGACCAGACGAGGGAGTTCGCCGAGATCGTCGCCGGCACGCTTGCGCGCCTGCACCCCAAGCTCGTCACCACCGAGTGGTCGAAGGCCAAGCGCCGCGGCGTCCTCGTCGACGCGAACCAGAACGGCGAAGGGAAGACGATCGCGTCGGTCTACTCCGTCCGGCCTCGCGCCGGTGCGCCGGTCTCGACGCCGCTTCGGTGGGAGGAGGTCGGCGAGGACCTCGACCCGGCCGACTTCACAATGGAGGTCGTGCTCGACCGGGTGGAGCGCGAAGGCGACCTCTTCGAGGGCGTGCTCACGACCAAGCAGCCGCTCGGCAAGGCGCTGCGCGAGCTCCGTTGAGCCTCCGGCCTGCGGCTCAGTCCGGCGGCACCTGAACGGGAGTCCTGAGAAGGCTCCACGTGTGTCCGACGGCCTCGAAGCCGAGGCGTGCGTAAAGCTCCTTCGGCCAGTCGCCGGCGTCGGTCGTGAGGAACACGAGGTCGTGACCCGAGGCCAACGCCTCCTCGACTGCGCGGAGCACCACGGCGCTTGCGTGGCCCCGGCCCTGGTGGGCGGGGAGGGTGGCGACGTCCTCGACCTGGGCGATGCGGCTGTCCGTGTAGAGCTCGGCTGCGGCGACCGGCGCTCCGTCGACGCGGACCGCGAAGTAGCGCGCGTGACCGGCGCGCTCCCAGAGCGCCCCGGCGTCCACGACCTCGCGGACGATCTCGTCGTCGGTCGCCCACGGCTCGGACCGGGCGATCTCCTGCCGGAAGGACAGGAGGTCCTTGCGACCGACCTCGTCCACGGAGGCGGTATCCGCCGAACGCTCGCCCTCGCCGCGGTAGACCATGACGACGCCGCGGTCGACCTGCCAGCCGATGCGGCGGAAGAACCGTTCGAGCCCCGCGCCGACGGCGTCGTCGAGGACGTCCGCGCGGCGATGCGTGTGCCCTGCGTCCGTGTGGAGGAGCTCGGCCTCGGCGGCGAGCTCACCCGGGTCGACTTCTCTCCGGCTCTCGACGAGGAGCAGGTTGAGGTCCCAGACCCGCGGGTGGCTGTCGTTGAAGTAGGCGTGGCCGAAGCGGAACGGGATGATCCGCTCGGCGCAGCGGGCGCGGAGCGCCGTCTCGAAGGCCAGAGCCCGGTTGAGCTCGGTGGGCACGCCCGGAGGTTAGTTCCTAGACCGCGATGCCGAGCGAGAGCGAGGCGTCCCTCGCGAGGACGCGCTCGAGGGCGCGCACGCAAGCGGCGTCGAAGGCCGAGCCGATCTGCTCGTGTAGGAGCCCCAGCGCTTGTTCGTGCGTCCAGGCGTCGCGGTAGACGCGCACGGAGAGCAGCGCGTCGTAGACGTCGCAGACGGTGAGGATGCGCGTCTCGATGTCGAGCTGGGAGGCGATGCGCCCGTTCGGGTAACCCTGTCCGTCGAGCCGCTCGTGGTGGTCGAGCACGAGCCTGCGCACGCCCTCGGAGAAGCCACCGAGCTCGCCGAGGAGCTTGTTGCCCCATTCGGGATGGCGCTTGATGACCGCGAACTCCTCGTCGTCCAGCGAGCCGGGCTTCTTGAGGATCTCGTCCGGGACCGACAGCTTGCCGATGTCGTGCAGCAGCCCGCCCGTCGCGAGCGTGCGCAGCTTGTTGGGTGCGAGCCCGAGCTCTTCGCCGACCAGCACCGCTCTGAGGGCGACGCGTCGAGTGTGGCCTTCCGTGTACTCGTCCTTCTCGGCCAGCCGCATGGTCAGCGCGCGAACCCGGGCACCGAGGAACGCGTGCTCGGCCTGGACGAGCTCGCCCGCGCGCGGCCCGCCCGTCAGCGAGCGCGAGGGCTGCGCCCGGCGGAGATCGACGGCTACTGGAATTCCCACCAGCAGGATCCCCAGCAGCTCGAACGCGTGGCCGAGCCACCAGCCGAGCTGCATGTAGTTGAGCACGAGCGCGGCGACGAGCCCTGTGGCGAGGAAGGAGAGCCCGACGACCACGAGCAGATCCGGGCGCCGGCGTGTGAGGAGGAAGGTGTTGATCGCCCGCACCTCGAGGAACACGTAGAGCAGGAGGCCGACCGCGAGCAGCGTGAGGGCGAGCGGGCTGCCGGCCTCGGGCACGCCCGGGACGAGGTCGGGGAACGCCATGCCGACACCGCCGAGCAGGACGACTGCGCCGAGAAGGAGTACCTGGAGGACGACGAGCCGGTGGACGGTCTGGGGCCGGTTGACGGAGGGGAGGGCGGCGAGCCCGAGGATTGCGGCGCCGACGACGAGTGTGGCGCCTCCCGTGAAGGCGACGAGGCCGTTCCAGCCGACGAGCATCCCCGGGGTCGAGAGCCCGTGCAGCGCGAGCAGCGCGGCCATGACCGAGAAGGCCGTGCCGACGAGCACGGTTCGCGGGTCCCCCCGACGGGCGCCGACGATCGTGAGCGCGACCGCCGCGGCGGTCGCTGCGACTGCGCTGAAGCCGACGCCGTAGAAGTGGACGAGATCGCTCGGGTGCGCCTCGTTCCTCCCCACCGCGATCAGGGTTGCAGCGGGGAGGGCCACGCCGGCGGCACAGACGAGCAGGGCCTTGGCGGTTTGTGCCCGCAGCAGCGATCTCATGGACGGCTTATCGGCCGGAGGGCGGTTGCGGTTGACGGTCGATTTTTTGTGGCTTGACAGGAAGTCATTTGCGACGACGGCAAGCAGCACCGCGCGTTCTTCCGGTTCAGTTAGAGGCCGGGAGGGGGAGCGCCCGGCGACGGGCGCTCCCCGCCCTGCTCTCCGAGCAGCGCTGGGTGTCCGAGCATGGACAGCTCGGCGATGTCTCGGCGGAAGAAGAGCGCCACCGTCCAGTCGAGGACCACGCGGAGCTTCCGGGAGACGAGCGGCAGCTGGAACAGGTGGTACGTGCGGGTCACGAACCAGCCGATGAACCCGCGGAAGCGTAGGCCGACGACGTCCGCGATGCCCTTGTAGCGTCCGAGCGTCGCCACGTGGCCGAGCTCCCGGTAGCGGTAGGGCTTCATGTCGCCCTTGAGGTTCTTGGCGAGCCGGCGTGCCTGGCGGAGCGCGTGCTGGCAGGTGGGTGGATCGAACTTGTCCGGCGTCGCCTCGTTGGGAACACGGGCGCAGTCACCCAGGGCCCACACGTTCTCGCGGCCCTCGACCTGGAGCGTCGTCCCGACGATCACTCGGCCGCGCTCGTCGAGTGGGAGGCCGAACCGGGAGACGAGCGGGTGCGCCTTGACGCCCGCCGTCCACACGAGGGTGTGCGTCTCGAGGCGCGTCCCGTCCGACAGGGTCGCGCTCTTGGCGTCGAGGGACTCGAGCGTCGTCGAGACCCGGATGTCGACACCGCGCTTGGCGAGCTCGCGGGCGGCGTACTCGCCCAGTCGCCTGGGGATCTCGGGAAGGATCTTCGGCGCCGCGTCGACCAGCACCCAGCGCTGCGGCGCTCCCTTCAGGTCCGGGTAATAGCGGAGCGCGTCGCGCACGAGATCGGAGAGCTCGCCGAGCGCCTCCACGCCCGCGTAGCCCGCGCCGACGAACACGAAGGTCAGGTGGCGCTCGGCGTTCTCCCGGTCGGCCGCGGCGGCCTCGAGCTCGCGCAGGACGTGGTTGCGGAGATAGATCGCGTCGGCGAGCGACTTGAAGCCCAGCGCGTGCTCCGCGAGGCCGGGGATCGGCAGGGAGCGCGAGATGGCGCCGAGGGTGACGACGAGCTGCTCGTATTCCACGTCCAGCTCCCCTTCGGCGGAGGCGATGTGGACGCGGCGCTTCTCCTCGTCCAGCGAGGTCGCGTGCCCCAGGAGGAGCTCCGCGTGCGGGCACATGACCCGGAGCGGGACGACGACATGGCGCGGCTCGAGCGTGCCGGAGGCCGCCTCCGGGAGCATCGGCGTGTAGAGCATGAAGTTCTCGGGGCTGACGATCGTCGAGCCGGTCGAGCCGACGAGCCGGGCGACGTAGGCACCCGCGAAACCGCCGCCGAGGACGAGGGTGCCGCCGCGCGCGGTGCGAGTGGTCACCTCGCCAGTCATATCATCGGCTCCGTGCAGATCGCTGTGATCGGCAGCGGCGCCCAGTGGGTCGCCGAGGCGGAGGAGGTCGGCCGCCTGCTGGCGGAGCGCGGCTGCGTGGTCGTGTGCGGGGGCCTCGGCGAGGTCATGGAGGCGGCCGCGCGCGGTGCGAAGGAGGCCGGCGGGACTACGGTCGGGATCCTTCCCGGCGAGAGTGCCCGCGACGCCAACCGCTGGATCGAGTACGCGGTGGCCACCGGCACCGGCCATGCGAGAAACCTCGCCGTCGTCGCCTCCTGCGAGGCGGCGATCGCCGTCGGCGGACGCTGGGGCACGGCGGCCGAGATCTCGTACGCCCGCCTCCTCGGCCGCCCGGTGGTCGTGCTCGGCGACGGCCCAGGCGTCGAGGGCGACGGGATCGAGCACGCGTCGACGCCGGCGGAGGCCGTCGACCTCGCGCTCGGCCTCACGGGAGCGCGCTAGCGATGGCCCTCGAGATGCGCGCCGAGTGCGAGCGCTGCGGAGCCGCGCTCGCCGCCGACGGCGAGGCGCGCATCTGCAGCTACGAGTGCACCTTCTGCCCGGCGTGCTCCCAGGCCATGGCCGCCACGTGCCCGAACTGCGGGGGCGAGCTCGTGCCGCGGCCGCGTCGGTCCTCCTAAAGAGCGCCTAACACAATGAGGAGCGATGCCGTCTGGCCGGGCTGGGCGGCTCGAGGCGGCGTCCTCGGTCGCGCCCATACCGGTGGACGTATGGGCGCTCCTTGCGTCCTTGCCTCGAACCACCCATCGCACCCAGTCGGCGGGTCATCATTCTGTGAGGCGCTCTAAAGGAATCGGCTCTCCTTGTCGAACCTTCGCGGCAGGAGTTCTTATGCGGTTTCGCACGATTCTCAGCATTGGCGCAGTGCTCGTCGCGCTCGGGGCTGTCGCCCCCGCCCAGGCCGCGGTCACATGTGGCTTCGCCGGGGGCACGGCCACGGTGAGCATGAGCGCCGCCGGCGACTCGGCCTCCATCGCGGTCGGGACCGGTGCCAATGCCGGGCGCATCATGGTCGGCGTGACGGCGTGCGGCGCCGCGACGACTGCGGCCACTGACACCATCGTTGTCAACGGGACGACGGGCGCCGAGAACGTCACCATCGACCTGAGCGGCGGCCAGTTCGCCCCCGGCGTCTCCGCCGAAGGGTCGGGCCTCGCGGAGATCGAGTTCGTCGTCGATCTCTCCACGGGCGTGCTCGATCGCGTCACCATCACCGGGAGCGGTTCAGCAGACACCGTCACGCTGGGCCTGAGCGGCCTGAACCTGAACGGCGACGACGACGTAGACGTCACCGTCGCCAACGCCGAGCTCGGCACGCTCACCGGCAGCGACGGGGCCGACGTACTCTCGGGCGCCGGGAACGGAGTCACGGGCGCAGCGACGCTGCTCGACCTCACCATGAGCGGCGACGGCGGGAACGACACCGTCACCGGGGGCGAGGGAGACGATACGATCACAGGCGGCACCGGGAGCAACACGCTCGCGGGCGGTGCGGGAGACGACACGATCACCGGCGGCCAGGGCGACGACACGCTCGCAGGCGACGACGGCGGCGACACGCTGACCGGCGGGCTCGGAAACGACGTCTTCGACGAAGGCACCGACTCGAACGGGACCGACACGATGGCGGGAGGCGGCGGCAACGACCTCGTCACGTACGGTGCACGCTCGGCGGGGGTCTTCGTGACCCTCGACGGCGTCTTCGACGACGGCCAGGCCGGAGAGTCCGACAATGTCGGCACTGACATCGAGAACGCCGTCGGCGGCGCCGGCGGCAACGTCATGACCGGCAGCGGCAGCGCCAACGACCTCACGGGCGGCCTGGGCGACGACGTGCTCGACGGCGGCGCCGGCGACGACACCCTCAACGGCGCGCTGGGTGCGGATCGGCTCACCGGCGGGACCGGGAACGACAACGTCTTCGGCGACGACGGCGACGACACGGTCGTGGAGGGAGCGGGCAACGACGATGTGCAGGCGGGGACCGGCGTCGGTGTCGACACGCTCGACTACTCCGGGGTCAGCGGCGGCGTGACCCTGTCGCTCGCCGTCTCCTCGGCGCAGGCGACCGGCGGCGCCGGAACCGACACCGTCTCCGGGTTCGAGAACCTGACCGGCGGCAGCGGAGCCGACGTTCTCGGCGGGGACGGCGCTGCGAACACCATCTCCGGCGGCGCCGGGAATGACTCCATCCTCGGCGACGACGGCGACGACTCGATCGCCGGAGATCTCGGCACCGACACCGTCGACTACTCGGCCTTCACCACCGACGTGACCGTCGTGCTCGGCCCGGCGAGCGGGGCGAGCCCCGGCGCGGCCGTCACCTCGCAGGGGGTGGATACCCTGCTGAGCCTCGAGAGCGTCACCGGCGGCGCTGGAAACGACAGCCTCACGGCCGAGGCGGGCGCGAACGTCTTGACCGGGAACGACGGCGACGACACTCTGGCGGGCCTTCGCGGGAACGACACGCTGGACGGCGGCGCGGGCGCCGACTCGCTTGACTATTTCGCCGCCGACGGCGGGATCACCCTGAGCCTGGCCAGCCTGGCCGCGCAGAACACGGGCGGCGCAGGCACCGACACCGTCCTCAACGCCGAGAACGTGATCGGCTCGCCGTTCGGAGACGTGCTCGCGGGAACGGTCGGCGCCAACACGCTCGACGGGGGCGGCGGCGTCGACACCGCCGACTACTCCGCTTTCACTCTCGGGGTCACGGTCGACGTCGGCGCGGCCGGCGCGCAGGACACGGTGAACGCGGGCGTCGACACGCTGCTTGCCTTCGAAAGCCTCACCGGCGGCTCCGGCAGGGACGTGCTGACCGGCGGCCCGGGAGCCAACACCATCTCCGGCGGCGCCGCGAACGACGTCCTCCACGCGACCGCCGGTGGAGACGCCCTGGACGGCGGGGCCGGCTCCGACACGGTCGACTACTCCGCGCGCCCGCCCGGAGCGAACGTGAACCTGACGACGGGCATGGCCACGAGCTCGGGCGCCACGGATCTCCTCACCACCCTCGAGAACGTGGTCGGTAGCCCCGGCGCGGACGTGCTCGTCGGGGACGGCGCCGTGAACACCCTGTCGGGCGGGAACGGGAAAGACACGCTCCGCGGCCTCGCAGGCGCGGACACGTTGGCCGGCGGCGGCGGCTCGGACACGGTGGACTACTCGACGTTCTTCCCTGCGAACGGGCGCATCGGGGTCATCGTCAACCTCGCGAGCGGCGAGGCCGTCGGCGACGGCACGGACTCGCTCGCAGGGGTCGAGAACGTCAGGGGCTCGAGCTTCGACGACCGCCTGCTCGGGAACGGTCAGGCCAACACGCTCAGGGGCCTGGACGGCAGCGACTTCGTCCTCGGGGCCGCCGGCCGGGACCGCCTCGAAGGCGGGAACGGCTCCGACACGCTCGAGTCCCGCGACAGGACCCGCGATCACGTCTACGGCGGCGCCGGCCGCGACCGCGCGCGCGTGGACCGCGGCCGCGATCGCATCCGCAGCATCCAGGTCTTCCTGTCCTAGCCCTCCTGGGCGTCCAGCATGCGGCGCAGGAGCGTCAGCGCGCCCGCTTTGTCCAGGAACTCGTTCAGGTTCCCGCACTTCGGCGACTGGACGCACGAGGGGCAACCATCGGCGCAGGGACAGCCCGCGAGCAGGTGCTCGGTATCCGAGACCCAGCCTTCCAGCTGGTCGTAGCCCCGGCGCGAGATCCCGACGCCGCCGGGATGCCCGTCGTAGACGAACACCGTCGGGCGGCCGGTCTGGAAGTGGAGGTTGGTCGAGAGCCCGCCGATGTCCCAGCGGTCGCACATGGCCCAGAGCGGGAGGACGGCGATCATGGCGTGCTCGGCGGCGTGGAGCGAGCCGAGGAGCTTGGGCAGGGGCGCCAGGCCGTTGAGCTGCTCGTCGGACGGGACGTACCAGATCGCCTCGGTCTCGAACGTCGTTGCCGGCAGGTCGAGCGGGACGAGCTCCAGCGTTGACTGGTCCCTGATCGACTTGCGCTGGTAGGCGGTGACCTGCTCTGTGACGCTGACACGACCGAAGAAGACCTCCAGGCCGAGGCGGCGCGCCGCGAGCTCAGCCTCGTCAATCGCGGTCGACGTGTCCTTCTTCGCCTGCGTGTAGTAGTCGCCGGTGAAGGCCTCGACGACGGCCGCGTGTGCGGCGAGGTCGAGCTCGAGGACGCGGTACGACTCGCCCATGTGCAGGTAGACGGCTCCCTCGTGCACCGTGGAGAAGGCGCGCTCCCGCTCGACGAGGCCGAGCACCGATCCAGTCGAGGCCTCGACGACGGCGACAGATTCCGGGCTCGCGGAGCGCAGTGCGACTCGCGCCGCCGGATAGTCCTTGCCTGCCCAGACGATCCCGGCCTTCGTCCGGCGCAGCTCGCCACCCACGACGAGCGCCTCCGCACGCTCGAGGGCGGCATCCCCGAGGGTGTCGCGGTCGCGGGCGTCGACAGGCGCCTCGAAGGCGGCCGAGAGCACGTGGCCGTCCAGGATGCGCGGATTGGTGTGGTCGAGGATGGCCGCCTCGACGCGGCGGCCGAGCAGCGCCTCTGGCTCGCGCATGAAGAACTGGTCGAGCGCGTCCTCGCTCGCGACGAGCACGGCGAGCCCGTCGCTGCGGCGCCCCGCGCGACCCCACTGCTGGCGCAGGCTCGCGACGGTGCCGGGGAAGCCGACCGAGATGGCGCAGTCGAGGAGGCCGATGTCGATCCCGAGCTCGAGCGCGTCCGTCGCGGTCACGCCGAGCAGTTCCCCTTCGACCAGCCGGCGCTCGATCTCGCGCCGCTGCGCGGGCGTGTAGCCCGCGCGGTAGGGCGAGAGGCGGGCCGCCGTCTCGGCGTCGAGCCGTTCGGCGGCGAAGCGGTGAATCAGCTCCGTGGCCTTGCGGCTCTTGGCAAAGCAGATCGTGCGCAGCCCGCGGGAGACGAGCTCCGCCAGGAGCCGCGCTCCTTCGCCGAGCGCGCTGGCGCGGAGCTGTAGCGGCTCGTCCAGGAGCGGCGGGTTCCAGAAGGCGATGGTGCGACCGGCCCGCGGGGCGCCGTCGTCGTCGATCACCGTCGCCTCCACGCCGAGGAGCGCGCGCGCCAGCTCACCGGGGTTGGCGATGGTCGCCGAGGCGAGGAGGAACTGCGGGTCCGCTCCGTAGATCCGCGCGGCGCGCCTCAGGCGCCGCAGCACGTTGCCGACGTGGGAGCCGAAGACGCCGCGGTAGACGTGCGCCTCGTCGACGACGACGTAGCGGAGATTCGAGAGCACGTCGGCCCAGCGGTCGTGGTGCGGGAGGACTCCGACGTGCAGCATGTCCGGGTTCGTGAGGATCGCGTTCGCCCACTTGCGGATCTGCCAGCGGCGCTCGTGCTCCGTGTCCCCGTCGTAGATCGCCGGTCGAACCCGCGGGACGCCCAGATCCGCGAGCGAGCGGGCCTGGTCCTGGGCGAGCGCCTTGGTGGGATAGAGGTAGAGCGCGCGCAGCTTCGGCTCGGCCGCCAGGGCGTCGAGCACTGGGAGGTTGAAGGCGAGCGTCTTCCCGCTCGCGGTCCCGGTCGCGACGACGACGTGCTCTCCACGCCGGGCTGCGGCGAGCGACTCGGCCTGGTGGGCGAAGAGGCTCTCGATGCCGCGGGCCGTCAGTGCCGCCTCGAGCCTGGGGTGGACCTCCGGGAGCGGCACCGTCCGCGCCTCGCGCCCCGGGACCGCGGTGAGGAAGGCGAGCTCCTCGCCCTCGAGCACTCCCTCCCAAGTCACGACGGCCATCGTGCCGATGCTAGCTTTCGTCGTCCGTGGTACCCCGGTGTCTCACGATCGCGACCTCGGACTCCGGCGGAGGCGCAGGCATCCAGGCGGACCTGAAGGCGTTCGCCGCGCTCGGCTGTCACGGCATGAGCGCGATCGTGGCGCTCACGGCCCAGAACACGACCTCGGTCACCGCGGTTCACGAGGCACCGCCGGCCTTCGCGCGCGCGCAGCTCGACGCCGTCTTCGATGACATCGGCGTCGACGCGGCCAAGACGGGCATGCTCTTCAGCGCCCGCATCATCGAGGCCGTCGCCGACTTCCTCGGCGAGCAGGACGTCCCGCTCGTCGTCGACCCCGTCATGGTCGCCGCCTCGGGCGCGAAGCTCCTCCAGGACGACGCAGTCACCGTCCTCGTCCGGGAGCTCTTCCCCAAGGCCACCGTGGTGACCCCGAACCTCCACGAAGCCTGCGCTCTCGCCGGAAGGCCGTACGAGGAGGGCGCCGACCGCAGGCTGCTGGCCGAGGCGATCCACGAGCTGGGCGCGCCGGCGGTCATCGTCACCGGCGGACATGGGTCGGAGGCCGTCGACTGGCTCTTCGACGGCGACCGGCACGTCCCCATCCCCGTGGAGCGCTACGGCGACGAGACGACGCACGGCGCCGGCTGCACCCACTCCGCCAGCCTGACGGCGTTCCTCGCGCGTGGCGAGTCGCTCGAGGACGCCGCCCGCGCCGCAGCCGAGGTCGCTTCCGACGCGGTGCGGCACGGCCTCGCGGGCATCGGGGCGGGCTCGGGACCGGTCGACGTCTTCCACCTCGATGCTCTCGAAGCTCGGGGAGTTCGGGCTCCTCGCTGAGCTCGAGCGGCGCGGGCTCCTCGGCGGCCTCGACGCCGAGGGCGCCGTGCTGGCGGACGGCGTCGTCGTGACGCAGGACACGCTGGTCGAGGACGTGCACTTCCGCCGGGAGTGGATCTCTTGGCGCGACCTCGGCTACAAGGCGGCCGCCGTCAGCCTGAGCGACCTGGCGGCGATGGGTGCCGAGCCGGAGGCGCTGGTCGTGAGCCTCGCCCTCCCGCCCGACACGGAGGCGGCCGCGATGGTGGAGCTCTACGAAGGCCTGAACGAGCCGGGCGTCCCGGTGGCCGGGGGCGACACGACGCGGGCCCAGGCGCTTGCCTTCACCGTGACCGCGGTCGGGAGGAGCGAGCGCGTTCCGGGACGGGCGGGTGCGCGGCCTGGAGACCTGGTGGTCGTGACGGGCCCTCTCGGAGGAGCGGCTGCGGGCCTGCACGTCCTGCGCGAGGGGCTGAGCGGCTTCGACGAGCTCGTGGAGCTTCATCGCCGGCCGCCGCTCCGGCTCGCGGAGGGCCGCCGGCTGGCGGCCGTCGCGCACGCCATGGTCGACCTCTCCGACGGGATCGGCGGCGACGCCGTCCGCATCGCGGAGCGCTCGGGCTGCCGGATCGTGCTCGACCCCCAGCGGATCCCGCGCGAGCCTCGCAGCGCGGAGGTCGCCGACCTCCCGTTCTGGACGATGGGCGAGGACTACGAGCTGCTCGCCGCCGTCTCGCCTGCCGACGCGGAGACGCTCGGCTTCCCGGTCGTCGGTCGCTGCGAGGAGGGCTCCGGCGTGGAGCCCGAGGCCCTCACCGGCTGGGATTCCTTCAGGCCGCGGTAATCCAGGGCTCCCACGCTGCCTCGTAGTGGCTGCGGGAGCGGGCGCCCACGACGGCCTCGCGGGCCTCGCCGGCTTCGAAGAGGATCACCGTCGGGATGGAGAGGACGTTGTAGCGGGCCTGCGTGGCTGGGTTCTCGTCGACGTTGAGCTTGAGGAACCTCACGCGCTCGTGCTCGTCGGCCATGTCCGAGAGGATCGGGCTCACCACGCGGCACGGTCCGCACCACGGCGCCCAGAAGTCGACCACGACTGGGCCCTCCGCCTGGAGGACCTCGCTCTCGAAATCGGCGTCCCCGACGGCGGTGAGCTCGGCCACGGCCGAACTCTACAGGCGGCCCCGGGCGGCGGCGATTCGCAGGGCGGGGACGCGGACGACGGCCTCCAGGACGATGCCGGGGCCCATTTTGGAGCCGCCCTCCGTCCGGTCGGCGAAGCGGATCGGGACCTCCTCGACCGCGTAGCCGCGCCTGATTGCCCGGAAGACCGTCTCGATCTGGAACGCGTAGCCGCGTGATTCGATGCGCGCCGGGTCGATCGCCTCGAGCACCTCGCGCCGGTAGACCTTGAACCCGGACGTCGTGTCGCGCACCGGGATGCCGAGCACGGTGCGCGCGTAGATCGAGCCCCCGCGGCTGACGAAGCGGCGCAGCGCTCCCCAGTTCTCGGTCGCGCCGCCGGGGACGTAGCGGGAGCCGAGCCCGACGCCGCCTCGGGTCGCGGCCTCGACCAGGCGGGGAAGGTCGTCCGGGTCATGGGAGAAGTCGCAGTCCATCGTCGCGACGAGCTCGGCGCCCAGGCCGAGGGCGCGCTCGAACCCGGCGATGTAGGCCGGGCCGAGACCCTCCTTCCGCTCGCGGTGGAGGACGTCGAGAAAGGGAAGCTCGCGCGCGAGCTCGTCTGCCAGGCGCCCGGTCCCGTCGGGCGAGGCGTCGTCGATCACGAGCACGCGGCCCTCGAGCCCGTGGTCGACGAGCACGTCGCCGACGGCGCGCACCATCGGCTCGAGGTTCTCGCGCTCGTCGTAGGTAGGAACGCAGACGACCAGCCGCACGTGCGTATCATCGCCGCGGTGCCTGCGAAGCTGCCGACGAACACCGAGCTGGCCGAGCGCTTCGAGCTGCTCGCCGACATGCTCGAGCTCGACGGCGCGGATGCCTTCCGCCTCGCCGCCTACCGTCGCGCTGCGGCGCGGATCCGTGAGTCGGCGGTCCCCGTCGCGCAGCTCGCCGTCGACGGGAAGGCGACCCGCCTCTCCGGGATCGGCGGCACGATCGAGGGCAAGATCGTCGAGGTCGTTGAGACCGGCGACATGGCCGCGCTCGTCAAGCTGCGGGCGAAGCTGCCTCCAGGGCTCGTCGAGGTCATGCACGTGCCCGGGCTCGGTCCCAAGACCGCGCGGAAGCTCTGGTCGGAGCTCGGCGTCGAGAGCCTGGACGACCTGAAGGCGGCTGCGGAGCAGGAGCTGCTCCGCGGGCTGCCGGGGCTCGGGCCGAAGAGCGAGGAGAAGGTCCTCAGGGCGCTCGCCGCGCCGGTGCGGGCCTCAGCCGAGACCGGCCGCACCCTCCTGGGCCGGGCTCTCCCGGCCGTGCGACGCGCGGTCTCGGAGATCGAGGCGAGTGGGCTGGCCGACCGCGTGAGCGAGGCAGGGAGCGTCCGCCGTCGCGCGGAGACGACCAAGGACCTCGATCTCATCGCGACCGCGGAAGACGCTCCTGCGCTGATCGCGTTCTTCGTTGGCAGAGAGTGGGTGGCTGAGGTCGTCGCGCAGGGCGGGACGAAGGCCACGGTCGTCTCCCACGAGGGCCTGCGCTTCGACCTGCGGGTCGTCCCGCCCGAGTGTTACGGGAACCTCCTCCAGCACTTCACGGGCTCGAAGGACCACAACGTCGCCATGCGGGAGGACGCGGTCAAGCGCGGCTTCTCCGTCAGCGAGTACGGCGTGCTCCAGGTGGAGAGCGGCGAGACCTTCCAGGCCGCCGACGAGGAGCAGGTCTACGCCCACCTCGGCTACGCCTGGATCCCGCCGGAGCTGCGCGAGAACCGTGGCGAGCTCGAGGCGGCCCGCGAAGGAGCGCTGCCGCACCTCATCGAGCTCGGCGACGTGAAGGGCGACCTGCACATGCACACGGACTGGTCGGACGGACGCGCCACGCTCGAGGAGATGGTGCTGGGCGCGAAGGAACGGGGGCATCGCTACATCGCGATCTGCGACCACGCCCGCCGCCTGCGCGACGGCCGCCTCGAGGCTCAGACGAAGGCGATCGCCGAGCTGCAGGAGCGCGTCTCCGGGATCACGATCCTCGCGGGCATCGAGGTCGACATCCGCGCCGACGGCAGCCTCGACTACGCGGACGAGGCCCTGGCCGAGCGCGACTGGGTGATGGCCTCGATCCACTCCGGCTTCGACGGCCCGCGTGAGCGTCTCACCGAGCGGCTCGTCTCGGCGATGCAGAGCCCGTACGTCGACTGCATCGGGCATCCAACCGGTCGAAAGATCAACCTGCGCCCTCCGTACGACCTCGATTTCGAGCGGATCTGCCAGGTCGCGGTCGAGACGGGGACGTTCCTGGAGATCAACGCGCAGCCGGACCGGCTGGACCTCACCGACACGCTCGCCCGGGCGGCAGCGGAAGCCGGCGTGGGGATCGTCGTCTCGACGGACGCGCATCGCCTCCACGAGCTCGACAACCTCGAGCTGGGCGTCGCCCAGGCGAGGCGCAGCTGGATCACGGCGGAGCAGGTCGTCAACACGCGGACCTGGGCCCAGGTCAAGAAGCTCAGGAAGCGATGAGCGGGTTTCGCGACGACGCGGCCGCGACCACCGATTGGATCGCGCGCTACCTGGAGGGCGTCAACCTGTTCGTGTCGCGTCGGGCCGAACAGCTAGTGCGTCCAAGGGGTTCGAAGTAGGCGATCACCCACCCTACGGAGGCGAGTGACGAAGTGAGTGCTGGACCGTGTGCCAGAGGCGATCTATGTCCTGGGCGTTCGTCCACGTCTGCCCGACTGCCACGCGGATGAAGCGCCGGTCACCGACCTCGGACGGCGTGACGTACACCGTTGGATCGGCGTTGATGACGGCCGCGAGTGCATCGGTCGCGTCGTTCCCGTCGCGGTGAGCGAAGCAGACGAGGGCCAGATGGACGGGCGCGACGCGCTCCAGCGCGGGCTCGTCGTCCACGCGCCGCGCGAAGTCGGCCGCAAGACGAATGTGCTCCCTGATGTGATGACGAATCCCGTGCGCGCCGTAATGGCGAAGGACCCACCAGAGCTTGAGCGCACGGAAACGTCGACCGAGCGGCACGTGCCAATCGCGATAGTCGATGACGGCGCCCGACTCGCTCGCCTCGTTCCGAAGGTACGGCGGGACGATGGAGAGCGTCGAGATGAGCGGCTCCCGATCGGCAATCCAGAGGATGTTGCAGTCGAAGTTAGTGAACATCCATTTGTGAGGATTGAACGTGTACGAGTCGACACGCTCCAAGCCCGCCTGAAGGTGACGCAAGTCAGGTAGACACATCGCCGACCCTGCCCAGGCAGCGTCCACGTGGTGCCATGTCCCCTCCCTCCTGGCGATGTCCGCGATCTGCGTAACCGGATCGACCGCTCCCGTGCCGGTCGTTCCAATCGTGCTCGTGATGATCGTGGGCGTCAGGCCGGCCGAACGATCCTCAGCGATCGCCGCCCCCAGCGCGTCAGCACGCATCGCGTACTCCGCATCGACATCAACGAGGCGCACATGCCGGAACCCCGCGACGCGCGCGCCGCGTTCCACGGATGAGTGGGCCTGGGACGACCCGTACGCGACGAGCTGGTCCGTGACCGATCCGGTCGCGATCGCGCGTTCGCGTGCGACGACGTGCATCAGGTGCGTCGAGTCGGAGGCGCTCATCTGGATGACGCCGCCTCCCGGACCGACCGATGTCTTCCACGTATCGGGGAGATCCAAAAGGTCCACGAGCCAGTCAAGCACGCGGCTCTCGACTTCGGTGAGCGCAGGGCTCGAAGCCCAGAGCATGCCCTGGGCTCCAATGCCCGCCGAGGCGAGCTCCGCGAGGATCGAGGGTCCCGACACGTTCGCGGGGAAGTACGCGAACCATCCCGGCGATTGCCAATGAGTGATGCCAGGCGTGACCACGTCGTCCAGGTCGGCGAGCAGGGCGTCGAACGACTCCGGCCACTCTGGCGCGGCGAGCGGGAGTTTGGCCTCGATGTCCCCCGGTGCCACGGTCGATCGGATCGGGAGGTCGCCGACCCGCTCCATGTAATCGGCCACCCAGTCGACGACTTCGCGTCCGCGCCGGCGGAACTCGTCCGGGGTCATGTGGAAGGCGTTGGCCATCGGAGCAGTCTGTCGCAAGCCGTCTGCATGCGCAGCGGCTCTCGCCTTTGCGTCAGTTCGTTGCTCCGGGTCAGTCGACTGTTGAGAGATATTCGCTTGGCGCTTCCCATCGGGCTTGCGGTCGTCGCGCTTGCGGCGGTTGGATGCGGCGACGGCGACGACGAGCGATTAACCGTGGGAACCGTAGCCACGGAGACGCCCACAACCGAGACGTCAACTGCAGGCCTCCCCAAGCTCATCGGCACCGTCGGATCCGCTGACGACGCAGATGTGTACGAGATCAGCCTCACAACCGAAGACGGGGCGGAGGTCACCACGGTGCTCGCGCCTGGCAGGTACATGCTTGAGATCAAGGATCTGTCCACCATCCACAACTTTCATCTGGGCGCGCGGCGTGCCGGGGTCGACGTGGCCACCGACGTCGCAGGTACGGGTGAGAAGACGACCATCGTCGTGCTCCAGGACGGGGAGGCGTACATCTACGCCTGCGACGCGCACCCGGCCACGATGAACGTGACCTTCAGCGTCCACGGCCGGATACGGACGCAGAACTAAGACCCCCATCGAGAGCCACCGGGCTCGGGGCTCACAGGAGGCGGAGAAGGGCCGCCATTCCCTCCGGGCCGGCGACGACGAGGTCGGCGGCGTCGCTGAGCTCGCGCGGGCCTTCATCGGAGGCGACGGCGACGCGGACGGCGTGGTCGAGCCCGGCGCTGGCGAGGCCGGCGAAGCCGTCCAGGTCGGTCGTGTCGTCGCCTGCGTAGAGGCCGAGCCGGGCACCCGAGCGTTCCAGGAGCGCGCGAACGGCCGTGCCCTTGTTCGCGCTGACCCGTGGACGGATTTCCAGCACCTTGCGGCCCCAGCGGGCGTCGAGCCCTTCGGCTGCGGCCCGGCCGGCCACGTCTTCGAGCTCCGCGAGCGCTGCGCTCTCGTCCTCGGCTTCGCGGTAGTGGTACGTGAGGGAGAGCCTCTTGTCCTCCACGGGGAGCCCGATCGCCTCGCGGAACCGCGAGATCTCGGCCGCGAGCTCGTCCGCGCGGGGGTCGAGCTCGAGGCCGTGGTTCCCGACGAAGACGATCCCGTCGACGCCGACGAGCCGGCGGGCGTCCTCTCCCGCGCGGCCGCTGACGCAGGCGACGAGCAGATACCGCTCGACGAGGCGGGCGAGCTCCTGCTGCGTCTCGTCCGGCACCGTCGCGAGCTCGGGCCTGGGCGCGATGGGCGCGAGCGTGCCGTCTACGTCGAGCACGAGCGCGCTCCTTCCGGGGGCCCGGGCAAGAGGGGCGAGTAGCTCCGCGGCCTCCATCGGCGCGCCTAGGATACGGCGGTGCCGGCGAAACGGACGCTCCTCCTCCTCGCGGGCGTCGGCATCGCCTCCGGCTTCCTGAGCGCGCTCTTCGGCGTCGGAGGGGGAGTGATCATCGTCCCCGCGCTCGTGCTCCTGCTCGGCTTCGACTCGAAGGCCGCGACGGCAACGTCGCTCGCCGCCATCGGCATCACGGCGCTCGCCGGGGCGTTCTCCTTCTCGCTCTTCGACCACGTCGACTGGGACTCGGCCGCGCTCGTCGGGTTTCCGGCCCTGGCCGGGTCGATCGCCGGAGTCCGGCTGCAGCACCGGCTCTCCTCGCGCCTGCTCACGCGGCTCTTTGCCGTGTTCATCGTCGCCGTCGCGGTTGTCCTCGTCCTCGAATGAGTGCCACGACCGTCGTCCTCGCGCTCGTGCTCGGCTTCGGGGCCGGCGCTCTCTCCGGGCTGTTCGGCGTGGGCGGCGGGACCCTCTTCGTGCCCACGCTCGTCCTGGTTGTCGGCCTCGACCAGCTGGGCGCGCAGGCGACGTCCCTGGCGGCGATGATCCCCGTCGTCGCATTCGGCGCCTGGCAGCAGCACCACGCCGGCAACGTGCGCTGGCGCGAGGGGCTCTCGCTTGGCACGTTCTCCGTCCTCGGCGTCGTCGGCGGTGCCGCGCTGGCCACGTCGCTGTCCGATCAGGTGCTGCGGAGACTCTTCGCCGCCTTCCTGCTCGTCGTCGCCGGACAGCTCCTGTGGTCGACGCGCGAGCGTTGACCCTCGCATCCTTCGCCTGTTCGGGCCGATAATCTCCTGATGGTGCGCCATCGCGTCGTTCACGGGACGATCGCCGCCCTGGCGGTCCTCGGCCTGGGGGCACCCGCTGCTGCCCAGAGCGGTCCCAGCGCCTCTTCGCAGGCGTTCGGCGTCCGTGTCGTGATTCCGGACGGCAAGGTCGGCGTCGCCGCACCGGTCTCCGCCCCACCGAGCGGGTCGGCCTCGCTCGAGGGCTGGGGCTACGGGAACGGTGCCGTCGAGACCGGCGCCATAGCGACCGGCGCCCGCACGGGGACCGGGGCGCGGAGCTCGACGGCGAGCGGCGGAGCCTCGGTGCGCTCCGTCTCGCTCTTCGGAGGCGAGGTCACGGTCGAAAGCGCGTTCGCGAGGGCGACGGCCCGCGCGGCGGGAACGGGCGCCGACGGCTCGCTGTCAGGCTCCTCGCTCTCGAATCTCGTCGTCCTCGGCAAGAGCGTGAGCCCATCGGAGAACGGCCGCGTCCCGCTCGGAGACTGGGGCTATGCCGTGACGCTCGAGAAGGCGGTCGTTCGCCAGTCGGGGGGCCGGCACGGCTTCCGGGCCTTCGTGACCGGTCTCCACGTCGTCCTTACCGCCGAGCACGGCGGCCTGCCTGCCGGCACGGAGATCATGATCGGCTATGCGGAGGCGGCCGCGAGCGCGCCCAAGCCGAAGCCTGCTCCTCCTCCGCCGTCGCCCTCCCCGTCGCCGTCGCCGTCGCCGTCGCCGTCCCCGTCCCCGTCCCCGTCGCCTCCGCCCGACGACGAAGACGGCCCGCCGCGCGAGCCGATCGCGCCGAGCGTCCCGCAGGCCCCACCGACGGTGAAGCCCGCGCCTCCGAACGTCGAGCCCAAGCTAACCGAGGCGGGCTACGTCTTCCCCGTCTACGGGCCCGCGACGGCCTCGGACAGCTTCGGCGCGCCGCGCACGACCACCTGGCACCACGGCGTCGACATCTTCGCGCCGCTGGGCGCGCCGATTCTCGCGGTCGCCGACGGGACGCTCTTCCGAGTCGGCTGGAACGCCGTGGGCGGGAACCGCTTCTGGCTTCGTGACGGCGCCGGCAACGAGTTCTACTACGCGCACCTCTCCGCCTTCTCGCCCGTTGCCCAGGAGGGCAGGCAGGTGAAGGCCGGTGACGTGATCGGCTTCGTGGGCACGACCGGCGACGCCGCGGGAACCCCGCCGCACCTCCATTTCGAGATCCACCCGCGCGAGCTCATCTGGATGGGGTACGACGGTGCGATCGACCCGTATCCGTACCTCGTCGCGTGGCTTCGGTTGGACGACCTCGCCTTCGGCGAGTGGACGCCGGAGCCCGGGCGCGCACCGCAGGCCGGAGCAGTGCTGCTTCAGGCCGACGACATCTCGACGCTTTCGGGTCTCGGGGACGACACGCTCTCGTCGTACCTGATCGTGCCGACGCTGTTCGGCGAAGGCGCTCCCGGCCCGGTCATCGTCGGCGCCGGCCCGGGCTTCGGCGGCTAGCCGCCCCGCCCGCCGCCGCGCGCCTGCCCCCTTCGGCCATGCCCGAGGGTCTGACCCCGGGGCATGGCCCCGGCGGCCAGAATGTGTGGCACGAAACTGTCACGGCGCGGAACCCCGAGGATTCTCTCGGTGTATCGCTGGACAGATGGCGTGGGGTGCTGTCAGTGCGATCGTTGTGGCGGCCGCGACCGCCTTCTGCCTCGCGTGCGGGACCGGGACGGGTGATGGCTCCAGCGACGTCGCGGAGCGAGAGATCCCGACCCAGCCCGGCTTCACTCGAACCACGATCTACTTCCTGACCGACGACCGGACGGCTCCGATCGGCGTGAGGCGCACGATCGTCGCGACGTCACCCTACGCGCGCGAGGCGCTTGAGGCGCTCCTCGCGGGCCCGACCGCCGAGGAAGCGGAGAACGGAATCGCAACTGCCATTCCCGCCGGCACGCGGCTTCTCACGCTGACGTTCGAGCGTCACGGCGCGGACGAGACCGTCATCCTCTCCGGCCTCCCTCCGGAGGGCGGGGACGTGCTGCGGCAGCTCCGCATCATCACGCAGATCGCTCGGACGGTGATCGGCGTCTCGGGGATCGAGCGGGTGTGGCTACTGAACGACGGCCGACCCTGGGGGCTCACCCTGATGAACGCGAGGATCGACAACGGCCCGTTCGACTACCGGGACCTCGTGGGCTGGGAAGCCGGTCGCGGCTGCCCAGGCACGGAGACCGTGACCTGCGACCGCTTCGTCGCCGTCCCTTAGAGGGAAGGCGAAAGGCCGCCCGGAGCGGCCTCGCGCCTACTGCTCGTTCGAGCGGTACTCGAAGGGCTCGTCGGGGCCGAGGACCTTGTCCTTCAGCCACTTGCGAGTCTCGGGGCCCGTTGCCGGGTTGAAGAGGACGCCGAGCGTGATGCCGACAAGCAGGAGCGTCACGTTGCGCTTCGTGTGTGTCTCCTTGCCCTGCACCCTCTCCCCGGCGAGGCGCAGCTCCTCGACGGCCTTCTTGAGCTCGGTCTGCATGTCCTTGTCGGTCGCGACCCGGGTTGCGAGCGCCTGCGCGCCGCGGTTGCCGAGGAGCTCGTCGTAGATGCTCCGGGCGGAGGCGTACGCGTTCTTGACGTGCTGGTGAAGCTCATCGTCCCGCGCAATGCGGTCGACGTACGGCCGAGCGGTGTCGACTGCTCCGTAGACCTTGTCCTTCATCGCCGTCCTTTCGTCGTCGTTCGCGGGATTATCTACCCGCGCGCCGCCTTGGGAAACTGCGTAACGGACGCGCCCGGGAACGCTGCCTCGAGCACGTCGTCGATCGTATCTGCAAGCACGAATCGCATGGAGTTGCGCACGTCGTCCGGGAGGTCGTCGAGATCGGCCTCGTTCTCCTTGGGGAGGATGACCGTGTCGATGCCGGCCCGCTCGGCGGCGAGCGTCTTCTCCTTCACGCCGCCGATGGGGAGCACCTGGCCCGTCAGCGTGATCTCGCCGGTCATGGCCACGTCCTCGGAGACAGGCACACCGGTCGCGAGCGAGGCGAGGGCCGTCGCCATCGCCGTTCCTGCCGACGGGCCGTCCTTCGGGACGGCGCCGGCCGGGACGTGAATGTGGACATCGCGCTCCGCGAACCAGTCCGAGTCGAGCCCGAGCGTCTCCGTGTGGCCGCGGACCCAGGAGAGGGCGGCCTGGGCGGATTCGCGCATGACCTCGCCGATCTGTCCGGTGATGGTCAGCTTCCCGCTGCCGGGCATTGCGGTCGCCTCGACGAAGAGCACGTCGCCCCCGACCGGGGTCACTGCGAGGCCTGTGGCCACGCCCGGATCGGACGTGCGCTTGCGCACCTCGGCGGAGAACCGCCGCTTGCCGAGCCACGAGCGCACCTTCGCCTCGTCGATTCGCGCGCCCTTGCGCTTGCCCTCTGCGATCTCGCGGGCGGCCTTGCGGCAGAGCGCGGCGATCTCCCGGTCGAGGTTGCGGACGCCCGCCTCCCGCGTGTACTCGCGGACGAGGAGCCGCAGGGCGTTCTCGGAGATGGTGACGTGCTTCGGGTCGAGGCCGTGCGTCTCCAGCTGCTTGGGGACGAGGTACTTCCGCGCGATTCCGACCTTCTCGTCCTCGGTGTAGCCCGCGACGCGGATGACCTCCATCCGGTCGAGCAGCGGGGCGGGGATCGTCTCGAGCTGGTTCGCCGTCGTGATGAAGAGGACCTGCGAAAGGTCGAACGGCAGGTCGAGGTAGTGGTCGCGAAAGGTGGAGTTCTGGGCCGGGTCGAGCACCTCGAGCATGGCGCTCGAGGGGTCGCCGCGCCAGTCGGAGCCCATCTTGTCGATCTCGTCGATCATGAAGACAGGGTTCTTGCTGTCCGCGTCCCGGAGCGCCCGGATGATCGTCCCGGGCAGCGCGCCGACGTACGTGCGCCGGTGGCCGCGGATCTCTGCCTCGTCGCGCACGCCGCCCACCGACACGCGGACGAACTTGCGCCCGAGCGCGCGCGCGATCGACTGGCCGAGCGACGTCTTGCCCACGCCGGGCGGCCCCACGAAGGCGAGAATCGGGCCCGAGAGTTTGTTCGTGAGCTTCTGCACCGCCAGGTGCTCGACGATTCGCTCCTTGACCTTCTCGAGGTCGTAGTGGTCCTCGTCGAGGATCTTCCGCGCGGCCTTGAGGTCGAGGTCGTCCTCGGTCGTCTCGTTCCAGGGGAGCGAGAGGATCCACTCGAGGTACGTGCGGATGACACCGTACTCGGCCGCGGCGGGCGGGAGCTTCGAGAGTCGGTCGAGCTCGCGCCGTGCCTGCTTGTCGGCCTCCTCGGGGAGGTTCGCCTCCTCGATCTGGGCGCGCAGCTCCGCGATCTCTGCCTGCTGCTCGTCGGTCTCGCCGAGCTCCTCCTGGATCGCCTTCAGCTGCTGGCGGAGGAAGTACTCGCGCTGGGACTTGTCCATCTCCTCCTGGACCTGCGACTGGATCTTCGTGCCCAGCTCGAAGACCTCGAGCTCTCGGGAGAGGATGGCGGTGAGCTTGCGCAGGCGCTCCTCGACGTCGACGGTCTCGAGGAGATCCTGCTTCTCCTCCGTCTTCAGGCGGGTGGTTGCTGCGATCAGGTTGGCGAGCGCGCTCGGCGTCTCCGCGTTCGCGGCGGCGAGAAGGAGCTCCTCGGGCAGGTACGGGGCGATCGAGATGATCCGCCCGAAGAGCGCCTCGACGGAGCGCGCGAGCGCCTCCACCTCCTTCTCCCGCGTGACGACGTCCGGGACCGGGGTGAAGAGGCCGGTGAGGTACGGCTCCGTTTGCTCGATGGACTCGAGCCGGATGCGGTCGAGGCCCTGGACGAGGACGCGAAGCGTCCCGTCGGGCACGCGCATCATCTTGTGGACAACTGCCGAGGTGCCGACCTGGTAGAGGTCCTCCGCGCCCTCGGCCTCCTCCTCGGGGCTCCGCGAGGTGACGAGCGCGATCGTCAGGTCGTTGTCGACCGCCTCCTCGACCAGACGGACCGAGCGCTCTTGGCCGATGGCGAGGGGCGTCACCGACGCAGGGAAGACGACGCTCTCGCGCAGCGGCAGGATCGGGAGCGTCGCCGTACCCTCGACCTCGCCCTGTGGAGCCCTCTCCTCGACGGTGCTCATTCGGCCTCGGCCTCCGTCACCTGCACCCGCACCGGCCCGGACCGGCGTGTCCGGAGCGGGAGCGAGATCGTGAGCAGGCCGTCCTGGTATGTGGCCTCCGCGGCCTCGGGGTCGAAGCGGTCCCCGAGAGCAATCCGGCGCTCGAAGGGGCCGTAGTCGATCTCGATGTGCTCGTAGCGACGGCCCTCGGCTTGCCGCTGGCGGCGACCCGAGATGACGAGGATGCCCTCGTTGATCGCCAGGTCGACCTGCGAGGGGTCGATGCCCGGCAGCTCGGCCACGACGTGCAGGACGGTCGGGTTCTCGGTCCGGTAGACGTCGACCCGCGGGCGGAAGCTGAGCCGCTGGGGAGCGAGCCGGTGGTACCAGAGGTCGGCGAACAGCTCTTCCATCTCGCTCGTCAACCGGTCGATGTCAGTCCGTCGGGTCATGCGAGAATCGTAGCCATGGGGCGCCTTCCGAAAGCAGCCGCGGTCGCGCTCGGCTTCCTGGCCTACCTCTGGGTAGCGGCCGTGCGCTACGCGCCCGGCGTGCGGGCGCGCAAGGCGGCTCGCAGAGCCGTGCGTCGCGCTTAGTTGACAATCTTCCTCTTCATGTGTAAAAGAAAGTTGACACATGAAAGAGGAACGGCCTGACCTCGGCAATCTGTCCGGCGACGAGCTGACCCACGTCCTCGCCGCGCTCTCGAACCCGCACCGGCTTCGCATCCTGGCCGCCCTCGGGGACGGGCGCGTCCACGTGAGCCAGCTCGCGCGGGATGTTGGACTGAGCCGGCCGCTCGTCCACGTGCACCTCCAGCGGCTCGAAGCCGCGGGGCTCGTGACGGGCAGCCTCGAGCTTTCGGACGAGGGCAAGGCCATGAAGTTCTTCCAGGTCAATCCGTTCGCGCTGACGCTGACGCCAGAGCTCCTGGCAGAGGCCGCGCGGACCCTCAACACCCCCGACGAGAAGGAGGAGTCCCCATGATGTTTGCAGCCCAAGACTTCAGCTGGCCGGAAGCCAGCATCGCCATCGCAGGAATCGCGTTCGTCACCATCGTCGCCTCGATGGCGATCTGGCAGATCTTCGCCACCGGGCGGACGGGTCTCTCCGCCAAGCGCCGAGAACGCCTACCAGAAGCTCGCCGAGGAGTCGGCCGAGGCCCAGAACCGCACTGCCGCCGGGCTCGAGAAGACGGCCACCGAGCTGGTCGAGCTCCGCGAGCGGACCGCGGAGCTGGAACGGTTGCTGAAGGACGTCGGCTAGATACCGTGGACCCTGTGAAGGGGCGCTGATGGAGCGCTGGACGCGCCGCATGATCCGCTACCGCTGGGCCGTCGTCTCGGTTTGGTCGGTGGTGTTCCTCGCCTCGGTCGTCGCGATGTCAGGGCTCGCGGATCTGCTGACGAACCGCTTCTCGCTCCCTGGCACGGACACGGCCCGCGCCGAGCGGATCCTCGAGGACGAGTTCGGTCAGAAGACGACCGGCTCGTTCACGATCGTGGCACGCGGTCGGCCCAGCTCGGCTCCGGCGCTCGTGGCACCCCTGCGCCAGGCCGCGGCGAGGGCGTCGCAGGCGCTGCCCACCTCACAGGTGGCGTCCGTGCAGCCCGTCTCGGACTCGGTCGTGACGGCGCTGATCGTGTCCAACCTCGAGCCGGCCGATGCGAAGGGCCACACCGATGACATGCGCGTTGCGGTTGGCGAGATCCCGGGAGCCGAGGTCTACGTGTCGGGCCAGGCAGCCATCGAGCACGACCTCGACCCGGTGTTCGCCGAGGACCTGAAGGTCGGCGAGCTCTTCATCGCCATCCCGATCGCGCTCGTCATCCTCGTCTTCGTCTTCGGGACGCTTGCCTTCCTGCTGCCCTTCATCTTTGCCGCCGCCGCGATTCCGGCAACGCTCGGGATCGTCTGGATCTTCGCCAACTTCATGGAGCTGACGACGTACCTCCAGAACCTCGTCATGCTCATCGGCTTCGGCATCGCGATCGACTACTCGCTGCTCGTCGTCTACCGGTATCGCGAGGAGCTGCAGAAGACCTCGTCGAAGGAAGACGCGATCGTACGGACGATGGAGACCGCCGGTCGCGCTGTCGTCTTTTCCGGCTCCGCGGTCGGGATCGGCCTCGCGCTGATGCTCTTCATGCCCTTGCCGTTCATGCGCGGCTTCGGCATCGGCGGTCTCGTGATCCCGCTCGTCTCCGTGGTCTGCGCCTTGACCCTGCTGCCGGTCCTCCTCTATTTCATCGCCGGGCCGCTCGACCGCGTCCGTCTCATTCCCAAGCGGATCGTGGAGCGCCGCGCCGACCCCGACCAGAACATGTGGTCCCGGCTTTCGCGCGCGATCATGCGCCGCCCGGCGATCTTCGCTGCGACCACCACGGCTTTCCTCGTCCTCCTCGCCCTCCCGGTGTTCACGCTGGACGTCGGGCCCGGCTCGAACGAGGGCATCCCGCAGGACCTCGAGGGCATCAAGGGCCTGAACATCGTCTCGGAGGAGCTGGGCGACGGCGCGCTCTCGCCGACCGCGATCGTGATCGACACGGGCCGGCCCGGCGGCCTCGAGGATCCTGCCGTGCAGGAGGCGCTGGGACGGCTCCAGGAGGGGCTCGCCGCCGATCCGGAGGTGGCCGGGGTCGCCTTCGACCCGGAGAGCCGGCAGAGCATCGATCCGTCGGGGCGGTACCTCCACCTCGAGGTGACCGGCCGGAGCGAGTACGGCGTCCCGTCGGCCCTCGACTTCGTCGGGCGGCTGCGCGACGACATCGTCCCTGCCGCGGGCTTTCCCGAGCGCGCGAACGTCTTCGCAGGCGGGGGGCCGCCGAGCGGCAAGGACTTCCTCGACGTGACCTACGGCGCCTTCCCCTGGCTCGTGCTCGGGGTGCTGCTGCTGACCTACGTCCTGCTCCTGCGCGCGTTCCGCTCCGTCCTGATCCCGCTGAAGGCGATCATCCTCAACCTGCTCTCGATCGCCGCGGCGTACGGGCTCCTCGTCGTCTTTTTCAAGTGGGGCGCGGCCGAGTGGTTCGGCCTGATCGCCTTCGACCAGATCGAGGGCTGGATTCCCGTGTTCGTCTTCGCGATGGTCTTCGGGCTCTCGATGGACTACGAGGTCTTCCTCGTCACCCGGATGCGCGAGGAGTGGGACGCGACGCACGACAACGTGCGCGCGGTCTCGCTCGGCCTGGCGAAGACGGGGCGCATCATCACGGCGGCAGGCCTGATCATGTTCGCGGCGTTCATGGGCTTCGTCGCGGGCTCGGTCGTCGGGCTTCAGCAGTTCGGGTTCGGGCTCGCCATGGCGATTCTCATCGACGTCACGATCGTGCGGGCACTGCTCGTCCCGAGCGCGATGGCGCTGTTCGGCCGCTGGAACTGGTGGCTGCCGGAGGGCGTCGCGAAGATCGTTCGCGTGAAGCCGTCGCCGCTCGCGCCGGAGGCGACCAGCACGCCTTTCCCGACGCCGACCGGGCGCTAGCAAGCCGCGCCGAGCGGCGTCTCGATGCGGTGGGGCTCAGGCGCGCCGTCCACGTACACGTCCAGCGGGGCGCACGACGGCTCGCGCGCAAAGACGAATCCGGACCAGAACGTGACGGGCTCGCCGGGCGCGACCGAGCTCCCGGACTCCTCGTCCGGCGCACAGGCCACCAACGTGACTGCGGGATGGCCGTCCTGGTATCCGACCTCCCCCTGAGGGAGCGAGCCGTAGCCCAGCGAAACGTGTGCCCGCGCGCTCCTCGGTACCTGCAGGGTCACTTCGTGCCCGGCCCGGACGAGCACCGGATGCTTCTGCCCGCCGAGAGATTGCAGCACCCCGGCCGTGGTCGGAAGCGCGGCGCCGACGAGGACGAAGGGCCCGGCAACGAGGTTGGCGGGATCGTCGAATGCTCCCGGGAAGCTCGCCTCCGAGCGGCTCGAACAGGTCTCCACCTCGCGGGCGCGCTTGAGTTTGGCGGCGAGTTGTGCCGTGGTGGCCGTGGAGGACTCGGTGGTCGTTGCGGGTGCCGAAGCCTCCTCGTCCGCCGACTCCGCGTCGGAGCCGCCCGTGCACGCAGCCGGCAGCATGGCCAGCGCGATCAAACCGGTGAGCAGCAGCCTGGACGTCATGCCGATCCTCGTCTCTTTGTACACCGGCCGCCAGCAATGCGTTCCCGGGCCTGCGGAAGTAGGCTTTCGCGGATGGAGCTGGAGGTCGTCGAGGGGAACATCGCCGAGCTCGAGGTCGACGCGATCGCGAACGCGGCCAACAACCAGCTCTGGATGGGCGCGGGCGTGGCCGGCGCGATCAAGGGCGCCGGCGGCGAGGAGATCGAGCGTGAGGCCGTGGCCAAGGGCCCGATCGAGATTGGCGACGCCGTCGCGACGGGCGCGGGAAGCCTGCGTGCGAGCCGCGTCATCCACGGCGCCGTCATGGGCCAGGACCTCCGCACCGACGCGGACAAGATCGCGCGTACGACCAGGCGTGTGTTGGAGGTGGCCGACGAGGTCGGCGCCCGCAGCCTCGCCCTGCCCGCGTTCGGCACCGGTGTGGGCGGGTTTCCGCTCGAGGATGCCGCCGCGATCATGGTCGCAGCAGTGCGGACCTACGAGCCCTCCGGCCTCGAGCGCGTCGTGTTCGCCGTCTACGGCGACGACGCCGAGGAAGCCTTCCGCGCGGCCCTGGGTGAGTAGCCCTCCATGGCGGGCGGCGACATTCGGGCCAGAGGGCTGATCTGCGCCGGCGGCGAGGCGACGCGGCTCCAGGAGCTGACGCGGATCACGAACAAGCACCTGCTGCCGGTCGGGCGCTGGCCGATGGTCTACTACCCGCTCCAGCTGATGCAGCAGCTGGGGATCCGCGACGTGCTCATCGTCACGGGGCAGGGCCACGCCGGCGACTTCATCGACCTGCTCGGCGACGGCCGCATTCAGGAGCGGGACGGCGACGGCCTCCTCTTCGACCTCGATCTCACCTACAAGGTGCAGACCGAGCCGGGAGGGATCGCGCAGGTGGTCGGCATGGCCGAGTCGTTCGCCGGCGGCGAGAGCCTCGTCGTGTGCCTGGGCGACAACATCTTCGAGCAGGTGGAGACAGAGGCCGTGAGCTCGTGGGCGGCCGATCCCGAGAGCGCGCTCATCTTCGTGAAGGAGGTCCCCGACCCGGAGCGGTTCGGGGTCGTGGTCTACGGCGAGGACGAGCGCGTCGTCGACGTGGTCGAGAAGGCCGGTGTGGTGGACACGCGCTACGACGCGCCGCCCTCGAACGACGCGGTCGTCGGCCTCTACTGCTACCCGCCCGACGTGTTCGAGATCATCCGTGGGCTGGCGCCCTCGTCTCGCGGCGAGCTCGAGATCACGGACGTCAACCGTTGGTACGCGGAGCAGGGGCGGCTGCGCTCGGCGCGCGTTAGCGGCTGGTGGCGCGACGCCGGCACGCATGAGGCGCTCGGCCGGATCGGCAACCTCATCGACGAGACCGGGGCGAACAAGCCGGCGTGATCGCCGGAGTCCTCATGCTGCCGCTGCGCGTCTTCGAGGACCAGCGGGGCTGGTTCGTCGAGGTGCGGCGCGAGAGCGTCCTCCCGCAGCCGACGGTGCAGACGAACATCTCCTTCTCCCGCAAAGGCGTGATCCGGGGCCTGCACTACCACGAGCGCGGCCAGGACGACCTCTTCGCCTGCCTCACGGGAACCGCGCGCGTCGTGGTGCTCGACCGGGAGACCGACGAGACCTTCACCGTGGACATCGGCGACGACAACCCGGTCGCGGTCTACATCCCGGGGCAACACGCGCACGGATTCGAGGCGCTCACGGACCTTCTCTTCTGCTACCACGTCACGCGCGAGTACGACCCTGCCGATCCCGACGAGCACGGGATCCCCTGGGACGACCCCCGCGTCAAGAGCCTGTGGAGCACGGCCAGCCCGATCCTGTCGGAGCGGGACGCGTCCTCGTAACCGGGGCCGGCGGCCAGCTCGGCGCGGCCCTGCAGGAGGCGTTCCCCGGCGCGGACGCGCGCACGCGAGCCGAGCTCGACGTTGCGGAGCCACTCTCGCTCGGCTACGTCCCGGATCTCGTCCTCCACGCCGCGGCCTGGACCGACGTGGACGGCGCCGAGGCCGACGAGGCGGGCGCGGTGCGGGTCAACGCCGAGGGGACGCGGAACGTCGTCGCGCTCGGGGCGCCCGTCGTCTACTACTCCTCCGACTACGTCTTCGACGGGACGAAGCGAGAGCCCTACGTGGAATCGGACGAGCCCGCTCCGCTCGGGGCGTACGGGCGCTCCAAGCTCCTGGGGGAGCGCGAGGTCCGGGAGGGCTGGATCGTGCGCAGCTCCTGGCTCTTCGGCTGGACGGGCCACAACTTCCTGCAGACGATGCTCCGCCTTGGCGCCGAGCGGGACGAGGTGAGCGTCGTCGACGACCAGCGGGGTTCGCCGACCTACGTCGGCCACCTGGCGGAGGCCGCTAAGGCGCTCGTCGCGCTACCGGGCGGCGTCTGGCACGTGGCCGCCAACGGCGACTGCACGTGGGCGGAGTTCGCAGCGGCGATCTTCGAGGAGGCCGGCCTCGACTGCCGCATCGTCCGCATATCGACCGCGGAGCTCGGGCGCCCGGCCCCCCGGCCGGCGTACTCGGTGCTGCGCAGCGAGCACGCGGGCGCCCCGCGGCTCCCCCACTGGCGCGAGGGCCTGCGCGAGTGCCTCGCGCGTCTCGCGTGAGCGTCCCGGCGGCGCTCGAGTGGTGGCGGGACGAGCCCGGCGGGGCGGAGTGGCTCGAGCGGCTGCCAGGGCTGGTCGCGGAGTGCGCGGAGCTCTGGTCGCTGCGCGTCGGCGACCCCTTCGCCGGCGGCAACGTCGCGTGGGTCGCGCCCGTGGAGCTCCTGGACGGGACGCGGGCGGTCCTCAAGGTGAACTTTCCCGAGCGGGAGAGCGAGCGCGAGGGCGATGCGCTCACCTTCTGGGACGGCGGGGGCGCCGTGCGGCTCCTGGACGAGGACGAGAGCCGTCATGCGCTGCTCCTCGAGCGCTGCGAGCCCGGGACGCAGCTCTGGGCCGAGCCGGACGGCGACGAGACCATGCGCATCGCCGCCGGCGTGCTGCGGAGGCTCTGGCGCCCGCCGCCCGCGGAGCACCGCTTCCGCCTCCTCTCCGACCTCGCCGCCGCCTGGGCGGATGAGCTGAGTCGGCTGCCCTTCGAGCGCATGCTCCTCGACCAGGCGATCGCCTTCCTGCGCGAGGCCGGGCCCGCGCAGGGCGAGCTCGTCGTGGCTCACCAGGACTTCCACAGCGGCAACGTCCTGCGGGCCGCGCGCGAGCCGTGGCTCGCGATCGACCCGAAGCCGGTTATCGGCGAGCGTGAGTTCGACACCGCCTCGCTCCTGCGCGACCGTCGCTGGGAGCTCCGTGCCGATCCCGACCCCGAGGGCCGCATCCGGCGTCGGCGCGACCTGTTGGCCGCAGAGCTCGACCTCGACCGAGAGCGGATGCGCGGCTGGGGGATCGCTCATGCGCTGGCATGGGATCCGGACGAGGACATGCTCGCCTGCGCCCGCTGGCTCGCCGCCGCCTAGGAGCAGAGTGAGAGCGCCGGCTCTTGGTCAAGGGGATGGACGGCTGCCGGCCGGCGACTACGATCAGGGACGTGCGGGTTCTCGTCACGGGCGGCTGCGGCTTCATCGGCAGCCACTTCGTCAAGCGCCTCGTCTCCATCGGGGACGAGGTCGTCGTGCTCGACAAGCTGACGTACTCGGGGCGGAGGGAGAACCTCGACGGCGTCGACTGCGAGCTCCAGGTGGGCGACATCGCCGACCCCGAGGCCGTCGCGCAGGCGGCGGCCGGGTGCAAGGCGATCGTCAACTTCGCCGCCGAGACGCACGTCGACCGCTCCATCCTCGGCGCCACCGACTTCGGCCGCACCGAGTTCTTCGGGACCCAGGTGCTCCTGGAGGAGGTGCGCAGGACGGGAGCACGCTACGTCCAGGTCTCGACCGACGAGGTCTACGGCGACCTCGAGCGCGGCGGCTCGGCCAAGGAAACCGACCCGGCCAACCCCTCGAGCCCGTACAGCGTCGCCAAAGCCGCGGGCGACCTGCACGTCCCGGCGTATGTGCGCACGTTCGGCGTCGTTGCCTCCATCACGCGCGGGTCGAACACCTACGGGCCCAACCAGTACCCGGAGAAGCTCGTGCCGCTCTTCGTCACGAACGCGCTCGACGGCCAGCCGCTGCCGGTCTACGGCGACGGCCGCCAGATCCGGGACTGGCTGCATGTGGAGGACCACTGCGCCGGCGTCGAGTTCGTCCTCAGGGAGGGCCGTCCCGGCGAGATCTACAACATCGGCGGCGGCAACGAGCGCGAGAACCTTGAGATCACACAGCGGATCGTCCAGCTGACCGGTGCCGACCCGGCTCTCGTCCGCCACGTCACCGACCGCCCCGGCCACGACCGGCGCTACTCCCTGGACTCGTCCAAGCTCCGCGCGCTCGGCTGGGAGCCGCGTCGGCGCTTCGAGGAGGGTCTCGCCGAGACGGTCGACTGGTACCGGGCGAACCGGGCGTGGTGGGAGCCGATCAAGTCGGGGGAGTACCTGGAGTATTACCGCCGGCAGTACGCCGAGCGGCTTGCCTAGGAACCCTTTTAGTCGTCAGAGCCCCCTCCGCGGCAGATCTTCTTCGCCTCCACGATCTCCTTGCGGTTCCCCTGGAGCTCCTTCGAGCGGTCGAGGTGAGGCAGTGCGTCCTCGCACCGTTCGAGCTCGGCGAGGGTGCGTCCGAGGTTGTACTCGGCGTACGCTTCGTGCGGGAAGTCGTCGGAGTAGGTGCCCTGGAGAGCGGGGACCGCGCGCTCGAGCAGCGGTAGCGCCTCCTCCCACTCGCCCTCCTGCATGAGGGTGAAGGCCTCGTCGTTGAGCGCCGCGGCCTCGTCGGTGTCGAGCCCTCCACCCGGACCAGGTGCCGACGCTTGGGTGATGGTCTGTACGGAAGTCGTCTGCCGTTTGACGGTCACCTGCTGGGTGACGGTCCGCGGCCCAGGCGCAGCGGCCTGTTCCGGGCGGCCGTCGTCACGGGACACGAGCGCGGCGGCGACGCCGCCGAGGGCGAGGAGGAGCGCTCCGGCGAGTGCCAGCGCGCCCAGATGCCGACGGCGCGGCCTCGGCGGCACTGCTCGGGCGGGTTGCCCGTGGAGTGCTCCGGCGAGGGAGTCCACGAAGCTCGACACCGTTGGATACCTGTGCACCGGGTTTTTGGCGAGCGCCCGCGCGAAAACGGCGTCTACCTCCTCGGGGAGCCCGACGCCCTGCTCGGAGGCCGGCGGCACAGGCTCGTGGATATGGGCGGCTGCTTCGGCCGTCTCGGAGCGGCGCTCGAAGGGACGCCGGCCGGCCAGCAGCTCGTACGCGACGACCGCGAGGGCGTAGCGGTCGCTGGCGGCGGTCGTCTCGCGCCCCGAGGCCTGCTCGGGCGCGAGGTAGCCGGCCGTGCCGAGGATCGTCCCGGGAGCCGTCATCCCCAGCGTCTCGTCGACGAGCCGGGCGATCCCGAAGTCGACGACCTGGAGCCGGTCGGCGCCGTCGAAGAGGAGGTTCGCGGGCTTCACGTCCCTGTGGACCACGCCGCTTGCGTGTGCGGCATCGAGCGCTTCGGCCGCCTGCCTCAGCCACGCGAGTGCGCGGGTGGGCTCGACCGGCCCGGGCATCCGCTGTGCCAGCGTCCCCCCGGGGAGATATTCCATGACCGTGAACGGCCGGCCTGCGTGCTCGCCGACGTCGAAGATCGTGACGACGTGCGGCTCCGCGGACAGCCTGGCGGCGGTCAGCGCCTCGCGGCGGAAGCGCTCACGGAGCTCCGAGTCCTCGGCCAGGCGCTCCGCCAGGAGCTTGACCGCGACCGTGCGGCCGAGCATGCGATCGTGGGCGAGGTAGATCTCGCCCATGCCGCCGCGACCGACGAGCCGCGGCTCCTCGTATCGGCTGGGAAGGATTGCCGCGCGGGCCGACACCCACTACCTCCTACCGACGGAAACCCCTGTCCAAACGTCGCATCCCTCATGCAATCCTTACTGCGCTCGCGTACCCTCAGTGTCGATTGGGGTCTCACAAGCCTCGGGCGGCTATGCGTCGAGTTCTGTTTGCAGCGGTGGCGCTCGTCGTCGCACTCTCGTGCGCGGCGGTGGCTCGGCCTGCTGCTACCTTCGTCCTCAAGGGCCACGGCTGGGGCCACGGAATCGGCTTCGCCCAGTACGGTGCCCAAGGGTACGCCGACCGCGGAGGCCGGGGCTATCGCTGGATTCTCCGCCACTACTTCCCGGGCACGTCGATCGGCAGCCGGCGAGCGACCCGGAGGGTGTGTCTCGCCTTCGGGAGCCGATCCGTGCCCTTCGGCTCTGCCTCCGGCTTCTCGGCCGGCGGGGTGGCGCAGCCGTTCGGCGCAGGGACCTGGAAGGTCAGCGCCAACGGCGATGGCAGGCTGAAGCTCGTCAAGGGAAGCTCGGTACGGAGGGTGAGGAACAACAGGGTCTTCTCCCCGGGCGGATCGCCGCTCGCCCTCAGCGGCACGCGCTACCGCGGGAAAATCACGCTGCGCCTCAAGGGGAGGAGGGTCTGGGGCCTCAATACCCTCGGGCTCGACGCCTACGTGCGTGGCGTCGTTCCGAGGGAGATGCCGAGCTCGTGGCACCTCGAGGCGCTCAAGGCGCAGGCCGTCGCCGCGCGCACCTACTCGCTCGCGACCTCCGGCAAGTGCACCTGGTTCGGCTCGCGGGCCCTCTACCCGACGACGTCAGACCAGGTCTACGGCGGCCTGGACGCCGAGACCGGGCGGACGAACGCGGCGGTCGCGGCGACCGCCCCCCCGGGCCCGCCCCCCCACCGCG
>Ga0081538_10000052_pt1 | contig 109642 bp, 111 predicted proteins | sample TabmetS5T2R1_FD_71022 | JGI IMG/M metagenome (GOLD analysis project Ga0081538, IMG submission 71022) | Tabebuia heterophylla rhizosphere microbial communities from the University of Puerto Rico - S5T2R1 | ecosystem: Host-associated > Plants > Roots > Rhizosphere ... | reverse complement strand
TCAGGAGCGGCTGGCCAAGCTCGCCGGCGGCGTCGCCGTCATCAAGGTCGGCGCGGCCACCGAGACCGAGATGAAGGAGAAGAAGCACCGCGTCGAGGACGCGCTGCAGGCCACCCGGGCCGCCCTCGAGGAGGGCATCGTCCCGGGCGGCGGAGTTGCTCTGCTCAGCTCGGGCAAGGCGATCAAGCTCGACACGCTCGAGGGCGACGAGCGCACCGGAGCGTCCATCGTGGCGCGGGCGCTCGAGGAGCCAGTTCGCCAGCTGGCCCAGAACGCGGGCCTCGAGGGCTCGATCGTCGTCGACAAGATCCGGACCGGCACGAAGGGCCACGGCCTGAACGTCGACACCGGCGAGTACGAGGACCTCGTCAAGGCCGGGATCATCGACCCGACCATGGTCACGCGCTCGGCCCTCCAGAACGCCGCCTCGATCGCGAAGAACATCCTCACGACCGAGGCCGTCGTCGCGGAGGCCCCCGAGAAGCAGCCGGCCGCGGCCGGCATGCCGGGCGGCATGCCCGACATGATGTAGGAGCCTTCTTCGGAAGGGTTTGTGCAAAGGGGCCGGTCAACCCGGCTCCTTTGCGTTTAATGGGGATATGGAAGCCCAGCGTGTCGCACTTCGGCCTCGCGCCTTCGTCGGGGTCGCCGGCCCCGACGCCGAGGACTACCTGCAGCGGATGCTCTCCAACGACGTCGCCGCCCTTGCGGTCGGCGAGTCCTGCGAGGCGCTGCTCCTGACGCCGAAAGCACGGGTGATCGCTCCCATGCGGGTCCTGCGCCGTGCGCCCGACGACTTCCTCCTCCTCACCGAGCCGGACCTCGGCGAGACGCTGCGCGACCAGCTCGTGCGGATGCGGTTCGCGGCCAAGGCGGCGATCGAGCTCGAGGAGCACACGTCGGCGCTCGTCTTCGGTGCCGCGGGCGAAGGAGTCCGAAACGACGACTACGGCGAGGCGGCCGTCGAGGTCCTGGACGCCGACCTGGAGCCGACGCTGGACGAGGGCGCGCTCGAAGCGATGCGGATCGAGGCCGGGACGCCTGCCTGGGGGCGGGAGATCGACGACCGGGTCCTGCCGGCCGAGGCCGGGCTCATCGGGCGCGCCGTCAGCCTGACGAAAGGCTGCTATCCAGGGCAGGAGCCGATCGCACGTCTCCACTACCGCGGCCACGCGAACCGCGGCCTTCGCGTCCTGACCGTGGACGGGGACGACCTGCCGGCCCCTGACGAGGAGCTGAGCCTCGGGGAGAAGGTCGTGGGCCGCGTCACCAGCGCCGCTCGGATGAACGGCGGCATCGTCGCGCTTGCGTACGTCCGCGCGGAGGTGCCGCCCGACGCCGAGCTCGCCGTGGGCCGGTCGAAAGCCCGGTCGCTACACTGAGCCACGTCCCGCGCCCGTAGCTCAGGGGATAGAGCGCTGCCCTGCGGAGGCAGAGGTCGCACGTTCGAATCGTGCCGGGCGCATTGCCGCGTGGGCTAGCGCCGGCCGACGGCTGCTTCTGGCCCGCGGGTCGGTCGCCTACGGCCAGCGGGGCACGCGTGGGGCTTCGCGCTCGAGACCGCCCCAGTCGGTCTCGCGTGTCGGCGAGAAGACGTCGATGACGACGGCTCCGTCGGGCCCTGCCCGCACCTCGTGAGGGACGTCCGATGGGATATTCCAGGTGCCGCCCGGGCCCAGCTCGGTCTCCTCGTCGGCGACGCGGAACGAGACGCTCCCTCGGATGACGAGCCCGAGCTGCTCGCTCACGTGGTGGTGCTCAGGGACGAGGGCGTTCGGCTCGAGCTCGACTACGGCCAGAGTCGTCTGCTGGCCGTGAACCTCCCTCGCCACGACGTCGTCCCAGATGCGCAGCGGCCCGATGGCCCCAATGTCCTCGAACGCGCTCATCCTCCACAGGCTAACCGCAGCTGATCGTTGGGCGTGGGTAGGCTGAGCGTCGTGCGGATCTGTTCGCTGGTCCCGGCCGCGACCGAGGTGCTCTTCGGGCTCGGGCTCGGGGACGAGATCGTCGGTGTCACGCACGAGTGCGACTGGCCACCGGAAGCGGCGACCAAGCCGGTCGTCACCGCCTCGCTGATCCAGACGGGGGATATGTCGAGCGGCGAGGTCGACCGCCTCGTGGCAGAAACCGCCCGGGACGGCAAGCCTCTCTATGCGATCGACGAGGAGCGCTGGGCCGACGTCGAGGCCGACGTCGTCGTCATGCAGGAGCTCTGCGACGTCTGCGCGGTCTCGACCGATCAGGTCGAGGGCGTCCTCCGGGCGCGCCCGCTCGACGTCGAGGTGCTGGACTTCTCGCCGTCCACGCTCGAGGAGATCGGCGAGACGATCGGCGCCGTCGGCGAGCGGCTGGGCGCGGAGGCCGAGGCAGCCGGGCTGGCGGACGGAATGGAGAGCCGCCTCGAGCGCGTCTCCTCGGCGCTGGCGGGCGTCGAGACATCGCCTCGCGTCTTCGTGACGGAGTGGCTCGAGCCGCCCTACTCCGCGGGCCACTGGGTGCCCGGGATGGTCGCGGCGGCGGGAGGAACGGATGTCGCGGGCATGTCCGGAGAGCCCTCTCACCGCATGCGCTGGCCCGACGTTGCGGCTCTCGAGCCGGACGTGGTCGTCCTGGCGCCGTGCGGCTTCGACCTCGACCGCACGCTCTCGGAGGTCGTCCCCCTCGATCTCTCGGCCCACCTACTGGGCACGCCGGCTCGCCAGGAGAGCCGCGTCTTCGCGGTCGACGCGAACGCGATGTTCTCGCGGCCGAGCCCTCGCGTCGTCGACGGTGTCGAGGTCCTCGCGCACCTCCTGCACCCGGAGGAGTACCCGGATCCCGGCGGTTCCTGGAGCCGCGTCAGGCTCTAGTCGAGGTGGATCCGGAGCTCGTCGCCCGCGAGCTCGACCTCGTAGCGGCGTGCGGGCTCGTCGCCGAGGAGGCAGGCCCCCGTGCCGAGATCGAAGCGCCAGCCGTGGTACGCGCACTCGAGCACGTCGCCGAGGACCTCCCCCTCCACGAGCGGGTTGCCCTCGTGCGGGCATGCGTTGTCGAAAGCGTGCAGCTCTCCTGCCACGCGCAGGACGACGATCTCGCGGTCGCCGGCGTCCACCACGGCTCGGTCCCCGCTCAAGACCTCCACGGGGACGGTGACCCACCGGGGGGCGGCCGCCCGCTCCACGCGACCTAGACTATCCCGCCCCGTGCCTCTCTACCTCCGCGAAGCCGACGTCGAGGAGCTGCTCACCCCGGCCGACGCCGTCGAGGCCGTGGAGGGGTGCTTCGCCCGCCTGGCACAGGGGGCCGTGGAGAACGCGCCGCGCTATCGGCTCGGGCTCGAGGGCGGCCGCCTGCAGGTGATGGGCGCCGCCGATTTGGAGCTGCAGCGCGGAGGCGTCAAAACCTATGTCGGCTTCGCCGAGGGCACCCGCTTTGTCGTCGTGCTGTTCGCCGCGGACACGCCGGACGTGCTCGCGCTCATCGAGGCGGACCGTCTGGGCCAGCTCCGCACCGGGGCAGCGAGCGCGGTCGCGGCACGCCACCTGGCCAAGCCGGGCGCCCGGACGCTCGGCCTGATCGGCACGGGCTGGCAGGCTGAGAGCCAGGTCGCGTGCATCCGGGCAGCCCTGCCGGCGATCGAGCAGGTGGTCGCGTACTCGCGGAATGCCGAGCGCCTGGCCGACTTCTGCAAGCGCTTCGGCTGCGAGCCCGGCGAGTACAACCGCGACGCGGCCGAGCAGGAGATCGTCGTCACCATCACCAGCTCGCGCGACCCGGTCCTACGCGGGGAGTGGCTCGAGCCCGGCGCGCTCGTCTGCGCCGCCGGGGCTAACCGGATCGAAGCGCGCGAGCTGGACAACGCCGTCCTCGAGCGGGCGACTTTCGTCTGCTGCGACTCGCTCGAGCAAGCGCGGATCGAGGCTGGAGACCTCGTCGAGCCGGTCGAGCGCGGCGTGCTGGACTGGCTCGAGGTGCACGAGCTCGCGGAGGTGGTCGGAAGCGAGACGACCGGCCGTCAGCACGAGGACGACATCGTCCTCTTCAAGAGCATGGGGATCGCAGCCGAGGACGTCGCCGTCGCCGCCCTCGTCTACGACCGGGCGAGGGAACGCGGGCTCGGCGTCGAGCTCTAGACGAGATCCTCGGGCAGGAGGTCGAGCAGGAGGCCGTCGTGCCACTCGCCGTCGCGGCCGCGCTCGTAGCGTCGCATCACGCCGACGCGCTTGAAGCCGACTCGCTCGTAGGTGCGGATCGCCCGCTCGTTGGCGAGGGCGGGGTCGATGGTGATGCGGTGGTGCCCGCGCTCTGCGAAGAGCCAGCGCGCGAGGGTGCGGACGGTGTCCGCGCCGAGCCCCTGCCCGTGCAAGGCCGTGCCGAGAAAGAGGTCGATGCTCGCGTGGCGGTAGTCGGGGTCGGCCTCCTCGCCGACCTGCGCGAGACCGATCACCTCCCCGTCGAGCTCGACGGCAAAGACGAGCGCGTCCTCCTCCGGGCCCGCCTTCTCGAGGATGTCCTGCTCCGTGAGGCCGAGCCACCACCGCGCGATCTCGGCCTCGGCGGCGATCCGGCCGAGCGCGGGCGCATCTGCGGCCTCCAGCGGGCGCAGCGACACGCGCTCGCCGCGGAGGCGCCCCGCAGCCAAGTGACTAGGTGGCGTCGCGGACGCGCTCTGCGGCCGTCGCAGCCGTGTCCTCACCCACGGCCCGGATGACCTCTGGGCGCTCCAGGAGGCGGAGGCGCTGCTCGTCCGTCGCCCGGTTCTTCAAGTACGGGTCGTCGAGGATCTCCTCGAGCGAGCGTCCCTGTCGATGCTCGCGCACGACGTATGCCGCGAGGGCGTCCTCCTTCGAGATACCGCGAGGGGCCTCCGTGGTCGGCTTCTCGCGCTTGCCGAAGAGTCTGGAGAGAAACCCCACGCGGCGATTGTATCCTTGCGCCGGTGGAGTCCGATGGCATGCGATTCGCCGCCAGGACCCTTCAAGGCCTGGGCGAGGACGGTAGCCGCGAGGAGATCCTGATCTGGATCGAGCGCCGACCTGGGGCGCTCTGGGCGGTCGGGCGGGCGATCGACCTCGGGAACCGCAAGATCCCTCGGCCCCGCCCCGACGACTATGTCTTCGAGGGCTACGAGATGGGCGACGCGCTCTGGGCCGCCAACAGCGCGCTCAGCGACGACCTTCAGGTCTCGGCGGAAGAGGGCCTCGATTCCGGAGCCACCCCGTTCACCGAGGACGAGCTTCTGAAGCCGCTGGAGCGCTGGTTCTTCGGCCACAAGCCGTAGTCGCCGGCCCAGCGGGACAGGGCCGATCGCCTCGGTCCCAGGGGCCACCCCGTGCCTCCACCCGCTTTTGAGCATAACGAGAAAAACTGCACGTGTGGCGCGCAGAGTGTGCCGAGAACGTGAAGGCTCGGCCCGCTAGGCGATCCCGATCTGCATCGCGAGCTCGCGGGAGATCGCGTGCTCGACGCCGTCGACGGCCACCGTCACCGGGCCGTCGAAGGGCTCCGAGCGCCTCATCGTAACCCGCCCGCCGGGCACCAGCCGGAGGCCGGCCAGGTAGCGCAGGAGCTCGGAGTCGCTGTCGGGGACGCGACGCACGGTCGCCTCCTCACCGGGCTCGAGCGCGTCGAGCGAGCGCAGCCGCTTCGTCTCCATGCGAAGCCCCGCATCGGGAATGGGATCGCCGTGCGGGTCGTGCGTCGGGTATCCGAGCTGCGCGTCGATCCTCGCCTCCAGCTCCTCCGAGATGACGTGCTCGAGCCGGTCTGCCTCCGCGTGCACCGCGTCGATCGGCAGGCCGAGCGTTTCGGCCAGGTACTGCTCGAGCAGGCGGTGGTGGCGGATGACCTCGAGCGCGATCTTCCGCCCCGCCTCGGAAAGCTCGACGCCCTTGTACGGCGAGTGCTCGGCGAGCCCGAGCGCTGCGAGCTTCTTCAGCATCGACGTCGCCGAGGAGGGCGCGACGCCCATCCGCTTCGCGATCGCGGTCGTCGTCGGCCGCGTTCCTTCGGACTCGAGCTTGTAGATCTCCTTGAGGTAGTCCTGGATGGCTGCGGAGAGATCGGGTTTAGACACGTCTCAAATTCTAGTAGGCGGCGTCGTTGCCCGGACGCGGCCGGCAGGCGCTTGCTAGCCTCGCGCCCTCTGCGCATTCGTCTTGGACATAGTCCGGACCCGGACGACGCGTTCATGTTCTGGGGTCTCGCCGCCGGTCGGGTGGACGGCCGCGGCTTCGAGTTCGAGCACGTCCTCGAGGGCATCCAGACCCTGAACGAATGGGCGCTCGAGGGGCGCCTCGAGGTGACGGCGATCTCGCTCCACACGTACCCGTTCGTGCAGGACCGGTACGTGATCCTGCCGCACGGCGCGAGCATGGGCTCGGGCTACGGGCCGGTCGTCGTCTCAGGGCGCCCGCTCGACAAGGCCGGCCTCGCCGACGTCGAGATCGCCGTGCCTGGGCGCATGACCACGGCCTTCCTCGTCCTCGGCCTCTATCTCGGCGTCGAGTTCCGCTTCCGCGAGGTCCCCTTCGACGAGATCATGGACGAGGTCGAGGCCGGCCGCGCCGACGCCGGTCTCCTCATCCACGAAGGTCAGCTCACCTACGGGCGCCGTGGCCTCGAGCGCGTCGTCGACCTGGGCGAATGGTGGCTTCTGGAGACGGGCCTCCCGCTACCTCTCGGGATCAACGTCGCGCGCCGCGACCTCGGGCCCGATGTGCTCCCCGAGCTCTCCGACGTGCTCCGGGACTCCATCCGCGCCGGCCTCGCCAACCGTGACGAGGCGCTCGAGTACGCGCTCCAGTTCGGGCGCGGCCTCTCGACCGAGCTCGCCGACAAGTTCGTCGGCATGTACGTGAACGAGCTCACCGAGGACTACGGCGAGGAAGGCCGGCAGGCCGTGGCCGAGCTCCTTCGCCGTGGCGAGGAGGCCGGCGCGTTCGAGCGCCCGGTCACTGTCGAGTTCGTCGACTAGAGCAGCGCGAACGTTCGTGCAGAGGCGTCGAACGTCTCGGCGTACTCGGACGAGCGGTTCGGGAGCGTCGTGTACGTGAGCAGGTAGCCCGTCCCTTCCTCGAAGAAGAGGTACTGCACGATCGCGACCGTCGGTCCTGCGCCGGTCTCTTGCTCGTACGAGAGGCGCAGGGACTCGCCGCCCGGGAGCGTCACGGGCTCCTGCTCCGGCGCACCGAACGCTTGGGTCAAGTTCTCGACGTTCGCGTTGAAGTACTGCTCCCGCGTGATCCCTTCCGGAACCTCCTCGACGTAGACGTTCGCGTTCGTGGCGAAGTCGTCCTGGATGTCCGGGTCGAGCGCCACGAACTTCACCGGCGAGCCTGGCTGCGCGAACTGCTCGACCTGCTGGGCCAGCTCCGGGTCCTCCGCGCGGAGCTCCTCGAGCGCGCCCTCGTTCAGGATCTCGTCGATGTTCGCGGCCTTCCAGTCCTCCGGCACACTGATCGTGAAGCCGCCGCTCGCGACCTCGTAGGCGGCCATGCCGTCGGCCTCTCCCGTCTGCTCCGGCCGGTCGGTCGCCGTCGTGCCCTCGTCGTCCCCGCCGCCGCAGCCTGCGAGCGTGACCAAGACGAGCAGGAGGGCGAGGGCCCACGCATAGACTGAGCGGGTGCCCGAAGCCGTGATCCTGTCGGCCGTTCGCACGCCCGTCGGCCGGTACGGAGGGGCGTTCGCCGGCGAGCGCCCGGACGACCTCGCCGCGCTCGTCATCCGCGAAGCGGTCGAGCGCGCCGGCGTCCCGCCGGGCGAGATCGAGGACGTCCACTTCGGCGCTGCAAACCAGGCTGGGGAGGACAACCGCAACGTCGCCCGCATGGCCGCGCTCCTCGCGGGGCTGCCGCAAGAGGTTGCAGGGGTCACCGTCAACCGGCTCTGCGCCTCGGGACTCTCGGCGGTCGTCTCCGCCTGCCACGCGGTCCGCGCCGGGGACGGCGAGCTGTTCGTAGCCGGCGGCGTCGAGTCGATGACGCGAGCCCCCTTCGTCACGGCCAAGCCGGAGCACCCCTTCTCTCGCGGCAACCAGACGGCGTGGGACACGACCCTGGGCTGGCGGTTCCCGAATCCGCGCATGGCGGAGATGTTCCCCCTCGAGTCGATGGGCGAAACCGGCGAGAACGTTGCCGCGCGCTTCGCCGTCTCTCGCGAGGAGCAGGACGCGTTCGCGCTCGAGAGCCAGCGCCGCCACGCGGCGGCCGTCGAAGCGGGACGATTCGACGACGAGCTGGTCCCGGTCGGCGACGTCAGGCGCGACGAGCACCCGAGGCCAGACACCTCGCTGGAGAAGCTGGGGGCGCTCAAGCCGGCCTTCCGAGGGGGTGGAACAGTAACGGCCGGGAACTCGAGCGGGATCAACGACGGCGCCGCCGCGCTCGTGATCGCCAGCGCTGTGAAGGCGCGTGAGCTCGGCGCCGAGCCGCTGGCCCGCTTCGTGGCTAGTGCGGTCGTAGGCGTCGATCCGAGGATCATGGGCATCGGCCCGATCCCCGCCGTGCGCAAGCTGCTTGCCCGGACCGGTGTCGACGCGGGCGACCTCGACCTGGTCGAGCTCAACGAGGCGTTCGCCTCGCAGAGCCTCGAGGTGATCCGCGACCTCGGGCTCGACCCGGACAAGGTGAACGTCAACGGCGGCGCGATCGCCATCGGCCACCCGCTCGGCATGAGCGGCGCCAGGCTTGCCGTCACGCTGCTGCACGAGCTGCGCCGCCGAGGCGGGCGCTATGGCCTGGCGACGCTCTGCGTCGGCGTGGGCCAAGGCCAGGCAGCCCTCTTCGAGCGCTAGCTGCTACGTGGCCAGGCGCGTCGCCAGGTACCGGCGCGAGCGGTGGACGAGCATGTTCGCGACGAACGCGATCAGGAGCGCGTTGACGACGTGGAGTGCCTTGATCTCGTCGATGTCCACTTGAACGAGAATGATCTGCACGGCGTTGAGCGCGACCAGCACGGTCGTCAGCGCGGTCACCGAGCGCGGCATCTTCGCGCCGATCGCGAGCGCGAGCAGAACCACTGAGATCACCCCGAGCACGTAGCCGACCCAGCGATGCGTGTCGTAGCTGTCTGCGGAAAACAGGGCGAGACCGGCGAGGAAGAACTGCACGACGACCCCGAGCAGGTAGACGATCGCGAGCCCGTGGAAGACCACTCTGGCCTCGGACACGCTCCCGACTGTACGCGACGGGAAGGACGCGCCCCGCGCTATCGTCCGCCGCGATGGCGGTCGCGACAGGGCGCGAGTACGGCCTCTTCATCGACGGGGAGTCCGCGGAGCCCGCGGACGGCGAGATCCGCGAGCTCGTCGAGCCTGCGACCGGCCGCCCCCTCGCCAAGGCGGCCACCGGAGGCGCGGCCGACGTCGACCGGGCGGTTGTGGCGGCACGCGCAGCGCTCGAAGGCGCCTGGGGCAAGACGCCGCCGAACGAGCGCTCACGCCTCCTCCACGCGCTGGCGGACGCGATCGTCGCAAACCGCAAGGAGCTGGCTGAGCTCGAGACGCGCAATGTCGGCAAGGCGCTCAGCTCGACGAAGCCCGAGGTGATCGTCGCCGCGGAGAGCTTCCGCTTCATGGCGTCGGCGATCGGCTCCATCGAAGGCGGAACAAGGCCGATCGGGGGCTCGATCCTCTCCTACACCCTGAAGGAGCCAGTCGGGGTCGCGGCCCAGATCGTCCCCTGGAACTACCCAATCATGCTTGCGGGCTGGAAGCTGGCTCCCGCGCTCGCCGCCGGCTGCACGGTCGTGCTCAAGCCGGACCCGGCGACGCCGCTCACGGCGCTTCGTCTCGCCGAGCTGGCGGCCGAGGTCGGGATCCCGGCGGGTGTCGTCAACGTCGTTCCGGGCGACGGGCCGACGACCGGCGCCTACCTGGTCGGACATCCCGGCGTCGACAAGATTGCATTCACCGGCTCGACCGCGACCGGCTCCGAGATCATGCGGCTCACCGCCGACCCGGTGAAGCGCGTCAGCCTCGAGCTCGGTGGCAAGAGCCCGTCGCTGATCTTCGCCGACGCGGACCTGGAGGACGCGGTCGCCTCGACCGCCTACGGGATCTACTACTCGGCCGGGCAGAGCTGCGAAGCGCGTTCTCGTCTGCTCGTCGAGCAGAGCGTCTACGACGACGTCGTCGGGCTGGTCACGGCCAAGGCCGGCGCCGTCAACGTCGGCGATCCGCTCGACCCCGAGACGCAGATGGGCTCTCTCATCTCGCAGCTCCACCGCGAGAAAGTCCATGGCTTCGTCGAAGCCGGGCGCGACGAGGGCGCCGAGGTCGTCGCCGGCGGCGAGCCGGTGGAGGGTGACGGTGCCTTCTACCCCGCGACCGTTCTCGCCGGCGTCGAGAACGGCCAGACCGTCGCCCAGGAGGAGATCTTCGGGCCCGTCCTCGCAGTCGTCCCGTTCGAGGACGAGGCGGAAGCGGTTCGGATCGCCAACGACGTCCGCTACGGGCTCATGGCGACGGTGTGGACCGGGGACCCTGGTCGCGGCCACCGGCTCGCGCGCCAGATCAAGTCGGGGACGGTCACGATCAACCTGCCGTACGGCGCCTTCCCCGGCATTCCGTTCGGCGGCTACAAGCAGTCGGGCTTCGGCCGGGAGCAGGGGCTCGAGACGCTGCAGATGTACCTGGAGACGAAGTCGGTCCTCCTCTCGACGGGCGCCCGCCCGACGAACCCCTGGGGCCTCTAGAACCCTCTTGAGCCTCAGCGCTTGAGGACGAGCGCGGCGCCCCCGGCCAGGAGGATGAGGCCCACGACCCTTGCCGGGGTGACCGGGATCTTCTCGAGGCCGAAGAGGCCGAACGCGTCGATGAGTACCCCCATCGCGAGCTGGCCGGCGATGAGAAGGCCGATGGTCGCGAACGTCCCGATCCGGGGTGCGGTGAAAGTGATCGAGGTGACTACGATCGCGCCCATGACGCCGCCGAGCCAGAGCCACGCCGGCTCGCGCACGCTCTGGCCCAGGTTCCCGAAGCCCTGACGGGCGACGAGAAGGACGGCGCAGACGATCAGGGCCGCCCCGATCGACCCGAACGCGGTCGCCTCGAGCACGCCGATGCGCTTGCCGAACGCGCCGCTCACCGCGACCTGGACCGACCCCGCCAGTCCGGCGACGAGCGAGAGGAACACCGCAACGGACGTCGCGGACACGGCGGCGAGGATAACCGGCGCGATTGGGCCGCGTGGGCCAAAGTGGCGCGCAGGCGCCATGACTACACTCGCTGCATGGCCACCCAGGAGCGGAGCGCGACCGACAGCGTCGTCGAGGCGCGAGCCCGCTACGTCGCCGCCGGGGTCGCCACGCCGCCGTTCGTCGTTGCGCGCGCCGAGGGCGCACGGGTCGAGGACGTCGACGGGCGGGCCTACGTCGACTTCGCGGGCGGCCTCGGCTGCCAAAACACGGGACACGGCCTCCCGTCCGCGGTCGCCGCCATCCACGAGCAGGTCGACCGCTACCTCCATCAGTGCTTCATGGTGGGGATGTACGAGCCCTACGTGGATGTCTGCTGCCGGCTCGCCGAGCTGTCGCCGTGTCGAGGCGTCGAGCAGAAGAGCCTGCTCCTGAACTCGGGCGCCGAGGCGGTCGAGAACGCCGTCAAGATCGCCCGCGTCGCGACCGGGCGTCCCGCGGTCGTGGTCTTCGACCGCGCCTTCCACGGCCGGACGCTGCTGGCGATGACCATGACGAGCAAGGTCGTTCCCTACAAGCGCGGCTTCGGGCCCTTCGCCCCCGAGGTCTACCGCGCTCCTGCGCCCTACCCCTACCGCGGCGTCTCGACGGACGACGCGATCAACGGGCTCGAGGCGCTCTTCAAGTCAGATGTGGATCCCCAGGCGGTCGCATGTGTTGTGCTCGAGCCCGTCCAGGGAGAAGGCGGGTTCGTTCCGATGCCGCGCGACTTCCCCCCTCGTCTGCGCGAGCTGTGCGACCGCCACGGGATCCTCTACGTCGACGACGAGGTGCAGAGCGGTGTCGCCCGGACCGGCCCGGTCTGGGCCATCGAGCACTACGGGGTCGAACCAGACCTCCTCGTCTCCGGCAAGTCGCTCGGCGGCGGGCTGCCACTCGCCGCGGTGACCGGCCGAAGCGAAGTCGTCGACGCTGTCGCCCCCGGCGGTCTCGGCGGCACGTTCGGAGGCAATCCGGTCGCCTGCGCCGCGGCAGTCGCTGTTTTGGACGAGGTCGTCACCGAGTCCTTCCAGCGGCGTGCCCGTGAGCTGGGCGACCGGATCCGGGAGGCGCTCGACGGAATCTCCTCCCGCGTCGGCGCCGTGGGCGAAGTACGCGGGCTCGGGCCCATGCTCGCTCTGGAGCTGGTCGAGGACCGCGAGACGAAGGCGCCGGCGAGCGGCCTCGCCGGCGCCACCCTCGCCGCCGCCCGAGAGCGTGGGCTGCTGCTGCTCTCGTGCGGCCTCTACGGGAACGTGATCCGCATCCTCGTGCCGCTCGTGGTCGGCGACGAGGACCTCGAGCGCGGCCTCGAGCTCCTGGAGGAGTCGCTCGTCGCCGCCTCGGCGAGCGCCTGACGCGCGGATCGGGAATCCTTCAGGCGACAGCCAGCGAGAGGAAGGGGGACGCTTGGTCCGGGTGTTCGTCGTCTACGAAGAGGAGCCGGACGCAGAGCGCTACGAGCGCCACGCCGAGCTGTGCCGCGCCGTTCCGGGCGGGACGTTCCGCCACGGCAAGGTCTTCGGCGCGCCCATGGGAGAGCCGAAGTTCCCCTACTACGCCGAATGGGAGTTCGCAGACATGGACGCTTTCAAGGCGGCCGCGCGGACCGAGGAGTTCATGGCCACGGGCAAGGACGCGATGGAGATGGGCGTTCCGTTCCACGTCCACTTCGCCGCCGTCGAATGAGCCAGCCCTCCTACCCGGCGCCGCGCGACCCCGCCGAGCTCGGCTTCGAGGCGATCGTCTACGAGAAGGCCCCGCCGCGGGCGACGATCACCCTCAACCGGCCTGAGGTCCTCAACGCGTTCGACTTCCGCATGCTTCGGGAGATCGCGGCCGCGGCCGAGGACGCCTCCTGGGACGACGCGACCCGCGTCGTCGTCGTCACCGGCGCGGGACGGGCATTCTGCGTCGGCGCCGACCTGAAGGCGTGGAGCCGCGACTACCTCGGCAAGCCGGACGAGTACTGGAAGTGGTTCGGCGCCTTCAAGGACGCCCACGACAGGCTGCGCGAGATCGGGAAGCCGACGGTCGCGCGCATCAACGGCGTCTGCGTCGGCGGCGGCAACGAGCTGCAGATGGCCTGCGACCTGTCCGTCATCGCCGACGACACGTACATCCGCCACGTGGGCCCCGAGCACGGCTCAGTCCCGGCGGGCGGAGCGACGCAGTGGCTGCCGCTCATGGTCGGCGAGCGCCGTGCCCGCGAGATCATCCTCCTCTGCGAGGAGATCCCGGCGCGGAAGGCCGAGGAGTGGGGCCTCGTCAACCGCGCCGTGCCGGCGGCAAAGCTCGACGCGACGGTGGACGAGCTCGTCGAGAAGCTCGCGGCGAAGCTCCCTCAGACCGTGCGCTACACCAAGCAGCAGCTCAATTTCTGGCGCGACCTCGCCTGGCACGGGACGGTCAACCACGCCCGCGACTGGCTGGCGCTCTCGATGGCGACCGACGAGCCGCAAGCCGCCGTCGAGAAGTTTCTGGAGCGCAAGTGAGCGCGATCCTCGTCGCGCGTGAGGACCCGATCGCCGTCGTCCTCCTCAACCGACCCGAAGCGCTGAACGCTCTCAACGATGAGCTCATGACGGAGCTGGTCGAGGTACTCGAGGCCCTCGACGACGGTGAGGAGATTCGCTGCATCGTCCTCGGCGGCTCAGAACGCGCATTCGCCGCGGGCGCAGACATCGGCCAGATGGCAGAGGCGAGCGCCATGGACATGTACGAAGCGCGCCGGATCGACCGTTGGGACGTGATCCGCCGGCTCCGCACGCCGCTCGTAGCCGCGGTCTCGGGCTTCTGCCTCGGCGGGGGCAACGAGCTGGCGATGGCCTGCGACCTGATCGTCGCCTCCGAGACGGCCCGCTTCGGTCAGCCGGAGACGGGCCTCGGGATCATTCCTGGCGCCGGGGGCACCCAGCGCCTCACGCGCGCGGTCGGCAAGGCGAAGGCGATGGACGTCATCCTCACCGGCCGCTTTCTCGACGCGTGGGAGGCCGAGCGGGCCGGTCTCGTCGCCCGTGTCGTCGCCCGGGAGAGCTGGCTCGAGGAGGCGAAGTCCGTCGCCCGCGCGGTCGCCGAGAAGGGCCCGGTCGCGCAGCGCCTGGCCAAGGAGTCCGTCAACCGCGCCTACGAGTCGACCCTGGAATCGGGTCTGGACTACGAGCGCAAGGCCCTCTACCTCGCGTTCGCCTCGGAGGACGCCCGCGAGGGCCTGAAGGCGTTCACGGAGAAGCGCAAGCCGGAATTCCGCGGCCGCTAGCGCGTTCTCTTCGAGCATGGCGCCCCGATCGCGCTGGCACGATCCGCCCCGGTTGCGGACGCTCGAGGGGGACGACGGCGACGAGCGGCACGCGACCTGGCTCGAGCTCTTCTTCGACCTCGTCTTCGTCGTCGCCATCGCCCAGCTTGCCGACGGGCTCGCCGAGGATCCGAGCGTCCGCGGCTTCCTCATCTTCGCCGGCTTCTTCGTCGCCGTCTGGTGGGCCTGGGTCGGCTACACGTTCTACGCCGACCGCTTCGACACGGACGACCCGCCGCACCGGGTGCTCATGATCGCCGGCATGTTCGCCGTCGCGGTGCTCGCTTCGGTCATCCCGGATGCCTTCCACGGCGAGACCGTCAGCTTCGCGCTCGCCTACGCGGGCGTGCGGGCGATCGTCGTCCTCCTCAACCTCCGCGCGTGGTGGCACCTCCCGGCGGCGCGGCCACTCCTCAACGTCTACATCCCGGCCTTCACGGCTAGCATCTTGATCTTCCTCGTCTCTACGGCGGTCGAGCCTCCGTATCGCTACTGGCTCTGGGCCCTCGCGCTGGTCATCGACCTGGGGACGCCTCTTGCGAGCGCCGGGCGGATCAGGCTCGTCCCGATCCACGCTTCGCACATTCCCGAGCGCGTCGGCCTCTTCACGATCATCGTCTTCGGCGAGAGCGTCCTGGCCGTGGTCGTCGGAACGTCGACCGTGAGCTGGGGCGGGGAGTCGGCGGCGGCTGCCGCGCTCGGATTCGCGATCGCGGGCGCGCTCTGGTGGATCTACTTCGACTACGTCGACTCCTCGATCGTCAGGCGGACGATCAGAGCGGGCCAGATCTATCTCTACGCCCACCTCCCGCTCTTGGTCGGCCTTACCGCGTTCGGCGCCGGGATCAAGCTCGGGATCAAGGCGACGCAGGAGACGGGTCTGACCGAGGAGGTCTCCTGGATCATCAGCGTGGGGGTGGCGCTCTTCATGGCCTCCGTGGCCGCGCTTCACCTGGTCACGACGCGGACCCGGCGCGATGTCGAGCTCTGGCTCCGCCTGGGCACGGCTGCCCTCGCGCTGGGACTCGGCGCGCTCGGGCCGGATCTCGTGATCGTCCCGCTGCTCGCGATCCTGGCCGGGGCGCTCGCCGCGCAGGTCGTCCTCGAGCTGGCGACCCACGAGCGGCACGTCCATTCGGACGGCGGGATCGAAATCGGCTAGGAGGGTTGGCGGAATGTCGACACAGCCGTCGTTTCGTTGAACCCTCCCTGGCGGTGCGCGCGTCGCTCACGCGCGGATGGTGAGCTCCTAGACCTTCAGCTCGACCGGCACGAGCTCGAGCTCGAGGACGCGTCCGTCTCTGATCACCGACGCGGTCACCCGTTCGCCGATCAGCTCGCCGGCCATCAGTCGCTGCAGGTCGTCGACACCCTCGACGGCGGTGCCGCCGACGGCCACGATCAGGTCCTCCGGACGTAGGCCGGCCTTCGCCGCTGGGCTGTCCTGGACGACCTCGACCACCTCGACCCCGGCGCTGCGGCCGAGCTCGCGCGCGAGACGCGGCGGCAACGGCCTCGAGCCGCCGGCGATGCCGAGGTAGGCGCGCGTGAAGCGGCCGTCGCGCATGAGCGCGCCGATGATCCTCCGCGTCACCTCGTTGATAGGAACCGCCAGGCCGAGCCCGACACCGGCGACGGCGGTGTTGATCCCGACGACGCGCCCGCGGCCGTCGGCAAGCGCTCCGCCGGAGTTGCCGGGGTTCAGCGCCGCGTCGGTCTGGATGACGTTCTCGACGATGCGGCCGGCGGTCCGCGAGTGAACCGGTAGCGAGCGGCCGAGCGCGGACACGACGCCGGCCGTCACGGAGCCGGCGAAGCCGTTGGGGTTCCCGATCGCGACAACGAGCTGGCCGACGCGAAGCGCATCGGCGTCGCCGAGCGTCGCGGGCGCGAGCTCGGTGGCCTCGGAGCGCAGCACCGCGAGGTCGGACAGTGGGTCGGCGCCCACGACCTCGGCGCTCAGCTCCCGCCCGTCCACGAACGACGCCTCGACTCGCCCGTCGGTTCCGGCCACGACGTGAGCGGAGGTGAGCATGAAGCCGTCGGGGGTGATGACCACCCCGCTGCCGCCGCCGGTGGCCACGCGACCGCCGCGGACCCGCCGTGACACCCGCAGGTTGGCGACGGACGGGGAGAGCCGCTCTGCAATCGCCACCACGGCGCGGGAGTACGCGTCGAGCGCCTCTGCCTCGTCGACTTCGCCGGAGGAAATGAACGTAAGATCGACCACCCGGTCAAGCTACCGGACACGGGGAGGTCTACCGAGAGGCGGGATGGCAGAGGTCGAGACGACACGCGAGGGTGCGGTTCTGACGATCACGTTGAACCGGCCGGACAAGCTGAACGCGTTCGACGCTGCGACGCACAGGGCGTTCGCCGGGGCGCTCAAGGAAGCGGCCGATGGGGAGGTGCGCGCCGTTGTCCTCACCGGTGCCGGGCGCGGCTTTTGCGTCGGCCAGGATCTGGCCGAGCTGAGCGAAGGCGACCGGCACGTCGCGACGCTTCTGCGGGAGCGCTGGAACCGCCACGTCCTTGGGCTCCGCGGCCTCGAGAAGCCGGTGCTCGCTGCGGTCAACGGGGCTGCGGCGGGCGCGGGGCTGTCGCTCGCGTGCGCGTGCGACCTCCGCTTCGCGGCCGACTCGGCGGCGTTCGTCCCGGCGTTCGTCAACGTCGGGCTCGTCCCGGACACGGGCGGCTCGTGGCTCGTCCCTCGCCTGCTCGGCTACGCGCGGGCGTTCGAGTGGATGTGCTCGGGCCGCAAGATCGACGCCGGCGAGGCGCTCGCCTGGGGCCTCGTCTCGGAGGCCGTGCCGGCCGACGACGTGCTCGCGCGGACGCAGGAGCGCGCCGGGGCGCTCGCGGCGCTACCGACCCGGGCGATCGCGATGACGAAGCGGCTCTTCGAGCGGGCCGCCTCCTCGAGGCTGGAGGACCAGCTCGAGCTCGAGGCGCAGCTTCAGGTCGCCGCGACCCGCACCGAAGACTTCGCCGAGGGCGTGGCCGCGTTCCTCGAGAAGCGCGACCCGCGCTTCACGGGACGCTAGGAGGGTTGGCGGAATGTCGCCCGTCGCCGGGGTGCGATGGTCGTGCCTCTCGGCGAAAATGCCGAGAACGACGACGGCCGGCTACGTGGCCGGCCGTCCTGCGCCTCGACGGAGGGAGCCGCCGCTGACTGCTCCGGAGGCGATCCTTGGGGTTAGTCGCCGCGTCCCTCGTTGCAACTCGATCGCGACGAGCAGGGCTGCGAGGAGGAGGGCGAGCCATCTCATGCCGGGCGGGCCCGGAGTGTAGTACGCCGGGGCCTGCGGCGGGATGGGCGACTCGGAGGCAGAGTCCGAGTTCCGCGCGGAGGTCAACGCGGTCTGCGCCGATTACCGCCCGAAGCTCGAGCTGCTCGCGCCCCCGACCGAGGCCCTGGACGAGTGGGCGGCGATCGGGGCTGACATGGGCGATCTGCTCGAGGCTTCCGTGAACGAGCTTCGCCTCCTCGAGCCGCCGGACCAGCTCAGCGACGGCTACGCGACGTGGCTCGACCTGCGCGCGCAGCTCCTGACCACGATCCGTGACCTGCAGACCGCCGGCGGGCTCCACGACCAGACAGCGGTCGACGAGGCGCTCAGGCAGGCCGAGGAGACCATGGCCGAAGCCGACTTACAGGCGGAGGAGCTCGGCTTCGACGACTGCTCGCCGACCGGGATCGCCACCGGCCTCTAGCCGTACGAGGCGGGTTGGCGAAATAGACGGCTGTGCCGCCGGGCCGCGCTGCTCGCCCCGAGGACTGCGTCCTCAGTCGCGCCCGTAGCAGTGGCTACGGGCACTCCCTGCGTCCTTGCCTCGGAACGTGCTCGGTACGCGTCTCACCATGGGAGACCCCGGGATGGGAACAGGCGGGCCGTGGTATGAGAGCCGTATGACCGCCGCCTAGCGTCCGACCCGCTCGCCCGGGGCCGGAGCTCGTCGCATCACTTGCAATCCCCTCCGCGCTGGGATTTGATTGGCGGCCTTATCACCTTGGGGGAGGAAGGAGGGGCTTCCATGCTCCAGCGATGGTTCCTCGCCGCCGCCTGCGGCGTGGTGCTCGCTGTGACGCCTGCGGCGTTTGCGGCAGCTCCGAGCGGCGACGAGATCGCAAAGCAGAAACTCGATGCCCGCCATAGTGCTCAAGGGTCCGGAGGCGGGTCGACCGAAGTTCCGCAGACGAAGCGCTTCAAAGTGCTCGGGCACAACGACCTCGGCCTGAGCGAGTCGAACGGCGACGTCTGGGTGCACGGGAACTTCGCCTACGTCGGCACGTGGAGCGATCCCTGCAACGGCCGCGGGGTCAAGATCCTCGACGTCAGCGACCTCTCAGACCCGCAGCTGATCGGAACGCTCGCGGCCCGGGCGGGCACGAGCGCCGAGGACATGGTCGTCCGGAGAGTCTCGACGCCGTTCTTCAGCGGCGACCTCATGGGTGTCGGGATCCAGCGCTGTGGCGACGATCCCGCGCTCGACACCCAGGAGTTCGGGCTCCAGCTCTGGAACGTGACGAATCCGAACGCGCCCGTCTTCCTGACGGAGTTCGGCGTCGGCACGGGTCAGGGCGGCGTCCACGAGCTCGACCTCTTCGAGCGGGGCAATCACGTCTACGCGCTGGTGGCGCATCCGTTCAGCGAGTGGTTCGACCCGTCCGGCCACGGCGACTTCATGATCATCGACGTGACCAACCCGAGCCTTCCCGTCATGACTGCCGACTGGGGAGCCGGCGCGAACGGCTTCTCGCGCGGTCCCTTCTGGGGCCAGGGCAGCTTCGGCTCGATGTTCGGGCACAGCGCGCGGGCGAGCGCCAACGGGAAGAAGGCCTACGTCTCCTACTGGGACCTGGGCGTCCTCACCTTCGACATCAGCGACGTGACGAACCCCGTGCTCCTCACGCGGACGACGTACAAGCCGTGGGAGGACGGCGACGCCCACTCGATGACGCCGTACAAGAACAAGCGCGGCAGCTTCATCTTCCAGAACGACGAGGACTTCGACCCGCGGACCCCCGCCGAAATCCGCTTCAAGGGCGGAAGCGGGGATGCACCTGAGAGCCCGGGCGGCCCGCCGCTCTGGCTCGAGCCCAAGCACAAGATCAAGGCCGAGGTCGTCATGGCGGCCAACCAAGGGTGCGTGGCCGCCGACTATCCGGCGGGCACCGCCGGGAAGATCGCGGTGGTCTACACGCCGTTCCCCTTCTTCGACGCGAGCGGCGACGAGCCGCTCTGCCTCCAGCAGGAGCAGGAGGCCGCGGCCGAGGCCGCCGGCGCCGTGGCGGTCGTCCACGACTTCGTGGCCGACAACACGTCGCCCCAGTGGTTCGACTTCGGCGAGGTCGGGATCCCGGTGCTCTTCGCCTACCACGAGACGGCGAGCGGCATGGTCGCCGCCGGCAGGGCCACGCTGGAGGCCCGAAAGCCGGCGTGGGGATACCTGCGCATCTACGACGCGAAGAGCGGCAAGCAGGTGGCGGCGTTCGACGACGCGGCGAACGTCCGCAAGCTCCCCGCTCCTCCGGGCGAGTGGTCGATCCACAACACCGAAATCCGCGGCGACCGGGCCTACAGCTCGTGGTACTCGAACGGCATCGTCGCCATCGACATCGGTGACGTCGGCAAGCGGAAGCCCGACCTCGACCTGGTCGGGCAGTTCATTCCGGACGGCCCGAGCACGTTCCCGTTCCCCGACATCTGGGGTGTGGCGATCCGGAAGTCCGACAACGTCATCTTCGCCAGCGACATGGGCAGCGGTCTCTGGATCGTGAAGCCCAAGGGCAAGGCGAAGCCCTAGAACGGACACGATGTGCCCCGGCCTCGACGGCCGGGGCACATCCCATCGGCCTTCCTTTCGGAGCGCTTGCGGTCTCATCTCATCCGTGCTATATCGCAAGTATGCGATTGGCACTCGGTCGGCTCGAGCGCTTCGGTCTCGGCTCGGTCGTCTATCTCGCGATCAGCGCTCTGTGGATCTACGGCGTCCTCGATCGAGGCTCGCTCGAAGGCAGTGACGTGCAAGCTTGGAGCGCACTCGGCGTGGTGGCCGCAGGCCACGTCGTCTTCGGTTTCACCATCCGCGAGTGGCCGGCGCTCCTCCTGCCGATCGCGGTCGTGCTGCTTGCCATCCCTGCCGGCTATCCGGACTCGGAGTTCAGCGAACCAGGGCCTGTCTGGTTTGGCCAGATCGTCCTCGTGCAGTTCGAGATTCCGCTCATCGCCGCCGGGCTCGGGCTCCGAGCGGTGGTCGGCGGGCGACGGAACGTCGCCAACAAGCAGCGCCGCGCGTGAAGCTCGACTATCTCGTGAGGATCACCGTCGGCGCCCTCGTCTACCTGCTGCTGGCCGCGGTGTGGGTGTTCGGCTGGTTCTGGCAGGGCCTCGTGTCGCCCTTCTTGGTTTGGCCTCTGCGCACTCGGTGTCTCGCTGAGAATGGTGGTCGCGGGCAGCTCTAGCGCCCGACGACTCGCACGTCGAGCACCCGCTCGAGGTAGTCGAGGGCGAGCGCTTCGTTTTCCTCGTCGACCGTCGCGCAGGCGTCGGCCGCGACGGTCACGCCAAGGTCGAGCCGGAGGGCGTCGATGGCCGACAGGAACACGCACATCTCCGTCGCGGTTCCCGCGATCGTGAGCTGGGTCGTGCCGAGGCCTTCGAGGAGCGACGCGAGATTCGTCCGGTCGAATGCCGAGTAGCGGCTCTTGAGCACGACCGGCTCGCCGGAGCGGGGCGCCACTTCCAGCACGAGGTCGCGTCCCTTTCCCTCCGCGACCCGGCTGAGGAGCTCCGACACGTCAAGACCCGCTCCGTCGTTCGCGTAGACGACCGGGGTGCCCTCATCCCGCCCAGCAGACAGGAGCTCGACGAGCTTCGCGTGCCGCGCGCGGAAGCTGCCGAGGAGACGGTCGCCGTCCTCGTGCTCGAAGTCCTTCAGCACGTCGACGAAAAGCAGAGCCTGCACCCGCCCCTCCTCGGCTAGATCGTCTTGAACTGCTCGAACGGCTGCCGGCAGGCTTGGCAGTAGCGGATCGAGCGGCACGGTGTCGGGCCGAAGAGGTTCTCCAGCCTGGTGTCCGTCGAGCCGCAGTACGGGCAGCGAAACGCCTGCGCGTCCAGCTGCACGAGCGTCGGGCCGGTTGCGGCGCGAGGATGCGGCGGGGCGAAGCCCGACTCTTCGAGCTTGCGGCGGCCCTCGGCGGTGATGCGGTCCGTCGACCAGGAGTCGTCGAGGACGACGTCGATCTCCGGCTCGGCGCCGAGCGCCCGTACCGCGTCCGCCATCCGGTCGCGCATGACGTCCTGCGCCGGGCAGCCGAGGAAGGTCGGCGTGAATTCGACCCGGACGCGCTCGCCCTCGACCTCGACATCCCGCACGACGCCGAGCTCGACGAGCGAGATCACCGGGATCTCGGGGTCGGGGATCCCGGCGAGGGCGCCCCAGACCTTCTCGGCCGTCACCATGTCGCCCCCGGAACCGAGCGGCGCACCATCGTCATCTCTTCGTGCAGCGCTGCGAAGCCGTCGGCGTGCGCTCCGCGCTCGACCGCGTCGACCTCGTCGCGGCCGACCACCTCCGCGAGGGCTCCGCGCTGGGCCGGCTCGAGGACTCCGAGCGCGTAGGGCCAGAGCTCCGTGAACGCCGCCTCGAACCGCTCGTTCCCCTTCAGCTTCTCGAGCCACATCCGGGCATGCATGCGGTGGTACGCCTCCTCGCGGTCCATCTTCGCGGCGAGGCCCGCTAGCTCGGGCCAGTCGGACTCCTTGAGCGCGGCGACCCGGATCGCATCCGCGGTCTCGTAGAGCCCGTGGCGTGCGATCGTCGCCGCCCAGTCGCCGACGAGCGGCAGCTCGACGAGGGGCGCGCAGCGGTACTCCTCCGGCGCGCGGTCGAAGGCGAGCGCGTCGGCGTCGCCGCCGAGCACGCCGGCGACCAGCTCGTACAGCGCTCGGGCATGGCCGATCTCGCCCTGAGCGATCGACGAGAAGGCGACGTCCTCCTCGAGGAACGGGGCCACGCCGGTCCACTCGGAGTCGCGCCAGCCGAGGACGAGCTCGTCGTCCGCGAAGGCGAGAACGGTCCCGACGAGCGCGCTAGGCGGTGCCTGCGCGTTCACGGGCCTCCCTCAGCTTGATCTTGAGCGAGTAGCCGTCCACCCGGCGGTAGTCCCGGTCGAACACGTCGGCGACGTAGGGGTCCTCGATCTCGAGGATCTCCTCGCGCGGCACGACCCAGAGCGCCACCGACTCCGCGCGGCGCCCGTAGAACTCGACGGCGTAGGCCTCCGCGAACTCCCGGTTCGGCGCCTCGAGCGAGCCGCCGTGCTGGAACGGCTGGCCCTCCCGCTCCTGGCGGAAGACCTCCCAGATCACGCTGCGTCGGCGAGGACCGCCCGGCGCACCCAGGCCGTCTCCTCGCGCGATGCGCGCCGGAGGCCGAGCCGCCGCTCCGTCGCGGGGCCGTGCCCGGTGACGACCCACTTGAGCTCGTCCCAGTCGGGCTCCGTGTAGTGCCAGACTCCGTCCTCGTCCTTGCGGAGCTCCGGGTCGGGGACGGTGAGGCCCAGCTCCCAGATCTGGTCGACGTAGCCGTCGAGGAACTGCTGCCGCGCCTCCTCGTTGGCCTGGCTCTTGATGCGCCACTGGTACATCGGGTCGTCCTCGGCCGGGATCCGGTTCCCGTGGAACTGCATCAGGGGGCCCCACCAACGGTCCAGCGCCTCCTGGACGAGCTCGCGCTGCTCGTCGGTGCCGGTCATCATCGCGAGCACGACGTCGCGGCCGTGGAGGATGTGGAACGACTCCTCCCAGCAGATCTTCTTCATGATCCGCGCGTACGGTGCATACGAGCACTTGAGCAGCGCCTTCTGCGAGATGATCGCCGCCGCATCGACGAGCCACGCGATGACGCCGACGTCGCCCCACGTCTTCGTGGGGTAGTGGAAGACGTTGTGGAACTTCGTCTTGCCGGCGATCAGGTCGTCGAAGCACGCGTCGCGCGGCTTGCCGAGGTCCTCGACGACGCGGTAGATGAGCTGGCCGTGGCCGACCTCGTCCTGCACCTTTGCGGTGAGGGCGAGCTTCCGCTGCAGCGTCGGCGCGCGGAGGATCCACTCGCGCTCGGGCAGGACGCCCATGAGCTCCGAGTTGCCGTGCATCTCGATGAACTTGATCAGCGCCTTGCGGTAGTCCTCGGGCATGGGGTCGCCGACCTCGACCTGACCCCCCTCCTGCAAGTAGGCGCGGAACTCGTCGTCGCCCATGCGCTCCAGCACTGGCAGGACCTCCCAACCGAACGATCGTTAGTATTCCCAGCGTACCATGAGCCGCCGCGAGGAGCTTGCGCGCGAGGCCGCCCGTCTGTTCGCCGAGAAGGGCTACCACGGGACGTCCATCGGCGCGCTCGCCGACGCGATCGGCGTGCAGAAAGGCTCCCTCTACGCCCACATCGAGGGAAAGCAGGATCTCCTCTACGAGACGATGCGTCAGGGCGCCGAGGCCTTCCACGGCGCCCTCGACGCCATCCCGGAGGAGCTGCCCGCGACCGAGAAGATCCGCCTCGCGCTCCGCGGCCACCTGCGCGTGGTCGCCGACCAGCTCGAGCTCGCGACCGTCTTCGTCCAGGAGTGGCGCTACCTCGACGACGAGCGCCGCGAGCGGTTCGTCGCGGAGCGCCGCCGCTACGAGGAGCGAGTGCGCGCGTTCTTCCGCGAAGGACGCGAACAGGGCGAGCTTCGCTCGGACCTAAACGAGAACGTCGCCGCGCTCCTCTTCCTCTCCGCGGCAAACTGGGCCTTCACCTGGCTCCGCGCCGGCGGCGACACGGACGCGCTCGCGGACGCGTTCTACGCGCTCCTGGTCGACGGCATGCGCGGCTACTCGACGCCCGTCTGACAGACCTCGTTGCGACGGGTCTACAGTGGCGGCGTGGCTAGCGCGCTGATCGTCAATCCGCGGGCCACCCGAGTTACCCCGGAGCTGACCGTCGCGGTGGAGCGAGAGCTTGCGGCGAGCGGCGACGAGGTCCACACCCTGCTCACGGAGGCGCCGCGTCATGCAGCCGACCTCGCCGCGGCTGCCTCGCACTCCTACGAGCGGCTCTACGTCTTCGGCGGGGACGGCGTCTTCAACGAGGTCGTGAACGGCATCGAGGAGGACGTTCCGGTCGGGTTCGTCCCCGGCGGCGGCACGAGCGTCCTCTCGCGCGTGCTCGGGCTCCCGCGCGAACCGGTCGGCTCGGCCCGGGCGCTCGCCCGCACCCGTCGCGAACAGACCATCTCGCTCGGCCGCGTCAACGGCCGCAGGTTCACGTTCAGCGCCGGTCTCGGGCTGGACGCCGAGCTGATCCGGCGCGTCGACGAGCTCGGCCGCGACGACGGCGGGCGGCCGGGAGACATCGCCTTCGTGCGGGCGCTGGCCGGCATCCTGGCGCGGAGAGGAGGGCGCCTCCAGCCCGCCTTGACCGTCGTCGGTCACGGGCGCGCAGCGTTCGCCCTCGTCGCCAACTGCGACCCGTACACGTACGTGGGCCCGCTCGCCGTCCATGCGGCGCCACAGGCGCGCTTCGACGCCGGGCTCGACCTGGTCGCCCCGCGGGCCGTCGCCCCGTGGCAGCTGCCGCGGCTCGCGGTCTGGGCCTTCGCCGGCCGCGGCCAGGTCTCCTCGCCGCAGACGATCTACCTCCACGACCGCGACGAGATCGAGGTCGAGTGCGACGGCCCCACGCCGCTCCAGGCGGACGGCGAGGATCTGGGGGACGTCCACTCCGCGCGGTTCGAGGCGGAACGCGACGCGCTCCGGGTCCTCGTGGGCGATACCTAGGAACACGTTTCGAGCCGAAGCCCTGTGCCGCCGGGCCGCGCTGCTCGCCCCGAGGACGGCGTCCTCGGTTGCGCCTGTAGCCTCCGGCCACGAACGCTCCCTGCGTCCTTGCCTCGGAACGACCATCGCACCCCGACGACGAGGCGTCAGCTCGAAACGTATTCTTAGGCCGTGGCACAGGTGCTTCCGGCCGAGCACGACATTCGGCGGATCATCGGCGATGGGGAACAGCTGGCGGACGGCGAGGTCGAGGGCCTCGGCGACGCTGCGCTCCTGGACCTCTACCGAGGAATGGTGTTGCTCCGGACGTACGACGAGCGCTCACTCGTCTACCACCGGCAGGGCCGGATCGGCACCTACGCGATCTTCTGGGGCCACGAGGCAATGCAGGTCGGCTCGGCGCTGGCCCTGGCGGACGCGGACTGGATCTTCCCCTCCTATCGGGAGTCGGCGATTGGGCTCCTGCGCGGGATGCCGCCCGAGACGGTGCTCGCCTGGTGGCGCGGCCATCCTGCAGGCTGGTGGAGCCCCGAGGAGTTCCGCATCGCCTCGATCACCGTCCCGATCGCGACGCACGTCCCGCACGCGGTCGGGTACGCGTGGGGAGCAAGGCTCAAGGGCCGCAGCGACTGTGCGATCGCGTACTTCGGCGACGGCGCCACCTCTGAAGGCGCCTTCCACGAGGGCGCGAACTTCGCGGCGGTCATGCGCGCCCCGGTCGTCCTCCTCTGCAACAACAACCAGTGGGCAATCTCGACGCCGCTCTCCGCGCAGACGCGCGCCGAGTCGCTCGCGGACAAGGCGGCGGGCTACGGGATGCCCGGCGTTCGCGTCGACGGCGGGGACGTGCTCGCCGTTTACGAGGCGACCGTCGAGGCGCTCGCCCGGGCTCGGGCCGGCGATGGCCCGACCTTCGTCGAGGCGATCACGTACCGGTGCGCCCCGCACGCGACCGCCGACGACCCGAGCGCCTACTGGGACGTCGGACGCGTCCGCGACGAGCGGAGGAACGAGTGCGTGGGGCGCTACGAGCGCTATCTGCAGCGCCTCGGCGCCCTCACGGACGAGCTCGCCGAGGAGATTCGCGCCGACGCGCTCGGCCGAATGAAGGCTGGCATCGCCGCCGCCGAGGCGATGCCTCCGCCGGATCCGGAGGTCGTCTTCTCGCACGCCTACGTCGATCCGCCCCCGGGGCTCCGCGATGGCTGAGAGGACGCTCGTCGAGGCGGTCAACGACGCGCTCCACGTGGAGATGGAACGGGACGGCGCGATCATGGTCCTGGGCGAGGACGTCGGGCGCGCCGGTGGAGTCTTCCGCGCCACGGCGGGACTGCGCGACCGCTTCGGCGAGGACCGCTGCGTGGACACGCCGCTTGCGGAGGCGGGGATCCTCGGGACGGCGATCGGCCTCACGATGGCCGGCTGGCGGCCCGTCTGCGAGATGCAGTACGAATCCTTCAGCTACCCCTGCCTCGATCAATTGATCACGCACGTCGGCCGCTACCGCTGGCGCACGGGCGGCGCGATGCAGTTCCCGCTGACGATCCGGATGCCGACCGGCGGGGGTGTGCGGGCGCCCGAGCTGCACGAGGACTCGCCCGAGGCGTACTACGTGCACACCCCGGGGGTGAAGGTGGCGATCCCGTCGACGCCGGCGGATGCCAAGGGTCTCCTCGCAGCTGCCATCCGCGATCCGGATCCCGTCGTGATCATGGAGCCGAAGGTGCTCTACCGGAGCCCGCGCGGCGAGGTGCCCGAGGGCGAGCACGTCGTCCCGCTGGGGAAAGCCCGGATCGCGCGCGAGGGCACGGACGTGACCCTCATCGCCTACGGCGCGATGGTCCAGACCTGCCTCGCCGCCGCCGACCTGCTGGAGGCGAGCGCCGAGGTGGTCGACCTCCGCTCGCTGAAGCCGCTCGACGAGGAGACACTACTCGCGTCCGTGGGGAAGACGGGCCGCGTGGTCGTCGTCCAGGAGGCGCCGCGCGTCGCCGGCTTCGGGGCCGAGATCGCCGCGGTGATCGCCGAGAAGGCGATCCTCGACCTGCAGGGCCCGATACTCCGCGTCACCGGCTACGACGTCCCCTTCCCGTACTGGTCGATCGAGCACGCGTACCTGCCGACGCCCGAGCGCGTGGCCGACGCTGCCCGCAAGGTCCTAGACTTCTAGTGGCGTACGAGTTCAAGCTGCCGGACCTCGGCGAGGGGGTGGCCGAAGGCGAGATCGCCCGCTGGCTCGTCGAGGTCGGCCAGCACATCGAGGAGGACGACCCGCTCGTCGAGATCAACACGGACAAGACGACGGTCGAGATCCCCTCCCCGGCCTCGGGCACGGTCGCGCGCATCCTCGTGGCCGAAGGCGAGCTCGTCCCTGTGGGCACGCCGCTCGTGCACATCGGCGACGGCGAGGTAGCCGCGCCCGAGAGGGCGGCTCCTGCCGCCGAGGACGAGGTACCGCAGGCCGAGAAGCCCGCCGAGCCGCCGTCGGACCGCGTCAAGGCGACGCCGCTTGTGCGCAAGATCGCCGTCGAGCTCGGGGTCGATCTCGGCCTCCTCGCCGGCACGGGCCCGGGCGGTCGGATCACCGAGGAGGACGTCCGGCGCTTCTCGACGTTCTCCGGGGGTCAGACCCCTGGCCGTGGCCCCGAAAGGCGTGTCCCGCTGCGCGGCGTCCGGCGCCTGATCGCGCAGCACCTGAGCACGTCGCATCGCGAGGTGCCGGCGGTCACTGTGGTCGAGGAGTGCGACTTCACGGAGCTCGCCGCGGCCCGCGGCGAGCGCTCGTACCTCCCGTACGTCCTCCAGGCGGTCGTCGGTGGGCTAAAGGAGGTCCCGGAGCTGAACGCGACGCTCGACGGCGAGGAGGTCGTCTTCTGGGAGCACTACGACCTCGGCCTCGCCGTGCAAACGGACGACGGCCTGGTCGTCCCGGTCATCCGCGAGGCCGACGCGAAGTCGCTGGACGAGCTCGAAGCGGAGGCGCGGCGCCTGGCCGACGGGGTCCGCGCGGGGACGCTCAAGCCCGAGGAGCTCAAGGGCTCGACGTTCACGGTGACGAGCGCGGGGAGGCTCGGCGGGCTCTTCGCGACGCCGCTCGTCAACCACCCGGAGGTGGGGATCCTCGGCCTGCACCGGATCGGACCGCGGCCGGCGGTCGTCGAGGGCGAGGTTGTCGTGCGCGAGATCGGCTGGCTCGCCTGCACGTTCGACCACCGCGTCGTCGACGGCGCCCGAGCGAGCACCTTCCTCCTGGAAGTCATCGGCCGCCTCGAGCGACCCGGAGAATGAGAGAGCCCGGCGGGGCCGGGCTCTCCGAACCGGATCCGACTCGAGCGCGCTAGTTGTCTGCGTCGCGGTCGTTGATCTGCGCGCGGATCTCGCCGCCGGGCCACCTGGGCGAGTGGACGTTGACGTACGTGTGCCCTGCCCGTATCGCGGCCACGAGCTCGTCGAAGGAGCCCGGCTCGATGCCTTGACCGGCTGGGCCGACGATATCGGCTGCGTCGATGACTCCGGTGACGGTGCCCGCCGTCGCCGGGCACGCGGGCTTGTCGCCGCCGCCGCACAGGAACGCCGACACGCCCCCGTTTACGGCGCGCTTGCCGAAGTGGATGTGCGCGGCGAACGCGTCCCCGCCCTCGATCGCGGAGTAGCTCAACTCATACGTGATGGTTTGGGCGTCGTCGTCGATCGTGGCGCGGAAGGAGCCCGTCCCGGTCGAGGAGACGTCCGGATTCTCCTGGTAGCCGGTGAGCTCGTCGGACTTCACGTTCTTCTTCCCGTCGGTGGCACTCGCCAGTGACGCGACCAGCAACCCAGCCGCGAGGACGGCGACCGCCAACACAACATTGCGCCTGCGCATGATGGCAACCTCCCGGTTCCCCTACTGGTTCCAACCCGCACCGCGCGAGTTCGTCCGGTACTACGCGGCGAGGCTGGCCTGTGGATTGCCCGGGGGAAGGTGGGCTGCGAGCATCTGCTCGATCTGCGGCGCGCTGGCCCGGCCCTCGATGCGGGCGACGGGCCTGCCGGCAACGAGCAGAATCAGTGTGGGAACCTCGTGCACGGCGAGCCGCTCGGCGAGCTTCGCGACCAGCTCCGAATCGACCCGGGATACCCGGAGGCGCTTGCGCTCCTTGCGCGCCAGCTGCGCCAGGAGGCTCTCCATGCGCCGCCCTGGCCCCGACTGGAGGTTCGTGAAGAAGAGGAGATGCGGCCTGTCCTCGAGGGTCGCCATCGCTTGGAGGATTCCCTTCGCCCCCGGCCCGCAAACGGCGTCAGCGACGGCGCGCGGGGTCGGCTGCGGGCTCCGGGAGCGGGACGAACTGGACGCTCGGACGCCTCCGCCCCTCCTGTGGATAGAGGTCCATCAAGTCGTATGCCTGGGTGGGAAGCCCGGTCGTGACCGGGAGCCCCAGTGCCTGCGCCTCTGCCACGGTGATCGGGTCGTCGTGCGTGTAGTGGCCGCCGGCGAGCTCTTCGGCGAGCGTCTCGGCGCGGTCCTCGCCGAGGCGCGCGACGACCAACTCGCGGACGACCTGCTTCATGTGGCGAAGCGCCTTCTCGGCGATGTCCGCGAGGAGGAGCGTACGGTCGTCCAGTCGCTCGAGGGGCTTCTTCCCGGCAACGCGCACGAGAGCCGCCGCCGGAAGGTCACCCAGCTGCGGGTCGACCGGTCCGAGCACGCCGGCCTCGTCCATGAGGATCTCGTCCGCGGCGAGAGCGATCAGCGTGCCGCCCGACATGGCGTAGTGCGGGACGAGGACGGTGACCTTCCCGGGGTGCGCGCGTACGGCGTACGCGATCTGCTCGGACGCGAGCACGAGCCCGCCGGGCGTGTGGAGGAGCAGGTCGATCGGGCTCTCCGGGGGTGTCTGCCTGATCGCCCGCAGGACCGCCTCGGAGTCGTCGATGTCGATGAAGCGGTAGAAGGGGACGCCGAACACGCCGACGGTCTCCTGACGATGGATCATGGCGATCACGTGGGTGCCGCGCGCCCGCTCGAGAGCTGCGAAGGCACGTCTGCGCTGGGCACGCAGCGCCCGCTGCCCGAGCACGGGCGTGCCGAAGAGAACGAGGATCAGGAGGAAGATCCCGATCGCGAAGACGGTGCCGAGGTCGATGACGCGAGGATACGGCTGGGCGCGGCTAGTATCTCGGCGATGGACGGGGCGCTCGACTGGTACGTGCTCGGCGTCGTGCTGGGGCTCGGGGTAGCCGCCGGCGCGGCGGTCGTCGGAGCGCTCGGCGCTCCAGCCTGGACAGCGCTCGCCGTCCTCGCGGGCGTGGGCGCGCTCGCCCTGGTGCTGGCGCTCCTTCCGCTGTGGACGATCGCCGCGTTCGCCGTCGCGCTGGTGATCGCTTTCGTCTCGCTGCGGAGGCTCTCGGCGGAGGCGATGCCTGCGGCGGTCCTCGGAGCGATCGTCCTCGCGGCCATCCCACTCCTCGGCTACCTCGCCGTGGTGGCCACCCCGCTTGCGGGCGCCCGCCTGAGCCGCCGGGCCGATACGCGCCACGCGGGCTTGAGAATCCTCGCCAAGGACTGACCTGATCGATCCAGACCGAAGGAAGCTCATCCTCGTCGTCATCGACGGGCTGACGCCGGAGGCCCTCGACCAGGGCCTGGTCGAGGGGAGACTCCCCGCGCTCGCGGCAATCGCCGACGCCGGCTGGGCGGGAAAGGCGACGAGCGTCTTCCCGTCGCTGACGCCTGTCTGCCTGACCTCGATCGCGACGGGAGCGTTCCCCGACGTCCACCACATCCCGCATCTTGTCTGGTACCACCGCGACGAGGAGCGGGTGGTCGAATACGGCTCCTCCTTCCCGGCCATGCGTGCGGTCGGCGCACGTCGGGCGATCAAGGACACGATCTTCGGCATGAGCGCCGAGCATCTCGCCTCCTCCGCGACCACAGTCTTCGAGGCCCTCGAGGACTCGGATTTCGAGCCGGCCGCGATCAACTTCACCTGCTATCGGGGCCGGACGCGCCATCCCATCCGCCTGCCGGCCCTGGCCCGCCGGAACCGGTGGTACGAGGCGGTCTACGGGCCGAGGCACTTCTTCTACTACAACCTGTTCGAGTCGGAGCGCACCGGCGCGCCGCTCGCGGTCCGATCCCGTCTCGAGGGCTCCATCGACGAGTACGCCGCGGCGGTGGGCCGTTGGTTGGTCACGCGGGACTCGTTCGACTTCCTGGTCTTCTACCTCCCGGATTACGACTACGCCTCTCATCTCTCGGGCCCGGATGCGGCCGCGGAGGCGCTGGAGCGGAGCGACGGCGCGCTGGGCACCCTGTTCGAGGCCGCGGGCGGAACCGATGCCTTCCTCGAGCGCTATGCGGTTCTCGTCTGCTCCGATCACGGCCAGACGCGCGTCGAGCGCCTCGCCCGTCTGCAGGGCTCGTACCCCGAAAGCGAGGACGGGGTGCTCGCGCTCGCCTCGAACCGCGCGGGGATGGTCTACCGGCTCCCCGGCTGCAAGGCCGGCGTCCGGCCGCTCGCGGAGCGCCTCGACGACGAGCTGGCTGCCGACGTCGTTCTCTTCCTCGAGGCCGGTGTCGCGGTCGCCAGGCGGGACGGTGCCGAGCTCCGCTTCGCACCGGAGGGTGACGAGTGGCGGCTTGAGGGCGACGCTGCCGTTCTCGACCCCGAGCGCTATCCCAGCGGCGTCGAGCGGGCCTGGCACGCCCTGCACGCGCCCACCGCGGGCGACGTGCTCGTCTCGGCGACGGAGGGCTGGGAGCTCGCCGACGGCGGTGGTAGGCATCACGTCGGCGGCGGCAGCCACGGCTCCCTGGTCGCCGGCGACTCGTTCGTCCCGCTGCTCGCGACCGGCCTCGGCGGAGCCGTCCTCCCGCCGGACCCATCCATCACCGACCTTGCGCCCGTCGTGCTGGAGCACTTCGGGGTGCCGCCGCCCGCATCCATGCGGAAGGCACGTGAGGCAGCGCGAGCTTGACTTCGAGGCGCTTCGCGCGGAGATGGTCGCGGAGCAGCTCGAGCGCCGTGGGATCTCGGACCCGCGGGTGCTCGGAGCAATGAGGAAGGTTCCGCGCGAGGCGTTCACCGACCCGGACGATCGCAAGCGCGCCTACGAGGACATTCCCGTCCAGATCGGCTGGGGGCAGACCATGTCGCAGCCGTACATGGTGGCGCTCATCTGCGAGGCGGCGGCGGTCAAGCCCGGGCAGCGCGTCCTCGACGTCGGCACGGGCTCGGGCTATCAGGCTGCCGTCCTCGCCGAGCTCGGCGCCGAGGTGCACACGATCGAGCGGCTCCGTCAGCTCGCGGAGCGGGCGCACGAGAAGCTCGACGCGGCCGGCTACCCGGACGTGGTCGTCCACCTGGGCGACGGCTCGCTGGGCGATCCGGGGCATGCCCCCTTCGACGCGATCACGGTCGCGGCCGCCGCTCCCGCGCCGCCGCCGACGCTCTACGACCAGCTCGTTCCCAGCGGCCGCCTGGTCATCCCGATCGGGGACCGGCGCGGCCAGCGCCTGGAGATCGTCGTGCAAAGCCCCGAAGGGCCGGCTGTTGCGCATTCCGTCGAGTGTCGCTTCGTCCCCCTCGTCGGGGAAGAGGGCTACTAGCACAGGTTTAGTGAGAGCGCGGGCGGGGCACCACCCGCGCGGATGGGGCGTCTCCATTCGACCCGGGTGCTAGTTCGTCGCGCCGTCCGCGGCGGCGGTCTCCGTCTCGGCGAGGTCGCGGACGCGCTCCTCGACCATCCGCTGCGTCGGCTCGTTGGCTTCGAGGTCGGTTGTCGCGACGGGGTGCACCGGTTCCTGCCCTTTCCTGCCTGCGACGTGCTCGACGACAGCGTAGAGGTCGAGTCGGCGCTCGTTCTCCTCGACCGTGACCTCGACTTCTACCGCCTGGGGGGCAGCGCCTTCTCCGACCTCGAGGGTCAGCCGGTCCGAATCGGCGGCGAGGCGGCAGGGCCGCTCGTCGACCTCCTCTTCTCGAGCGAGGGCGATGTCCGGCGGGTCGTGGCTTCGACCCCTCGCGGCGACCTGGAGTTCGACTCCGGGCCCGGCCTCGTGGTCGGGAACCACATACTCCGCCCGGCCGTCTGAAGCTACGTAACCTTCCACCGTGGCGAAAGGAGCTGAGGCGACGACCTCGCGCGCAACCGCCCTCACGGACGCGGCCTCGGTCGCGCTCCGCCGGCCCGCGAACTGGGTCCAGCTCGCGAAGTTCTGCACGGTCGGAGCCTCGGGCTACATCGTCAACCTCGCCGTCTACGCGACGCTCCTCTCCGTCGGCCTCCACTACCTGCCCGCGGCGGTGTGCTCGTTCCTCGTCGCCGTCACGAACAACTACCTCTGGAACCGCGTCTGGACCTTCAGACACCAGCGCGGCCACCTCGTCTTCCAGGGCTTCCGCTTCCTCCTCGTCTCGACCGTCGCGCTGGCGGCGAACCTCGCCTTCCTGAGCAGCCTGGTCGCTCTCGGGGTGCCGAAGCTGCCGGCTCAGGCGGTCGCGATCGCGCTCGTCACGCCGTGGAATTTCGTCGCCAACAAGCTCTGGAGCTTCCGACGACGGCGCTCCGGATGATGCTTGGCCGGTGAGTGGCGTGCTCGTCGGGGACGGTTGCGACCAAGCCGGGCGCCGCGATCGTCCGCAGCCCGTACCTGGAGGTACGGGTAAGGGCGAGCGCGACGATCCGGCGCAGCGTCGCAGCCGCCATCCGCGAGTGGGGCGCTCGCCGGTCAAGCATCTAGCGCTGGCCGGCCTCGTTGCGCTCGCCCTCGCCGGGGCTGCGCACGCGGCCGTTCCGACCGCGCCCGTCTACGACTCCCGCGGCAACCTGATCGGGACGCCCTTCGTCCCGGCCCCTGTCGAGCCGGTGCTGACCGAGGAGGACGCCCTCGGGCGCGCCCTCGTGGACGACAAGGTCGCCGACTGGCTCGACCGCTACCCCGAGGACAGTCTGACGACCGAAGCCACCTTGGACGAGGCGTCGAGGGTCTGGACCGTGAAGGTCTGGTCGTCCATTCCCGACGCCGGGCAGGTTGCCCTCGCGAAGGTGGACGACACGACCGGGGCGGTGACCGAGGCGTGGACCGGCCCTCAGGTGGCGTGGAAGATGGCGCGCGGCTACGACGGCGCCTTCGGACGCAAGATCAACAACCCGTGGATCTGGGGCGGGCTCAGCCTCGCCTTCTTCCTCGGCCTCGCCAACCTCCGCCGCCCGCTTTCCGTGCGCAACCTCGACCTGCTCGTGCTCCTCTCCTTCGGGATCTCCCTCTACTTCTTCAACCAGGGCGACGTGTTCACGGCGATGCCGCTGGCGTACCCGCCCTTGCTCTACCTCCTCGGCCGCATGGCGTGGATCGGGTGGAAGGGGCGGGGCAGCCCGTCGAGGCCGGTCTGGCCGGTCTGGGTGCTGCTCGCCGCGACGGTCTTCCTCGCCGGGTTCCGCTTCGGCCTGAACCTGCAGGCGTCCAACGTCATCGACGTCGGCCTCGCCGGCGTCAACGGCGCCCAGCGGATCGTCCAGGACGGCGAGATGCCGTACGGGAACATGCCGGAAGACGTGGGGAAAGAGTGCGGCGAGCCCGACTCGGAAGGTTACGTCCGCGAACGGATTCAGACGAACGGCCGCTGCGAGGTCGCCAACGGGCGCGGGGACACCTACGGCCCGATCAGCTACCTGGCCTACGTCCCGGGCTTCCTGGCGATGGGCTACGACTTCAAGTGGGACTACCTGCCCGCCGCCCACTTCACCTCGCTGCTCTGGGACGGGCTCGCCCTGCTCGGCATGGGGGCGCTCGGCTTCCGGTTCGGCGGCCTGCGCCTGGGCGCCACGCTCGCCTTTGCGTGGGCCGCCTATCCCTTCACGCAGTACGTGTCGAGCTCGAACTCGAACGACGCGATCATGCCGGCGTTCCTGGTCTGGGGGCTGGTGTTCGTCACCTCGGCGCCTGCGCGCGGGCTCTTCGTTGGCCTGGCGGCGTGGACGAAGTTCGCCTCCTTCCTCTTGCTGCCGCTCTGGGCGTCATACCCGAAGGCCACGAAGTGGCCGCGCCAGCAGCTCCTCTTCGCGGGCGGGCTCCTGCTCGCCACGGCGCTGGGGTTCTGGATCCTTCTCCTCGAGCCCGATCCACTCCACGCGGCCCGCGTCTTCTGGGACCGGACGTTCGGCTGGCAGCTGTCACGTCCGTCGCCGTTCTCGATCTGGGACTGGAACGAGTACCCGGGCTATCCCGACCTGCACGTCGTGCAGACGGTCCTGAAGGCCCTTCTGCTGGTCGCCTCCCTGGGGCTGGCATTCGTGCCCCGAACGCGCAACGTGATCCAGCTCGCGGCGCTTTCGGGTGCCCTCCTCATCGGCTTCGAGCTCGTCCTGACGCATTGGTTCTATCTCTACATCCCGTGGTTCTTCCCCTTCGTCGCGTTCGCGCTGCTGGTGCCTGCCGCGACGTTGGTCTCGCAGCCCGAGCCGCAGCCCGAGGATTCGAGCCATGAGCGTCCGGTCGGAGAGCTCGTCCCCATCCGCTGACGCCGGCCTCGTCCTGCTCACGCTGGCCGTCGGCCTCGGGCTCCTGACCGCGAGCTGGGGCGCGCTCCACCTTCCTCCTTTCGAGCGCTACCAGATCATCGACACGCCGGTGTACCAGGAATACGGCGAGGCGATGGCGTCCGGCCAGGTTCCCTATCGCGACTTCCAGCTCGAGTACCCGCCCGGCGCTCTGCCCCTCTTCTGGCTGCCGACCCTGGGGCCGGCCGACGAGTACCGCTCGGTCTTCGAGGCGCTCATGTGGGTCTGCGCCGCCGCCATGCTTGCTTTCGTCGTCCGGGCGGCCGCCTCCCTCGGCGCTCCGCCCCGCCGTCTTCTTGCGATCGCGGCCGCCGTCGGGCTCTTCCCGCTCGCGCTCGGAACCGTTGTGCTCACCCGCTACGACCTTTGGCCGGCGGCGCTCACGGCGGCGGCGCTCGCTGCGGTCTTCTCGGGGCGGGAGCGGCTCGGGCTCGCGGTGCTCGGGGTCGCGGTCGCAGCGAAGATCTATCCGCTCGTCCTCCTGCCTCCGCTGCTCGTGTACCTGGGACGAAGGGGCGGGTGGCGAGAGGTCCTGCTCGGGCTCGGCGCCGTCGCGGCGACGGTCGCCGTGATCGTGGTTCCGTTCGCGCTCGTCTCGCCCGAGGGGCTTGCGGACTCGGTCGAGCGCCAGCTGGGGAGGCCGCTTCAGATCGAGAGCCTGGGCGCGTCGCTGCTCCTGGCCGCGCATCAGCTCCGGCTCTACGACCCGGCCGTGGTCTCGACCCACGGCTCCCAGAACCTCGCGGGCTCGCTCCCGGACGAGCTGGCGACGGCTCAGACCGTGCTCCAGGCCGCCGCGCTCGTCGTCGTGTGGGCGCTCTTCGCGCACGGGCCGGCGACCCCGGGCCGCCTGGCGGCCGCGTGTGCGGGCTCCGCCGTCGTGTTCGTGACGTTCGGGAAGGTGCTCTCGCCGCAGTTCATGATCTGGCTCGTCCCGCTCGTACCCCTCGTCCTGGGGCGAATCGGCCTCGCCGCCGGGGTTCTCCTCGGCGCGGCGCTCGTGACCACCCATCTCTGGTTTCCGTCGCGCTACTGGGACCTCGTCGACCTCCAGCCCGTGGGCTGGCTCGCGCTCGTGCGCAACGGCCTCCTCGTCGCGCTTGCGGCCGTGCTCGCCGTCGCTACGGCACGGGCACGCGGATCGCCTCGCAGCGCGTAGCGCGTCCGTCCGTTCCGCACTCGACGACGACGCCCTCGATGCGAACGTCCCCCTCGGCCGGGTGGAAGCGGACGGGGATGCCCGTCCGCATGCGCTGGATGGCCAGCTCCGCGCGCACGCCGATCACCGAGTCGTGCGGCCCGGTCATGCCGGCGTCCGTGATCGCGGCGGTGCCGCCGGCGAGGATGCGCGCATCGTTCGTCTGCACGTGGGTGTGGGTCCCGATGACGGCGGTTACGCGTCCGTCGAGCATGCGCGCTAGGGCGATCTTCTCGCTCGTGGCCTCGGCGTGGAAGTCGACGACGATCACGGGCGTCCGCGACCGTGCCTCCTCGACCAGCGCGTCGACGACTCGGAACGGGTGCACCGGCGTCTGCAGGAAGAGCTGTCCCTGGAGGTTCAGGACCGCGACCGTCGTGCCGTCTCGCGCCTCCGCGAAGGCGAGACCGGACCCGGGAATGCCGGCCTCCCCGAAGTTCGCAGGGCGGATCACGCGCCCGTCCGACTCGAGCACGGGCACGAGATCCCGGTGCCGCCAGACGTGGTTCCCGGTCGTGATCACGTCCGCTCCCGCGTCGAGGATCCTGATGGCGAGCTTGGCGGTGAGCCCGATGCCGTCGGCGGCGTTCTCGCCGTTGACGATGCAGAGGTCGGCAGCGAGCTCGTGCTTGAGCTCGGGCAGGCGGTCCGTCACCGCCCGCCTGCCTGGAGGGCCGAAAACGTCGCCGATGAAGAGAAGCTTCAGGGGTCGAGCTGTCTAGGGGCTCGTGAGCCCGGTGGCCGGGTGCACCTCGATGTGCACGTGCTGGCCGTTGTCCTGTGTGTAGCGGGCGAGCCCGGCCCGCTCGACCTCGGAAAGGTCGAGGACGCGCCCGACCTTGGTCTTGGCCGAGGAGACGGTGGAGCCCACGGTCAGCGCCGGATCGGGCCGGAGGTTCGTGAGCGAGATCACGACACCGGGAGACCCGGAGGGCTGGATGTCGATTTGAACCCCGTACACCGTCCCGTTGACGACGTTTTCGGTGATCGCGATGACGCTGCCGTCGACCGGGGCGTAGACGTCCGTGTCCACCGGCGCGCCGACGTCGAGGCCGCCCGTCCCTGCGCCGACGCCGCCCTCGAGCATGTAGTAGCGAACGTCGGAGCTGCTCGAGCCGAAGAGCCGGCGGAAGATGCGCTCGGCCAGGCCGGCGTTCGCCTGGGTGCCGACGGGCTCGAGCGGGAGGGCCTGCGTGCCGGTTGCGTGGAAGCCGATCGCCGTCACTCGGGTCTGGTTGACCGGCAGCTGGATCCGCAGCGTGTCCTGGGTCGCGACGATCTGCGGCCTGGGCGGCCCAGCGGGCAGCAAGCGCGACGCCGGGGCCGGTCCCGTCACGGTCACAGCGGTCTCTCCGCCCCGGCCGAAGGCCGTCAGGAGGAGCGCGACGAGACACCCGCACGCGATGACGACGAGCGCGGCCGTCCGGCGCGCTCGACGTGCTTTCGCTCGTGCTTCTTCACGCTGGCGCTGCCTCGCCCGCGCGGCGAAGCCGGGGGCTTCCGTCGTGGCCATCCGCGGCACGGTAACGAAGGTGGCCAATGCTTGCCAGCGGGAAGGGCGCTCTTTCCGGGAGGTTTGCAGCTCCTCGTCCGGCACGGTCGGCTCGACCGGCTCGGGCTGGAGTGCCAGCGCGCCGTATGTCGGAAATTCCCAGTCCTCGTCGACGCCCCAGAGGTCGACGACGTTCCCGCGCGTCGCTGGGGCGTCATGCTCGTGGTCGTACAGCTGAAAACCGACCCGCATCACTGACCTCGCGGCGTGCTCGCCGTCGATCCACCTTGCCAGGGGCGGCGGACGTGACAGAATCGACATCTTGGGACGTATGAAGGCCGTGAGGATCCTCGCGCTCGTTCTCGCCGTCCTGATCGCGGCTGCTGCATTCGGTGTGGCTGCCCGCGGCGACACCGAGCCTCGGTCGTACGTCGCCACATCGTGTGCGTCGCTCCTGGAGTTCGAGGGAGCGGTCTATGTGGGCTCTGGCGTGGAGGTCGCCCCACGTGAAGGGCCGGTCCTCGGCACGGGAGTTCTCCCTGCTTGTGGCGACACTCCCGCGGAGCCGATCACCGTTGCAGCGATCCAGGGTGTCCCGCCGGAGCTCGCGATCATGGTGCCCGGAGAGATCGACCAGGTCTTCCAGCGCGAGCCGCCGCGGGCGCTGACCAAGCTCTTCCACGCCCCACGCTGTGTCCCGAGAACCGTGCCGTTCGTCCTGGAGGGGCCGTGGCTGGGCATAGTCGGTACCGACGGCCGGGGCGATCCGGAACCGCCCTACGGCCTCGAGCTCTTCGTCGCGTCGACATCGGCGCCCCGCTACGCGCGGGCGTTCCTCACGGTGCGCGTCCCCCGTTCGCTGGGTCGGCCGCTGACGCGCGCGGACATCCGGCGCTCGCTCTGGCAGGGCGGAACGATTCGTATCGGTACCCGCTGTGGCCTGCGAGGTCGCTACGTCGCGACGAGCGTGAAGGCCTTCCCGCCCGCGTAGCGCGACCGCGGCGTCCGCCGCCCGTTTGCGAAGATTCCGGCGACGTGTCGACGTTCCCGCTCACCCGCCTTCGGCGCTTTCGCCGCACTGCCGCGCTCCGCTCGCTCGTCCGCGAGACGCGCCTCGACCTCGAGGACTTCGTCTACCCACTCTTCGCCTGCCCGGGCGAGGGCGTGGAGCGGCCACTCGAAGGGCTCCCAGGAATTGCGCAGCGCTCGGTCGACACGCTGTGCCGTGAGGCCGATGCGGCGCACAAGGCCGGCGTTCCGGCAGTCCTCCTCTTCGGCATCCCCGAGGAGAAGGACGAGGCGGCCTCGGGCGCCTACGACGACGACGGAATCGTGCAGCGCGCACTTCGGGCCCTGCGCGAGGAGGTGCCCGGCCTCGTGCTCCTCACCGACGTGTGCCTGTGCGAGTACACGTCCCACGGCCACTGCGGCCTGGTCGAGGGTGACGAGGTGCTGAACGACGTGAGCCTGGAGCTGCTGGCGAAGACGGCGGTCAGCCATGCCGAGGCGGGAGCGGACGCGGTCTGCCCGAGCGACATGCTCGACGGTCGCGTCGGGGCGATCCGCGGGGCGCTCGACGCCGAGGGCTTCGACCAGCTTCCGATCGTGGCCTATTCGGCGAAGTACGCCTCCGCGTTCTACGGGCCGTTCCGCGAGGCGGCCGAGTCGGCTCCCGCCTTCGGCGACCGGCGCAGCTACCAGATGGACCCGCCCAACGTCCGGGAGGCGCTGCGGGAGTGCGAGCTCGACATCGCCGAGGGCGCCGACGCGATCATGGTCAAGCCGGCGCTTCCGTACCTCGACGTGATCCGGGCCGCGCGTGAGCGCTTCGACGCGCCGCTCTTCGCCTACAACGTCAGCGGCGAGTACGGGATGGTCAAGGCCGCCGCCGCGCGCGGCTGGCTCGACGAGCGCCAGGCGGCGGTCGAGGGCCTGACCGCGATCAAGCGCGCCGGCGCCGACGTGATCGTCTCCTACTGGGCGCGGGAGCTCGCCGCGTGGCTCTGAGAACCCGTTTCGAGATGACGTCTCGTCGGCGGGTTGCGCTGGGCGAGTGCGAGGCAAGGACGCAGGGCGTGTTCGTAGCCGGAGGTTACGGGCGCAACCGAGGACGCCGCATCGCGCCGGCCAGCGCGGCCCGGCGACTCAGGGCTTCGTCTTGAAACGGGTTCTGGCACCTGCCGGTCTCTTCCGGCGCGCGTCGAAGGTGATCCCCGGCGGGGTCAACTCGCCGGTGCGCGCCTGGGGCGCCGTGGGCGCGGGGGAGCCCTTCTTCGCTGCCCGCGGCGAAGGCGCCTATCTCTGGGACGCCGACGGGAACCGCTACGTCGACTGGGTGCAGTCCTGGGGCCCGCTTGTCTTCGGGCACGCCGACCCCGAGATCGTCGAGGCGGTGCAGGAGGCGGCGGCGGACGGGACGACCTTCGGCGCTCCGACCGAGCGCGAGGTCGAGCTTGCCGAGGAGATCGTCGACGCCGTGCCGTCGGTGGAGAAGGTGCGCCTGGTCTCCTCCGGCACGGAGGCGGCCATGAGCGCGCTGCGGCTCGCCCGCGGCGTCACCGGTCGCGACCGAATCGTCAAGTTCGCCGGCTGCTACCACGGCCACGCGGACGCGCTCCTGGCCGCCGCGGGCTCCGGCCTTGCCACACTCGGCATCCCCTCGTCCCCAGGCGTTCCTGCGGGCACTGCGGCCGACACGATCGTGTGCGCATACAACGACGTGGAAGGAGCGACCGTCGCAGTGGAGCGCCACGGGGACGAGCTGGCGGCGATCATCGTCGAGCCCGTCGCCGGGAACATGGGCGTCGTCCCTCCCGAGCCCGGCTTCCTCGAGGCGCTTCGCTCACTCGCCGACCGTACGGGCGCGCTGCTCGTTTTCGACGAGGTGATCACGGGCTTCCGCGTCGCGCGCGGGGGCGCCCAGGAGCTCTACGAGGTCGCGCCGGACCTCACCGTTCTCGGAAAGATCGCGGGCGGCGGGCTTCCCCTGGCGGCGTTCGGCGGCCGGGCCGACGTCGTGAACCATCTCGCACCGAGCGGACCGGTCTACCAGGCCGGGACGCTCTCCGGGAACCCGCTCGCGACCGCGGCGGCGCTCGTCACCCTCCGGCGACTGCGGGACCCCGGCGTCTACACCCGACTCGAACAGGCGGGCGCGCGCCTCGAGGCGGGACTGCGCGCAGCCGCCGGCGACGAAGCCGTCTGCGTCCAGCGGGTGGGAGCGATGGCGACGCTCTTCTTCCACGAGGGCCCGGTGAGGAGCTTCGAGGACGCCGCGACGAGCGACGCGGATCGCTACGGCGCGTGGTTTCGCCACCTGCTCGCCCGCGGGGTCTACGTCGCCCCGTCGCAGTTCGAGGCGCTCTTCGTCTCCACCGCCCACGGCGAGACCGAGATCGATGTGACCGTGGAGGCGGCGCGTGAGCTCCTCGGCGGCTGACCTTGGCCTCTGGGCCACGATCACCGACGAGGCGGGGCGCGAGAGCGCGCTCTGGGGCGCCGCCCTGCGAGGCGAGGGCGATCGCGACGAGACGCCCGTCTTCTCCGCCCTCTCGGAGCAGCGCTTCGCGCTCGGGCTCGAGTCGATCTACGAGGGGTACCTCCTGCACTACGGCCGCCCGCGGCTCTTCGCCGCGGCCGACTCCGACACCGCCATCCTGCTGGGTGACTACCTCTACGCGCACGGGCTCGTTCGCATCGCGGCACAGGGCGACGTGGCGGTCGTCGCCGACTTGGCCGAGCTCGTCTCGCTCTGTGCCCAGCTGCGGGCAGAAGGGCGGCAGGGAGACGGGGCCGCCTGGGCGGGGACGGTGGCGCTGCTCGGAGCCGGGGACGGACGTCTCGAGGCCGCGAGGAGGGCGCTCCGCCTCCGGCAGGATCCGTCGCAGCTCCTCGCGCTCGCCGAGCTCGAGGCCGGGCTCGGCCCCGTGGAGCGCGCGCTTGCGCTGCACGCCGAGCGCGTCCACTAAGAGCCTCTAACAGAATGAGGAGCCATGCCGTCTGGCCGCGCTGGGCGGCCCGAGGCGGCGTCCTCAGTCGCGCCCATACCTCTCCAGGTATGGGCGCTCTCTGCGTCCTTTGCCTCGACCCACCTAGCGCGCCCAGCCGGCGGGTCATCATTCCGTTGGAAGCTCTAAGATCCGGCTGCGATGACCGCCGCGCTGACCGCCGCCCTCGTCCTCGCCGCCGAGAAGACCACGGCAGAAGAGGGCCGCGACATCATCGTCGGGATGCTGGTCGTCGGCCTGATCTTCTGCAGCGTGATCGCGCTCGGCCAGCTCGGCCGCTGGCTGGGCCACCGCCGCGGCCGCGGCCACTAGAGCTAGCCCGGATAAACTCGAATCGGTGCCTGCCGCCGATCTACGCTCCTGGATCGACCTCCTGAAGCGGGAGGGCGAGCTCGTGGAGATCGAGGCCGAGGTGGACCCGTACCTCGAGATCACCGAAATCACCGACCGCGTCGTCAAGAGCGGCGGGCCGGCTCTCCTCTTCACGAACGTCAAGGGCTCGGAACGGCCGCTCTTCATCAACCAGTTCGGCACGGAGCGCCGCGTCTGTCTCGCCTTCGGCGAGCCGACCCTGGACCAGGTCGCCCGCAAGCTGGAGGATGTCCTCGAGATGCAGCCGCCGCAGGGGCTCGTGGAGAAGGTGAAGGGGCTCGGGAAGCTCAAGCGCCTCGCCGACTCGATGCCGAAGACTGTCTCGCGCGGCGCCTGCCAGGAGCTCGTGCTCGAGCCCGACCTCGACGCGCTTCCGATCCAGCACTGCTGGCCGGGGGACCCGGCGCCGTTCATCACGCTCCCGGCGGTGATCACGCGGGACCCACGGACCGGCGTCCGCAACGTCGGCATGTACCGCATGCAGAAGATCGACGCCCGCTCGACCTTCATGCACTGGCAGATTCACAAGGACGGGCGGGCCGACTGGCTCGCCGCCGAGGGGTCGATTCCCGTCGCCGTAGCGCTCGGGCTCGACCCGATCACCGCGTACTCCGCGAGCGCGCCGCTGCCGAAGCACATCGACGAGTTCATGCTCGCCGGCTTCCTGCGCGGGGAAGCGGTCGAGACAGTCAGGTGCAAGACGATCGACCTCGAGGTGCCCGCGAATGCCGAGATCGTGCTCGAGGGGACGATCGAGGCCGGCGACATGGGAACGGAGGGGCCGTTCGGCGACCACACGGGCTACTACTCGCCGCCGGAGCCGTTCCCGGTCTTCCGCCTGACCGCGATGACGATGCGCCGGGACGCGATCTACCCGTCCATCGTCGTGGGCGTCCCACCGGCGGAGGACGCTTGGCTCGGCAAGGCCACGGAGCGGATCTTCCTCCCCGCGATCCGGATGACCGTCCCGGAGATCGTCGACTACGACCTGCCGGTGGCGGGCGCCTTCCACAACTGCGTGATCGTCTCCATTCGCAAGGCGTTTCCGGGCCATGCCAAGAAGGTCATGCACGCGATTTGGGGCCTCGGCATGTTGAGCCTCTCCAAGTCCGTGGTCGTCGTGGACGAGATGGTCGACGTCCACGACTACGAGCAGGTCTTCTTCCACGTTTGCGCGAACGTCGACCCGAAGCGGGACGTCCTCCTCAGCGAGGGCCCTCTCGACCAGCTGGACCATGCCGCCGTGCTGCCGTGCTACGGGGGTAAGCTCGGCATCGACGCGACCCACAAGCTGTCGGAGGAGGGGGCGCGCGAATGGCCGGAGCGCATCGAGATGACGCCGGAGGTTCGTGACACGGTGGACCGGCGCTGGGAGGAGTACGGCCTCGACGCCCCTGTCTCCGGCAACGGCCGAATTTCCCAGGTATTGAGGCAAAAGGTACGTCGTTGACAGGAGCCGACAGGCACGGGAACAATGACCACGCTTGTAACAGCGAGTGCGGGCAGAAGGGAGCCGTGTGGCCGACGAGCTAGAGCGGCCGGGGGAGACCCCAGAGCACGAAGACGCTGAGGCCCATCTCCCTTCGCCGACGATCTGGCCGTTCGCCTTCGCCGGAGCCGTCGCGCTCATCCTGCTCGGCCTGATCGTCAACGTCTGGCTGACCGCGATCGGCATCGCCCTCGCGGTCGTCTTCGGCTTCCTCTGGATCCGCCAGGTCACCCGTGAGGTCAGGGGCGAGCCGGAGCCGGTCGAGGCGCCGCCACCTGCCGCCGCAGAGCTGGAGCTGGAAGAGGAGGGGGCTCCGCGGTACGAGCGCTCGAAGTTCCTCGAGGGCGCCACGCTCGGCATCGGCGCCGTGATCGGCGGGCTCGTTACCCTGCCGGCGCTCGGCTTCATGGTCGCGCCCGCGTTCGTCGACCAGGACTATCCTCACGTCCCACTCGGCCCACTGGACAACTATCCCGAGGGCGAGTGGATGATCGCCACCTTCACGTCCATCCCGGAGGACGGGCGGGTGACACGGAGGACGGCCTTCGTCCGCAACAACGGCCTGAAGGACGGCGTCCCGAGCTTCTCGATCCTCTCCAACCGGTGCGTGCACCTCGGGTGCCCGACGCAGCCGCAGGGACCGCCCGGCGAGCCTCGCGAGGTCGAGACGGCGGGTGGGCCGGTGAGCCTCACGCCCACCCAGCCCTCCGGCTACGGGTGCCCCTGCCACGGCGGTGCCTACGACGTCGAGGGAAACCGCACGGCTGGTCCACCGGTTCGCGCCCTCGACCGGTACGAGTACTCGATCGTCGAGGGCAGCCTCGTGCTCGGCACGCCCTACAGCGTCGCCAAGGTGGAGGGCGAGGGTGCCGACGCGGTCATCTACAAGTACCGCGGCGCCGATCCGGGGGTGCACGTCGACGGGCCCGAGCAGTACCTCTACCCGATCGTGCCGTGAGGACGGGCTGATGGCACAGGCGAAGACCAAGCCGCGTCACAGGCTCATGCACCTCGTGATGGTCCCGCTGGACTGGCTCGAGGAGCGGTCCGGGTTTGTCGGCGCTACCAAGTACTTCCTCTTCCGCAAGGTCCCGCGCGACTCGAACTGGTTCCACACGCTCGGCTCGGCCACGCTGACCGCGTTCCTCGTCCAGCTGGTGACGGGCATCGTGCTCGCGATGTACTACAAACCGTCGCCGAACGAGGCGTACGACTCGATCGTCTACATCACGAACGACCTGACGCTCGGGTGGCTCGTCCGCGGCATGCACCGCTGGGGCGCGAGCGTCTTCATCATCCTTCTCTTCCTGCACATGGGGCGCGTGTTCCTCTTCGGCGCCTACAAGTACCCCCGCGAGCTCAACTGGCTCCTCGGCGTGTTCCTCCTCGTGCTGGCGATGCTGGAGGGCTTCACCGGCTATCTGCTGCCATGGGACCAGACCGCCTACTGGGCGACCGTCGTTGGCATCAACCTGAACGCGACGGCGCCCTTTCTCGGCCCCTTCCTCTCCGACTTCCTGCGCGGAGGTCAGGAGATCGGCACCAACACGCTCTCGATCTTCTACTCGATGCACATGCTGCTCATACCAGGCGGCCTCATCACACTCATCACGCTGCACATCTATCTCGTCATCCGCCTCGGCGTCTCGTCGCCTCCGTGGTCGAAGGAAGCCGCCGGCGCCGAGCGCGAAGAGGTGATCACCGCCAGGCGAGGGCTGCTCGAGCCGAGGCCGCGCGGGGACGGCGGCGGGGCCGCGCGAGCGCGAGGACGGCCGGAGGCGTGACGCGATGAGCAACGAGCAAGAGCGCGCCTACTTCAAGCGGTACAAGGAGGACGTCCAGCGCGAGGGGAAGCCGTTCTACCCGTTCGCGATTTTCCACGACACGGTGATGAGCCTCGTCGTGGTCAGCGTCATCATCGCCCTCGCGTGCGTCTGGTACTTCACGTCGGGCGAGGAGGCCGGGGACTCGGGCATCCTCGGCCCGCGCTATACGGACGAAGCCGACCCGGGCACGACATCGTTCGTACCTCGGCCTGACTGGTACTTCTACTTCCTCTTCTACCTCCTGCGGATCTTCAAGTGGCCGGACTCGGTCGTCCTCGGGACGGTCGGGATCCCGACCATCGCGCTGATCCTTCTGCTCGTCCTGCCCTTCATCGACCGCCGGCGGGAGCGGAGGCTCGTGCGCCGGCCGGTCGCTGTCGTGGGCGCGCTCCTCGTCATCGCCTCGATGGGCGTCCTCACGTACAAGGGCGCGACCGCCGAGGAGTCGCTCGCCTCCGAGAACGTCGAGCTGGTCGGCGAGTGGGTTCAGGTGCAGGGGCTCTCACAGGAGGGTGAGGCGGGCGCGACGCTCTTCGCCGAGTCAGGCTGCATGAACTGCCACACCTACCTCGGCGCCGGCTCGAGCAACCTCGGGGCGCCCGATCTCTCCGAGATCGGCGCCTCGGGAATGACGGCGGAGGAGTTCTCAACTTACGTTGCAAACCCGGCCGAGTTCGGGAACAACGTGATGCCGTCGTACGCGGCGCTCGGCGAAGAGAACCTTCGGGCGCTCGGCGTCTTCCTCGAAGAGTCGAAGGGCGAGGGCGGCGGCCGGTAGCGCCGTCGGGCGCCCGTGAACGTCTTCGTGGGAGTCACCGGCGCCTCGGGCGCCCCATATGCTGCGCGGCTCCTCCAGGCCCTCTCGGCGGCGGGCGCCGAGGTCGGCCTCTGCATCTCGGACGCCGGGGTGCAGGTGTGCGCCGCCGAGCTCTACGGAGACATCACGCTGTCCCGCGAGGACGTGACCGCCCGCCTCGTCGACGGCCTCGAAGGCGTTGAGGCAGTCGCGCTGCGGGACTACACGACGCCGTATGCGAGCGGCTCGGCGCGCGTGGACGGCTACGTCGTCTGCCCGTGCTCCATGTCGACCGCCGCGAGCATCGCCGCCGGCGCTATGGCGAACCTCGTCCACCGGGCCGCCTCGGTGGCGCTGAAGGAGGAGCGGAAGCTCGTGCTGGTGCCCCGCGAGACGCCTCTCTCCACGATCCATTTGGAGAACCTCCTCCGCCTGCGCCGCGCCGGCGCGACGGTCGTCTTCGCGGCGCCGGGCTTCTACCATTCCCCCCAAACCGTCGACGATCTGGTCAACTTCGTCGTGGCCCGATGTCTCGATCAGCTGGGAATCGACCAGACGCTCGTCAGCCGGTGGGGTCAATGAGCTCCGGCACGCTCGCCCCGGCCGCCGTCGAGGCCATGTTCGACCGGATCTCGCCGGTCTACGACCCGATGAACCGGTTGATGACGGCGGGCCTCGACCGGCGCTGGCGGCGCATGGCCGCCCGCGCGGTCGTGACGCCCGGCGACCGCGTTCTCGACGCCTGCTGCGGCACCGGCGACCTGGCGCTCGAGACGGAGCGCGCCGGGGGGCGTGTGACCGGGCTCGACTTCTCCGCGCGGATGCTGGAGCGGGCCCGCCGCAAGTCGGCAGGTGTCGAATGGGTGCGGGGCGACCTGCTCGCGCTCCCGTTCGCAGACGGAAGCTTCGACGCCGCCACCGTCGGCTTCGGGATCCGGAACGTCGCCGACCTCGACGCCGGCCTGCGCGAGCTGGCGCGGGTCCTCAGGCCGGGCGGCCGGCTCGGCTGCCTCGAGATCACGCGCCCCCGCGGCGCCCTGCGGCCGTTCTTCTCGCTCTGGTTCGACGGGCTCGTGCCGCTCGCCGGCAAGCTTCTCCCGGGCGGCTCGGCGTACTCCTACCTCCCCGCCAGCGTGCGCCGCTTCCCGGGCCCTGAGGACCTGGGCGAAGCGATGCGCGACGCAGGCCTCGGCGAGATCGGCTGGCGGCTTCTCGGCGGAGGCATCGTGGCGCTCCACACGGCGACGAGGGTGCCCTCGTGAGCGCCCTCGCCACCGTCCGCGCTGCGCCCGGGCTCGACGCCTATCTCGCGCTCCTCGAAGAGCGCCTCGAACGCTCTGTCGCGTCCCACCCGGGCCTGGTCGGCGAGGTCGGCAGCGACACGCTGGCCGCGGGCGGAAAGCGGCTCCGCCCGGTGCTCGTCTTCCTCTGCACTCCTCCCGTCGAGCGGACCGGGGAGCCCGCGGTCGCGGGCGGCGCCTCCGTCGAGCTCGTCCACATGGCCACACTTGTCCACGACGACCTCCTGGACGGTGCCGACCTTCGCCGGGGGCGCCCGACCGTCTGGGCCGAGCACGGCGCCGGAGCTGCGAAGGCGACGGGCGACTACCTCTTCGCTCGCGCCTTTGCCGAGCTCGCCGGCACCGGCGACCGCCGGCGCGTGGCCGTGCTCGCCGACGCCGCCCTCGCCCTCGCCCGCGGCGAGGCCCTGCAGCGCCGGCAGGCATTCCGGCCCGAGACGACCGTCGAGGAGTACCTCGCGCGCTGCTCGCTGAAGACGGGAAAGCTCTTCGAGGCCGCGTGCGTCCTCGGCGGCCGCCGGGCCGAGCTCGGTGACTTCGGCCTGGCGCTGGGGATCGCCTTCCAGATCGCGGACGACATCCTGGACTGCACCGGGGAGTTCGACACGACCGGCAAAGCGCCCGGCGTCGACCTCAGGGACGGGACGCCGACGCTGCCGTTGATCCTCGCCGCGCGTGAGGACGAGCGCGTCCGGCGCGCGCTCGCCGGCGAGCCCGACGACGGCGCGCTCGAGCGCGTCGCCGCCACCGGGGCGATCGAGACTGCGCGCGCGCTCGCGCTCGAGTACGCCGCCCGGGCCCGCGCAGCGCTCGACGGCGAGCCCGACCGCGCCTCGCTCGAAGCCCTCACCCACCTCGTCGTGGATCGGGACGGATAGCGTGGCGGTCGCGACTCAGCAGGCGGCGCTCGACGCTATCTGGGAGAAGGTGGAAGCGAACGAGCGCCTCGACTACGAAGACGGGCTCACGCTGATGGAGTCCGACGACCTCCTTCAGCTTGGCGAGCTGGCCGACACGGCCCGGCGCGTCCGCGGCGGAGACGATGAGGTCTACTTCGTCCAGAACCTCTACTTGAACCAGACGAATGTCTGCCGCGTGAAATGCAAGTTCTGCGCCTTCGCGGTCACTCGCAAGCAGGCGGACGCGTACACGACCACGCCGGAGGAGCTGGTCGACGACGCGCTGCGCCAGCGGGAGCTGACGGGCTTCACCGAGATCCACATGGTCAACGGCGAGAACCCGCACGTCGACTTCGACTTCTACGTCGACACGATCAGGAGGCTGCACGAGGCGATGCCGGACGTGCACCTCAAGTGCTACACGGCGAGCGAGATCCACCACATGACGACGCTCTCGGGACTCACGCACGAGCAAGTGCTCGTCGAGCTCAAGGCTGCGGGGCTCGGGTCGCTTCCGGGCGGCGGCGCGGAGGTCTTTGCGGACCGCGTCCGGCGCTTGATCGCGCCGGGAAAGGAGCACCCCGACTTCTGGTTCCACACCCACCGCACTGCGCACGGCCTGGGCATCCCGACGCACTGCACCATGCTCTACGGCCACGTCGAGACCTACGAGGAGCGGGTCGACCACCTCCTCCGCCTCCGCGACCTGCAGGACGAGACAGGCGGCTTCCTCGCTTTCATCCCGCTCGCCTTCCACCCGGAGAACACCGTCTTCGAGCGGCGCGGCTGGACGCACACCGCGGGGTCGGACGACCTCAAGATGATCGCCGTCTCGCGGCTCCTCCTCGACAATGTCGAGAACGTGAAGGCTTACTGGATCATGATGGGGATGCCGCTCGCGGCCGTCGCGCTCCACTTCGGCGCGAATGACGTGCAGGGGACGGTCGTGCGGGAAGAGATCTTCCACGCCGCCGGCGCCAGGACGGAGACGGAGCAGAAGATCGAGGAGCTCGTCCGCTTCGTTCAGGAGACCGGCCGCATTCCCGTCCAGCGCGACACCCTCTACAACGAGCTGCACAGGTGGGAGCCGTGACGGTCGCAAACCGCCTCAGCGAGGCCTTCGGCCGGGACGACTTCGAGGGCATGATCTCGGTGCTCGACCCCAAGGTCGTCTGGTCGGGGTACCGACCGCCGGGCAGCGAAGAGGCGCCGATGTGCCAAAGTCGCGACGAGGTCCGAGTCTGGTTCGAGTGGCACATCCAGGAGGGTCACCGGGCGCTGCCGAGGATCGTCGCCGAGAGCGACGAGAAGATCGTCGTCGAGATGAACCTTCAGGACGCGCCGGAGGAGGAGCTGCACCAGGTCCTGACGATCCGCGACAACGCGGTCGTGCACATCCAGGACTGCCCCGATCGCGAGAGCGCCATGGCGGAGGCGGGCCTCGTCGAGGAGCCGCAGCCTGAGCCCAGGGCGGTTACCCGGGCAGAGGCGGGCCTCGGCCGGACGATCCCGGCGCTCCCGGTGCGGGATGCCGAGGCGGCCGTCGCCTTCTACCGAGACCGGCTCGGCTTCGAGGTGCTCCACCACGACGGTGGCTTCGCCGTCCTGCTGCGGGACGAGGCCGTGATCCATCTCTGGGAGGCGGGCGACGAGAGCTGGCGCGAACGCGACGCGAGCGAGCGTCCGGTCCGCTCGGGCGCGGAGTCGTTCCTCGCAGGCACGGCGAGCTGCCGGATCGCGGTCGAAGACGTCGACGCGCTGTTCGCGGAGCTGGGCGAGGTCGGGGTGCTCCATCCGGTGTCGAAGGGCGGGGTGGACGACACCGACTTCGGCAGCCGCGAGTTCGCCACGCTCGACCTCGACGGCAACCTCGTCACCTTCTTCCGCTGGAGGACCGAGACTTGACCCGCCCTTGGCACGTTCGGGCACAGACCGGTGCAGCGCCCGGCGTTAGGCTGAAGCCGAGCAGGGGGCGGGTCGGGACCCGGAACTTCACGCGTCTATTCGAACCGCCGCGCGGCCCCGGCCGGCGCGCCGGTCCCACCACGTCATGATCCGACTCGGTCGAATCAGCTACGTCAACATGGCCCCGGTCTTCTACCGGCTCGGCGCCGTCGTCGACGAGGTGCCCGGCGTCCCCACCGAGCTGAACGCGCGGTTGCTCGCTGGGGAGATCGACCTCGCGCCGATCTCGTCCATCGAGTACGCGCGGAACGCCGACCGCCTGCGCATCCTCCCGCGGCTCTGCGTCTCTTCGGAGGGAGCGGTCGATTCGATCCAGCTCGTCTCCAGGACGCCGCTCGAGCACATCGACTCCGTCGCCGTCACCCCGGAGAGCGCCACGTCGGTCGTCCTGACAAAGGTGCTGCTGCCGGACGCCGTGCTCGTGCCGCTCGGGAAGAAGGCCGATGCGAAGCTCCTCATCGGGGACGCCGCACTGCGCAGCGCTTTCGAGGACCCGACGCCGCACTACGACCTCGGACGGCTCTGGCTCGAGCGGACGGGGCTGCCGATGGTCTTCGCGGTCTGGGCCTGCCCCGACCCGCCGCCGCCGGGAGCCCTGGAGCTCGAGGAGGCGCTCGTCTCCTCCGTCCGCCTTGCCCGCGCCGAGCCGGAGCGCTTGGCCCACGAGGCGAGCGCCGACTACGGCTACCCGGCCGGGTTCCTCGCGCGCTACTTCGAGAAGCTTCGCTACAGCTTCGGGCCGCGCGAGCGTGCCGGGCTGATCACATTCTTCGAGCTCGCGCGGGACGTGGGAGAGTTGGACCGCGTTCCCGAGCTGCGCTTCGTCATCCCGGAGGCGGTCTCGGCATGAGCGGGAACGGCAACATGCGCGGGAGAGAGATCCTCGACCGCACGCTGGCGGGCGAGCGGTTGACGGACGCCGATGCGGCTTTTCTCCTCCGGAGCCGCGACCTCGTCCGGATCGGCAGGGCCGCGGACGAGCTCCGCAACCGCAAGGTCGACCCGAAGCGCGTCACATTCATCATCGATCGCAACGTCAACTACACGAACATCTGCCACACCGACTGCGACTTCTGCGCCTTCTACCGCCGGCCGGGGGATCGCAAGGAGGGTTATCTCCTGCCAAAACCGGTCATCTTCAAGAAGATCGAGGAGACGCTCGCCATCGGCGGCACGGCGCTTCTCATGCAGGGCGGTCACCATCCCGATCTCGGCGTCGAGTTCTACGAGGACCTCTTCGGGTCGATCAAGGAGCGGTACCGGATCCACCTGCACGCGCTCTCGCCGCCTGAGATCCAGCACATCGCCCGCCGCTCGAAGCTGACGATCCCTGCAACGCTTACGCGGTTGCGCGACGCCGGGCTCGACTCCCTTCCGGGCGGCGGCGCGGAAATCCTCGTCGATCGCGTCCGCGACATCATCGCGCCCAAGAAGACGAAGTCGGCCGAGTGGCTCGGGGTGATGCGGGAGGCGCACCGCCTGGGCGTGTCGTCGACCGCGACGATGATGTACGGCCACGTCGAGACGCTCGAGGAGCGCGTCGAGCACATGCGCCGGATTCGGGAGCTCCAGGACGAGACGGGCGGCTTCAGGGCCTTCATCTCCTGGACGTTCCAGCCGAGCGGCACACGCCTTGCCGCCAAGGTCACCGACTATCCCACCTCCTTCGACTACCTGCTCACGCAGGCCGTCAGCCGCATCTACCTCGACAACGTCGACCACATCCAGTCCAGCTGGGTGACGCAGGGCATGAAGGTCGGCCAGGTCGCGCTCGGCTTCGGCGCCGACGACATGGGCTCGGTGATGATCGAGGAGAACGTGGTCTCGGCCGCGGGCACGACGCACCGGGCAGACACCGACGACTTCGTGCGCGCCATCAAGGCCCTGGGAAAGGTCCCGGTGCAGCGCGACACGCTCTACCGCGACGTCAGGGTCTGGGCTTGAGACTGACCCGCCCGGGCCGCGGGTAGAGTCTCTCCGGTGCACGCGATCACCGAGGCCGTCACCGGGGTCATCGGGGACTACGGCCTCTACGCCGTGTTCCTGCTCATGTTCGTGGACGCCGTCCTGCCGGCGGCGAGCGAGCTCGTCATGGTCTACGGCGGCGCCGTCGCTGCAGGCGCATTCGCGGACTCCGAGGTGAGGCTCTTCGGCTGGGAGATCGAGTCGACCGCTTGGGCGTACGTCGCCATTGCCCTGGCGGGCACGGTCGGATACACGCTCGGGTCGATCATGGGCTGGGCGATCGGGCTCTACGGCGGGCGGCCGTACCTGGAGAAACACGGACGTTGGCTGCACGTCACGCCGGAGAAGCTCGACAAGGTGGACGCATGGTTCGAGCGCTACGGCGACGCGACGGTCTTCTTTACGCGCATGCTCCCGGTCGTGCGCTCGTTCGTCTCCATCCCGGCCGGGGTCGGCGAGATGCCGCTCGGCCGCTTCACGGTGTTGACCTTCCTCGGCACGATCCCCTGGTGCTTCGGCCTGGCCGGGATCGGATACGCCCTCGGCAGCCAATGGGAGGAGTTCCACGACAGCTTCCGGTACGCGGACTATGCAATCGCCGCCGCCGTCGTGGCGGGCATCGCCGCGCTCGCCTACCGGATGTATCGGCGCCGCTCCCGCCGGCGGGCGGTGGAGGAGCGCCCATGAGCATTCCCCACGTCGACGTCAAGGCGCAGTACGCGCCCCTTCTCGACCAGCTGAAGGAACGCCTCTCCGCAGTCCTCGACTCAGGGAGGTTCATCCTCGGGCCCGAGGTACGGGCCTTCGAAGAGGAGGCGGCCGCGTACCTCGGGGTCGGCGAGGCAGTCGGCGTGGCCAACGGCACCGACGCGCTCGTCCTCGTCCTCGACGCTCTGGGAGTCGGGCCGGGAGACGAGGTCCTCTGCCCCGCGTTCACGTTCTTCGCGACCGCGGAGTCGGTCTCGCGCATCGGGGCCACGCCGGTCTTCTGCGACATCGACCCGGTGACCTTGAACCTCGACCCCGAGGACGTCGCCGCCCGGGTGACCCCGCGCACCCGAGCCGTCCTTGCGGTGCATCTCTTCGGGCGGCCGATGCCGCTCGCCGAGCTGCCGGCGGATATTCCCGTCATCGAGGACGCGGCGCAGGCTTTCGGCGCGAGCGTGAACGGTGTCCGGGTCGGGGCAACTGGGGCCGCGGGGACGTTCAGCTTCTTCCCGACGAAGAACCTCTTCGGGCTCGGCGACGGCGGCCTCGTCGTCACGGGCGATCCGGGGCTGGCCGAGCGCGTTCGCCTGCTCCGCTTCCACGGCTCGCGCGACAAGGAGCGCTTCGAGGCCGTCGGCATGAACTCGCGCCTGGACGAGATCCAGGCGGCTGCGCTCCGGCTGTTCCTCGGTCACGTGGACGGCTGGAACGAGACACGTCGCCGGGCGGCCTCGCGATACGCGAAGCTCGGTCTCGCCGAGCTCTGCGAGCTGCCCAAAGACGAGCCCGGCCACGTCTACCACATGTACGTCGTCCGCTCGCCGGAGCGGGACCGGATGGCGGCGGCACTGAAGGCTGCGGACATCGGGTGCGCGACCTACTACACGACGCCGCTCCACCTCCAACCGGTCTACGCTGGGCTCGGCAACCGGCCCGGCAGCCTGCCGGAGACCGAACGCGCCGCTCGGGAGACGATCGCCCTCCCCCTCTGGGCGGGAATCAGTGAGGCGCAGCAAGAGGAGGTCGTGGCCACGATCAGGACCGGGATCGAGACGGGAGTGGCTCGTGAGGTAGCCGCGACGCCGCCCAGAGCTTCCTGATCGCGACCGGCAGACTTGGACTTTGGGTTCGCGGTGGGTGTGCCTGCCGGCGGGGAAGGGCCTTCGTGAGGAACGCTCGGCTCCGTCCGGAAACGAGCCTAGACCTGGGCCGAAACATCTGTTAGACCCTCCTCGGCCAAGACGTAGGGGAGAAGATATGGGAAGACGCACGTTCTTTACCTGTGCGGCGCTCGCAGCGGCTATCTCAGCCGCGGCGACGGCTGCCGCGCTCGCAAGCGGTGGCAACAGTGGGTTCAAGACGGGACAGCCTTCGATGCTGACCGCCGTCAAGCCCGGGGTGGAGATCACGCCGCTCCTGACGGTCGGGGACGTCTTACCGAGCGGCTTTCGCTTCGAGGCGATCCCGGACGGGATCTCCGTGCGAACCCGAGGTCAGGGCAGAGTCGACCTCTTCGTGAACCACGAGACGAGCAAGGTGCCGTTCCCGTACAACGCCACGGCGCCCACGGCGGCCAACGGGGAGAACGATTTCGACAACGCGCAGGTGAGCCGGCTGATTCTCAATCAGCAATCGGCCGGTGTCCTCAACGGCTCCTTCGTCATCTCGAGCAGGTCCGGCTACCAGCGGTTCTGCTCCAACTACCTTGCCACGGCGAAGGAGGGGTTCGACCGGGAGATCCTGTTCACGAACGAAGAGTCACCAGACTACGTGTACCGCCAGGAGGCGTCCTGGCCGCCGACCTCCGGAGACCCGGCGGAGGAGGAGGCCGGCCTCGTTGTTGCGCTCGACGTGAGGACGGGGAAGCACCGGCCGATCTACGGGATGGGGAGGCACAACCACGAGAACAACGTCGCGATCCCCGGGTATGGACACCCGGTGGTGTTCTCGGGTGACGACACGTTCACGAGCGGCCCCCTGACCGATCCGCTCAACCCGTCCGCGAAGCTCGCGCCCGCTCAGTCCCAGCTCTACTCCTACATCGCACCGGGCACGGACGAGCTGCTGGCCGACGAGGGAGACCTCTGGGCCTTCGTCTCGGATACCCCGGGCGTGAGGAACTACTACGACGTGGCGCCCGGATCGGGGACTGAGGTCACCGGACACTTCATCAAGGTGCCGAAGGACATCGCCACCGGCAAGAATCCTGACGGCTCGGAGCTGAAGGCGGCTGACAAAGGGTACCCGCTTCCCCCGACCGACGGCAGCTGGCAGCTCGACCTTCGCTTCGCGACCACCCCCCCGGGTCCCGGCATCGACGGCCCACAGTGGGTGCTGGAGTACTGGAGCGACCTCAACAACGTGTTCCAGTTCGTCCGCGTCGAGGACATCGCTTACGACAAGCGGCCCGGCATGGCGAACATTGTCTACGTCGTCGACTCGGGCCGGGGCCGGACTGCTGCGCAGAGCCTCGACACGAATTTCAGGTCGACGAACGGCCGCGTGTGGAAGATGGTGCTCGACAAGGATGACCCGACGAAGGTGACATCGCTGACTGTGCTCGTCGAGGGAGACGACAATCCGGTCAAGACGCCAACCGAGATCCATCAGCCGGACAACCTTGAGTCGACCCCCAGCGGGCTGGTCGTGACGGAAGATCCCGGGTCGAGCCAGCAGTTCCCGGTCGGCTCCACGGATCCCGCTGCGACGACGGCCCGCCTTTGGTACGTCCCGTTCTCGGGTACGCCCGAGGTGGTCGCCAAAGTCGATCAGTCCGCCGACGGAGGCCCGACCGATGTCGACGGCCGGGCACCCGGAAATCTGGGTGCATGGGAATCGAGCGGGATCGTCGACGCCTCGGCCGCATTTGGGCCCGGCGCGTTCCTGATCGACGTCCAGGCGCACACGCTCTGGGTGGAGAAGGCACCGGGTGACGACAACAACGGGGACGGTCAGCCCGACTTCACGTACAAGCGTGAAGGCGGACAGCTGGCGCTGATCCGCATCCCGGGCATTTAGCGCGCCAGCCAAGAACGGGGGGCGCCTCTTGGGGCGCCCCCCGGTCGCACCCGGAACAGCTAGACCGGTAAGAGCAGGTCCAGGAAGTGGCGCGGGTCGCGGCGAACGCGGCCCGCGCCCTTCTCGGAGCGCTTGACGAGCTCGAGCTCGCCGGGGTCGGTCAGACGCCGCAGGCGACCCTCGCGGAGCAGCGCTTCGTCCACGGCGCCGAGCTTGCCGGCGAAGGTCGTGTAGACCGGGACGCCGAGAGCGACCGCCTCGCGGTTCATCGTCCCTCCGGCCGAGACGACTAGGTCCGACGCGGCGATGAGGCTCTGGGCGTCGACCGCACGCTCGGGGACGACGACCGAGGGCAGCCTGCGTGCCGCGATCTCGGCCCGCTGCTCCGCAGTACGTCCGAGCACCACCGCCTGGACCGCCTCGTCGCGGCCGAGGCGCTCGAGGAGCGCGGGGAAGAGCGAGCTCGGATTCCGGTGGTAGAGGGCGTAGTCGGCGGGCGGCCGGATTAGGACGAGCACGCGCTCGCGATCGAGGCCGAGTGCGTCGACGAGTGTCGCGTCGGGCTCGAAGTCCGAGAGGTAGTACTCCTCCTTCAGCCCGGGATATTGGCGGAGCTTGGGCGGCCGCACGCCGTAGGGCTCCAGGCGCGCGGGCGGGATCGCCTCCGGGACGAGGACGACGTTCGCGGCGCGGCAGCCCAGCTGATGCTGGATGGTCGCGTACTCGTAGTCGAAGGTCGTCGAACTGGGGATGCGGAGGGCTCTCGCCGCCAGGGTGAGGTGGTGCGATGCGTGCGCGAGCGCGACGTCGAACCGCCGCGGCCGGGCCCAGCGCACGAGAGCGGCGAGGCGTGTGACCATCGTCGCCGACTTCACGAGGCGCGAGCGACCTCCGTGCCGGCCGACCACCTCGGCCTCGAGCCCGTGCATCTGTAGGAGCTCGACGTTCTGGCTGAACTCCCGCGTAGTGATCTCGACCTCGGCCCCGCGCTCTCGCAGCACCTTGACGAGCGGACGGAACACGAGGACGTGCGCCGGCCCGGTGATGTCGATCCAGACCCGCATCGGCTCCGGAGTCTAGGAGGGTTTGGCGAAATGTCGCTCGTCGCCGGGGTGCGATGGTCGTTCCGAGGCAAGGACGCAGGGAGTGCCCGTAGAGCGTGGAGCCGCAGCGGTCCGACGGACAGCCGGGGTTCTGGCCCACCTGCCTCGCCGTGCTCGTCGCCGGCTGGGTCGGCGGCCTCGCCGTCGGCTTCCTCTGGGGGCTCTTCGGGACCTACGGGGCGACCATGGAGCTCATGCGCGGGTTCGGGGCGACGCCCCGGCACGTGAGCCTCATCGAGGTGATCGGCCTGACGCTGATGGCGCCGATCCTCGTTCGGGCCGCGATCGGCGGGCTCGTGCTCCGGCGCGTGCTTCGGTGGGCGACCGGCGCGGAGATCTCGTGGCTTGCGTCGGCACTCGCACTCGCCGCGGGCGGGCTCGTCGGCCAGGGCGGCTGGTACGTGCTCGTGCGCGCAGGTGCGTCCACCTCCTGGCCGACGCTCTCACTCGCCACCATGCTCGCCGGCTTCGCCGTCAGCGTCTGGCTCGTCCGCGCCGTGGTCGCGCATCGCTCGGACGCGGAGCCGTCCCGCGTCGGCTCGGCCGCCCTCGTCCTCGGGCTTCCGCTCGTCGCAGCGCTCGGCGTCTGGCTGTTCCTGTCGGGGTTCTCGCAGGACGATCCTGCGGAGCCGCTGGATCGCGCCGGCTACCAGGCGGCCTCGCTCGAGGCGGAGCAGGTCTTCGCGGCCGGGTACCAGCTCGTCGAGAGCTCGGGACGCACCGGCCCCGGATTCGATGCGACGACGTACGGCGTGCAGGAGAACCTGCGCGACGCAGCGTCCGAGCTCGAGCAGGCCGGTCCGCCCGAGGACGAGCTCGACGACGCGCATTCCGACCTCGCCGCCGGCCTGCGCGCCTTCGCCGACGGCCTCGAGGCGCTCGAGGAGCAGCCGCTGGGTGGCGATCCGGCAGCCGTGCTCCCTTCGCTCGACGGTCTGGAGCAGATCCGCGCCGCCCTACTCGAGCTTCGCAGCGCCGGCTACCGCGTGGACTCGCGCGCCTGGCAGCTCGCCGGTTGACTATCGCAAGACTGCGCTATAGCATAAGTGCGATGAGGCGTGCACTGGTGGTTGGGCTGGCGACGTTGGCTTTCGCCGGCTGCGGCGGATCTGCGAAGGACGAGCAACCGGCGCAGGCCGCCGAGGAGCCCTCGGTGACGGTCTCCCAGCCGCCATCAGGCCGGCCGCTCACGAGACCGGAGTACTTCCAGGCCGTCCGAGCGATCGTCGACGGGCCGGCCGGCGATGCCACGGCGCTCTTCAACGCGCTCGTCGCCGGGGAGCTGACCCCGGAGGAGTGCGCCGAGACCGCCGAGGAATTCGGGCGTGTGCTCGACGACATCGTCGAGCAGGCCGCTGCCCTCGTTCCCCCGGCTCACGTCGCCGAGCTGCACGGGAAGTTCGTCGTCGCGGCCGGATCGGCGGTCGCGGACGCCCAGCGGGTGCTCGGCAGCGTGGAGGCCGGAGAGCTCGCCTGCGGCGAGCCTTTGAACGGGGCGATCTACGGCCTTCCGGCCACGGAGGCCGCGGAGCGCGTGCTCTCGAGGATCGAGGCGAAGGGCTACGTGATCTTCGGGCAGTAACGCGACGCGTATAAGCTTCGCTTATATGGACACGCGTCAGCTGGCGGCGTTCTGCGCCGTCGTCGACCGGAAGAGCTTCTCCCAGGCAGCCGAGCGGCTCGGCGTCACCCAGCCGGCCGTTAGCCTCCAGGTGCGGGCGCTCGAGGAGCGCCTCGGCCGGCAGCTGCTCGACCGCTCCGGGCGCCGGGTCGAGCCGACGGAAGCCGGGCAGCGCCTCTACCGGCGCGCCCAGCGCATCCTCCAGCTCGAAGAGCAGCTGCTCGAGGAGGTCGCAGGTGGTGACGGGCCGCTGTCGGGAACGCTCTCGCTGGGCGCCTCGACCGGGCCGGGTGCGCATCTCGTCCCCCTGCTGCTCTGCGAGTTCCAGCGGGAGCATGCGGACCTGCGCATCGCGCTCTCCATTTGGGACACGCACGCGGTGATCGAGCGCGTGGCGGAGCGCGAGGTCGAGCTCGGCGTGGTCGGGGCCCTGCGGCGAAACCGCTCACTCGTCTTCGAGCCGCTCGCCCGCGACGAGATCGTGCTCGCCGTCCCGCCCGGGCACCCGGCGGCCGGGGGTGAGATCTCCGTGGAGGATTTGCGGTCGGAGACGCTCGTGGTCATGCAGGAAGGCGCCGGTGTTCGGCAGGTCGTCGAGGAGGAGCTGCGCCGGAGCGGCCTGAGGCTCCGCAGCCTCGAGCCGAAGTTGGAGCTCGGCCTTCAGGAGTCGGTCAAGAGCGCGGTGGCGGCCGGCTACGGCGTCACGTTCATCTCCCGCACGGCCATCGAGGGGGAGCTCGCGGCCGGGACGCTCGCGGCGGCACGGGTGGCCGGGATCGAACCCTCGCGACAGCTCTACGTCGTCCGCGCGAAGAGCCGGCCGACGTCACGGGCGGCCGACGCGTTCCTGCGCTTCGCCGGAGAGCGCGCGGCGTGATCGTCCGGTGGGGCCTCGAGAGCTATCCCGGGCTCCTGACTGAGCTCGGGCTCGCAAGGCCCCTGCTCGTCACGACGCGGCGCTGGGACGACCTCGACCTCCCGGCGGCCGAACGCTACGACGGCGTGCGCCAGCACGCCCCGCGCGAAACGGTCGACGCGGCGATCGCCGCCTCACGCGGGGCGGACGGCCTGGTCGCGCTCGGGGGCGGGAGCGCCATCGACACGACGAAGGCGGTGAGCGCAGCGACCGGCCTTCCAGTCGTCTCCATACCGACGACCTACTCGGGCGCCGAGTGGACCCCGGGCTTCGGCGTGCGCGACGAGGAGCGCGGGCTCAAGGTCGGCGGCGGCGGTGCCCGCATCGAGGGCATCGTCTACGAGCCGGAGCTGACGCTCGGGCTTCCCGCCGGCGAGAGCGGAGGCACCGCGCTGAACGCGCTCGCGCACTGTGCCGAGGCGCTGTACGTCGAAGGGCGGAACCCGGACGCCGATCGCGACGCCCTGGCGGGCGCGCGCCTGATCGCCGCCTCGCTCCCAAAGGTTCTGGCCGACGGGAGCCACCGCGGCGCCCGTCGAGAGCTGCTCGAGGGCGCGATGCACGCCGGCGCGGCGCTGGCCGGGGCGGGCCTCGGCCTCGGGCACGCGATGGCGCAGGCGCTCGGCGGCCGCTACGGCATCTCCCACGGTGCCCTCAATGCCGTCTGCCTGCCTCCGGCGCTGCGCTTCAACCAGCCGGTGGCCGCCGCCGAGATCTCCCGCTTCGGCGAGGCGATCGGAGACGCGCACGACGCGCCGGGGAAGGTGGCGGAGCTGGCCCGCCTGGCCGGCTACGAACGCCTGCGGGACCTCGGCGTGCCGGAGCCGGAGCTGCCGGTCGTGGCCGAGGCCGTCGCGGAGCGCGCGGGCGTCAGGGCGAATCCACGCCCCGCGTCACCGGCCGAGATCGCCGACCTGCTGCGAAGCGTCTGGTAGGAATTCGCCATGGCCGACGACTGGCGGATCACCGTGGACTTCGACGACGAGGGCGACGGCACGCAGCTCGTCGAGTGGCTCTCGGCGCGCCGCTTCGCCTCCGAGGAGCGCGATCAGCTCAGTGGGCGGGTTGCAGTCAGCCGTGACGGCGCGCGGGTCTTCCTCTATGCGGACAGCGAGGAGCTCGCCCGCGACGCCGACGGCGTCGTGCGCGCCCTTCTGTCCTCCGAGGAGCTCCCGGCCAGGATCGCCCTCGAGCGCTGGCACCCGGTCGAGCAGGACTGGAAGGACGCGAGCATCCCGCTGCCGCAGACCGACGAGGAGGTTCGCGCCGAGCACGAGCTCCAGCAGCAGCGCGAGGCCGCCGAGTCCCTGGCGAGCGGCGAGGCGGAGTGGGAGGTGCGCATCTCACTCCCGAGCCGCGAGGCGACGGACGAGCTCGCGGACCGGCTCGAGGCGGAGGGGATCCCCGTGACGCGCCGCGCCACATTCCTGCTCGTTGGAGCGGTCAACCAGGACGAGGCGCAGGCGCTCGCCGAGCGCCTGCAAGCGGAGGCTCCGGAGGGCGCCGAGATCCACGTGGAGCCGGGTGGCGCCATGGTCTGGCAGGTGAGCCCGCAGAACCCGTTCGCGGTCTTCGGCGGCCTCGGCGGCTGACAACGTTGCTCGGGTCGGATACCCTGGACCCGTCAGGCACCGCGACGAAAGGAGGATGACCATGGAAGCTGTCCCTACGTCGTCCTCGCGCGGTCCCGACGGCTTCTTCTAGCAGCCGAGCCTCCCGAATCACGCTCGAGACCGCGCGAGACCGCGATCTCAGCCCCTGCGATGCAAAGGAGTCTCAGGTTGTCGTTCGACATGTCTGCGCTCGGGTGGAGCCCGGGCCGAACAGAGGAATTCGAGCTGTATGCAGACGGGCTCGTGCCCGCCCGCGTCGCCGCGCAGCACCGCGGCGGCTACGTCGTCTATGCCGAGAGCGGCGAGCACCGCGCCGAGGTCGCCGGTCGCCTGCGCCACGCGGCCCTGACCACGTCCGACTTCCCCGCGGTCGGGGACTGGGTCGCGCTCGACGCGACGGCCGGCGCCGATGCGGCGCTGATTCACGCCGTGCTTCCGCGGGCGACGTCGTTCTCCCGCAAGGCCGCGGGTGAGGAGGAGACCGAGCAGGTCGTCGCCGCCAACGTCGACGTCGTCCTGCTGGTTAGCGCCTTCGGCGACGATCTCAACGTCCGCCGCATCGAGCGCTACCTGACCGCGGGCTGGGAGAGCGGCGCGCAGCCGGTGATCGTCCTGAACAAGAGCGATCTCTCCGCCGACCTCGCCGGGGACGTCGCCGCGGTCGAGGCGATCGCCTTCGGCGTGCCCGTTCACGTCGTCAGCTGTCTCGACGGCTCCGGTGTCTCCGAGCTGGCCGTCTACGTCGAGGGAGGCCGGACCGTCGCGCTGCTCGGCTCCTCGGGGGTCGGCAAGTCGACCCTCCTCAACCGCCTCCTCGGCTGGGAACGCCAAGAGGTCAGAGACATTCGTGCCGATGGTAGGGGCCGCCACACCACGACGCACCGAGAGCTCGTGCCGCTTCCCGGCGGCGGCCTCGTGCTCGACACTCCCGGCATGCGCGAGCTCGGGCTCTGGGAGGCAGGCACGGGCATGGGCGAGACGTTCGCGGACGTGGCGGAGATCGCCGCCGCCTGCCGCTTCGCCGACTGCGCGCACGCCAGCGAGCCGGGGTGCGCCGTCCGCGCCGCTCTGGCCGACGGAAGCCTCGCGCCGGAGCGGCTCGAGAGCTATCGCAAGCTCCAGCGCGAGCTCCGTCGCCTGAAGCTGAAGACCGATCCGCGGGCCCGCTCGGAGGCGCGCAAGGCGCGTCGCCGTTTCGCACGCTCGCTGAGGAACAGCGCCTACTGATCGATATGGAGCTCGGGCCGACATTCCAGAGCGGTCGCCTGTCCAGAGTTGGCATCCTCCGCCCGCTCAGGATCAGGGACTTCGCCCTGCTCTGGGCGGGCGCCACGGTGTCGCTCGCCGGCGACGGCGTCTACGTCGTCGCGCTCGCCTGGCAGGTCTACGAGCTCTCGAACTCGCCGACGGCGCTGTCGCTCGTCGGCGTCGCCTGGACGCTGCCCGTCGGCCTCTTCGTGCTGCTCGGTGGCGTGATCTCGGACCGGTTCGAGCGCCGCCGGATCATGATCGCCACCGATGTCGTGCGGGCGTTTGCCGCCGCGACCATCGGCGTGCTCTCCCTCACCGGCGCGATTGAGCTCTGGCACCTGATCGTGCTCGCTGCGATCTTCGGCACGGGCGAGGCGTTCTTCGGCCCGGCGTTCATGTCGCTCGTGCCGCAGATCGTCCCTCGCGAACTGCTCCTTCAGGCAAACTCGCTCGACCAGTTCATCCGGCCGCTCGCGTTCATGCTCGTCGGCCCTGCCCTGGGAGGGTGGTTCGTGGCGACGATCGGCCCGGGTCAGGCGTTCATGCTCGACGCGGGCACCTTCCTCGTCTCGGCGGGCACGCTCCTGCTGATCCGCCACCGCAGCGTGGGGAGGGAGGAGTCGGAGCGCGGCGCGTCGATGTTTCGCGACCTGCGGGAGGGGTTCGCCTTTGTCCGCGCGCATGCGTGGCTCTGGGCGACCCTGCTCGCCGCTGCGGTCTTCCTGCTCGCCTACTGGGGCCCCATCGAGGTGCTCGTCCCCTACCGGGTCCGGAACGAGCTGGGCGGGAGCGCCGGGGATTTCGGCCTCGTCCTCGCTTTCGGCGGGGTCGGGTCCATCCTGGCCGCGCTTCTCCTCGGGCAGCGGGGGCTGCCGCGGCGGCACATCACGTTCATGTACGGCGCCTGGACGATCGGGTCACTGGCGCTGGTTGGCTTCGGGCTCGCAACCGCGGTCTGGCAGCTGCAGGCGATCAGCCTCCTGGAGGGGATGTTCTTCACGGCCGGCATGGTCGTGTGGGGCACGCTGGTCCAGTCACTCGTGCCGGGCGACCTGCTCGGGCGCGTGACGAGCCTCGACTGGTTCGTGTCCACCAGCCTCGTGCCGATCTCGTTCGCGCTCACCGGGCCGGTCTCGCATGCGCTCGGCGCCCAGACGACGCTGGTCGCCGCCGGCATCGCGGCGGCCCTGGCGACGATCGCATTCCTCTTCGTCCCAGGAGTGCGCGACACCGAGCGCGACGGCAGCCTTGCCGACGTGAAGGCCCGGGCCTAGGCCGGCGGGCAGGCACCTGGTGCGGACGAGTCGCCGGGGCCGGTGAGGTGCCGGGTCGCCGCTCTGCGCTCACCTGGAGTGCGGCTGCCCGTGAGCATATTAGGAAGACAAATGCGTGAAATTAGGAAAACAGTGGTATAGTCAGACCGTCATGGGCGAGCCCATCTCCGTCGACGTGCTCGTGATCGGAAGCGGCGCCTCGGGGCTCGCCGCCGCGGTCTCGGCCGAACGGGTGGGTGCGCGTGTCGCTGTCGCCGCGAAGCGGTCGCTCCAGTCGTGCAACTCGGCCAAGGCCCAGGGCGGCATCCAGGCGGCCTTCGGCGAGGACGACTCCCCCGAGATCCACTCGGAAGACGTCTGGCGGAGCTCCCACGAGACCGCGAACATGGAGCTCGTCCGCGTCCTCACGTCCGAGGCTCCCGCCACGATTCACTGGCTCGAGGAGCACGGCGTCGAGTTCACGCGTTCTAACGGGTGCTACAGGCTGGCGCGATGCGGCGGCGCCAGCCGGAAGCGGCTCCTCCAGGTCGGCGACCGCACCGGGCTCGCGATCACGAGCGCGCTCCGGGAAGCCGTGGCGAGCACCGCGACGCTCACGCTCCCGAAGGCCGCGTTGACCGAGCTGGAGCCGGCAGAGAACGGCTGGCGGGCGCGCTGCGGCGAGCACGTGGTCGAGGCCGGCGCCGTCGTGCTCGCGGCCGGCGGCCGCTGCTACCGGGAGGCACAGGAGCGCGGCGAGCTCACCACCAACCATCCCGGGGCCACCGGGGAGGTCACCCAGATCGCGCTCGGGCTCGGCGCTGAGGCCAGGGACCTCGACGCGCTCCAGTACCACCCCAACGGCGGGACGTGGCCCGAGAGCACGCAGGGCTACTCGATCCCCGAGACCACGCGCGCCTACGGCGCCGTGCTCCTGAACGCGGAGGGCGAGGAGTTCACGGACTCGCTCGGCCCGCGTGACGAGGTTTCACAGGCGATCTTCGACGAGGTCGAGAAGGGCCTCGGCGTCGATACCGAGGACGGCCGACCCGCCGTCTGGCTCGACACGACACGGATCTCCCCGGAGGACGCCGAGATCTCGCTCCCGTACATGCTCCGTCGCTACCGCGCGGCGGGGGTCGACCCCCTCGCGGCGCCGATCCTCACCTACCCGGTCCTCCACTATCAGAACGGCGGCCTCGTGATCGACGAGCGGGGCGAGACGACGGTCGAGGGCATCTTCGCCTGCGGCGAGATCGCCGGCGGGACGCACGGCCGCAACCGGATGATGGGCAACTCGCTGCTCGAGTGCTGCGTGTTCGGCCGCCGTGCGGGGGCGGCTGCCGCGGAGAAGGCGAGGGCCTGATGGCGATTGCCACCGATCTGCAGAGAGCCGTCGAGGACGCCGCCGCGCACCTGTACGTCTGGGCGCTGAAGGACATCCCGCAGGACCTGCGCGATGCCCTGGCCGAGGCCGCTGGCACCGAGACCTCCGTGCCCGGGCAGCGCGTGCTCCAGACGATCCTCCGCAACGTCGAGGTGGCCGAGGAGGAGCGGAACCTCGTCTGCCAGGACACGGGGATCGCGGTCTACTACTGCCGCGTCGGCGAGCAATTCCCGCTGCACCCGGCCCGGATCTATCAGGCCCTTTACGACGGCACCGAGCGCGCGACGGTGGACCATCCGCTGCGCTCGAACACGGTGCACACGCTCACGCGCGAGAACACCGGCCAGAACGTCGGCCACCGCGTGCCCATAGTCCACTGGGACTTCGTGCGTGACTGGGACGGGCTCGACGTGAAGTGCGTGCCGAAGGGCTCCGGCTCGGAGAACATGAGCTTCCTGAAGATGTGCGTCCCGGCCGACGGCGTCGCCGGGATCAAGCGCTTTGTGCTCGACTCCATCGTCGGCGCGGGCGGGAAGCCGTGCCCGCCCGGGATCGTCGGCGTCGGGATCGGGGGCTCGGCGGACTACGCCATGCACCTCGCCAAGGAGGCCATCGCCCGTCCGGTCGGTACGCGGAACCCGGACCCGCTCGTGGCGCAGCTCGAGGACGAGTTGAAGGAGCTCCTGAACGAGACCGGCATCGGCCCCATGGGCCTCGGCGGGGACGTCACGGTTCTCCAGTGCCACGTCGAGCACGCCGACACGCACATGACCCTCAACCCCGTCGCGGTCAACTACCAGTGCTGGGCTGCCCGCCGCTCGACCGCGCACATCGGGCCCGACGGCGCCGTCGAGTACGACCGGGAGGCCTGATGGCTGAGCACCGCCTCACCTTCCCTGCCACGGAAGAGCAGGTCCGGCAGCTTCGCGCCGGTGACTCCGTGCTCGTCGACGGTCACGTCATCGGCATCCGCGACCGGACGCAGGTGCGCATCTTCGACCAGGGCGTCGAGCCGCCCTTGGACCTCACCGGCGCGTTCCTCCTGCACACCGCCCCCGGCGTGCGCAAGGTAGGGGAGGGCCGCTACGAGAAGGTCAGCATCGGCACGACGACGAGCGCGCGCATGGTTCGCTTCACCGAGCCGCTCGGCCGCGACTACGGCGTGCGGGCGATCTGCGGCAAGGGCGGGCTCCCCGACAAGGCGATCGAGCCGATGCGCCGGCTCGGGATGGTCTACTTCGCGATCGTCGGCGGCGCGGCGGCCCTGGAGACGACCCAGATCGAGGAGATCGAGGAGGTCTACTGGGAGGAGCTCATGCCCGAGTGCCTCTGGAAGTTCCGCGTCAAGGACTTCGGGCCGCTGACGGTCGCCATCGACTCGCACGGCACGTCGCTCTACCACGACGTCCAGGAAGAGGCCAAGAAGCGATTGGAGGATCTCTATGCCCGGCTTTGACGGTTTCCTCGACGTGCCCGCGCGGCCGCCGAAGCCGCGCGTGAAAGGGCTCACACACGTCATCGACAAGGGGCTGAGCCTCCCCGAGATCGAAGGGCTCTTCGACACGGCCGGCGACTTCGTGGACGTCGTCAAGCTCGGCTGGGGCACGTCGTACGTGACCCGCAACTTGGAGAAGAAGATTGCCCTCTACCGCTCCTTCGAGACCCCGGTCGTCTGCGGCGGGACGCTCTTCGAGGCGGCCGTGGCCCGCGGGCGGATCGACGAGTACAGCCGCTGGCTCACCGACAACCGCCTGTCGCACGTCGAGGTGTCCGACGGCACGATCGACCTCCCTCGCGAGCGCAAGCTCGAGCTGATCGCCGACCTGGCGCAGGACTTCGTCGTCCTCTCGGAAGTCGGCTCGAAGGACGCGGAGGTCGTGTACGCCCCCTACCAGTGGGTCGAGTGGATCCGCGACGAGCTCGAGGCGGGCGCCTGGAAGGTGATCACCGAGGGTCGCGAAGGCGGCAATGCCGGGATCTACCGGCCCTCCGGGGACATGCGCACCGGCCTGATCGACGAGATCGTCCACGGGATCGACGTCGCGGACGTCGTCTTCGAGGCGCCGGGCACCCACGCCCAGGCCTGGTTCGTGAAGAGGTTCGGCCCGGACGTCAACATCGGCAACGTCCCTCCGGACGAGGTGATCCCACTCGAGACCCTGCGTCTCGGTCTGCGCTCCGACACGCTGAGGGAGGTGCTGCTCGGTGAGCACGAGCCTGCGACTCTCGCTGACTGAGGAAGAGATCGAGCAGCTCCCCGCCGAGGAGGTCCTCCGCTGGGCCTCCGAGGAGTTCGGCGATCGGCTCTGCCTCTCGTGCTCGTGGCAGAAGCAGTCCTCGGTGCTCGTGCACATGGTCTCCGAGCTCGAGCTCGACGTGGACATCGTCGAGCTCGACACGCATCTGTTCTTCAAGGAGTCCTACGAGACCCGGGAGCGCCTCGTCGAGCGCTACGGCCTGACGCTGATCGTTCCCAACGTGATTACGATCGCCGAGCAGCACAAGCACGAGGGCCCGAACCTCTGGGAGACGAACCCCGACCGCTGCTGCCACATCCGCAAGGTCGAGCCGCTGATCCAGGCGCTGCGGCCCTACGACGCCTGGGTTTCGGGGATTCGCCGCGAGCAGTCCCCCTCACGCGCCGGGGCGAAGAAGGTCGAGCGCTCCGACCGCTACGGCGTCTGGAAGGTCCAGCCACTCGCCGACTGGAGCGAGAAGGACGTCTGGCGCTACATCGTGCAGAACGACATCCCCTACAACCCTCTGCACGACGTAGGCTACCGTTCGATCGGCTGCATTCCGTGCACGCGGCCGACCCGCCCGGACGAGGAAGAGCGCGCAGGCCGCTGGGCCGGCTCTGACAAGCTGGAGTGCGGGATCCACTTGGAGCAGGCCAACGGCTAGAGGAGGAAGATTGAGCGACAACATTTTCGCGCACGAGCACCCCGAGTCCGATCGCGCGCGCGGCGGCGGGTTCACGCTCTGGTTCACGGGGCTCTCGGGCTCGGGCAAGTCCACGATCGCGCACCTGGTGGGGCCGGCGCTGGACGAGCGCGGCCACATCGTCGAGTACCTGGACGGCGACACTGTCCGCACGCACCTGTCGAAGGGCCTCGGGTTCTCGAAGGAGGACCGGGACACGAACATCGAGCGCATCGGCTGGGTTGCCTCGCGGATCACGCGCCACGGCGGCACTGCCATCACCGCGGCGATCTCGCCATACGTCGAGACCCGCCAGAAGGCGCGCGAGATGGTGGAGCAGTTCGGCCCCTTCGTCGAGGTCTTCGTGAAGGCTTCGGTCGACGAGTGCGCCCGCCGCGACGTCAACGGCCTCTACGCCAAGGCCTTCGCCGGCGAGATCAAGGGCTTCACCGGCGTCGACGACCCGTACGAGGAGCCGGAGAGCCCCGAGATCGTCGTCGACACAGAAACGCAGACGCCGGAGGAGAGTGCGCAAGTCGTCCTCCAGCGCCTTGAGGAGCTCGGCCTCGTCGGCGCCGAGGTGCGCGCGTGAGCGCCGTCACGACCGACCAGCTGATCCGGCCGCACGGCGGCGTGCTCGTCGAACGCTTGGGAGAGCGCCCCGACGACTTGGACTCGCTCGAGGCGGTCACGCTCACCTCGCGCGAGCTGTCCGATCTCGACATGCTCGCCTCCGGCGCGCTGTCCCCGCTGACGGGCTTCATGGGCCGGGAGGACTACGAGGGCGTCGTCGAGTTCATGCACCTCGCGAACGGCGTGCCGTGGGCACTGCCCGTCTGCCTCGCCGTCGCCGAAGCTCCCAACGGAGACAGGGTCGCGCTCGCGGACGAGACCGGCCGGCCCCTGGCCGTGCTTGAAGTGGAAGAGGTCTTCCCCTACGACAAGGAGCGCGAGGCCGCGCAGTGCTTCCGCACCACCGACGGCGAGCACCCCGGCGTCGCGCAGCTCTATGCGCAGGCCGACTCGTATCTCGCGGGCCCGGTGACCGTCTTCGAGCGGCTCGAGCCCGGCTTCCGGGAGCTGCACAAGGATCCGGCCGACACCCGCGCGCTCTTCGCCGAGCGCGGCTGGAAGCGCGTCGTCGGCTTCCAGACCCGGAACCCCATCCACCGAGCGCACGAGTACCTGACGAAGTGCGCGCTGGAGACCGTCGACGGGCTCCTGATCCACCCGCTCGTGGGCGCCACGAAGTCGGACGACGTCCCCGTTGAGGTCCGCGTCGAGGCCTACCGCGTCCTCACCGAGGGCTACTACCCGGCCGACCGCGTCGTCGTCTCGGCGTTCCCGGCCGCGATGCGCTATGCCGGCCCGCGCGAGGCGATCTGGCACGCGATCTGTCGCAAGAACTACGGCTGCTCGCACTTCATCGTCGGGCGCGACCACGCTGGCGTCGGGAGCTACTACGGCACCTACGACGCCCAGCTGATCTTCGACGAGTTCGAGCCGCACGAGCTCGACATCGAGCCGATGTTCTTCGAGCACTCGTTCTGGTGCAAGGTGTGCGGCCAGATGGCGACGGCGAAGACCTGTCCGCACGGCGGCGACGACCATGTGTTCCTCTCGGGCACGAAGGTGCGGGAGCTGCTCGCAGCCGGCGAGCTCCCTCCCTCCGAGTTCACGCGCCCCGAGGTGGCCGAGATCCTGATCGAGGCGTATCGGAACGAGTAGCGGCGCGCGCGAAACGGTGGGGACCAGCGACCGGCCGGTCATCGTCCTCGGGTGCCCGCGCTCGGGCACGACGATGCTGCAGGTGATGCTGCACTCCCATCCCCGCCTCGCCATTGCACCCGAGACGCGGTTCATCCTCCCCGCGTACCGGCAGCGGCTCCGTTTCGGGGACCTGGAGGAGCCGACGAACCGGCGCGCCCTGGGGGAGTTCGTGGCCGCCGGCCGCTATTTCGGCAACCTCGGCCTCGACCCCGAAGAGACGGTCGAGCGGATCGTCGGGGGGCCGCCGACGTTCGGGTCGGCGATCGGGATCGTGCTGCGGTCGTACGCCGAGCGCTTCGGCCGCCCGCGCTGGGGGGAGAAGCGGCCGGGATACTACCGCCACATCGACGTCGTCATGCGGCTGTTCCCGGACGCGCAGATCGTCCACATCGTGCGGGATCCCCGCGACTGCGTCGCCTCGCTCAAGCGGGTGCCGTGGTGGAAGCGCACGAGCCACCACTCCGTGCTCGCGTGGGCGAGGGCGATCGACCTCACTGCCGAGGCAGCCCGGAAGTGGCCGATCGTGCAGGTGCAGTACGAGCGCGTCGTCGCGGATCCCGAGCCGGAGCTCCGCAGCCTCTGCCGGGCGCTCGGCGAGGAGTACGACCCGGCGATGGCGGAGCCCGAGCGGTTCGTTACCGCCGTCGTGCCGGACAAGCGCTGGCACCGGAGCACGCGGGAAGGAGCGGCGACGACCGCCCGGATCGGCCGCTGGCGCGGCCACCTCGAGCCCTGGGAGCTGCAGCTCTGCGAGACGGTGCTCGGTCGGCGGATGGAACAGTTCGGCTACGAGCTCACCGGCGCCGGCCGCCCTCCGGCCGCGCACCTGGCGCGGTACGCCTACGTCCGCACGACGCGTGAGGGCTACCGCCGCGTCGAGCGGCTGCAGGACCGGTGGCGGCAGCGCTCCGAGCCGAATCCGGTCGCGGCCCGGCTGACGTCGGCCCAGCTCGTCGCTGCCGGCTCCTAGGAGGCTTTGGCGGAGCGTCGCTCGGCACAGACTACGTTTCGTCAAAGCCTCCTATAGCCGCGCGAGCTGGCGCAGGATCCGCTCGGTGCGGTCGCCGGGCTGCTTCTCCCGCTCGGGCAGCCAGGTCGAGCGCACGTGCTCGATCACGTGGACGCCGTCCGGCGCCTCGACGGGGACGACGTCCCCGGGCGGCTCGCCTCCGTCGGCGAGCGCGCGGAAGACTTCCCACTCGCGCCGCTTGCGCTGCGTCCGCTCGCTGGCGTCGAAATCGGTGGCCGACCAGTGATCGAATTCGTCGGCGTCCAGGAACTTCAGCTCCACGCACGACCAGTCGGGCAGGATGATCCGGGGAAGGCCGGGCGGAAGGATCGGTTGCTCCCACTCCATTGCTTTGACGAACGAGTAACCCGGCCGGTTCGGCCAGGCCCACGGCTCACAGTTCGAGAGGCCGATGTCGAGGAACGCATGCCGATCGTCGGCGACGTAGAGTGGGTAGCGGGGGATCCTGACGACGACCTGCGAGCCCTGGAGCTGCCAGACGAGGTCGCGCAGCGCGCCGACCGCCGTGCCGGCGAGCACCATGTCGCCGTCCCACTTGAGCGCGTAGGCGGTGCGGACATGCGAGAAGGCCCAGTTGTAGAAGTACGCCAGGCTGTGAACCGACTCGGCGGGCGTGCCTAGGTGCTCCTCTCCGCAGCGGGCGACGTCGAACGGATAGTCCCGCACCTCCAGCCGCTCGGCGGCATGCGCGTCGGCCGCCGCCTCCCGGGCGACATCCGCTGTGCCGTCCGTCGAGCCGTTGTCCACGAGCACGACCTGGGCGACCGCGGTCAGCAGGGGCGGCAGCACCCATGGAAGCGCCCGCGCTTCGTTCTTGACCCGCACGACGGCCGTGAAGCCCGGCTCCGGCTTTGCTTCGGCCCAGGCCCAGCGTACGTTGAATTCTCCGAAGCCCTCGAGGTTCGTCAGCACCGGAGACTGCGCGTGGCCTACCCGGCGTGAGGAGGCACCTTCGAGCTGGCGCTCGGCCGAGTTCGCGCGGCGGGCAATCCGGTGCAGCTGGCCGATGCGCGTGTTCTTGTCGATCATGTCCGTGAGCATCGGCATCAGGGGGCGGACGGATTCCTGCCAGCGGGCCGTCTCCGCCTCGTCCTCGAGAGGCTCGACCGGGGCGAAGCCGAAGTGCTCGAAGTCGTCCCGGTAGCGGTCGTGCAGGACCTGCCGGGCGACGTCGTCGTAGGCGCCCGGCGGCAGCGGCAGCGCCATACGGTTCTCCTCATTTCCCGCCGGGAGCTCGACGTCCTCGGAGAGGTGGGCGCGGAGGAGCGCGAGGGTCTCGTCGAGGGCGTTCAGGCGCCCGACGTGGGTGAGCGGCAGCTGCGCGGCCAGCTGCCACTGGACGGCCCAGTGGACGTCCTCGGCCGATCCTCCGGGCAAGGCCGCGACAAAGCGCCGAAAGTCCTCGATCAGGTCGTCGGGCTCGTCGGGGAGGCGTGGGAACCAGGGCTGCTCGCCGAAGGTCGTCAGGAAGCGTGGCTCTCGCAGGAGCAGCTTGGACTGCCACGCCGACCAGAGCCTCGGCGCCGGATGGCGCACGACCGAGAACCGGAACCAGCCGTCCTCGGTGAGGACGCGCTCTCGTTCCTCGCCCGCGTAGTCCCCGAGGCGTTGGCCCTCTCCCCAGAGGTTCATGTCGTGGATGGTCAACGCCGGCGACACCTCGGGCAGCGAGGACTGGGAAAAGGTCTCCGCGGGGATGCCCACGAGGTCGGCGAGGAGCCAGAGGACGGACGTGCAGCCCGCCTTCGGCATCGGCAGGAAGAGGATGCGCTGCTCGGGAAGCACGACCGTCCGGCGCTCGACGTGGTCGGCGAACGGAGGCGCGGGCTCCTGGGACGAGGCTGCCGACGCCTCGGTCTCGGGCGCGTGCGCCGTGTCGATGCTCTCGCTCACGCTCGTCTTCGCCATGGTCGCGGAGAATCAGTGTACGCACGGAGAGTGCTGAAACCGGCGCGGAGGCCTGCCGCGCGGGGACGGCGCTCTGGCTAAGCTTCCCGGCGCTCAGACGCTCGGCTCGCCCGCTTTGCGTGTGTGAGCGCGCCTCTCAGCACGGAGCACATGACGATCGGATCGCCCGAAGAACACGACGTGACACCGGCCGCCGCCCCGGCCCGCTCTGACGCGCCGAGGCGAACGCTGCTCCTGGTGGCGGGCTCGGGCCGGAGCGGAACGAGCCTCTTCACAGGCATTCTCGCCCGTCTGGGTTTTCACGTTCCCCAGCCGGAGGTCGCGGCCGATTCGACGAATCCGCGCGGGTTCTCCGAGTCGAAATGGGTCGTCGACTTCCACACGAGACTGCTCGACCGAGCCGGCGTGCAGGTGGCCGATGCGCGTCCCCGCGCGTGGGCGCTGACGGCGAACGTCGCGCTGGACGAGCCGGTCAAGCAGGAATTGCGCGCATGGCTTGAGGAGCAGTTTCGGCAGTCCGACAGCGTGATCATCAAGGACCCGAGGCTGTCGTGGTTCCTGCCGCTCTGGCGCACCTGCGGCGAGGAGGTCGGCGCAGCGGCCCGCTTCGCCACGGTCATGCGCCATCCGGCCGCGGTCGTCGAGAGCAAACAGCGCTCGTACGGCAACTGGCAGGGCGAGATCGACCGCACCGCAGGCTGGATCAACCAGTCGCTCTTCACGGAGCGCGCGACACGTGACCATCGCCGCTCGGTGGTGCGGTACGACGACCTGCTCGACGACTGGACGAGGACGGTCGCGCGCGTCGGCGACGAGCTCGATCTCGCCGTGGTCCGCGATGCCCCTGCCCAAGCCATCGTCCAGGTGCACGAGTTCGTCGACCGTTCGCTGAGCAGGTCGCGCGCGACCTGGGACGATTTCGAGATTCCCGAGGGCCTGCGCACGCTTGCTGACGACGTCTGGGAGCTCATGTCGGACCTCGCCACGGACGGGCCGGAGGGCGAGCCCGCCGTCGAGCGCTTCGACGCTGCACGCGCCGCCTACGTCGAGCTCTACGAGGACGCGGAGGCGATCGCGCAGTCGTCCATCGTCGCGGCCCGCCGCCGCCCACGCAAGAGCGCCATGCCCCGCGCGGTTCGGCTCGTCCCCAAGCGCTACCGGCGCAAGGTTCCCCGCCGCTGGCGGATCACCGTGGCTCGGGCACTCGATCGCGGCGGCGCCTCCAAGGCCTGAGCGCAGCGGCGCTACCCCGGCCCAGGTGGCACGAAGCACGTCAGCCGCTTCGCCCTGAACGAGCGAACGTAGCCGGCCTCCGCCAGCAGACTGCTCCCGGCGCCGCGTGTGTTCGCGCAGGCGATGTCGACTCCGACCTCCTCGAGCGCCCGCGCGACCTCCGGCGCGGACGGCGGCTCCTCCGGCCAGCCCTCGATGTCTTCGCCGACGTCGGGCTCCAGCGCGGCTTGGAGAAGCAGGCGCTCGTCGGCGTGGGCGGCGGGCTCGTCCTCCAGCGGAAGGACGTAGAACGGCCGCGGCGAGACCGTCGTCACGTCGCTCGACATGACGAGAATCGTCTGGCTGACCTGCACCGGCGCGAGGATGACGTCTCCCGGCTCGGCGTGGTCGACGATCCGGCGTGCCTCGGCGACCTGGATCGGGAACCGCTTCCAGGACGGCTCGTCCTCGAGGGTCCCGTTGCTCCAGACCGGCGTTCCCCAGGCGACGAGCACGCCGCAGAAGAGGAGCGCCGGCAGGGCGCGCAGCACCGGGTGCCGGATGCCTGCCGGCGCCGCCGTCGCGACCACCCCGACGAGTGCGGCGAAGGGGACGACCCAGGCCACGCGCCAGAGGACGCGGCCGATCCCGGTGAGCTCCCAGACAAGCGACGGGACCGGTGGGGCGAAGAGGACGACGACGAGCAGGAGCGTGCCCGCGACCATGAGCGCGCCGCGGCGGCTCCTGATCAGCAGCGGCGGGACCAGTGCCGAGGCGAGCGCGATGAACGCGAACAGGCCGTCGCCGATGACGAACCTGGCGATTTCGTCCGCGACCACGTCCGAGGCGAGGTCCCCTCCGGCCCGGCGCCCGCCCAGGGCGGCCGAGACGACCAGCGCCCCCAGCGGGTACGTGGCGGCCGCGGCGAACCCGAGTGCGGCTGTCTTCGGCGCTCGGAGCGCGAACGGCGCGAGGCAGCCCGCCGCGAGGACGGGGACGAGGAACGAGCCGGTGCTCGTGAGCCCGACTCCGGCGGCGCCGGCCGCGGCCAGGAGGACGAGCTGGCGTCGAGTCGGTCGCTCGACGTACTCGTGCAGGAGGATGAAGAGGAGCGGGACGAGGACGACGAGGAAGACCACCTTCCCCTGCCAGATGCGCCCGATGAAGAGGTTGCCGAGCGTCCGGTGCTCCTGGGCCGCCATGAGGAGGAAGACGAGGGCGGTCGACAGTGCAAGTCCGACCACCCGCACGCGCCAGATGCGGAGAAGCCTCCACAGCGCGAGCACGCCCAGCGCGCTGGCGAGCGGCGGCACGAGGTAGTAGGTGGCGCTCGCGCCGGAGACGCCCCCGAAGCGCGCCACCGTGCCGACCAGCGCCTCGAAGGAGGAGAGCGGTGGATAGAAGACCGCCTCGAAGACCTGGTCGGAGAAGAGGACGTCGCGCAGCGGGAACTCGCCGTGGTCGGCGATCCATGTCGTCAGGCGGACGTACTGCGTGTCGTCGGAGTCGGGCCGGACGAGGTAGAGCGACAGGACGGCGAGACCGACCGCCCAGGCAAGCATGACGAGCGCTCCGGGCCAGACGAGAGGTGTCGGCTCGTCGTCTCCGGACAGATCCAGCCGCAGGCGCCCGTCCACGCGGAGGTAGACCAGGAGCGCGCCGCCGCCCGCCGCTACCAGCAGGAAGGCCCAGACGGCGGCCCACGGAGCCGATGTGAACGCGAACGCGGCGGCGCTCACGGCGACGGCGAGCGCGTACCCGCCGAGGACGAGGGTCAGTCGGCTGCTGGCCCAGGACGGAGCGACAGGCGGCTCCGGTGCGGCCGGAGCCGTCGAGGGGCGGCTCAAGGCGAGCCAGGCGCAGGGAACGGCGGCCGCCACGGTCGCGATGACCGCGCCCGCCGCGCCGACCCCCAGAACGAGGCACGCGTGGTAGACGACCGTCCACGCCCCGAAGGCGAGCACGAGGAAGTCCAGGAAGCTGTCGGAAAGGCGCATGGCCCGGGCCGCCAGCCGCTCGAGCGCCCTCCCGGTGTCCACCGGCGCACTATAGGGATCGGCGCGCGCAGACCAGGCCCCTCTCGGTCCCGACCGGCGCATAGCCTGCCGCGCTCAGGACCTCGCGTGTGTCCGGATCGTCGGCGACGCAGGCCAGGTCGACGTCGACGAGCCCGAGCGCGTCCACGACCTCGCCGGCCTCGGGTGAGCGCCTCGTCCGCGGGACGACGCCCTCGAGGCCATCGTCCGCGAAGGCGCCGAGCAGGATGCGTTCCCTCGAGTGGCCGCCGGGTGTGTCCCGGAGCGCGATCGCGTAGAAGACCCGCGGCGCGACCGTGTACACGTCTCCCGACATCGTCGCGATCGTCTGGCTGGTCTTCGTGGGCGCGAGGACGACGTCGCCGGGCCTGGCCAGAGAGAGGATCCAGTGGGCAGCGGGGACCGTTCCGGGCGGGCGCTTCCACGCGGGCTTCGACGCGAGGTACACCGTGCCCGCAGACCACACCGGCGTTCCCCACGCCACGAACGCCGCGCAGAGGAGGGCCGCTGGAAGCACCTTCAGCACCGGCGAGCGGAAGCGCGCCGCGAGGCCGACGGCGAGCGCGCCGACGAGCGCGACGGTGGGCACGGCCCAGAGCAGCCGCCAGAGCACCCGGCCGAGGCCGGTGACGTCGTACACCGCTCTCAGCATGGGCGGCGCGAAGAGGACGGTGATCAGGAGGGCGGTCGTCGCCGTCATGCGTGCGGCGGTCGCCCGGGGGACGAGCACGGGAGCGACGAGGATCGCCGCGACCGCCACCAGCGCGAGGACGCCCTCGTCGAGCACGAAGTGGAGGAGCACCGGAGGCAGCCCGTACGGGTTCGGCTCCGCCGTGCGACCACCGACGGCCGCCGCCACGATCCCCGCCCCGACCGGGTAGGCAACGGTGGCGGCCAGTGCGACGGCCACCCGCCGCGGCGCCTCCCAGGCGATCGCCGCGAGGCAGCCGGCGGCCACGACGGGAACGAGGAACACGGCCGTGCTGCTGAGGCCGACCCCGGCCGTGCCGGCCGCGGCCAGCAGGACGAGCCCGCGCGTCGTCGGCCGCTCCACGTACTGCTGGAGCAGGACGAAGAGGAGCGGCACCAGCACTGCCGCCAGGGCGACCTTCCCGTGCCAGCTGCGACCGGCGATCGTGTTGCCGAGCCCGCGGTGCTCTGCGGCGTCCAGGAGCAGGAAGACCATCCCGACGGAAAGCGCGACGCCTACCAGGGGCACCTGCCAGGTGCGCAGGAGGCGCCAGACGGCGAGCACGCCGAGCATGGCCACCAGCGGCGCGACGACGTAGTACACGAGATCGGGCGCGGCCAGCCCGGTGGCGCGCGCGACCGTCCCCACCGCCGCCTCGATGGACGAGAGCGGCGGGTAGATGATCGCCGGGAAGACCTCGTCCGAAAAGATCGTGTCGCGGAGCGGGAACGAGCCGTGGTTGGCGATCCACGAGGAGAGATGGACGTAGTACGTGTCGTCCTCGGAGCCCCGCACGAGGAAGAGCGCCACGACGCCGAGCACTCCCGCCCAGACGAGCGCCACCGCGGTGGTGAGCCACGCCTCCCGAGGGCTCTCGCGCGCCGGCTCCGCCGCCGGCCAACCGGTCGGCCGCAGGCTCGTCAGGAGGACGGCGGCCCCGGCTGCCAGCGCCCACAGGAACCAGACCGCGCGCCAAGGGGCGTCGGTGAAGGCGAACAGCGCCGCCGCGGCGATGCCGACGACGACGTTGAGGACGGCGAAGCGGCGGAGCCAGTGGCTTCCGCCGGGGGACGGCGGCGGGCGCAGCTCCGGCGCGGGCTCGCTCCGAGCGGCGAGCAGGCCGCACGGAACGAGGGCGGCCACGCCCACGAGGCCCGCCCAGACGGCGTCGATGCGGAGCACGAGGCAGACGTGGTAGACGACGGTCCACGCCGCGACTCCGAGTACCAGGAAGTCGAGGACCCCGTCGCAGACGCGTGCGATACCGGCCGGCAGCCGCTCAAACGACCTTCCCGCACGCAAGTCCACCATAGTAAGCGACTGGGAACCACTCGGTATGAAGGTGACGAGCACCACGCAGCAGGCACCGAGCGAGCCGCGGCCGGCACCCGAGCCGGCCCTCTCGCCGCGGCAGCGGACGTCTCTGTTCGACTGGGCGGCCGGGGCGATCACGGTCGCCCTCTACCTGGTCGTCCAGCTCGTCTTCCTACAGGGGCCGCACCCGTTCGACCCGTCGTGGTACTTCCGCAATGCCTTCGACTTCCCGGACGTCGAGGCGGACCTCTTCACGCTCCGGATCGGGCTCCTGGCTCCGATCCGGGCCGCGATTTTCGTCTTCGGGCCGTCCGAGGCGGCCTTCTACGCGGTCCCCGTGCTCTCGGGGATGGCTCTCGTCGCGGCCGTCTACGCGACCATGCTCCTTCTCTTCCGGGATCGTGTGCTCGCCGCCGCGGCGGCGCTCGTGACCGGGCTGAACGTCAACTACCTCGTCAACTCGAGCCAGATCTTCCCGGACATCACCGCGACCGCGACGTTCACGGCGGCGTTCCTCTGCCTGCTGCTCGGAGCGTCGCGACCCGGTGAGCCCTCCAAGCGCTGGCTGCCTACAGTCGCGGTCGTCTGCGGCGGCGTTCTCCTCGGCTGGAGCTACCTCGTGCGGGAGTTCAGCCCGATTCTCCTCCCCGCCGTCGTCGCCCTGGTTCTGCTGCTGGGGTATTCCCTGCGCCGGGTTGCCCTGCTCGTGGGCGTCGCCCTGGCCACCGCGTCCCTCGAGCTAGTCTACGGCTGGGCGTACACCGGCGACCCAATCGTCCACGCGCGGCTCCTGCTCGCGCGCGGCAACGGGGAAGTCGTCGAAGGCGGGCTGCGGATGGCGTACATCCAGGACCAGCTCGGCAGCCTCTTCGACACTCTGCTGGTCTTTCCCCGCCTGCTGCTCGCATGGGACACCGGCTGGGTGTTCATCCTGCTCGCCGCGCTGTCGCTCGTCGCGCTCGTCCTCCTTCGCGATCGCCGGCTCTGGCTGCTGGCGGCCTGGTTCCTCAGCTTCCTGGTCGTGATGGCGGTCATCGGGCTCGGGTCGTTCTCCTCGGGCCACTGGGTCCTGAACATCACGAACATCCGCTACTGGTACCCGATCTTCCCGCCCCTTGTGATGGGGGCGTTCGGCGGCCTGTGGCTCCTTCTGCGACGGAGGTTCGACAGCCCGAGAGGCCTGCGCATCGCTCAGCTCGCCGCCGTCGCGCTTGCCGCCGTGGTCCTGCTCCCCGGCTTCCGCGAGTACTCGGGCTGCGACGACCGGGAGGCATGGCGAAACGACCCGGCCACGCGCTGGCACGAGCTCCGTTCGTGGTTCTCGACGCCGGAGGCTGCGCGGATGAGCGTCGTGTGGACCGACAGGTTCACGAGCCGGCTGCTGCCGGCGTACACAGCGACGACCTTCGGCCGAGAGATCTGGGACGGCGAGATCGAAACGCTCGAGTCGCTCGGCGACGTCGCGCCCGCGGCCGGCACGCTGCTTCTGGTGCACAAGGATCGCTGGACGGCCTGGGAAGACGGGCCCGAGGCTCTCGAGGACCTCCGCGACGAGTGGTCTCCGCTCTTCGTCACCAGCGACCAGAGGATGGTCGTCCTCGGAGCGGCGGCGAACGATGCGGTGGCCGACGACGCCTGGTCGGAGCTGTGGACCGGCTTCGTCGCCGCGGCGCCCGGTGGGACCTGCGGGCGCAACCCGTACGACCTCGAGGGCTAGGAGGGTTCGGCTAAATGACGGCTGTGTCGCCGCGCCGCGCTGCTCGCCCCGAGGACTGCGTCCTCGGTCGCGCCCGTAGCAAATAGCTACTGGCGCTCCCTGCGTCCTTGCCTCGGAACGACCATCGCACCCCGGCGACGAGCGACATTCCGCCAAACTCTCCTGGGTCTGGCGGTATCCTCCTCGCCCATGGCCAACCGCGTGCTCGTCGTCGGCTGGGACGGCGCCGACTGGGACATCCTCGACCCGCTGCTCGCCGCCGGCGAGCTTCCCGCCCTCCAGGGGCTGATTGGGCGCGGCTCCCGGGGCGTCTCCCGCTCGTGCCTTCCCTCCCACTCCTGGGCGGCCTGGCCCACGTTCCTGACCGGCCGTGACCCGGGCGGCCACGGTGTATTCGACATCCTCGAGTACCGCCCCGGAGTGACGCGGAGGCTGCCGGTCTCCTACCGCTCGATCCTGGCTCCCACCTGGCCGCAGCGCCTCTCCGACGCCGGCAAGACGACCCTCCTCGTCAACGTCCCGCTCACCTATCCGCCTCCGGAGCTGCGCGGGGTGGTGATCGCCGGAGGCGTCGTTCCTCCGGGGCGCACGTTCAGCCACCCCGCCGAGACAGGGCCGCGCCTCGGGTGGCCGATCAACGGGGGCTCCTGGACGACGTTCAGGAACCGCCCGCTCGAGCTCGTCGCCGACGTCGAGGAGCTCACCCGCAAGCGTGCGGCCGCCATGCGCACGCTCCTCGACGAGGAGCCTTGGGACGCGGCCTGCATCGTCTTTGTGTCGCCCGACCGGATCCAGCACTGCCTGCTCGAGTACGTCCACCCTGGGCACCCGGCCTATGCCGAAGCGTCCGCTTCGCCGGTCGCCGACCGCGTGCGCGACGTATACCGCCTGCTCGACCGGGAGCTCGCCTCGCTGGTGGAGCGAACCGATGAGGACGACCTCGTCGTCCTCATGTCCGATCACGGTCACCAGCCCTGCACGAGGGCGCTCTCGATGAACAAGGTTCTCGAGCACCTCGGCTTCCTCCGCTTCGGCCGCGGGTCGGCCCTCGTGAACCTCCTCTCCTGGGGCCGCGTCCGCTCCCTCGCGCGAGTCGCCTACGACAAGCTCGGCCTGCACGGCCGCGTCGCGGTGCCGACGCCGCCGATCGACTGGGCGAGAACGTCGGCGTACACGAGCGTCGTCTCGACGGGTGAAGGCGTCTCCCTGAACCTCGCCGGGCGGGAGCCGAACGGCACGGTGCAGCTCTCCGACTACGAGCGCGTCCGTGACGAGGTCGCCGCCGCGCTGGCCGAGCTCGAGGATCCCGAGACCGGTGCGCGCCCCATCGGCGGCGTCCGTCGCAAGGAGGAGGTGCTATCGGGCCCGTACCTCGACCGGGCGCCCGACCTGCTGCTGGAGCCGTCACCCCTCTACAGCCTCACCCACGCCCGCCGCTTCGTGGAGCCGGCGGAGTGGCTCTCCGGCGACCACCGGCCCGAGGGGGTCTACGTGCTGGCCGGCCCGGGCGTCGATCCCGGCGAGGGCCAGGAGATCTCGCTTTCCGACTTCGCCGTCCGAATCGTCGAGGCCGTCGGGCTCGAGCCGGACCCGGAGTGGGGTCGCGCCTCGGGCGAGGCCGTCGGCGTCTTCAGCGAGGAGGAGGAGCGCCTCGTCGAGGAGCGCCTCCGCGGCCTCGGCTACCTCGAGTAGTCGGCCTCTACGCGAGTGAGCGACGAACGCACCCTGCTCGCCGGCACGGCGGCGAACGTGATCGGCCTTTGCGCCGGGATCCTGGCCGCCCTGGGGACGCAGATCCTGCTCGGCCGGACGCTCGTTCCGGGCGGCTTCGGCATCGTCACGATCGCCGTCCAGGTCGCGTTCGTGGCCGCGGCGGGAAGCCGCTTCGGCATGGACATGGCCGCGGTCCGGCTGGTGGCGATCGGGCGCGGAGCGGAAGACGTCGCCAACCTGCGCAGCCTCGTCGACCGCTGCGCCCTGATCGCGTCGGGGGCGAGCGTTGTGGTCGCGGGCCTGCTGGCCGCCTCCGCCCCGCTCTTCGGCGACTACGCGCGGGCGATCGCGCTCGCCGCGCTCGGCGTCCCGTTCATCGCCCTGACCAGTGTGTACCTCGGCGCCGCCCGCGGCCTCGCCCAGATGCGCCAGACCCTCTACGTCTTCTGGATCGGGCAGCCGGTGCTCTGGATCGCCCTGGCTGGGGTCGCTGTCGCGGCGGGGGGCGAGACCGACGCCGTCGTCCTCACCTACGACGCCTCGTGGCTCGTGGCTGCGGTGGCCGCGTGGCTCCTCTGGCGGAGCGAGGCCCGGCCCTTCTCGGGCCGGCCGGCGACGCGGGCGGACGTCGTCGCGGCGCTGCGCTACGGCCTGCCGCGGGCTCCGGCGGCGCTCCTCGCCCAAGCCGTCTTCTGGGTGGACGTCTGGGTGCTCGCTGCGTTCGAGACCGGGACGGAGCTCGACGCCTACTCTGCCGCGGCCCGGATATCACAGGTGCTGCTGCTCTTCCTGACCTCGCTCAACCTCGTCTTCTCGCCCTTCGCCGCCGACCTGCACGCGCGCGGTCAGCGTGAGCGGCTCGAGGAGCTCTTCAAGCGCAGCACGCGCTGGGCCGTGGCGGCGACCCTCCCGCTCCTGATCGTGCTCTTCGTGGCAGCGGACGATGTGCTCGCGGCCTTCTCGAGCCGCTTCGAGATCGGGGAGGGCGCGCTCCGCATCCTGCTCGCCGGCCAGGCGGTCAACGTCGCGACCGGCGGTGTCGCCTTCATCCTCATCATGGCCGGCTTTACGGGGCTCGACCTGGTCGACAACGCTCTCGGGGTCGCTCTGCTGCTCGTCCTGGCGCTCGCGCTCACGCCCGGCCTCGGGATGGAAGGCGCGGCGGCGGCGTCGGCGGTCAGCATCGCTGTCCTCAACGTCGTCCGGCTGGTCCAGGTGCGCAAACGTGTCGGCATCCAGCCCTACGAGCGCGCCTACGCTGCACTGCTCGTTCCCGCGGGCGCAGCGGCGCTCGCCGCCGTCGGCGCCCACGCGCTCCTTTCGAGCCGGGCCTGGTGGGTCTCGCTCGCCGCCACCGCGGCCGGTGGGCTCGCCGCCTATGCGGCGCTCCTGCCGCTCGCGCTGCCGGCCGAGGAGCGGGCGGTTGCCCGCAGCACGATGGCAAGGATTGCCGGGGCGCCACCGCGCCGCCTGTAGCCGTTTCCGTCCGGGGCCGGGCGTACCTTCCCCTCACGTTTTTCGGGCCCTGAGACGCCGTGACTCAAGTGCTGCATCACCGCTCGAGGGAGACGCCGCGCGCGCCGCCGCCGCCGCGTGCGCCGGAGCCCGAGGAGCCGGCCGGCGAGTCGACGCGTGCGACGCGTCTCGACTGGCTGGTTGGCGGGCTCACGGTCGGCCTGTACCTGGTCGGACAGCTCGTCCTCCTCGAGGGGCCGCATCCGTTCGACCCGGCCTGGTATTTCCGCGCCGCCGTCGACTTCCCGGACATCTCCGCCGACCTCTTCACCTTGCGGATCGGCCTCGTCGCTCTGGTGCGCCTGGCCGTCCTGGCCTTCGGGCCGTCCGAAGCCGCGCTTTACGCCGTCCCGCTCCTGTCCGGCGTCGTCCTGGTCGCGGCGGTATTCGGGACGATGCTGCTGCTCTTCCGCGACCGCGTGGTGGCGGCGGCCGCGGCGCTCGTGACCGGGCTGAACGTCAACTACCTGGTCAACTCGAGCCACATCTTCCCGGACATCACGGCGACCGCGACCTTCTCGGCCGCTTTCCTGTGTCTTCTGCTCGCGGGTCGCGTCGAGGAAGAGGAGGGCAGGCGCTGGGCCACCACAGCCCTCGTCGCTTCCGCCGGAGTGCTACTCGGCTGGTCGTACCTCGTGCGGGAATTCAGCCCGATCCTCCTGCCGGCCGTCGTAGCACTCGCCGTCCTGCTCCGCTTTCCGCCGCGCCGAACGGCCGTCCTCGCGGGGACGGCGCTTGCCACGATCCTGCTCGAGCCGGTGACCGGGCTCGTCGGCAGGGGCGAGCCCTTCGTCCGCGCGCGGCTCCTCCTCTCCCGCGGCGACCTGGAGATCGATCCCGGCCTCGAGCGCCGCATGAAGCCTGTCCAGGAGCAGCTCGACAACCTGCTCGACACCCTGATCGTCTTCCCGCGGCTCCTGCTCGCGTGGTCGAGCGGGTGGATCTTCCTCGCCCTCGTCGCCCTCTTCGTCGTTGCTCTCGTGCTCCTTCGCGACCGCCGGCTGCTGCTGCTGGGCATCTGGTTCGGAACGTTCTTCGCCGTGATGGCGGTCATCGGCCTCGGCTCGCTCTCGTCGGGCCGCTGGATCCTCAACATCACGAACATCCGCTACTGGTACCCGATCTTCCCGCCGCTCGTGATGGGGGCCTTCGGCGGCCTCTGGCTGCTGGTGCGGAGCAGGCTCGACGGGCCCCTGGGGGCCCGCGTCGCCCAGGCCGGAGCGCTCTCGCTGGCCGCCGTGGTCCTCCTGCCGGGGTTCGCCGAGTTCTCGTCTTGCTCTCGCGCCGAAGCGTGGAGGAACGATCCCGCCGCACGCTGGCACGAGCTCCGCTCCTGGTTCGGAACGCCGGAAGCCGCTCGGTTCGAAACCGTCTGGACCGACCTGCACACGACCAGGCTCCTGCCTGCGTTCACGTCGTCGGCCTTCGGCGACCGCCTATGGGATGGTGACATCGCGTCTCTCGGGCCCTCCCGAAGAGTCCCACCCGGCGAGGAGGCGACGTCCCTGCTGCTCGTCCACAAGGATCGCTGGGGCAGGTCCGCGAAAGCCAGGCGAAGCCTGAGGGGGCTCCGCTCAGAGTGGACGGCCCTCTTCGTCAGCAGCGACAAGCGGATGGTCGTGCTGGCGCACGAATCCTCGGGCGCGGACCGGGCGCCCGGGGTGGGCCACTGGTGGCGCCTTGCCTCCTCGTTCGTTCCCCAGGCGGCGCCGGGAACGTGCGGCCGGAGCCCCTACGCACCGGCGAAGGGCCGGTGACGGCCCTCGGCGTGAGCCCCGGCTGCAGGAGCCAGAACCTGCCTGCTCCGGGGGTGCTTGCTGCTATCGTCGCGCGAATCGCAGTGGTTCCGAAGCGCCGCAGCGGCGCAGCGTGCAAGCAAACGGGAGGTTTGGAATGCGAGTCCTGATTCTCGGCGGCGACGGCTACCTCGGCTGGCCCACGGCCATGCGCTTCTCCGGCCAGGGGCACGAGGTCGGGGTCGTCGACAGCTTTGCGCGCCGCCGCTGGGTCGAGGAGGCCGGCTCGCATTCACTGACGCCGATCACCTCGCTCGACGAGCGGCTGCAGGCATGGGGCGAGGTGTCCGGGAAGGACATCGAGCCGTACGTCGGCGACATCGCGGAAGGGACGTTCATCACGGACGTCGTCCGTGAGTTCGAGCCCGAGGCAATCGTCCACTATGGCGAGCAGCCGAGCGCCCCCTGGTCGATGCGGAGCGTCGACAACGCCGTCGTGACGCAGGCGAACAACGTCATCGGCTCGCTGAAGCTGCTGTGGGCGATGCGCGACTATGCGCCTGACGCGCACCTCATCAAGCTGGGGACGATGGGCGAGTACGGGACACCCAACATCGACATCGAGGAAGGCTTCATCGAGATCGAGCACAAGGGCCGGAAGGACACGCTTCCATTCCCGAAGCTGCCCGGGTCGCTCTACCACCTCTCGAAGGTGCACGACAGCCACAACATCCACTTCGCGTGCCGGATCTGGGGCCTGCGCGCGACAGACCTCAACCAGGGGGTCGTGTACGGGATCGAGACGCCGGAGACGAAGCTCGACGAGCGCCTGATCACGCGCTTCGACTACGACGAGCTCTTCGGCACGGCGCTGAACCGATTTGCCGTGCAGGCGGTCATCGGGCATCCGCTCACCGTCTACGGCAAGGGCGGCCAGACGCGCGGGTTCCTCAACATCGTCGACACGCTCCAGTGCGTCATGTTGACCGCGGAGAACCCGCCGGCGCCCGGCGAGTACCGCGTCTTTAACCAGTTCACCGAGGTGTTCAACGTCGCCGACCTCGCCGAGAAGGTGCGTCACGCCGCCGGTGAGCTCGGCATCGACGTGCAGGTCGACCACGTCTCGAACCCGCGCCTCGAGCTAGAGGAGCACTACTACAACCCGACGCACACGAAGCTGCTCGAGCTCGGCCTCCAGCCGACGCTGCTCTCGGAGACCCTGATCGAGTCGATGCTCGAGGTCATTCGCAAGTACCGGGATCGCGTGCTCGCCGACGTCATCGATCCGGTGACGCTCTGGCGGCCGGAGCCGCTCGGCCAGCCGGCCAACTAGATGGACCTGACGCCGCTTCGCGCCGCCGGGCTCCTCGCGGCTCTCGCGTTCGCGGTCGTCTCCATCTGGGCCTACCGTCGCCGGAAGATCGGCAACGGCGATCTCATCCTCCGCTTCGGCTTCTTCGTCGTCCCGCTCCTCATCGTCTCGCTCGAGCCCGCCATCTTCACGTGGTTCCTCGACCAGCTGTCCTTCGAGGAGGGCGGCGGTGGCCGCATCCTCGGCGCGGCCATCGTGGCCGTCGCCGTCCTCTACGTGCTGGGCTATCTGCTCGCGTCCCGCCAGGAGACGACCCGCCGCGACCTGACGCGGCTGATCGAGAACCTCGCGCTGAACGAGTTCAGGGCGACGGCGGACGTCGACCAGTTCGCGGGAGGGATCGCGGTGGTCATTCCCGCCTACAACGAGGCCGGGAACATCGCGCAGGTCCTCGCGAGCCTCCCCAAGGAGGTGTGCGGGCTCGAGCTGCACTCCATCGTCGTGGACGACGGATCGTCCGATGAGACGATCGAGCGCGCCCGCGAGGCGGGTGCGGCCGCCGTGCACCTGCCGCTCAACCGCGGGCAAGGAGCGGCGCTCCGCACGGGCTACCGGCTCGCGCTGGCCACCGGCGCGCGGCTCGTTGTCACCATGGACGCAGACGGGCAGCATCAGCCGTCGGAGCTGCCGCGCCTGATCGAGCCGATCCTCGACGGCGAGGCCGACGTCGTCAACGGCTCGCGCGTCCTCGGCGCCGCAGACCCGAATTACGCAGCCCGCAAGCTCGGGATCAAGGTCTTCGCCTGGGCTCTCTCGGTCCTGACCGCGAGCCGCGTGACGGACCCGGCCTGCGGCTATCGCGCCGTGCGGACGCAGGCGCTCCGCGACCTCGAGTTCCACCAGGACCAGTTCCACAACTCCGAGTTCATCCTCGAGGCGTCGAAGCGCAAGCTCACGATGATCGAGGTTCCCGTGACGGTGACGAGCCGAATCTCGGGCGCCTCGAAGAAGCCGCCGCACTTCCGCTACGGCCTCGGCTTCGCGAACGCCCTCCTGCGGGCGTGGCTTCGCTAGGAACCGCTGATGGCCACGTTCGTGGCCGAGAACCACTCGTACGTCTTCCGGAGGCCGTCGGCGAGCCCGGTCTCCGGCGCGTAGCCGAGTCGCTCCTGTGCCTTGGAGATCAGGGAGTAGTTGCGCAGGATCTCGCCCGGCCGGGCCGGCTCCTGCCTGATCGCGGGCTCGCGGCCCGTGACCTCGGCGAGCAGCGAGACGAGCGCATTCAGGCTCGTCTCGACGCCGCTAGCGAGCTGGAAGACTTCCCCGCCGATCCCTTCGACCGTGGAGGCGAGGAGAAGGCCGGCGGCGAGGTCCTCGGCGAAGACGAAATCCCGCGTCTGCGTGCCGTCTCCGTAAACGACGAGCTCCCGCCCCGCGAGGATGCGCTTGAGGAAGAGCGGGATCACGTTGCCCTTGTGCGCCGAGCGCGGGCCGTACGCGTTCGAGAAGCGGACGGCGACCGCGTCGAGACCGTAGGCGCCGTGGAATGCCAAGCAGTAGGCCTCGCCGGCGGCCTTGCTCGCACCGTAGGGCGAGAGCGGAGCGACCGGCTTCTCCTCGCTCGCGGGGTAGGCCCCGGCGCCGAGCGGCGCGTTCGACGAGGAGAAGACGAAGCGCCCGGCGCCAACCCGCCGCGCCACCCAGAGCGCGGCGAGCGTGCCGCCGGCGTTGAGGTCGAAGTCGGCGAACGGGTCCTCGACGGACGGGAGCACGCCGGTCCCGGCGGCGAGATGGAAGACGACGTCGTGACCCTCGACAGCGCGCTCGAGGGCGTCGACGTCTCTCACGTCACCCTGCACCAGCTCGGCGCCGGTCCCCTCGAGCAGCTCGGCGCTCCCGGTGGAGAGGTTGTCGTAGACGCGGACCTCGTCGCCGCGCTCGGCCAGCAGCCGTACGAGCGCCGAGCCGATGAAGCCGGCGCCTCCGGTGACGAGGACCCTCCGCACTGGCGCCGGAGTGTACCGGCCGGTGCCTCGCGGCCCGGCACTTCGCTGTGCTGAGAACCCGTTTCGAAATGACGGCTCCCCGCCGGGGTGTGCTGGCCGAGTGCGAGGCAAGGACGCAGGGCGCGCTCGTAGCCGGAGGCTACGGGCGCAACCGAGGACGCAGCATCGCGCCGGCCAGTGCGCTCCGGCGGGACAGGGCTTCGTTGTGAAACGGGTTCTGAGGAACCAGGTGACGAAGCCGTCCCGCTGGCTCGAGGACGCGATCGTCGTGGTCGTCGCGTTCGCAGCCACGCTCCAGGCCGAGTGGACGATCGTCTCGCAGCCGCGTGTCTACCAGACCGACGCGATGATCCACGAGTTCTGGATGCGAAGGTTCCAGGACTCGGGGCTCTTCGGCGACGCGTTGACGACCTCCCTCCTCGACACCGGCTACAGCCCGCCCGCGTTCCGCTCGCTCTTCTGGCTCGCGAGCCACGTCGTCGACCCGGTGTTCTTCGGCGAGCTCCTCCCGCTCGTCCTCCAGCCCTTGTCCGTCTGGCTGGTCTTCAGGATCGTCCGCGCCCAGACGGAGTGGCGGCCCGCCGCCTGGATCGCGGGCGCGCTCTTCCTCGTCCCCTGGGACGTCCTCCGCTTCAGCGGCGGCCACCCGCGCGCTTTCGCCCAGCCGATCATCCTCCTGACGGTGATGCTGCTTCTCTCGCGGCGCAACCTCGCCGCGGCGCTCGTGCCGGCGGTGGGCCTCCTCTTCTACCCGCCGGCCGGGCTCACCGCGCTGGGGGTAGTCGTCCTCGCGTCACTCGATCCGCGGCGGCGCCCCTTCGTCAGCCTCAGCTCGGCCCGGTGGGCCGGTCTCGGCGTCCTCTGCATGGGCGGGGCTTTGCTGCTTACGCGGCTGACCACCGCGTCCCAGGAGGTGATCTCGGCTGCCGACGCGCACGACTTCCCCGAGTTCGGGGAGAGCGGCCAGATGCACTTCTTCGTCTCCTCGACGCTCGACTACTTGCGCCAGAACTACAGCGGCTTCTTCCTCCAGGACTCGGGCTCGATCCTCGCGGTCGCGGCCCTGCTCCTGCTGCTCGTCCGTCCGCGGAACGCGCGGCTCCTGCGCTGGGAGGTCTGGTGCATGGCGATCGCCGCGCTCGTGCTCTTCGCCGTCGCGCACGCTGTCAAATTCCAGCTCTACTTGCCGCACCGCTACACGTATCCGCTCCTGCCCTTCTTCTGCATCGCCGTCGGCGTCCTGCTGCGCCCGACCTTCGAGGCGCTCGCCCGGCACAGGGGCCTCGTGCTCGTGGCAGCTCCGTTGTTCGGCGTGGTTGCGACGGCCCTGGCCCTGGTCGCGTTCCCCCTTGGGCCGCGCCTGTCCCTCTCGGAGCTCGGCTCCTGGCTCGTGGACGCGGCGCCGATCCTCGCCCTCGGCCTCGCCGTCGGGCTCGTGCTGGTGTACGTCCTCCAGCGCTGGACCGCGGCGGCGGTGACTCTCGGTGCCGCGACGGCGCTGGTCGCGGGAAGCGTGCTGGTGGCCTCCGTCGGGTACGCAGACGGCGGGCGGGGAACCGGCGCGACCACGTGCGACCAGCCTCGCCTGTACCGGTTCCTCCGCAAGCTCCCCGAGGACGCCGTCGTCGCAGCCGATCCGTTCGTCTCGAACTGCATCCCGCTTGCGACTCGTCGGGCGGTTGTGATCTCGCGGAAGCTGTACCAACCGTGGGCGCTCGACTTCTTCGAGTCCATCCGTGAGCGTATGTTCCTGACCGTGCAGGCGTTCTACGGCCCTTCCGTCGATGCCGTGCTCCAGCTCAGGGAGCGCTACGGCGCCGACTATCTCGTCGTGCGAACGCGCGGCGAGGAGGCGGAGTGGTTGAACATGGAGCCCTTCACGGGCGAGGTGGAGCGGCTCCGCAGCACGGTCCCTGTGCCCGCCGTCGAGCGGCTGCCGGAGCGGTGCCTGGCCCTGGGCGGGCGCGAGTTCGAGGTCTACGATCTCGCCTGCGTCGCCGCCGAGGAGGGGTCGAGGTGAGCGAGGGTCGCCCGGGCCGGCGCGCTCGGTGGGCCTCCCTGGCGCTCGCAGCCGCGTTCACGCTCGGCTTCGGATACCTCGCCGTCCGGGGCGTCGAGCTCGCCGAGCTCTCCCGCTCCCTGGACGACAGCAACTACTGGTACCTGCTGCCCGCCTTCGCGCTGCTCGCCTTCGGGTTCTTCGTACGAGTGCTCCGCTGGCGGTACATGTTCTCGCCGGAGACGCGCCCGGGCATCTGGCCGACGACCGAGACACTCATCCTCGGCCAGTTCCTGAACAGCGTCCTCCCCTTCCGGGCTGGAGACGCCGCCCGCATCGTCGCCCTGCGCTCGTTCGGAGGCCCGTCGCGGGTGGAGACGGCCGGGACAGTCGTCCTCGAGCGCGTCTTCGACGTCCTCGCCCTGCTCCTGCTCCTCTTCGTCATGGTCCCGTGGCTCCCCGAGGTGACCTGGATCCGCGCCGCGGGCACCCTGGCGATCGTTCTCTCGGTTGCGGTCGCTGCCGCGATCGTCGTCCTGCGCGTCTACGGGGAACGGGCCGTCCGTGTCCTCCTGGCGCCGTTTGCCCACCTGCCCTTCCTCTCGTCGCGGCGGGTCGAGGCCGCGGTCCGCAACCTCACGCAGGGCGTGATCGTGCTCCGCAGCACGCGCCTCGGTCTGCTGGCGTTCTTCCTGACGATCGTCTCCTGGATCGTGCTCGGGATGTCCTTCTGGCTCCTGACGCTGGGCTTCGACTTCGGCCTCTCGCCGACGGCCGGGCTCCTGATCGTGATCGCGACCGGGCTGTCCCACGTTCTGCCCTCGGCGCCGGCGGGGGTCGGTGTCTTCGAGGCGGCGGCGATGGTCGCGCTGGCCGCCTATGGCGTCGAACAGGCGCCGGCGCTCTCGTATGCGCTCGTCGCCCACGCGCTGAACGTGCTGCCGTTCGTCCTGGCGGGGTTACTCGTTGTGATTCTGAGGCGGCGCGCCCTTGCTCCCGCCCTGGGCCGTGAGGGCCTCGCTCCCAACGGCACCAATCCCGCGCCGCCGGGAGCGGGGCCCGGGCTGCCTGGGGACCGCGGTCGGCCGGGCGACGACCAGGACGACGTCGCCGAGCCAGCCGACGGGAACCTTGAAGTCGACGAGGTGCGTCAGCCGCGCTGACGCCTGTCCGACCGGGCCGAGGCTCGACCGCATCCGGTTGGCGACGTAGGAGAGGTGGAAGGAGCGCGGGACGAGCGCCCACTCGACCATCCGGAAGCCGGCCTTTGAGAGGAGCGCGTCCAAGGTCGAGGGCGTGAAGTAGTGGAGGTGGGGCCGGATGAACCAGGGCCATTTCTCGCGTCGAACCCGGGCGTGGAGCCCGTCGAGGTTGACCGTCGAGAGCGTGAGGAGGCCCTCGTCGTCGAGCAGCGGCCGGAGCTGCCGCAAGGACTCGAGCGGGTCGATGAAGTGCTCGAGCACGTCGAGGAGGACGATCGCGTGAGCGCTACCCGGCGGGTCGTCGAGCTGCTCGAGGGGCTTCTGCAGGAGCTCGACCCCGAAGCGCTCGCGACCCGTCTCCACAGCCCACTTCGACGGCTCGATGCCCCTGGTGCGCCAACCCGCGGTGCGGGCCGCGTCTAGGAAGAGGCCGACGTTGGAGCCGATCTCGAGCAGGCGGTCGCCGCGGACGGGGTAGCCGCCCATGACGCCGAGGACCCAGTCGAAGAGCTCGCGCCTGCCTTCTTCCTCGCCCAGGTACGTCTCGTCCACGACGTCGGCATAGCGGCCCAGGATCTCCTCCCCCGCCAGGGTAGGCCGGGAGCTCACCATCCCGCAGCGCGGGCACTCGAGAATGTCGTCGTGCTGCGACAGCGTCCCGCTCGTGCAGCTGAACTCCTCCGCCGGGGCGTCGCCGACGGCGTTGGCGGGGTAGAGCAGGACCAGCTCGTCCCAGCCGCAGCCGACGCAGCGCTGCGCGACCGTGGGACCGCTCGCCCGCGGCGCCTCGCGCCGTTCGGCGTGGGCCAGCGGAGAGCGGCGGCCGCGGCGGCCGCGAGCAGCCGCCTGGCGCGCGCAGTAGGCGAGCGTGTGCCCGACGTACTTCAGCGAGCGCGGTATGTCGATCGACGACGACTCCTCCGCATAGCGGGTGGGAATCGGGACCTCGACGACGCGCTGCCCGCTCGTCACCGCGTCGACGAGGAGCTGCGAGTCGAAGCTGAAGTCGTCCGTGTAGCGCAGGAAGGGGAGGGAGAGCAGGCAGTCGCGCGTATACGCGCGGAGGCCGCTGTGCATGTCGGTGAAGCGCGAGCCGAGCATCAGGTTCTCGAGCGTGGTCGTGATGCGGTTCCCGACGAAGCGATAGAGGGGCATGCCGCCGCCGCGCGGATCCCCGAGGCCCGCGAAGCGCGATCCGAAGGTCATGTCCGCATGGCCGGCCAGGATCGGCGCGATCAGAAGCGGAACGGTCTTCGGGTCGTACTGGTAGTCCGGATGGAGCAGGACGACGACGTCCGCGCCCTCCTCCAGCGCCCGCGAGTAGCACGTCTTCTGGTTGCCGCCGTACCCGCGGTTCTCCGGGTGCACGAAGACGGTGATTCCGAGCTCGCGCGCCAGCTCGACGGTGTTGTCGGGGCTCGCGTCGTCGACGAGGATGATCGCGTCCGAGATGCCGGGCGGGATGTCCGCGACGGTCCTCTCGAGCGTCCCCGCCGCGCGGTAGGCGGGCATGGCGATGACGATCTTGGGCACGAGGGGGACACGATAACTAGGCCTCTTCAGGCCTGCGAGCGGTCGCGGCCTGAGTCACGTGCGGATCCCAGCAGGCGACCTAGGAATCTGCGTGGGAATGGGTAGGCGGGGCCCGTTGGGAAGTTGTTGAATGCCCGGGCTCTACGGAGAGCACCCCGTACTTTCGACCGTGGGCCACGATCCACCTCGGCAGTGACGCGTACCGGTGGCCTACCTTCAACCTCGGCGGAGAAGTCCGACCTGACGGCTACCCGACCGACCTGATCGCTGGTCGAGCCGCGTTCCCTGCGCAAGGCTGAGGCGCCCGCTCGCTACTCGATGCCTTCTTGGAGGCGGCCCGTGCGATCGCTTGTCGTCCCGTCCGCGTGGATGGTCATCGTTCCGATGACCTCCGGCGTGCCGGCGAGCGGTTGGCGTGGTAGCCGCTCTTTGCACCCAGTGGCCCAGATTGTTTCGTCGCCCACCTGCGAACCGCGTGAGGCCTTGAGCGTGAGCTGGAGGTGGTCTTTGTACTCGTCAATGACAAGCCAGGACGCTCGAAGGTAGCGCCCGCCGTGGACGACCTGTACCGGCGTCATTCCTTCCCGCGTGTGCGCCGTGTCGTTGTGGAACTCGGCGGCGAGAAAGAGGTCGACGCCCATGGACGCGAATCGGCGCCAGACCTCGTCGCCGTTCCTAAGTAGGAGGCCGGATGTCCCACTTCCGCGGTTCGGGCCGATGGCTGGAATTTCCGATTGGACAAGGAACCACCTGACGCCCTTGCTTCGCCAGTCGGCGATCTTGTCCCGTGCCCAGTCCAGGTCGGAGCCGCTGATCCAGGCGACGATGCCCCTCGGGGTCTTCATGATCGGATCAAGGGTGATGATCCCGACGCGACCTCGTCGACTTGCGTAGCGGCTAGGGCCGTAATGGCGGTGCCAAACACGGTTCCAATACCTATGCGCCCAATACGCGAACCTTCCCGGAAGGACGATTTTGCTCCGGTTGATATCACCGATCTCGTGGTCCCCCATCGCAAAGAGGACGTCGCGGTCGCGCCAAAATCCCCTGATCCCCGAGTAGTAGATGTTCCCGGCCAGCATGAGCGCCCGTACCCGTTCTGCCCATGTCCCCACCGGGCCGAAAACGCCCCCACCGTCACAATCTCGGCCCCAGCGGCCCGCTACTTGGTCCCCTTGGTGAAGCACGACATCGGCCCCGCTCGTAATGTCGGCGATCTCCGTCCGCAGAAACTCCACCCAGAATGGGTTCAGCCCGGTGGACATGCCCGGGCGCCAGTACGGGGAACGACGGAGGTTCGCCACGTCGCCATGCGGCACGCCCGACGTCGACACGATCCGCTGACGAAGCACCTGGGCAGACGCACTACCAGCCGCCACCAGAAACACTGCGGTGGCTAGGAGGATGACGAGGAGGCGTGCGAGACCATCAACTGTAGTGAGCGATGCAACCTGGTTGCGCATGATGCGATTTCCCGCACCGCGTCCGTTTACGGTTGCTACGGAAGCGGGCTCGTAGGGCGTGTCGTCTCGACGTAGGTTCGGGCGACGTAGCCGTCAGCTCTCCGTGTCATTTGTGCGCCCGGCACGCGTCAGTAGCGAGACCGCGATCCCGAATATGTGCCAGCGGGCCGTGCAAGGGGAGGCACGCTCAGAGGTTCCTCGGAGCACTCTCAGTGGTCTGGCGCGGCTCGATGCGCGTCCGGCAGAGCTTCGCGTTTCCTCCCTTCGGCGTCGGGTTCAGATTCGGACTGCGACCCATCGGTGACCGACCGCGACGACTCCGCGGCATCCCAGCCGAAGTCTGTGCCGAGTAAGCATGCGAGGCGGGCGTTCGGCTCCGCGAACTGCGCTTCGAGCCGGGCGCGGAGCTCCGGGTCGATCGGCGCGTAGGCGGCGGTGTTCCGAGGCTCGTAGTCGCGCACCTGCCACGGCCGCAGGCCCAGGAACTCGAAGACCTGCGCGTACACGTCGTCCGGTCGGGCGAGGAAATCCTCCGAGCGCAGGACGAGGAGCTGCTCACGCGGGAAGTGCTCGAGCCAGCGTTCGAGCTGGTCGGCGTAGAGGCCCCGACCCACATACGCGCGGTGGCGGTGGTGCTGGTGCCTGCGATGGCCGTTCTCCCCGAACACCGGCCGATTCTCCAGGAGCGCCTCCTCGACGCCGGCGAGGCGCTTCGGCTCGGCCTCGAGCGCCTCCTCGAAGGAGAGCTTCTCGCGGCCGGTCCTGGCCATGAGCTGGTAGTGGGAGTAGGCCCGCTCCACGGGATTGCGGAGCAGGGCGATGAGGCGCACATCGGGGAGCGTCTCGGCGACGCGCTCCGGGACGGCGGGGTGGAACATGTAGTACGGCGTTCCTTCGCCGGGCACGAGATCGCGGCCCAGGCGGCGGGTTACCTGCTGTCGCGCCTCGAGGGGGAAGAACTTCTGGTACCAGTCGACGCCGCGCCAGTAGTTCTCGTCGAAGAAGTGGAGCTCCTTGCTCCAGTAGACAGAGGCATCTGCATACCTCGGTCCCGTGACGTCGGGGTGCCGGCGGAGGTAGGTGTAGAGCGTCGTCGTGCCGGCCCGCTGGGCGCCGATGATCAGGAACGCCGGGAGGAGGCGGGACCGCCTGGTCGCGTGCCGGAAGCGCCGGCGCACCGGCCGCGTTGGCGCCTTGATGACCTCGGGCAGGTGCGACAGCCGGGCGTTCACAGTGGTACGGCGCCGGGAGCTCGGGGAAGTCTCAGACGTCTTCATCGGCGACGTCGCTCTCGCGAACGTCGAGAAACTCCTTGTAAGCCTCGATGACGGTTTTCGGGTCGCCTCGCATGGCGATCTCGCCCTTGTGCATCCATAGCACCTCGTCGCTCAGCTCTCGGATGCCCTTGAGCGCGTGGCTGACGATCAGGATCGTCCTCGCCTCCGCGCAGAGCGCGCGCATCTTGTCGAAGGATTTCTGCTTGAAGCGCGCATCGCCGACGGAGAGCGCCTCGTCGATGAGGAGGATGTCGGGATCCATGTTCACGGCCACGGAGAACGCGAGCCGACCGTACATGCCCGAGGAGTACGTGCGCATCGGCATGTCGATGAAGTCGCCCAGCTCTGCGAACTCGGCGATCTCGTCGTACTTCGCGGCGAGCTGCTCGCGCGTCAGCCCAGCGGCGAGGCCGCCGAGGATGACGTTGTCGCGTCCCGTGAGGCCGCCCTTGAAGCCGACTCCGAGCGCGAGCAGCGTGCTGACACGCCCGTGCACCTCGATGCGGCCACTCGTGGGGGGCAGGATCCCAGCGATCGTCCGCAGGAGCGTCGACTTCCCGGCGCCGTTGACGCCGATGATCCCGAGCACTCTGCCGTGCGGCACCTCGAAGGAGACGTCGCGGACGGCCTCGATCGTGCGGACGATGCGCTTCCGCCGGCCGAGCCGGACGAGCGTCCGCTTAAGCGTCGGCTTCTTCTCGATCGTCGTCCGGTAGGTCAGCTCGAGGTTCTCGACCTGCACGGCCCAATCCGTGGCCGGCGCGAAGGGCGCCGCCAGCTCGGCGACGGAGTCCCTAGAGACGGACAGCGAACTCACGCTCCCTCGAGATGAAGAACAGGCCGCCGGCGACGAACGCCCCGACTGCCCAGCCGAGGCCGGCGAGGAGAAGCGCTGGCCGAGGCTCGCGACCGAAGTTGACTGCATCGCCCAGCGACGTGAGCAGCGGGTACATCGGGTTCACGAGCAGGACGGGCTTGAACTTCTCCGGTACCTGGGCCGCGTAGTAAAGGATGGGCGACGAGTAGAGCCAGATCCGCAGGGCGTAGGGGAGGAAGTTCGAGAGGTCGCGGAAGTACACCTGTACGGCCGCGACGAGCATCGACATCCCAGCCGCGAAGATGACGAGCATGGCGACGATCGGGACGGCCCACAGGATCTCCGGCGTTACCGGCAGCTCCGCCACCCCGTGGACGACGGCGTAGACGATGAGCGTCGGGAGGAAGAGCATGAAGGCCGTCAGCACCGACGAGAGCGGCAGGAGCGTTCGGGGGAAGGCCGTGTTGAGGATCAGGCGGCCGCCGCCGACGACAGAGCGGGCTCCCTGGCGGATGGACGTGCTGACGAGGCGGAACGCGAACAGGGCCAGCAGCAGGTGCGCTAGGAAGTCCATGCCGCGGTTTCCGCGGCCGATGATCTCGACCAGCGCGAAGTAGACGAGCCCCAGAAGCAGCGGGTTGAGGATCAGCCAGAGCTGGCCGAGAGCGGTGTTGTAGTGGGCCGCGCGCAGGTTCGTGCGCGCCAGCTCAAGTGCGAACTCCCGCCGCAGCCAGAGCTGCTTGAGGTACGCGCCGATCGGCGGCAGCCCGATGCGATGCGGCTCATAGACGTGGACCTCGCCCGCGAACTCGCTGCGGTCGGCTCTTTCGGCGTACGTGGTCACCCGATGGAGATTAGTCGCTCGACCGGGCCGGTCACGCAGTGGTCGCGTCCGCCGGGTCCGGCAGGAGCGAAGCTGACAGGCCGAGCTCACTCGCGGCCTCGACGGGCGCGTCGCCGGTGAGGAGGGCGACAAACGTCTCGAGGTCGCGGAACGCGGCGTCCCGGAGCGCGATCCGGGCCGCCTCGTCGGCTTGCGCGTCGTCGCTCGTCCAGAAGCTGGCGTGGCGACTGCCCGCCCCGTGGTGGTAGACGAGGTCGCCGTAGACGCCGGCGAGCAGGAAATGCAGGTTCCGTGCGTTGCTGCGGCGGAGCCTGCTGATGCGGCCGCCGTCAGCGAGCACTGCGGCGGTGATGTTCTGGCCGACGTCTTGCCCGTCTTCCCGCGCGAAGTTGATGCCGAGCTCGACGAGGGTCTCGCGCCTGGCGGCCAGGCAGCTGGGATGCACGTAGGGGCGGATCTCGGGAGCCATCTCGTCTCGCCACACGCCGACGAGCGACGCGCCGTCCCGCAGGCGCCCCAGCACGTTCTCGAGCCACCCGTCGCGGATTGGAAAGGAGTCGGTGTCGAGCGTGACGACGTACTCGGTCTCCGCGGGCACCTGCTTCAGCAGCCGGTCGAGCGCGCGGCCGTGCCTGACGTCCTTGCCGCTCTTGCTCTCGCTGAAGACCCGCGCGCGCGGGCTTGCCGCGATCAGCTCGAGCTGCTCGGGGAAGCACGAGTTGTCCCAGACCAGGAGGTCGTACGAGCGCGCCCGCGTGTGCCGCTCGAGCTGCTCGAGGAGGATCCGGATCCAGGGAAAGCGGCGAGCCTCGTCGACATCGAAGGCGCTGACGCTGTGGCGGTCGAAGCCGTTCACGACGAGGATCGCCGTCCGCGCCGGGCCCGAAGTCCCGCCCCTGCGGTCGCCGATTCGCTCCCGCACGCGGAGAGCAGCGCGCCCGAGCGCGGCTCGACCCTCCGTCAGATCCCGCACGAAACCATCATAACTGCGATGATCGCGACCCTCGATGGACGCTGTCGTGACTCGACACGAGTTCCTCGGTGAGGTTCACCGGGAGTACGCGCCTCGGTCGTACCTCGAGATCGGAGTCGACAACGGGCGCAGCCTCACCCTCTCGCGGACTCCAACGGTCGCGGTCGATCCGGGCTTCCAGCTCTCGTGGGAGGTCAACTGCGACCTCCAGCTGGTGCGGGCGACGAGCGACGACTTCTTTGCGCGCGAAGAGGGGCTCGCGCACCTCCCCGCCGAGCTGGTCGACCTCGCCTTCATCGACGGGCTCCACCTGTTCGAGCACGTCCTCCGCGATTTCGCCAACGTCGAACGCCATTCGCACTGGGCGAGCGTGATCCTGATAGACGACGTGCTGCCGCGGAACGTCGGGGAGGCCTCGCGCGAGCGGGGGAACAGGAAGGCCTGGGCGGGCGACGTCTACAGCCTCACGGACGCGCTCACGCGCTACCGTCCCGACCTGCTCGTCCTCCCGCTCGACACCGAGCCCACGGGAATGCTGCTGGTGCTCGGCGCCGACCCCGAGAGCACGGTGCTCCACGAACGGCACCACGAGCTCGTGGCCGAGTTCGTCCATCCCGATCCGCAGCAGGTGCCGAAGGCCGTACTGCGCCGAGAGCTCGCCTTCGATCCGGCGTCGATCTCGCCGGAGCTCTGGAGCAGACTGCGGGACGCGCGTGACTCCGGTCAGACGCGGGAGGAGGGCTGGGAAGCCGTGCGGCGCGCGTTCGTGGACGCCGCCAAGCCTTCTTCGGGGCGAGAGTTGCTGCCGCCTCCGCCCGAACTGCCGGCGCGCCGAAACGGCAGGCGCAAAGGCTCGGGCGGGCCGCGCTCGGGTGCGAAGCCCCGATCGTTGCGCGCGCGCGCGACGAGGAGGCTCCGGCGTGCGGTGCGGCGCCTGCAAGAGGACTCGCCGTTCGCCGTCCCCGTCCCCCGGCGCCCTACAGGGTCGGCGCAAGCGTCCATGTTCTTCGACAAGCACCCCCGCTTCTACGAGACCAGCAGGACCGCCGCGCACCGAGGGCGCTTGAACTTGCGGTACGAGGCGATCTTCGCCGAGAACCGCGACATCTTCGAGGGCGCCCACGTCATCGACATCGCGAGCCACGACGGTCGCTGGTCGTTTGCGGCGCTTCAGACCGGGGCAGCCGAGGTGTTTGGGATTGAGGCTCGGGACGACCTAGTTGACGCGGCCCGCGAGAACCTCGCCTACTACGGCGTCGATGCGAGCAGGTACCGGATCGTCGCCGGCGACGTCTTCGACGTCCTCGGCCGTGAGCAGGGCCCAGTCGACGTCGTTCTGTGCCTCGGTTTTCTCTACCACACGCTCCGCTACCCCGAGCTGATGTGCAGGTTTCGCGATCTTGCCCCGCGGCACTTGATCATCGATACCTTCCTCGCCGCGGGAAGGACGGCGAAGCCGGCGGTCCATCTCTTCACGGAGCGAACGAAGCGCGAGTCGAACGCGGTTGTCGACCCCTTCTCGCACGGCAATCGAACGCTCGTGGGCTGGCCGTCGCTCACCGGCCTCGAAGCCCTCGTGGAGGCGTACGGCTTCGCTGTCGAGCGCTATTCGGACTGGGGCTCGCTTGTCCGCGACAACCCCGACCTGGGCAACGTCACCGATTACGCAGAGGGTCGCCGCATCACCGCCCGCTGCGTGTTGGTGGACTAGCCTAGGCGCCGCGCAAGCGGTCCGAAGCGAGGATGGAGATCAGATGGCCGACCACGGCGACCGCGCCTGCCGCGAGGAGGGCGACGAGGAGGACGCGGCTTCCGTCGAGGCTGTCGGTGGCCGCATCGATAATCGCCGCCGCGAGGATGAGGAGCGACGCCTCGATCGCGTAGAACGGGCGGAGGAACGGCAGCAGCCTCGCCCCCTTGCGGAGCGTAAGCCCGCGCCCCTTCGGCCGCGACGCCCGGTTGCCCCAGATTCCTTCGCCGACCGGCAGCCCGGCCTTGGCCCGCGTGACGATGACGAGGTTCGACTCCGCCTTCAGCAGCAGGACGAGCACGGCTAGCGCAAGCCCGAGCGCCGTCCACCCTCCGATCGAGTCCCAGCCGCCGTCCGCCCTTACGCCGAGCCCGATCGGCAGTGCTGCCTCGATCGCGTAGTGGCCCAGGGCGTCGAGGTACGGGCCCTTGGGAGAGAACGTCCGCCGCCAGCGGGCCACCTCGCCGTCGCAGCAGTCGAGCAGGAGCCAGAGCTGGGCCAGCAGCGCGGCGCCGACCGCGGCCGAGAGGCCCGGAAGGGTCAGCACGAGCCCCGCGAGCAGCCCGACCGGGATCATCAGGAAGGTGACGGCGTTCGCGCTCAGCGGCGTCGCGAGGATGAGGCGCGTGACGTGCAGCGACAGCCGCCGCATGTAGAGCCGGCCCGCCCAGTGCTCCTCGCCCAGCCGCCGAAGATGCTCTTCCGGCTGCGCAACGGGCCGCAGCTCAGCGATCGAAGGCACCGACGAACTCTCGTACGCGCTCGTGTATCTCGCCCTCGTCAAGATCGAGGTGCTCGAGAACTGTGAACCGCTCGGGACGTGTCGCCGGGGCCCGTGCGACGGACGCGACGAACTCCTCCTCGCTCAGCCCGAGGTCGGACGGCAGCCGCACGACCTCGTAGCGGCGGAGAGCGGCGTCAAGGACGTCCAGCCACTCGTCCTCGCGCAGGAACGAGGCGAAGAGCGCGCCCACTGCGACCTGCTCGCCGTGGGCCGCCTTTCCGGGATAGAGGAGGTCGATCGCGTGCGAGATCTCGTGGCAGGCACCGCTGCACGGCCGGCTGCTGCCCGCCGCTGCCATCGCCAGGCCGCTGAGGACGAGCGCCTCCGCCAGCGTGGTCAGGAACGAGTCGGAGAGGAGTTCGTCCGTGCGATACACGAGCGACTCGGCGCCCGAGCGTGCGAGCGCCGCGGCGAGCCCGTCCACCTGCTCGCCGCGCTCGCGGCTCGCGAGCTCCCAGTCGGCGAGCGCGCTCAGGTTGCTGAGGGCGTCGCCGAGGCCCGACCGCACCTGCTCGGGCGGGCAGCGGCGCACGTAGTCGAGGTCGACGACGACGGCGATCGGCACCTGGACGCCGTACGAGCCCTTGCGGCCGTCGTGCTCGAGCGAGGCGACCGGCGACGCGATGCCGTCGTGAGCGAGGTTCGTCGCCACCGAGACCATAGGCAGGCCGACCAGGCCCGCCGCGTACTTCGCGACGTCGAGCGTCCGCCCGCCTCCGACACCCACGACCGCGTCGTACGAGCCGCCGCGCAGGGAGTCCGCCAGGTCGAGCGCCCCCTGGAGTGTGCCGCCCTCGACGGGGTGGACGTCGGCGTTCTCGAGCGCCGGGCGGACGACGGAGACGATCTCGTCCCCCTGTCCCGGCCCGACCACGACGGCGACGTGGCCGTGCGAGGAGATTCTCCGGTCGCCCAGGAGCGCCCCGAGCGCGCCGACGGCCCCGCTGCCGATCTCGATCGACAGCGGGCACGCGACCAAGCGGGCTAGGACGGGAATGCCAGCTCCCGTGCCCGGGCGAGATCCGCGTGGTTGTCGACCTCGACCCAGTCGACGACGCCGATCGAGGCGGTGTCGATTCGGACGCCGCGGTCGGCCAGCTCCTGGAACCCGTCCTCGTAGTAGAGCGAGGGGTCGCGCCGCCACGTGGCCTCGAGCGCGTCGGCCAGCGGCGCCGCGACGGCCGGCTCGATGCGGGCGACCCCGATGTACTCGCCTGCGGCGAGCACCGGGTCGATCTGCTTGTTGATGCGGCGCAGGGCGCCGTCCTCCGAGAGAAGGACCTTCATCGCCTCGTCACCCAGCTCCTTCTCCTCGTCGACGGCGAGCAGGAGGTCGGGCCCAGCGGCAGCGAGCAGGATCTCCTCGACCCTGCGGGGGTGGACCGTGTCGCCGTTTACGAGCAGCACGCCCTCGGCGAGCGCCTCGCGGGCCAGCCACAGCGAGTAGGCGTTGTTCCACTCCTCGGCCCGTTCGTTGAAGAGGAGCTCGAGGCGCACCCCGTGGCGCCGCTCGAGGTCCGCCGCCTGCTCCTCCACCCGCGCGGCGGCGAAGCCGGTGACGACGACCACGTCGCGGAGCCCGACCGCGCTCAGGTTCGCGAGGGCGAGGTCGAGGATCGTGCGCCCGTCGTCGAGGGTGAGGAGCGTCTTCGGAAGCCCCGCGGTCAACGGGTGGAGCCGCCGTCCGGGGCCGGCTGCCAGCACGAGGCCTTTCACTCTCGATCCCAGCCCTCCGGTGCCATCCGCGGGGTTCTATCACGGCGGCCGCGGGCGCCCTGCGATCATGCCGTGCGAGGACAAGTGACGACGGGCGAGTCAGAGAGGCGCCGGGCGCCCTCGTGCTTCATCATCGCGACGCGGAATCGCGAGGACGAGCTCGTCCAGGCGGTGCGCAGCCTCGTGGGGCAGACGGTGCTGCCGGAGGAGCTCTGCGTGGTCGACTCGAGCGACGAGCCGCTCGCCCGTGCCGAGGTCGAGCGTCTCTGCTCCGAGGCCGGGATCCGGCTCGACTACGTGCATCCGGCGCCGCGCGGCCTCACGATCCAGCGCAACATCGGCATCGAGCGAACGAGCGGCGATCCGGTCTTCCTCATCGACGACGACGTCACGCTCGCCCCTGACGTCCACGAAGAGATCCTCAGGGAGTACGGGCGCTGGGGGCCCGAGCTGGGCGGGGTGCGCGGCGCTCCGGTCCACCCGCAGCGGCCGGCCAGGCCGACGATCCTCTGGCGCCGCCTCTTCGGAACCGGGGGGTTCTGGCCGGAGGCGAGCGGGAGAATGCGGTCCGGGTTCTACCCGGAGGGCGTGTCGGCCTCGGACTCCGTGCGGCGGCTCGAGTACTTCAACGGCTGGTTCATGTCCTTCCGCCGGGAGGTGTTCGAGCACGAGCTCTTCGACGAGCAGCTGGCGGGCTACGCCTACAAGGAGGACTACGACCTCTCCTACCGGGTGGTCAAGCGCGGCTACGTCCTCCTCCAGACACCCCGGGCGCGGATCGACCACCACAAGACCGATTCCGACCGGCTCTCGTCATTCGACACCCAGCGCATGGGGCTCGCGAACCAGTTCTACCTCCACCGCAAGAACATGCCCCAGACGCTCAAGCACCGGGCGGCGCTCTGGTGGGCGCTGCTCGGCTGGCTGCCGCTGACCGTCGGCCGAGCGGTGCGGCTGCGAGACCCGGGCATCTTGCGGGGATTCGTCTATGGGGCGTGGGAGCAGGCGCAGGGGCGTGGCCTGATCGACCCCGCCGCCGAGCAGCAACGGCAAGCCGACTCCTAGCGGGTCCCGGCGGCCTTGTCCCAGACTGCGGGCACGTCGCCGCGCAGGCAGCGAACGAGGCCCGCGACCGTCGCCCCGGTGACGGTCAGGTAGTAGTAGGCGAGCGCAGCGCCCGGAACGGGCGCGCGCAGCCGCCCCGCTGCGGCAAGCCCGAGCCACGAGAGCTGCCCGCCGAGGGCGAGCCTGTAGACGCGCCCCCGGCCGGCAAGCGCGACGCTGGCCCCGAACAGTGCGATGTGGAGGAGCCCGCTTGCGTTGCGGAGGACCCGGTGCGACACGAGCTGCGCGAGGAAGAGCGGCGTCGCCGGGCGGAGCATCCTGCCGCTGAGGATGTGCAGCCAGCTCTGGGACTGCATGCGCACGTGGCGCCCGAGCTCGTCCTGGCTGTCAGGCGCAGCCTTCTCGAAGGCAAGCGCCTCCGGGTCGTAGACCGCCCGGCGCCCTCGTTGCGCCATCAGGTACGGGAACCCGACGTCGTGCCCGAGCCTGGGGTCGCTGTCCCGGTAGTCGTCGCGGCGCACCGCGTAGATGGCGCCGTTTCCACTCGTGATGCCGCCGAGGCTGGACTCGTTCTCGCGGATCCAGAGCTCGTAGCGCCAGTAGAGCGGCTCGCGGCTCGTCCCGCCCGGTCGCTCGAGCTCGAGCCGGCCGCACACGTAGCCGACCTCGGGGTCGGCGAAGCTGCGGACGAGATTGCGCAGCGCGTCCCGGGCCCAGATCGAGTTCGCGTCGGAGAAGGCGACGATCTCGCTCGTCGTCTCGGCGACGGCGGCGTCCTGCGCGGCCACCTTGCCCGCCCGGGGACGATCCGCGACCCGGACCCGGGCGTCGGCGGCGGCGAGAGCCTCCACCTCCCCGCCGGTGCCGTCCTCCGAGCCGTCCGAGGCGACCACCACGTCCAGATGGTCAGGCGGGTAGTCGAGCTCCAGCAGGTTCTCGACTCGCCGACCTATCACGCCCTCTTCGTTGTGGGCGGCCACGACGACGGTCACGGCCGGGGTGACGTCGGCCCGGCGCACCGGCCGGGGCCGGCGGCGGGCGAGCGCGGCCGCCGCGAGCGGATAGCCCACGTGCGTCCAGGCGAGCGCGCCCGCGCTGAGCCAGAAGACTGTCCTGAGCACGTGGGCAACCCTAGCGGCGTCCAGCCGGCCCGATCGGCGCGTGCGCTCAGACGCGGTCGCTACCCTGGGGTGCTTCGGATGACCCGCCCTGATCCGATTCACGCCCCTGGGGTCCCTCACACTGCTTTCCTCGTCCCCGCGCTTCGGCGATGAGGAAGCGCTGGTTCGTCGTGCTCGGCCTGCTCTTCTGCGCCGTCGCAGGCGTCGCGGTCGCCGGCGTGGTTGTCTGGCAGGACCGCAAGCCGCCGGGGTCGATCCGCGGCACGCCGTCGATCGAGTTCGTGACGACGGAGGAACCTGGAACGGTCCCGCGGCCCAAGAAGGTCGTGCGCGAGATTCCCTGGCCGACCTACAAGTTCGACGATGCGCGCACGTACTTCGCCTCGGACTTCCACCACCGGCCGCCCTATCGCGTCATCTGGGAGAGGTCGGCGCGCAGCGTCGTCGAATTCCCTCCCGTGATCGCCTACGGCCGCCTCTACTTCTCGAACCTCGGCGGGCGCATGGTCGCCCTCAACGTTGATACCGGCAAGGTCGAGTGGGAGAACAACTTCGACCGCTGCACGGCCGCCTCGCCGGCGATCGGCGACGGGATCGTGTACCAGCCGTTCATGGACCGCCATCCGTGCGAGCCCCATGACAAGAGCCAGCCCGGGTACATGGTCGCCATGAACGCCAAGACGGGCAAGGAGCTCTGGCGCTTCCAGGCAGGCGTGATCGAGTCGTCGCCGCTTTTGATCGGCGACCTCCTCTACTTCGGCTCCTGGGACGGGAAGTTCTACGCGCTCGACGTGAACACGCGGAAGCCGAGGTGGACGTTCGACGCGGGCGGGGAGCTGAAGGGCGGGCCCGCCTACAGCAAGGGGACGATCTACTTCGGTGGTTACGACAACCGGATGTACGCGGTCGACGCGCGCAGCGGCAAGCTGCGCTGGTCGTCGTCCGGCGAGGCGAACTTCTACTCGACGCCCGCCGTCGCCTACGGCCGTGTCTACGTCGGGAACACGGACGGCCGTGTCTATGCGTTCGGGGCGAAGACGGGGAACCTCCTCTGGGCGACGAGCACGGGGAGCTACGTCTACTCGGGCCCGGCCGTCTGGAACCAGACGGTGTACGTCGGCTCGCATAGCCACAGGCTCTTCGCCCTCAACGCGGGCACCGGCGGGGTCCGCTGGTCGTTCGACACCGGCGAAGTCGTCCCGGGCTCGCCCGGCGTCATGGCCGGAGTGGTCTACGTCTCCACGCGCTCGAAGAGCTTCGGGCTCGATGCGCGCACCGGCAAGCAGCTCTGGAAGTTCCGCGACGGGCGCTACTCGCCGCTCCTCGCCGACGAGGAGCGGGTGTACTTCACCGGCTGGAAGACCATCTACGGCCTGGAGCCGCGTCGATGAGCGGTCCGCCGGTCGTCATCCTCGGCGTTTCCCGCAGCGGCACGACGCTGCTCAAGGAGATGCTGGACGGCAGCTCCGAGCTCGCCATCCCGACCGAGTCCTACTTCATCCCGCAGCTCTGGGATCGTCACGGGCCGGAGCCGGACCCGGAGGCGATCCTCGACGACCTGGGCCGCATTGCGCGGGTGCGCGAGTGGGGCGTGACCCCGGAGGAAGTCCGCAGGAGGCTGCCCGCGGAGCCGTCCTTCCGCGACGTCATCGTCCCCGTCTACCGCGCGTACGCGCAGAGGCGTGGGAAGGAGCGCTTCGGCGACAAGACGCCCGCGTACATGCAGTACCTCGAGCTCCTCGACAGCGTCTTTCCCGGGGCGCAATACGTCCACATCGTTCGCGACGGGCGCGACGCGGGGCTCTCGTTCCTGGGCATGCGCCGCCGCCCCAGGTTCAACTGGGCGCGACCCCGCGGCCTCGGCGACTTCGCGTGCCAGTGGGACCTGGAGGTCCGAGCAGCGCAGGAGTTCGGCGCCACGACCGCGCGCGGCCGGTACCTGGAGCTTCGCTACGAGGACCTCGTCGCGGAGCCCGAGCCGCGCCTGCGCAAGGTCTGCGACTTCCTCGGACTGGCCTTCGAGCCGAAGATGCTCGAGTACCACCGCGAGGTGGAGCCGGAGAGGCTCCAGGACCATCCGCGCCTCTCGGAGCCGCCGGCGCCGAGTGCTCGCGACTGGCGCGAGGAGCTCGCACCGGAGGACGCGGAGCGGTTCGAGGCCATCGCCGGGCCGCTGCTCGAGGACCTCGGCTACCTGCGCGCCCATCCTCGGCCAGCTCTGAAGACCCTGGTGCGGGCACGGGTCGAGCGGGCCGCGTTCAGGCTGCGCGTGAGCTCTTGGAAGAAAGGGCTCTCGCTCGTGCGCCGGTCGCCCGTGTGGCGCGCGCGGCAGGTCTACATCCGGAGTACTAGTCCGAGTTGATCCAGGCGAGCACCGCCAGCACACGACGGTGGTCCTCCTGGCTGGGCGGGAGGCGCAGCTTGCCGAAGATGCTGGCCACATGCTTCTCGACCGCGCGGTCGGTGACGACCAGCCGGCGCGCGATCGCCGCGTTCGTCCGGCCCTCCGCCATCAGCTCCAGCACCTGACGCTCCCGCGGGCTGAGATCGTCGATCGCGCGGCGGCGCACGAGCAGCTGCCTCACGACCTCCGGGTCGAGCGCGGTGCCGTTCGCCGCCACGCGCCGTAGGGCCTCGACGAACTCGGCGCCGTCCGCGACGCGATCCTTGAGCAGGTAGCCGAGGCCCTCGCTGCGCTGGGCCAGGAGGTCGCGCGCGTAGCGCTCCTCCACGGCCTGCGAGAGGAGCAGGACCTTCGCCTCGGGGTCGCGCGTGCGCAGGTCGGCGGCCGCCCGCACGCCCTCGTCGGTAAAGGTCGGGGGCAGGCGGACGTCGACGACGAAGACGTCGGGGGCATGCTCCTCGGCCGCGGCGCGCAGCTCCTCGGCGGTGGCGACGGCGGCCGCGACCTCGATCTCGAAGTCGGCCAGCAGGCGGGTGAGGGCGTCACGGAGGAGGCCGGAGTCCTCGACGATGACTACGCGCACGGGAGCACCGCCATGATCGCGGTCGGCCCGCCGGACGGGCTCTCGACGAAGAGCGTTCCGCCCAGCGCGCCCACGCGGTCGCGCAGGCCGGCCAGGCCGGACCCGGGCTGGACATCCGCTCCACCGACGCCGTCGTCGCGGATCTCGATGACGAGCACGCCGTCGTCGCGGACGACCGAGACGGCCGCGTTCGTCGCCTCGCTGTGGCGCGCGACGTTCGTCAGCGCCTCGGCGACGACGAAGTAGGCGGTTGACTCCACCTGCACGGGCGGTCGCTCGTCGCCCAGCTCGGAGCGGAGAGCGACGGGCACCGGAGAGCGCGCGGCGAGCGAGGAGAGGGCTGCGTCCAGGCCGCGGTCGGTGAGCACGGCGGGATGGATGCCGCGCGCGAGGTCGCGGATCTCGACGAGCGCCTGCTTGGCGTCCTCGTGGGCGCTGCGGACGAGCTCGGCGGCCTCGTCGGAGGAGCCGCCCTCCTCGAGACGCCGGCGGGCGCGGCCGAGGTCGACTGCGAGCGACACGAGCCGCGCCTGGGCGCCGTCATGCAGGTCGCGCTCGATCTGCCGCCGGTCGCCGGCGGCCGAAGCGACCGCGAGGTCCCGCTGCTCCGCGTGCCTGGCGGCGGCGCGCTCGAGCTCGCCACGGGTCGGGCCCAGGAGGGCGCGCATCAGGATGACGTCGAGAGCAACCAGCGCGCGGATGATCCACGGCGTGACGAAGACGAGCAGGATCCCGCCTGCCGCGATCCCCAGCCACTCCCAAAACGTGTCGATCGCGGGCGCGAAGACGTCGCCGCGATTGTCGGCCGGGATGAAGAAGTACCAGGCGGGGCCGGTCGCGCTCGTGAGCGCCACCGACCAGAGGATGACGGCGGCGAGGAAGAGCCCAAGGCCGATGGGGAAGGCGAACACGAGCAGATAGACGAGCGCGCGCCAGGTCGAGAGATCCAGGATCGGCTCGAGCAGACGCCGCCACCAGGGACGGTCGGCCTGCGCAGGCACCCGAGGTGGCGCGGGGATCCGCGCGTCGAGAAGCGTCCGGGCGGCCTCCCGCTGCACCCGCGAGGCGATTCTGGCGAGCCACAGGGTGAGCGCGAGGAGCGGCAGGCCGACGACGAAGACGATCAGGCAGAGGCTCGTCGTCCCGAGCGTCAGGAAGATGCAGAACCACGCCACCCCCAGCGGCAGCGCCAGCAGGGCGTAGGCGGGCTCCTTCCAGGGACGAAG